>MTKW01008453.1_pt1 | contig 36101 bp, 45 predicted proteins | sample 1042761 | NCBI WGS metagenome assembly MTKW01 (sample SAMN06205366, study PRJNA360243) | anaerobic digester metagenome | biome: Wastewater treatment plant; feature: Anaerobic digester sludge; material: sludge; isolation source: anaerobic digester fed with sludge from wastewater treatment plant ...
TTAACGGCCTGATTCTTTCCCTGGGTGTGGTAGGCCAGGTTGAAATCAGAACCGAAGGTGGCTTCGACGCAGGAGAAGTCCGGGTTATTTCGCTGAATTCAGATAACGGCCATAAGGAAGTTGCCCGGCTTACGTTTATGAATGAATATCTCACCTGCGATGTAAGCGGCCGCACTTTGTTTAGTTTCCCTGATCTAATCACAGTAATAGATGTCCATACAGGATGGCCCATATCTTCAGCTGATATCCGGGAGGGCATGGAGATTCTTATTGTGGGCACCTCTATGGACAACCTCATACTAGGGGACGGTATGTACCAAAAAGAGCTTTACCGCCCCCTGGAACAGGCTGTGGGCAGGGTTTTCGATCCTCCCACAAAGCGGTACAATTAAAGGCAGCGGCAGTTTGGCGTTTGGTACGGATTTTTCCAGCCGGTACAAGCCAATTGCCCCTGGACTATGAATTTCGGAAAGAGCATTTAGCCCTGATTGAAGAGGAGATTTGCTGTATGAAGATTGCAGTTGGAAGCGATCATGCAGGTTACCGCTTGAAATGCGAAGTTTTGGAGTTCGTTAAGAATCTTGGCTACCAGACACTGGATGTTGGAACTGACAGTGAGATGTCAGTGGATTACCCTGATTTTGCCGCCCAGGTTGCAACGGCGGTGAGCCAGGGGGAATCTGATTTGGGAATCCTTGTGTGCGGTACCGGGTTGGGCATGGCTATTGCCGCCAACAAGGTCCGGGGAATAAGGGCTGTTACCTGCGGAGACACCTTTTCTGCCCGGGCTTCCAGGGAGCATAACAATGCAAATGTGCTGTGCCTGGGCGCAAGGGTTACAGGTGGCGGACTTGCCCTTGATATTGTAAGAGTATGGCTGAAGGCCCGGTTTCAGGGCGGACGGCATGAGCGGCGAGTCTCCAAAATTGTGGATTTGGAAACAGGCCTGTAGTTGTATCGGGGCCGGCCCGGCTATTGTATAGAGATAATGTTGAGATGAAGCATGATATGGACAAGAAGAGAGGAATATTCTTGGAGTCAGCGGAGGGGAAAGCCTGTGGCAAGAGACACAAAAAGCAGTCCTGGCAACAAAGGGGTTAAAGATGCTGGAAATGCTGTGGATAGACATGAGGCAGGGGACATGGCTGAAGACACGGCCTTGAGGCCTGGCCGCGGTTGGTCAGGGGGTATGATCTATGCCAAAGATGCCCATGAGCCAAATGTGTACACCGGAGAATTGCTTCAAGGGGATATCAGTTCTGACAGTATCAAGAGCCAGGCAAATGAGGTTGCTACAGGGCTTCTTGAATCAGCCAGGCTTAAGCCCGGACAAATACTGGTGCTTGGATGCTCCACAAGTGAGGTTCAGGGCAAAAGAATTGGTTCCCACGGCAGTACCGATATTGCCAGAGCGGTTTTGGAGGGTGTTGAAGAAGCCCTTGCTGAATCAGGTGTATTCCTGGCTGTTCAGTGCTGTGAGCACCTTAACAGGTCCCTGGTTGTAGAAAGGGAGGCACTGGATAAGTTCAACTTGACTGAGGTCACAGTGCTTCCTGTTCCCCATGCAGGGGGGGCAACGGCTTTTACTGCCATGAAGCTTTTTAAGGATCCTGCTGTGGTTGAGTCAATCCAGGCCCATGCAGGAATTGATATTGGAGACACGCTAATTGGTATGCACCTGAGGCCTGTAGCAGTTCCTGTAAGGATGCCGATCAAGTCAATAGGACATGCCCATGTAACTGTAGCCCGGACAAGGCCCAAACTTGTAGGTGGCAAAAGAGCTGTGTATGATTGGCAGGATTTCGAAGCAAGACTTACAAAATGATCAGGCCTGGAGGGTAAAGCCATGCCTGCTTTGACAAACAGGCAAATTATGCCGCTGGGAACCTGGAGGTATTGCCATGAGTCGTACTGAAGAGGGCTTGAAACGCCCTGAGTGGGACGAGTATTTTATGCAGGTGGCCGACGTCGTATCAAGGAGATCTACCTGTATACGTCGAAACATAGGGGCGGTGATAGTCAAGGACAAAAGGATCCTTTCAACTGGTTATAACGGAGCACCCAGCGGCTTGCCTCATTGTACCCAAATGGGCTGCCTGAGAAAGGAATTGGGTGTTCCGTCCGGAGAAAGAACTGAGATTTGCCGGGGATTGCATGCAGAGCAAAATGCCCTTATTCAAGCTGCCAAATATGGGATTTCCGTTGAAGGTTCCACTATTTACTCAACAGCTGAACCATGCAGTATGTGCGCAAAAATGCTGATAAACGCAGGTATCACCCGGGTAGTGTACAGAGACCCGTACCCTGACGAGCTGTCCAGGAAGCTCTTTAAGGAATCAAAAATGATTGTAGAGCAGTACACAAGCTCTCAGGGCAATTGACTTGTCCGCCATGTGTTGGTTAGAATAGGTTCGGTTAATTGACTTTATGTAACTCAACTGCATTAAGTGACGCTGAAAGGGGTAAAGGGCTTGCAGGTGTTTATTGCTTTTGTAATTGCATTTGTGCTGGCACTAGCCATAACCCCATTGGTTAGGACTCTGGCCGGCCGGTTTGGAGCCATGTCTTATCCCAACGAACGCAGTGTTCATAACCGTCCAATTCCGTACCTGGGTGGCGTTGCCATATATATTGCATCAGTAGTGGCGATTTTGCTTACCGGCCCTCAGGATAAAGCTACCCAGCAAGGCATAATCTTTGGCGGCTTTATTATCCTGGCAGTGGGAGTTGTTGATGATCTTTATACCCTGAAGCCATGGCAGAAAGTCTTGGGGCAGCTTGCATCTGCCNNTCTGACGGCCTTGACGGCCTGGCAGCAGGCATATCAGGAATAACAGCCCTGGTGACCGTGTTTGTTTCAGCCAAAGCCGGTGTACCTTCGGTAAGCCTGGCTGCAGCAGCCATAGCCGGCAGCGTTTTGGGGTTTTTGCCTTACAATTTCCACCCTGCGTCAGTTTTCATGGGCGATGCAGGTGCCATGTATCTTGGACTGGCTCTTTCAGTAATTTCCGTTCAAGGGCTGGTTAAGTCAGCAGTTGCTGTGGCAGTCTTCGCGCCTATTCTTGCACTTTTGGTACCAATATCAGATGCTGCTTTTGCGATTGTAAGACGGCGCGCCTCAGGCAAACCTGTTTCCCGTGCCGATCATGACCACATCCACCACCGGTTGTTGGAGTTGGGGTTAGGGCACAGGCAGGCAGTGGTTGCCATTTATGTTGTAACCGGGGTATTTGGAGTTCTCGGTATGTTTTCAACGTTCCTCCCGGTCTCAGGGAGCGGCCCCATCGCGGGACTGGCAGTACTGGGACTGTTTATCATAGCCCATAGAATGGGTATTCTGACCATTCCTGCGAAAAAAGAAAAAAGGAGTCCCCGTACAGGAAGATCAAGAAACACAAGCTAGGGACTTCCGGCACATTTGAAAGGTGTGGAATCTTTTGTCCGGAACAAGCATCAAGGTGTTGTCGGTTTTCGGTACGCGGCCTGAGGCTATCAAGATGGCTCCGGTGGTTATTCAGCTCTTGCAGAATTCTACCCGGATTGTATCGCGAGTAGCTGTTACAGCTCAGCACCGTGAAATGCTTGACCAGGTACTGACCCACTTTGGCCTTGGAAAAGACTATGACCTTGACATAATGAAAGACAAGCAGACTCTGGCCGGAACCACAATNNGCCTATTATCAAAAAATACCCTGTGGCCATGTTGAGGCAGGGCTCAGGACCGGTGACAAATATGCGCCTTTTCCTGAAGAGATAAACCGGAAAGTTGCAGGGGTCATTTCTGACATTCATTTTGCACCTACACTCAGGGCAAAAGAAAACCTTTTGCGAGAAGGTGTTTCGGAAAAGTCCATATTCATTACAGGCAATACTGCTATAGATGCACTTTTCATGACAGCAAAAGACAACTATGTTTTCAGGAATCCAACACTCAACTCACTGGGCTTAAATCAGTGCAAAAGCAGGGATTCTTGCCGGATTGAAAGGGAGGGCAGCTCCTGTATCCGCACTATTGTGGTAGAAGTACACCGCAGGGAGAACTTCGGCCAGGGAATGGAGGATATATGCCAGGCTCTTGCCTGTGTTGCAGAGCAGAGAAAGCACGATGTGAGATTTCTGGTGTCAGTCCACAAAAACCCAAAGGCCCGGGAGCCTGTTTTAAGAAATCTCAGCCGGATAGATAATGTGTCTTTGTTTGACCCCCTTGATTATCCGGATTATGTAAACCTTATCAAACGTGCATACCTTGTTGTCTCGGATTCCGGCGGTATCCAGGAAGAAGCCCCGGCCCTTGGGGTTCCTGTAATTTTATGCCGGGAAAAGACAGAGCGGCCCGAAGCCATAGAGGCAGGTACTGTCACTTTGGTTGGAACTGACAAGGATCTGATTATAGACACAATCAACGATTTATTAGACAATATACAAAGGTATAAGCAGATGGCCACGGCCAAGAGTCCCTTTGGTGACGGACAGGCTGCCCGGAGAATTGCCGGGGCCTTGCTATATTGGTTTGGTTTGTCGCATGAAAGGCCGGAAGAATTGGAAACATTTCGATAAAGGAGGGAGCCGCGCAGGAACTTAGAAGGCGCGGAATTTCGTGGCCAAAAAAGAACTTGATCTAATACTTGAGACCGAGAAAAAGGCGGAAACCGAAATCGAAGAGGCAAGATCAAAAGCCCGGGAGCTCCTGGACAAGGCTGACAAGAAGGCTGAGGAGATTTCAACTGAGTCAGCCAAAAAAGCTGAGGCCAGGGCTGCCGAAATGGTGGAAAAGGCAACTAAGAACGCGGATTTAGCACTTGAGTCTGCAGTAAAAGAAGCTCAGGAAGCAATTGACAGGGTGAAAGCGTCAGCATCTCAAGAATTTGAAGGTGCAGTTCAACTGGTCATAGAGCGTATTAAGAAAGCGGTGTGAAAGGGGGAAGCCGCAGGCATGTTCCCTTAGCCTGGCGGCGAGATTATGGCTGTTGCCAGAATGCGGAAAATCACAATACTTGCATATGACGAACTGGAAAGTGCTCTCTTCGAGGCTATACGGGACCTTGAACTTATGCATGTTACCAGGTCTACTGCAGTCAACGCAGGTGATGGAACCGGAAGAAACGATTATGCCGCAAAGACTCCTGAGTATGTTGAGAAACTTTCCCAGTTGGCTGTTATCAAATCTTATTTTGAGCAGTACAATACCATCGAAAAAGGCTTTATTGATATGTTTACAGGGAAGAAGCCTGAGATGTCATTTGCAGACTTTCAACAGGCTGTCACCGGGTACGGCATAAACAGGATATTTACCACAGTGAAGGAACATGACCAGTGCCTTCGAGACATAGCAAAAGAAGCCACTGAATTGAAGCAGAGGGTGCAGTCCCTTGCTCCGTGGAAAGAACTCGACATACCAATTGAGGAAATAAGCCCGACAAGAAGCTGCGAAATGCTGCTGGGAATAGTCCCGGCTGCTGCTTTGTCCCCTGCTAAAGAGTCTCAATCAGAAATCTCCCGGAAGGACATCCATTACAGAGTAATCTGGGAAGAACGCGGGCAAGCCGGAGTCTGGTTTGTAGCACTTTCAGATGAGGGGCCTGGCCTTAGCACTTTGATCTCTGCTCTTGGGGGCGTTTCTGTGAACCTTGCCAGGGAAGCAGCAACTTATTCGGGGACAGGCTATGTTTCAGATGTTTTGCAGTCCATGGAAAGCAGGCTGAAGGATCTTGAGAATGAACAAGAAGCTATCTTAGCCGAAGACGTTGAGATGGCCGGAGGCCTTATGGAGATTCTTGCGTTGACAGATTACTATCTGGACAAAAAGAACCTGGCTGAGGTTCAAAAAGAATCTTCGAGGACCCGGTTTACCCTTGTAGTTGAAGGTTATGTAAAGGCTAAAGACGTTGGCAGATTTAGAGAAGGGCTAAAGGCATTCAGGGACATTGAAATTGTTGACGAGGAGCCTAAAGACGATGAAGATGTTCCGGTGTACCTTGAGAACCATCCGATTATAAGGCCTTTTGAGGTCGTGACGAATATTTTCGGATATCCCCAGTACAACGAAGTTGATCCTACGCCGGTTTTGGCTCCTTTCTTTTGGATATTTTTTGCAATGTGCCTTGGCGATGCAGTGTACGGCATTCTCCTTATATTATTGTCATGGAGATTCCTGAAAACACAAAAGCTTGAAGACGACAAGATGATCAGGCTGCTGATGTACTGTGGTGTCTCAACAGTCATTGCAGGTGCCCTTATGGGCAGCTGGCTTGGAGATTTTCCCACTGCGTTCCTTAAGGGCACGGTTATAGAAAGGTTCACCAGTGCTGTGGCGGTCATCGATCCTATAAACGACCCTTTGACCCTTCTTTTGGTATCCCTGGCCTTCGGGNNGAGCAACATTCCCCTTTACATCATGGCTTTCGGCGCTCTAATGGTAATGTACTCAGGTTCCAGGGGGCAAAAGAACATTCTGCTCAAGCCGATTTCAGGTGTAGGCGGGCTGTATTCAATAATTGGATACTTTTCTGATACGTTGTCTTATGCAAGGATCCTCGCCCTAGGCCTTGCAAGTGCCATTATCGGCGTTGTCGTAAACATGGTTTCGTCTCTGGTGGTTTCAATGTTACCCAAGGTAGGTTGGGTGTTTGTGCCGGTAATCCTTGCTATAGGCCATGTTTTTAACCTTGTAATCAACGCACTGGGCAGTTTTATCCACTCTGGCCGTTTACAGTTCGTTGAGTTCTTCACCAAGTTTTTCGAGGGGGGTGGAAGGCCGTTTAAGCCGCTGAGACGAGTACGCGAAAATGTTTCATTAACAGATTGAGACCGGAAAAATACTAGTAAACGGAAACAGCAAGGCAGATTGGGAGGGAACGTTTGTGTTAAAGGGAATGGTAGGGAGCTGGACGGTTATCGGAAGTCTGTTCCTTGTAGTAATGTTGGCTGTAGGCCTGTTTTTCGGAGAGGCCCTGGGGGGGAACGTTTTGGCTCTCATGGGAGCCGGATTGGCTATATTTCTTGGTGGAATCGGTTCAATTGTCGGTGTAGGCGTTGCAGGTGAAAAAGCTGCCGGGATGACTGCTGAAGATCCTGACAAGTTTGGACGCTTGCTCTTGCTTCAGGCTCTTCCTGGAACTCAGGGCATCTACGGCTTCTTGGTAGGCTTTTTGGCTATGGTCAAAATGGAAGCTTTCTCCGGTGTAATTGAGCTTACCCTGGCTCAGGGATGGCAGATCTTCTTTGCGTGTGTCCCTGCTGCCGTTTCGTGTTTGATTTCCGCGCTTTACCAGGCCAAAGTTTCAGTTGCAGGCATGGATATTGTAGCGAAGAAACCTGAAGAGTCCGGAAAATCGTTGATTCTGCCGGCTATGGTTGAGACCTATGCAGTTTTGGGACTTCTGGCTTCAGTCCTGTTGCTTATGTTCGCAGTCAGGATCTAGGGGGAGAGTATATGCCCTTAGAAGACATTTTAGAAAGAATAGACGAGAAAGCGTCATTGTTGAAAGACGAGATTCTTACTTCTGCAAAGTCAGAAGCTGAGTCAAGGATTAAAGCTGCCGAAGAAAAGGCTGCTGTGCTCGAAGCCAGAATTGTGGAAGACGCCCGTACCCGGGCGGCCCAAATAGAAAGCATTGCCGCTTCTCGCCGGGATATGCAGAAGAACCAGATGATTCTTGGGGCAAAGCAGGAGCTTCTTTCCGGGGTTCTTGACGAAGCCGTGAAACGGCTTTCGAATCTGCCAAAAGAAGAATACAGGTCCTTATTGCTTGATTTGATTTCTCGAAAAGCCCTGGGCACTGAAGAGATTATTTTGAGTGAGGAAGATAAGCGCCGGCTGGGCCCTGATTTTTTACCTGCTGCCAATGAAAAGCTTAAATTAAGCGGTAAGCAGGGGAACCTAACGATTTCATTTTCTTCTGGAACATTGGGTGGCGGCTTCATATTGAAAAGAGGCGGAGTGTCTGACAATGTGACATTCCCTGCTATCTTAAACCTGATAAGGGAGGACCTTGAAATCGAGCTGGCCCGGATTCTTTTTGAGAAATCACCTGAGAAGGAGAATATATCTTGAGAGACTATCTTTGGGCAAGCCCTGTAGGCAGAATCAGGATAATCGAAAAAGGCCTTCTTACGAGGGCCGAACTAGGCCAGGTGCTGGAGGCGAGTTCTCTGGAAACGGCCCTTATGGCCCTAAGGGATTCATATTACGGCCCATATGTATCGAAACTCGAGAACCCGGAACTTTTCGAGACTGCTCTTCAAGAGGCTGTCAGAGATGCCCATGACGGCATGATGGGTATTGCTCCTGAGCCATTGATTCTTGCTGCTTACAGAGCACGTTACGATTTTCACAATCTCAAAGTGTTTCTCAAGGCACAGCTTTTGGCAGTCGAGTCTGAAGAAGGAGCCTTTTCAAAATTGGGTAATCTCGATAAGGATGTTTTTAAAGCAGTGCTCGAGGCTACTCAACAGGGAGAGGCTGTCCCCGGGCCAATAGAGCCGGAACCCGAACCATTGACAGTAAGCATCTATGAAGTGAGTCTGGAGATAGCAAGGGTTTACAGGGGGATTCTGGAAGCTGCAGCTGTTTCTGAATTGTCACCTTTTGAGGTCGACAGTTATATTGATAAGGCATATTACGCGTGGGCGGAAACAGTTTTTCGCAAACATGGATACCAAGCACTTGTCCGCTTTTTACAGTCGGAAATTGACATTCTTAATTTGAAAATGGCATTCAGGGCCAAACGTCTCGGTATTTCATCCTATGATTTTGGGAAAATTGTGCTTTCGGGAGGGGCAATAAGCCCGGTTTCTGTGGCAGAAGCCTATATTCAAGGCCCTCATGACCTTTACAAGGTGTACAAGGGGACGGAACTGGAGGGTTTGGCCAGGCGAGGCATTTCACTCTTGGAAAAGAAAGAGCCCCTTACTCAGTGGGAAAGGGAATGTGATAATGCTGTTGTAAGGATAATGCGGGAGGCAGGGACAATTTCCCTGGGCCCGGAACCGGTATTCGGATACGTTTTTGGCCGGGAAATTGAGGTAAGAAATCTCAGGATAATCCTTTCCGGAAAGCAGTCTTTGGTTCCGGAAAATGAGATATTAGAGAGGTTGCGTGAAAGTTATGCCTAAGGTGGCTGTGTTAGGTCAAAGAGATGCTGTTTTGGGATTCAAAGCCAGCGGGGCTGTTGCGTTTCCCGCTGACAACCCGGCCGAAGCCCGGGAGCGGCTTGATTCCATATTAGAAGGGGACTATGCGATTTTGCTTGTTACCGAGGAAATTGCAAAGGTTCTCGAAAAGGAACTTGAACCTTTGTACAGTATGCCGAAACCTGTAGTCACCATTTTGCCTGATGCCCGCAAACCTCAGGGTATAGGTATGGCGCTTTTGCGTAAACGTGTTGAACGAGCAATCGGAGCGAACATATTGTTCAAGGGAGAGGAATGATGCGGCGTGGCAGGAAGCCAGATTACGGGACGGATTGTTAAAGTATCCGGGCCATTGGTGGTAGCCTCTGGGATGGCCGGCTGCCGCATGTTCGACGTTGTAAGGGTTGGCGATAATAGGGTTATAGGCGAGGTTATCGAACTTAAAGGTGATACCGCTTCAATCCAGGTATATGAGGAAACATCAGGGGTAGGCCCTGGCGAGCCGGTGGTGTCAACCGGTGTTCCTCTAAGCGTCGAACTAGGGCCGGGGCTTATCGGAGCAATGTTTGATGGAATTCAGAGGCCTCTTAATGTTCTGGCTGATATGGCCGGAGATTTTATTGCCCGTGGCCTTGAGGCTCCGGGCCTTGACAGAGAAAAGAAGTGGCACTTTGTGCCCACAGTAAATGCAGGCCAGCCAGTGACAACAGGGGATATCCTTGGGACTGTTCAGGAATCACCCCTTGTAGTACACAAAGTGATGGTACCTCCCGGAGTCGACAAGGCTGAGGTTAAGTCTGTGAGCGAAGGTGATTATACGGTTACAGAGGTTGTGTGTACTCTGGAAACCAAAGAGGGCCTCAAGGACATTATGATGCTTCAGAGATGGCCTGTCCGAAAGCCAAGGCCTGTGAAGGAGAAACTTCCTCCTTCTGAGCAGCTGGTTACAGGGCAGCGGGTTATTGATGCTTTCTTCCCGATAGCAAAGGGTGGATCAGCATGTGTACCAGGGCCTTTTGGAAGCGGAAAGACTGTAATTCAGCACCAGCTGGCCAAATGGGCAAATGCTGACATTATCGTATATATTGGCTGCGGAGAACGCGGAAACGAGATGACCGACGTTCTTCTTGAATTCCCTGAGCTTTTGGACCCTCGCACAGGCAGGCCCCTTATGGAACGTACAATAATGGTGGCCAATACGTCTAATATGCCTGTTGCAGCCCGTGAAGCTTCTATTTACACCGGGATAACCCTTGCAGAGCATTACAGAGACATGGGATATGATGTGGCCTTAATGGCAGACTCTACATCCCGTTGGGCTGAAGCACTGAGAGAAATCTCAGGCCGCCTTGAGGAAATGCCCGGTGAAGAAGGCTATCCGGCGTATCTTGGCTCAAGGCTTGCAGAATTCTACGAACGGGCAGGCAGAGCTCATTTGCTGGGGTCAGATGATCGCTATGGGGCATTAAGTGCGATTGGAGCGGTTTCGCCTCCCGGCGGCGACCTGTCAGAACCTGTAACCCAGTCAACTTTACGCATAGTCAAAGTTTTCTGGGGCTTGGATGACAGGTTGGCTGCAAGGAAGCACTTTCCGGCAATTAACTGGCTTAACAGCTATTCTCTTTATACTGATAGGTTGGATCCGTATTTCAGGGAAGCAGTTGGGAAGGATTTCCCGGAAATGCGCAAAGAGGCCATGTCTATTCTTCAAGAAGAAGACGGGCTCCTTGAAATAGTCAGGCTTGTAGGGTTAGATGCCCTCTCTGTAAGGCAGAGGATGGTCCTTGAGACAGCCAAATCCCTTCGGGAAGACTTTCTGTACCAGAGCGCATTCCATGAGATAGACACGTATTGCTCGCAAAAAAAGCAATACGGCTTGCTTAAAATTGTGCTTGAGTTCCACCATAATGGGTTGCGCCTTATGGAAAGAGGAGTAAAGCTTGAAAAGATTCTTGAAATGAAGGTCAGAGAGCGCATTGCAAGAGCCAGGGTAGTTCCTGAAAAGGAATGGCCTCAGGAATTTGAAGGAATCATGGCTGCCATCAGGGACGAATTACGGGACGAGACTCATTGATGGCCGGCGAGTGGAAAGTTTTAGCATGGGGGAATCTATATGCCGTTGGAATATACCACGATTACGCAGGTGTCAGGGCCACTTATTGTGGTCGAACAAGTTACAGACGTTCACTACGACGAGCTCGTAGAAGTTGAGACCGGAGACGGCCAAAACCGCAGAGGGCGTGTGCTGGAGGCTGCTGAGGGAACTGCCCTTGTACAGCTTTTCGAGGGAACTGCGGGACTTGACGTTACATCCTCAAAAGTTAGGTTTCTTGGAAGGGTGCTTGAGATCCCTGTTTCGCCGGATATTTTGGGCCGTATTTTTGACGGAGCCGGAAATCCAATTGACGGCGGCCCCAAGATCATACCTGACAAACGCTTGGATATCAGCGGCAGTCCAATTAATCCCTATGCCAGGGCATACCCGTCTGAGTTTATACAAACAGGCATTTCGTCTATAGACTGTATGAACCCTCTGGTTCGAGGCCAAAAACTGCCGATTTTCTCAGGAGCCGGCCTTCCTCACGCCCAAATTGCCGCGCAGATAGCCAGGCAAGCAACAGTGCTCGGAACCAAGGAGCCTTTTGCCGTGGTTTTCGGCGCAATGGGTATTACTTTTGAAGAGGCCGACTATTTCATCTCTAACTTCAGAGAAACAGGTGCTTTGGACAGGGCGGTCCTTTTTGTTAACCTGGCCAATGACCCTGTTATAGAAAGAATTGCAACACCGAGAATGGCTCTTACTGTAGCCGAGTACCTGGCTTTTGAGCGTGATATGCACGTTTTAATTATTCTCACTGATATGACCAACTACGCAGAGGCATTGCGTGAAGTGTCTGCTGCAAGGAAAGAGGTTCCAGGGCGCAGGGGATACCCAGGGTATATGTATACTGACCTGGCGGCTATTTATGAACGTGCAGGAAGGATTCAGGGCAAGGCAGGTTCAATTACTCAGATCCCGATCTTAACCATGCCCGAAGATGACAAGACTCATCCGATTCCTGACCTCACAGGCTATATTACAGAGGGCCAGATAATTCTCTCCAGAGAACTGCACAGATCAGGGGTTTACCCACCTGTGAATATATCTGTGTCGTTGTCAAGGCTTAAGGATAAAGGTATCGGTGAAGGCAAGACCAGGGAAGACCATGCAGACGTGCTTAACCAGCTGTCTGATGCGTATGACCGGGGCAAAGAAGCCCGGGAGCTTGCCGTTGTTTTGGGTGAGGCGGCTCTTACCGAAGCTGACAAGGTGTTTTTGAAGTTTGCTGATGAGTTTGAAAACAGGTTTGTCAAACAGGGATTCGATGAAAACAGGCCTATTGAGGGAACCCTTGACCTTGGCTGGGAACTTATGGCCCTTCTGCCCAGGATTGAGCTTAAGCGCGTGTCGCAAAAGAATATAGATAAGTATTTGCCACAGGTAAAAGAAGCCGAGAAAGTCAGTGACTAAGGAGGTGGTAGACGGTGGAGATCAGGGCTAATGCAACGCGTCAAGAACTTACCCGGTTGAAGGGTAGGGTGCAGATGGCCAAACGCGGCCACAGACTCTTGAAAGATAAGCGAGATCAGCTTATGAAAGAGTTTTTGGCAATTGTCCATGAGAGCCAGCGGTTAAGGCAGGAATTAGAGGACAAGCTAGCTATTGCCTATAAGAGTTTTTCCCTGGCTCGTGCCGTTCTGTCCCCTTCGGTACTGGAGGATGCCCTTATGGTCGGTGGTGGAGCCGAGGAGGTTTCAATATCCTACCGCCATATCATGAATGTAGTCGTACCCGAAATGGAGATTGAAAGGGCAGAAGACGAAGAGAAAGCGGCCAAACCGGATAGTCCTCTTCCAAACTATGGCCTTGCTGCAACCTCTTCCGACCTTGATGATGCCATAGAGCAGTTCCAAGGAATTCTTCCATTGTTGGTGCAGTTATCTCACGTAGAACGGACGATCCATTTATTGGCTGATGAAATAGAAAAAACCAGAAGAAGAGTTAATGCACTGGAATATGTTTTAATTCCAGAATTGGAGCAAGCCGTTAAGAGCGTTGCAATGAGACTTGAAGAAATGGAACGAGCTAATGTATCCCGGTTGATGAAGATTAAAGAAATTGTTCGGGCTCATTGATATTTTGTAAAAGAGCCAGGTAGAGTCTTCTAAGGCTGATAAAGGCGCTCTTGCCTTTAGGACGCCGTTGTTTCCGGGGATATTGCTCCTCTATAAACGGACACTAATCATAGCAATATGCTGAGGAGCGTGAATATGAAGCATCTTGTTATTTGGGGTGGAAGGCCGCTGGAGGGCAAAGTTCAATGTGATGGCGCCAAGAATGCTGCCCTGCCAATTCTGGCAGGGGCATTGCTTACAGGCGATATCACCACTGTCTCGGGAGTGCCCAATCTGGCCGACGTCCAAACTATGCTGGCTTTGCTGTCAGCTATTGGCGCAGATGTAGAAGAGTACAATGGACAGGTACGCATAAAGACTAACAAGCTTGTCCCTTCAGCACCTTATGACCTTGTTCGTAAAATGAGGGCATCGTTTCTGGTCATGGGGCCTCTTCTGGTGCGTTGCGGCAAAGCTTCAATGCCTTTACCCGGCGGATGCGCAATAGGGCAACGGCCGGTGGATCTTCACCTGAAAGGCTTTGAAGCCATGGGAGCAACGATTTCCATGGACAACGGGTATATTCACGCGAGGGCGCCCAGGCTTCACGGGGCTGAAATTTATCTCGATGTACCGTCAGTTGGAGCCACTGAAAACCTCATGGGCGCGGCTTCTCTTGCTTATGGTGATACAATCATTGAAAATGCCGCCCAGGAACCTGAAGTGGTAGATTTAGCCAATTTTTTGAATTCAGCAGGAGCACAAATAAAGGGAGCCGGTACTTCAAGGATACGTATTACCGGAGTCCGGGAGCTTGCCGGGACAAATTACACAATAATTCCTGATAGGATTGAGGCAGCCACCTACCTGGTGGCAGCTGCCATTACCGCGGGTAAAGTCCTGGTTGAAAACGTTATTCCTCTTCATCTTAAGCCTGTTTTGGCAAAACTCCACGAATCCGGTAATACAGTTATTGAAGGGTATAAAAGCGTTGAGATACAAGGGGGGCAAAGGTTAACTCCTGTTAACATTAAGACCTTGCCTTATCCGGGATTTCCCACAGATGTGCAAGCTTTATTTGCGAGCCTGTGCAGTTTAAGCCAGGGAACAAGCGTAATATCTGAAACGATTTTTGAAAACCGGTTTGGATATGCTGAGGAACTGAGGCGTATGGGAGCTAGTATCAGAATTGAAGGCCCTAACGCCATTATTGAGGGAGTACCCACTCTTACCGGTGCAAGAGTTCAGGCAGGCGATTTAAGAGCCGGGGCTGCCTTGTGTATTGCAGCTCTTGCTGCCCAGGGCATTAGCTATATAACAGGCCTTGAGCATATAGAAAGAGGCTATGCAAGGCTACCCGACAAATTCCGCTCCCTTGGTGCCAGGATATCCCTTTTTGACGATGATATGGACCATGCTTCAGGGTTTACCGGAAGAGGTTGAAACGCGGGGACGGTCCTAACGTTTCACCTCTTTGTATTCCGGCTTAGCGTCGATAGTGAAACGTTAGGACCGTCCCCGCGTTTCAACGGTCGGGTTCACATTCTTTCTCGCCTTCCCCTATACAGGTAGTCATAAAGCCGCCATAATTCCAATATTAATCAAAAAGAATTCCATTAATTAATGGAGGAAGCAGCATTGAAAAGAGCTTTCTTCTTTTTATTATTTCTTTTTGGCCTGTTTGCCGGGATTAGGGCTTCTAGTGTGCAGCCTTCCCAGGGGGTATTGCCGTTACCAAATTTGTCTGGAACCGGCTATCCGATTTTGAGGATTGATGTTTTTTATGAAACTGACAGTAAAGTGTTTAGCCTTAATTTGGAAGATTACGTAAAGGGCGTAGTGGCCTCTGAAATGCCTGCCTCGTTTCACCCAGAAGCTCTAAAGGCCCAGGCAATCCTGGCGCGGACCTATGCAGTTAGGAAGATGCAGATATTCGGGGGGACTCCGTCTTTGCCAGGTAAAGCCGATGTTACGTCTAACCCATCCAAGGATCAGGCCTGGAACCCTGAGCAAGTTATTAAAGAAAGGTGGGGCCTTGTTGGTACCTGGCTCAATTGGCCCAAGATTGAAAAGGCTGTGCAGGAAACAAGGGGCTTAATCCTGACATACAAAGGCCTTCCGGCAGAAGCTCTTTACCATTCCACCTGTGGAGGCATGACTGAAGCTGCAAAGGATGTTTGGGGCAATGATGTTCCTTACCTTAAGAGTGTAGTTTGCCCGTATTGCCAGGCATCGCCTTACAGCAAGCCAACCCGGGTAACTGTTTCTGTAAGGGATGTATCAAATTCTATGGCAAGTTTGGGCGTGACTGTTCCTGCGGCAAGAGTGTCTCAATCGGGAATCCTGGCCGTTACTTCCTTATCTCCTACAGGGCGGGTTAAGGAAATTGCGGTTAGTGGCAAGAGTATGCGGGGAGTGGAGTTTAGATCAGCCCTTGGCTTAAAATCAACAAAGTTTACATGGTCGGTAAAAGGCGACCAGGTGGTGTTTCAGGTTTCAGGTTACGGCCACGGTGTAGGCCTGTGCCAGTACGGTGCTGATGGTGCAGGTAAACAGGGCAAGACTTTTGCTGAAATCCTTTCCCATTACTATCCTGGAACATCTGTAGCCGGAATTTTTGAAGAGTAGCCCCGGGCTCAGTTTGGTAGGTGAATGCCTCCGGCAAATAATGTCAATAATATTTGCCGGAGGTGTTTTTATGCAGGCGGGACAAGACCATAAGGCACAGGGCAAACAAGGAGCCTGTGATGTTTTTGGGCGACTTAAAAACTACATCAGGGCGAAGTCAAAGGCCTTGGCCCTTCCAGGCAAGGCGTTGCTAATCCTTTGTTTTTGTGTCTTACTATTCAGTATAGGAATTTACCTTGGATTTCGAGCAAGTTTCACCGGTTACTCGAATGGGCAGGCTCAACCAATTGAGACCTCCGGGCAAAACGGGAAAACCCAGGATGATTTGCCGTCTTTGGCTACGGGTGAAACCCCTGGTAGCCAGACACTCCCTGAAGATAGGAATAACCATTCTTCAGACAGCAAAGGTGGCCCTGAAACTGTCTCGGAAAACAGCCCCAATGAAGAAGCCAGGGATTCAACAGCCCCTTTGACCGCTGATGACGTTTCCCCGGAACCCGGGGAAACGGCGGATTCCGCCCAAGAAGAAGAGGCCGCATTGATATTGGCGTTCAGCCGAATCATAAAGCCTGTTTCAGGGGAGATTATAAGGTGCCCGGGCTGGTTTTTCTCAGAAAAGTTCGAGGAGTGGCGTTTCTATCCTGGGGTAGACATTGCTGCAACAGCCGGGGCAGAGGTAAAAGCGGTTGCTTCAGGGGTAATCAAGGGAATCTACACGGATGAAACCCTTGGCGAAATGATTGTGATTGGCCATGGAAGCCGGTATCAAACCTGTTACGGCCGGGTTTCATGGTCGGGCCTGGTTCCAGGACAAGAAGTCTCCCAGGGAGAGACTATTGCATTCGCCACCGGAGATGCCGTCCATTTTCAACTGCTGGAGAACAGTGAGGTACTTGATCCGGTTCCCCGGCTGCAAGAGGGCAATTGACAGGAGATTAAGACTTGGTCGCATGATTTCCCCACGTCCGCATATATATTACCGTAACATCCCACTAAGGGGGACACTTGCATGAATGACGTGATATGGAAACGTGCCGTCGACATCGGCGAATATATAAGGGATACCCAATCAACGGTTCGTGAAGCCGCCCGTATCTTTGGAGTTTCTAAGAGCACGGTTCATAAGGATGTTACAGAAAGGTTGCCCAAGATTCGCCCACAACTGGCCAAGCTTGTCCGGGAGATACTGGACATAAATAAGGCTGAAAGACACATCAGGGGAGGAGAGGCTACCAAGAAAAAATACCAAAAAGCTCAATGACCCACCTTTCAGATAGCCGGAAAATGGGCGCATTGGGCCGAATATGCCGTATTTAGAAGGATCCTGGCACTTTTCGTAGAACTAGATAAGCAACATTTCTACGGGGTGTCTTCTTGTGATAAGCGGTAAAAAGATAGGAGTCGATCTGGGAACCTGTTCTGTATTGGTGTTTATGTCCGGGAAGGGCATTGTCATAAAGGAGCCTGCTGTGATTGCCCGGCATGTCGAAAGCAAGGAAGTTTTGGCAGTTGGTGAAGAGGCAAGACGCATGGTGGGCAGAACACCAGGGAACATAGTTACAGTGCGCCCCCTGAGGCAGGGGGTCATAACTGATATTGAGGTTACTGAATTGATGCTCCGGTACTTCCTGCGGCGATGCCTGGGTTCAATGTCCATAATTAAGCCCTGTCTTCTCTTATGTGTTCCTGCAGCAGTCACCTCTGTGGAAAGAAGGGCTGTCCTTCAAGCAGGCCTTGCAGCAGGAGGCGGCCGGGTTTACTTAATTGAAGAACCCCTGGCAGCAGCCCTTGGGGCAGGCCTTGATATAAGAGCTCCAAAAGGGCATATGGTAGTGGATATTGGCGGGGGAACTACAGATATTGCAGTTTTATCTCTGAATGGCATAGTGAGAGGGGCATCCACTCGCATAGGCGGAAATGCCTTTGACGACGCAATAATGAGATGCATTCGGAGAGAGTATAATCTCTTCATAGGAGAGTCTACTGCAGAACAGGTGAAAATGGCTATAGGTTCAGCCCATGCTGAACGGAATGAAGATGAAAGGTACCAGGTAAAGGGAAGAGATGCAATTATGGGACTTCCAAGAAGTGTTTTGATCAGCTCCTCCGATGTCAGGGCAGCCATTTCTGAGCCCCTTGATACAATTGCAAGTGCCATCCGGCGGGTTTTGGACAAGACCCCGCCTGAACTCTTGGGTGACATTATTGACAGAGGGATTATTCTGACAGGCGGTGGCGCCCTTCTCAAGGGAATAGGCGCATTCATAAGAGACGCTACCGGCCTTTCCGTCCACGTAGCCGAGGATCCGATTTCGTGTGTTGCCCGGGGAACCTATGTAGCCCTTGAGGATTTCGATACCTATAAAGAACACATAAAAGGACTTACAAACTGATTTTCCTCTATATACTCCACATATAGGCAAAGCCCTCTAATCACTTTTCACCTGTGGCCGATACAAATCAGGGGGGGATTTCTACGTGATTAGAGGTATCTTATCTGCTACCACAGCCATGAGAGCCCAGGTACTTAATCAAGAAGTTATTGCAAATAATCTGGCCAATGCCGATACAGTTGCATATCAAAAGGACAAGACTGTCTCCAGGAGCTTTTACGATGTTTTCATGTACAGGTTTGAACCCTTTTCCCAAACGGCCATAGGAGGATTTACCGGAGGAACGGTAATACATGACATAGCTACTTTAAGTGCCACAGGCCCCATTGAGGCCACTGAGAATCCCCTGGATATCGTCTTGCCTGAGGGGACTTACTTAAGTGTTGAAACACCGTCAGGCACAAGGTATACCCGAATGGGGAATATGGAGATTTCAGACGGGTACTTGACTGTCTCAGGATACCGGGTATTGGGCAAAAACGGCCCTATTCAGGCAGACGGCCAGGGAACATACAGTATTACCGAAAACGGGTCTGTCCTAGGCAATGGCCAGGAAATCGGAAGTCTTGCTGTTTTTTCGTTTTCCCATGGTGATAGTGTTTTGAGAAAAGAAGGCAATACTCTTTTCAGAGCCGGGAACCAAGCCCCTCTCTCAATTGAATCTCCCGAACTTGTGGTTGGAGCGCTTGAAAAATCCACTGTTGATCCAGTATCTGAAATGGTGAACTTGATTTCGTCGCTAAGGGCTTATGAGGCTGCTCAAAAAGCTCTTCATGCCCATGATGAGACCCTTGAACAAGCTGTGAACCGGGTGGGTAGAGTGTAAATGTGACATGAAAAATTTCATGTGATGCAAGGCAAAGCAGATGATTGAGGCTGCACCAGCACAGTTATGAAGGAGGACGGTAGCCAATGTTGAGAGCTTTGTGGTCTGGGGCTACAGGGATGGCGGCCCAGCAGTTCAATATAGATAACATTTCCAATAACCTTGCTAACGTCAACACCTCGGGATTTAAGAAGCAAAGGGTTCAATTCCAGGACCTTTACTATCAGAACCTGCTCATGGGCAAAGATGCAGTTGCCTCGGTGGGCAGTGGTGTCCGTGTCGGAGGCACCCAGAGGAGTTTTCGCCAGGGGCCCCTGGAAAGGGTAGATGACCCCCTGGCTCTGGCAATAGAGGGCGCAGGTTTTTTCACCATTGAAGGCCCAAACGGCGAAGAGCGGTACACCCGGGATGGAGCGTTTAGGTTGGACAGTGAGGGGCGCCTGGTAACCTCCGATGGGTACCTGGTGAGTGTAGAAGGTGGGGGCTCTGTGCCAGGAGGGACTGAAGAATTGACGGTTGATAAGAGTGGCATAATCTATGGAAAGCTGGATGGTTCCTTCGAGGAATTCGGACGGATCGCCTTGACTGTATTTCCCAATCCTGCCGGCCTTGAAGCTGTGGGGTCTAACCTTTTCAGAGAGTCACCCCAATCAGGGGAAGGTATCAAGGTAGAGCCCGGCCAGGAAGGTGCAGGTTCCATTTTGTCCAATTATCTTGAGACCTCAAACGTGGAGATTGTTTCTGAAATGGTGAACTTGATAGTAGCCCAAAGAGCCTTTGAGCTGAATTCAAAGGCGGTTGAGACTGCAGATCAGATGTGGGCAATAGCCAATAACATAAGACGGTAATGACGAATGAAGGTTGAGGGCGTATGGATATTAAGATAGACAGCTTATTGTACAGAGGCCAGGGTGCTCCGGTCAGTACCACAAATGCAAAGAAGGACTTGCGTTTGGCCAGGTCATGCCAGGACTTTGAGTCTGTTTTTCTAACAACCTTGTGGCGCAGCATGGCTAAGAACTCAGGCATGGATGTTGGTGGATGGGATGTATTGCTCTCCCAGGCAGTGGGAAAGGCCTGGGCCGGATCAGGAGGAATTGGCCTTGCGAAGGTACTTTATGACCGGCTGTCGAAATCATCTTCTAACGAATTGCCAGGAGATGATGCCAGTGAAAGAACCGTGCCTGAGCCCGAACCATGGCCATGATAACGATACCCAGAAGCAAATAAAGGACATCCTTCCTCACAGGGATCCTTTTTTGTTCTTGACAAGGATCATAGCCATTGAAAAGGGCAAGTCGGCAATAGCTGAATTTGATATACCCCAAGATCACTTATTCTTTGAGGGCCATTTTCCACAAGAGCCAATATTCCCTGGGGTTGTAATTCTTGAAATGATGGCTCAAACAGGAGCCCTTGCAATCCTCAGCGATACTGATCTAAAAGGGAAGGTTGCTTATCTTGCCGGTATTGAGGATGCTCGTTTCAAAAGGCCGGTAAGGCCAGGAGAGACTCTCAGGGCAGAAGTCACTATAGAGGGCATTCGGATGAGAATAGGCAGAGCAAGGGGGAAGGCTCTTGTTGATGGGCAAGAGGTGGCAGTTGCCCGGGTTGTTTTCGGACTCCCTGTTTGACTATACTTTTCATGGGTGCTAATATGTTTTAGATTTCAGGCTAAGGCTTGGTTAGCCTGCACATTATTTCCTCCTGAAGGAGGGTTAGTTATGCCAACCATGGCCGGGGGAAGAAAGCTTTTTACTTCCGAGTCGGTAACAGAAGGCCATCCTGATAAAGTTGCCGACCAAATTGTGGATTCCATTCTTGATGCTATTTTGGAAAAAGACAAGATGGCAAGGGTTGCCTGTGAGTGTCTTGTCAAGACAGGGTTTGTGTTGGTAGCAGGTGAGATATCTACTGAATGCTATGTAGATATGCCTCATATTGTTAGGGATACTTTGCGGCGAATAGGCTATACCCGGGCAAAGTTTGGTTTTGACGCTGACACGTGTGCCGTACTCACGGCCATAGAAGATCAGTCCCCTGATATTGCTCTTGGTGTCGATCGTTCCCTTGAGTCCAAAGAAGGGAAGATGCCCGATACCCTTGGCGCCGGTGACCAGGGCTTAATGTTCGGATATGCATGTGATGAGACTGAGGTTTTTATGCCTACCCCGATTTACCTGTCACACCGTCTTGCCAGGCGTTTGTCTGACGTAAGGCACCATAAAATTCTACCTTACCTGAGGCCTGACGGAAAGACTCAGGTTACAATGGAGTACCGGGATGGAGTGCCTGTAAGAGTTCATACTGTTGTGGTTTCTGCTCAACACGCCAGTGAAGTATCTTTGTCTACCATACGTGAGGATGTGATTTCAGAGGTCATAGCGAAGTCTGTTCCGCCGGAATTTATGGATGACAAAACCAGAATTTTGGTTAATGCCACAGGGCGGTTTGTTGTAGGGGGGCCCCAGGGTGACAGCGGACTTTCGGGCAGGAAAATCATTGCTGACACCTACGGCGGATTTGCAAGGCATGGGGGAGGAAGTTTCTCCGGAAAAGATCCTACCAAGGTTGACCGTTCTGCATGTTATGCTGCGCGTTACGTTGCCAAGAATATAGTTGCTGCAGGGTTGGCCAAAGAATGCGAGGTGCAGGTGGCCTACGTAATAGGAGTAGCCCGTCCTGTTTCCATCGCTATTGACACCAAGAACACAGGTGTCGTACCCGATGAAGCTATTCTCAATGCTTTAGATAAAACTTTTGACTTCAGGCCAAGCGCAATTATTGACAGATTCGACCTGAGACGGCCCATATATTCTCAGGTATCAGTATACGGCCATTTTGGAAGAGAAGACCTGGATCTTCCATGGGAAAGGCTGGACCTCAAAGGCCAACTGCTAAAACACGTATAACTGCCGGAGACTCCCCCCCGGGCATATATTGCTTCAGGGGGGAGTCACGTTGGTTAGTCCTCAAAAAACATTCTTGATGTTAATCTCCGCCTGGTGTATTCTGGAACTACTGAAGGCCGCTATGAGTAATTCGAGTGTAAAAGTTGTGACTGCTTTGATCTATGTAAATAATTGCCACGGCCTGGTTGAACCGGTTCTCAGGTGCCTGATGTTTGAATTCCAGCTGGCAAAGTCAATGCCTGAGTTTACGGTTCAATCTCACGAGTCCCATGCTGAGTGGAGGCAAACAGTTGATTTGCTAATAAGGCAGGGACTCCTGGTTCCGGCATACTCTTTTGAAAAATGGGATCTTGTGCTGTATCTTGACCGCCAGGGCAAAAGGGAAGTTTTCGCCGGCCAGGGGAGCCAATTTGAGAAATGATAGGGGTATGCAGTTGTTTGTATGCGAAACAATAAGCCATGCCGGTCAATTATCCTGGTACAGGAAGCCTTACGATGCCTTGCAACAAGACTCATAGATTTCACTCATTAGACGGATTATCAGGTATCATATATGGGATGCCCGGCTATTGCTGCCTTTGTGGTGCCTTAGGTGTATTTGATACGGGCATATGCGAAAGATGCAGGTATGTTCTCAGAACGCAAATGATACATACCTGCAAAGTATGTGGAATACCATTACCTTCACCCCTTACACTTTGCAGGGATTGTCAGGCCAACATGTATTACTTTGAGGCCTGTAAGTCTATTGGTTTGTACAGGGGGTACTTGAAGAGTGCGATTATCCGAATGAAGTACTATGGAGAACGCTGGCTATCTAGGCCTCTGGGACTTTTGCTTGGAGAAGTGGCACATTCCTTTCATGATGCTGAAATGGTAGTGCCTGTTCCCCTTGAACCCCGGAGCAAGCAAGTAAGAGGTTATAACCAGGCAAAGGACCTGGCTCTGAAGGTGGCCCGTAAAATATATCTGCCTTTAAACGATATTCTTTTAAGAGAGGTGCCCCGAGAACGTCAGGCCCGGCTGAACCGGGCTGGCAGAAGGCAAAATCTCAGGGGTACAATGAAAACCCAGGGCAGTTTTGGTATCAGGAGTGCCACGGTGTTGGTGGTTGATGATGTGACTACTACAGGTGCTACCCTTGATGAAGCGGCAAGGGCCCTTAAGTCGGCAGGAGCCCGAAAAGTGGTTTGTGTGACTCTTGCCCGGACTTTGGGCAACTGATATTCACTCTTGTTGACAGGGCCTTGTGTCCCTGGAACGCAGAAAGGTGGATACACATGGGCATCAGGAATTGCAGAAAATGCGGAGGACTTTTCCTGAGTTCAGGTACGTCAATATGCAGGGAATGTGCCATGAGACTGGAAGAGGACTTCGAGGTTGTCAAAAAGTATTTGGCGGAAAATGCCGGGGCCTCCGCGCGAAAGGTTAGTGTAGATACAGGAGTCTCCATAGAAGTAGTGACTGATTTTGTGCGCCAGGGGCGTATTATGGGAATCCAACAGGACAACGGCCACGATATTACGTGTGCAATATGCAAAAGGCCGATTGCATCCGGGAAACTATGCATAGAGTGTCAGAAGGCCTTATCAGGCTCAGGCGTTTTTCAGCGCGGCGAAGAAGATGATAGAATACACAGTGAAGGCCCCAAGATTAGCCTGCAGAAGGAAGCACCAAGAACCCGGGAGCAAATGTATACAATTGATTTGATTCGCCGGCGAAGAAAATAGACTTTTGAAAAGCAAAGCTAAACCGGACCATACTGTTAAACGATGAGTATGGTGGACGGTGGCGAAACTTGAAAGAGGCGATGTCAAGTTGATGATATCCAGAACACAAATAGATCAGGTGCTTAAGGTATACAAGACTGAAAAGACGTTCAAGGTTGTGTCAGGTGAAAAGGGTCTTTCCAGAAGTCGGCAAGATGGCATCAGGCTATCGTTTACCGGCCAAGACGTTGAAAGGATAAAGGAATTGGTCAATAAACAGCCTGACATTCGCCAGGACAGGGTTGACCCTCTCTTGAAAGAAGTTGAAAAGGGTGAATATTCTGTCGATCCTAAATCCATTGCAGATAAGTTGGTGGGTCGGCTTTTGGTTGATAAGATCCGGTAAAGACTTGCCTCAGAAAACCTGCAGTCTAAGGTCGCTACCGTCCCTGAAAGGGGCGGTTATGATGGAATCTGAGTCTTCGACTCTTCTTCTCTTATTGAACGATATTGGAGCCATCCTCGATACGTTACTGGAAATAGCAGGTGAAAAGCAGCGGTTAGTTGTTATGGGGGATTGTCTGGGGCTTGAAAGAAAAATCAAAGAGGAAGAAGAAGCTCTTGAGAGCCTTAATCGTCTGGGAACCCGGTTTGACGAAGATAATAGGTTCAGGCTTGATAATTTGGCCGGCACAGAAGAACTTGCCCGATTAAAGGCTGATATTGAGCGGAAAGTCTTTATGCTCAGAAGCCTGAATAATCAGAATCAAAAACTGATTGCCAGGAGTCTTGAAATTGTAAGGTATGACCTTGGACTGTTCCTGCCAAAAGAAGACTACTTCAAAGCCCTGAAAACGGCGCCTTTGGTATTTGATCAAAAAGTTTAGTATTGGGGGTGGCTTTATTGCCTTCAACATTTTCCACTCTTGAGATCGGAAAATCCGCCTTACTTACGTCCAGGCGGGCTATAGATGTTACCGGCCACAACATGGCCAATGCATCTACTCCTGGTTATTCCCGCCAGAGAGTTATCCAGGAACCAATAATACAAAGAATTAGTCTGAGCGCAGGCACTTCCGGAATGGGAGTGAAGATTTCGGATGTCGCCAGGATCAGAGATAAGTTCGTTGACGCGGTCTTGCGAAACGAACAGGAGAAAAGGGCTGCCTTTGCCATTCAAAAGGATGTCTTGGACCACTTACAGGTTGTTTTCGCGGAACCGTCTGATTCAAGCATAAGAGAGTCTGTGGACCTGTTTTGGGCATCATGGCACGATCTTTCTTCGGATCCTCAGTCCAGTGCAGCCAGAGCTCAACTCTTTGAGGCAGGCCGCTCCCTTACTGATATGTTCAGGCACTTGGGGAGCCAAATAGACTCGCTTACTGCAGATATTGAGACAGGGATTGGTGCTACCGTAGGTAAAGTCAACCTTCTGGCCGAAAGAGTAGGCTCTTTGAATATTGAGATTTCAAGGGCCATGGCCAGGAAGGAGCCAGTGGGGGATCTTATGGACAGAAGGGATCTTCTTCTTGACGAGCTGACAGAGCTTACAGGTGCCACGGTCAGTTACCTTGACGAAGGAACAGTCAGAGTAAACATTGGGGGCATTCCATTAGTAGACCGGCACAAGGTCTACGAGTTAGCAAGTACTCTTAGCGTTGATGGTGTCAGATTTCACCTCCTTACAGGCCCCAATGACAGCGATAAGATTCTTTTGGATTCAGTTGCAGGTAGCCTTGGCGGGCATAAGACTGCCAGAGATCAGGTAGTGCTAAGGTTCAGGAAAGAGCTCAGCAATGTGCTGCGGGATTTCGCCCAGGGAGTAAATACCATTCACAGCACGAATCAAGACGAGCCCGATGATCCTTATTGCCCCTTCTTCGATTTTGATCCCTCAGATGTGCTTGCAACTATCAGGATACACCATGGGATTGAAGAGGATCGGGGTAAGATCCGTACCGGAATTGGTACAGATCCCCTTGACGGCAGAATAGCTCTGGCTATTGCCGACTTTATAGAAGGCACTGAAAACAATTATCTCGCCGGGTTGGCAGAGATTGTTCCCCCGCTCGGCCCTGCTTTTGACCCTTCCCACGGTGATTTTACAGACAAATGGATGGCAATTGTGGGTGGCCTGGGCGTAGAAGGACAGAAAGTGGAAAGCGGTTATGATACCCAGGAATTGTTGGTCAAGGAACTTGCCAACAGAAAAGATTCTATAAGCGGAGTCTCTCTTGATGAGGAGATTGCCAACCTTATACGTGAACAGCATGCTTTCAATGCAGCCAGCCGGTTGATTAGCACAGCCGACGACATGCTCGACACAATCATAAACCGGATGGGCTTGGGCGGCAGGTAATCAGGTGTCATTTCGAAACGGAGGTAGATACTCGTGCGGGTGACGGATCTGACCATGGAACGAAACTTTCTTTACAATATTTTTAGAACCGAAAGAAGGCTCGGCAAACTGCAAGACATGGCGTCATCAGGGCAGGCTATTACCAGGCCCCAGGATGATCCCATAGGGTCAGAACGATCAATATCTTTAAGACACCATCTTTCTGTAAGCAAACAATACATGCGGAACCTGGACAAGGCCAGACATTGGATGGAGGAGACTGAACAAGCTCTTTCCCATCTTACCCTGAGGCTTTCCAGGGCTCATGAGCTTGCTCTTTACGGAGCCACGGGAACTACCCCTTCTGAAGCCAGGAAAGCCATAGCCGCGGAGATTAAACAACTGCTGAATGAGGCCGAAAGCATTGCCAATACAACTATTGACGGGCGGAAGTTACTTTCGGGCACCATGCCCGAGTGGCGGCTGGCATCTGATGTAACTATAACCGGCAAAAGTATTGAAGACGTGCTCAACCATGCAGTTGAGGCACTGGGCCTGTTAGCCGAAGGCCTCGACGAATCAAACGAGAACGATATCATGGCAGGGGCTGAAGGCATAGACAGGGCAACTGATATGGTGTTGGCTAAACGCGCCGAGAACGGTGCCAAACTTAGGCGTCTGGACATCCTGGATGACAAGACGGCCACCATTGATATAGAGTATCAAAGACTCCTTTCAAATGTTGAAGACATTGACCTTATAGAAGTCATAGTGAGGCTAAAGTCCCAGGAAGCCGCGTACCAGGCTGCACTTGCTGCAGGGGCAAGGCTGATTCAGCCGAGCCTCCTGGATTACTTGCGCTGAATGGGCGGAATGAACCTTGGTAATTGATCCTTTGTGTTATGGGCAGGAGGGGTTCATGTGAAGTATCCCACGAAACGGTTTGGCATAGTAGATGTAACCACAGACCAGGTTTTGACTTTCCCTGAGGGCCTTATAGGCTTTCAATCATGCCGCAAGTTCATAGTAATGAATCTTGATAAAACCGGAATTCTTAAGTGGCTGCAATCCCTAGACGATGAGTCATTGGGATTTGCCATTCTTGACCCGCGGATGGCCTTCAAAGACTATGATCCGGTATTCACCCCAAAGGATCTTGAGCCACTGAGTGCTTCTGACCCAGGGGAGCTGATTTTGCTGTCTGTTGTTACAGTGCCCAGGGACATTAAGAAAATGACTGCGAATCTTCAGGCTCCTTTGGTGATTAACCCCAAGAAACGATTGGGCAAGCAGGTAATTTCCATTGTGCCCGAGTATACAACTAGACACATGGTATTTTTGCCGTTGCAGAATCTAATGAAGAGGACGGGCTAGATATGCTTGTTCTGTCTAGAAGAGTAGGCCAGGCAATACTAATTGGTGACGACATAATTATTCGTGTAACCCAGATAAGAGGCAAGGGTTCAAGGGCTCTTGTCAAATTAGGTATTGAAGCTCCTTTGGGGGCCAGGATCTTGCGGGAGGAAGTGGAAATTGAGGTTGCCCGGGAAATGATGCTGGCAAAAGACCCTGCTTTTGATCTGGATTCTCTGGAAAACGAGCTAATCCGACATGATAAGCCTAAACCCCGGTGATAATTCTTCCGATTGACTATTTGACTGATGACTATCTTATTGATTGGAAACCCGGTGCCCTGTAATTGAGGCCCGGTCCCATTGTTGCCGTGTACGGCACAATATCCTAGATGAGCGGAAACCGGATTGGATTTAGTGAGGTGATCTCCTTGAGTTCGCGAATCAGTATGAATGTCACCGGGCTGGATACAGAAACCATAATTCAGGAATTGATGAAACTTGAAAGGCGCCCCCTGGCGGTTTTGGAATCAAAGAAAGATTTGGTGGCCAACAAAAAGACTGCGTGGAATGGGATAAAATCAAAACTTGAATCAATAATATCGAAGATGAAGCCCCTTCTTGAAAGATCCATTTTTGAGGCGAAGGGAGCAAAGGTGCGCGATCCAGGTATAATGTCGGCGACAGTATCAGAGGCTGCTGTCCCGGGTGACTACGACATAGAAGTGGTTGCATTGGCCCGGCCCCACGTGATTCAGTCTGACCCGTTCACTCAGGCACCTGATGCGGCCCTGGAGGTTTCGGGTACAATATCCATGAGCCTGGAAGGCCTGGAAACTGAGCCTTTCTTGCTGGAGATCACCCAATCTGACAGCTTGAACTCAATTGCAGCCAGAATCAACGCATTTGAGGGTGCCGGTGTCAAAGCCTCGGTTCTTGAGGTGCACCCTTCTGAATACTCACTTGTGCTGACTGCTGAATTAACCGGCAAGCAAATCATGTTTGATGCGGAAAATTGCCTTGGGTTGGCCACTGTTTCCGGGTGTGAACCGGCACAGGCTGCATTCAAAATTAACGGAATAACCTTTACCCGGAATTCAAACAGTGTATCTGATGCAATCCCAGGGGTATCTTTTGACCTTCTAAGGGTAGGCCAAACGTCTTTCACCATAGATTATGACAATGATGCAGTTGTAAAGACAGTGAAAGAATTTATAGATGAATACAACAGCCTCTTGGATATGACAGGAAAATACAATTCGTGGGACCCTGATACAAAGAAATCAGGCTTACTCTTCGGTGATCCATTGCTCCAGCGGTTGCTTTTCCAGATCCGCCAGGCAATTTTCAGTGAGATTGCCCATGAGTTACCCGGTTTCCGGTTTGTCGGGCAGATCGGAATCAGCACCGGCAGCCTGGGCTCATTTTCACGGGACGGCAGACTTTCTCTCGATGAAGCAAAGCTCAGGGGGGCTCTAAGTACCGACAGAAACGCTGTAGCATCCCTTCTGAGCGAGGATCAGGCAGGGCCTGAGGGTATACTCGTAAACCTGCGAAAAACCATGGAAATGTACACTGCCTATGGCGGGTTTTTACCCGTCAAAGACGCGCAACTGGCATCTCAGGATAAGGACATATCCAGGCAGATTCAGAACCTTGAAAGACGGCTTGAACTCAGGCTTGCCAATCTGAAAAGACAGTTTACCGCCCTGGAGGTCCTTCTAACCAAGATGGATTCTCAGAGGTTATGGTTAGCCCAGCAGATACAGGGTTTATACGGCAACTGATTCAGAGAAAGACAGGTGATGATTTTTGCTGAACGCTGCTTATGGTGGAGGAAGAGAAAAGGCATTGAAGGCATACAGGCTATCCAGGGTAGAGACTGCCTCTCCCGGTGAGCTTGTTCTTATGCTTTACAACGGAAGCCTGAAGAACATGAACGATGCATTGAGTTGCATCGACGAGAAAAATTATGCAGGCGCCAATACTAATCTTTTGCGAGCTCAAGACATTATAGATGAACTCAGGGGAGCTTTGAACATAGATATAGGGAATGTGGCTAAAGGGCTTGATGCAATATATGATTTTGTTTACTCATCACTTCTGAAGGCTAACTTGAAAAAAGATACTGAACCTTTAGAGGGGGCCTTAAAAGTCATGACTGAAGTTAGAGACGCCTGGGAAGAAGCGATCAGAAACTATGGTTGAGAGTCTGCAATATCTTCTATCACTCACGGCTCAGGCCAGGCGTTCGGCCAGGGCAGGTGATTTCCATGGCCTTCAGGGGTTCATAGATCAAAGGGAGGAAGTACTCAAGAAACTGGGTTCTTCGTGCCAAAGGCCGCCCAATGATGTACAAGACGAGCTTGCAAGAGAATTAAGTCTTTGTATTGAACAATTGGACAGGGAAATCGTAGGTTTGGTGAGGGAGGAAATGAAACATCAAAGCCAGGACATACTTGAAATTACGACCAAATTGAGGGTGCTGGCAACTTATTCAAAGGGCCTTTCAAATACCAGGAGATTCGACACAATGTTATAAAAAATGAAAGCCCCGGTTTGATCCGGGGCGATTTGGCTATGCTTACTCAGAAACCTTGCTTACATTGGCAGCTTGCAGGCCTTTTGGGCCTTCGACGATGTCAAACTCAACAAGATCACCTTCATTAAGCGTACGGAACCCTTCGGTGTTGATTGCCGAATAGTGGACGAAAACATCTGGCCCGTCATCACGTTGAATAAACCCATAGCCTTTTTGCGCGTTGAACCATTTTACTGTACCTTGCATTTCGGGACATTCCTCCTAATTCCAGACGACGGGTCCCGGCCGCGTCGTCTTTTGGAGCTTTAGAGCTCGTGTTCGGAATATAGCATGCCCGCTTCGAAGAGTCAACAGACATTTGTGTCACACGCCTGTGGATAATGTGGGTAATTCTGTTGATAACCAGTTAAATGAGGGTTTTGGGTTGGGGATATTTCTGTGGATTGTCGGTTATTGTCGGTCTGGGTACCTGTTGTGGTAGTATTGTGTCGACGCAAGGCTGTAATTGCAATTAAGGCGTTTCTGGAGGGATCCTTCCTCTTAAGAGGGAATAACTATAAGGCAGAGAGTCTTTTATGGGAGGTATGCCGCATGGAGATAAACGTAAGAGGGAAGAACATCGATGTAAATCCCGCGCTCCGGCAGTATGCGGAGAAAAGATTAGTCAAACTGGAGAAATACATTCGGCATGATCCGTGTGTATGCCAGGTGACTTTTTCGACCCAACGTGGAAAGTACGTAGTGGAAGTTACAATACCTCTCAACGGCATGATTTTGAGAGCAGAAGAATCAGCTCAGGATGCATTTGCCTCAGTGGATCTGGTATCGGAAAAACTTGAGCGGCAGCTGGAAAAATACAAGACGAGGTTGCTGAAGCGGGATAAGCAAGAAATAAAGCTTTCCGGGGGCCAGAAGGAGCCTGAAACCGGAAAGATTGTTAAGGTGAAAAGGTTTGCAATGAAACCTATGATGCCAGAGGAAGCAGCGCTCCAAATGGAACTCCTGGGCCACGATTTTTTTGTCTTCCCCAATGGTGAGACAGGTGTCGTAAACGTGATATACAAACGTAAAGACGGCAACTTCGGCCTGATTGAACCTGAATATTGAACAACTGTTGATTTGTTTGCCGCGAAGCGAGGGAGGATCTTGGAGCAACCTAAGGTTACGGCAGTGGTTTTTGAAGGGGGACAAGCAAAGACGTCCCTTGAAGAAGTAATTAAGGATATACGCAAGCAAGTTGTTGTAGATACTCTGTCTAAGCTGGTTATGGCTCCTGAGATCGACCAGGTTCTGCTGGTAACCAACTATGAAGACCTCGCAAGTGAAGTTTCAGACTATGCGATGGTGGATTTTGAGCCTAACAGACGAAAATTCCACTTTGGTGCAAGATTGCGCCAGGTAATTGTGAATTACGGGTTGGAAAACGTTATCTATATGGGGGGAGCAGCCGCTCCCCTCATTTCCTCAGGTGAATTCAGCCAGGTTGCCCTTGCCCTGAAGCGAAGCAGGAACGCGGTGATTATGAATAACGTGCAATCTGCCGACCTTGTTGCTTTTACACCAGCCAGAGCAATTGACGAGATTGAATTACCGGATAGTGACAATTCCCTTGGAAACCTGCTCAGGGATATTGGTATGCGCAGGATACTCTTGCCCAATTCAGGAAGGGTGAATTTTGATATTGACACCCCGACAGACATTTTGATTCTTGGACTTCATCCTAACTGCGGGGTTCGTGTATCAGAGGCAATCTCTTCATTGGATTGGCCGAGGGAGAAGCTGTACCAGGCTCTGAGAATTCTAAGGGATGATTCCAGGGAAATTGCAGTAATAGGGCGGGTTGGGCCTTCAGTCATCCAATACATAAACTCAAATATGGTTCACAGAATGCGTGTTTTTTCCGAAGAACGAGGTATGAAGGCTTTGGGGCGGGAAGAACGGGGGGAAGTAGTTTCACTCCTGGGTTTTATGATGGATGAATTGGGTCCTCGTAAGTTCTTTAAATATCTCTCAGGCACTTGTGATCTCGCGATTATCGATAGCAGGGTGATTTTTGCCCATGTTCAGAAACATGTTTCGGACTGGGACAGGTTTCATTCAGACCTTGGCAGGTTTGAATTGATCGAAAACCGTTGGGTGAGAGAGTTTACAAAAGAAGCCTGGGAGTCCCCTATTCCGGTTATTCTAGGAGGCCACAGCCTTGTGGCTGCCGGACTGTGGATTTTGGCTGAAATGGTTGTAAAAGAGAAACATGAGTCTGGTTACTGTCACAATACTTTTATTATGCCGAGGTGGTAGTGTGCAAGACTGCCATATGAGATGGGGTGGTTAACATGCCTGATCAGGGAGGCAATGTGAAAGATTATGAGAATACCATTGAGAAGATAAAGGATGTTATCGCTTCCAGAGTAGTGATGGGTGAAAGCGGGCTTATTGAGGAGGTCCACGTTCTGGCGGGCTCCGGGCGGTCACCCAAGTACATAGTTCGTGACGTTGAGTCTGCTATTTTGGCAGCATTCGGAGTGCAGATCGACAGGCGGAAAATCTCGGTTGCTCAGATTAATGAAGATGAAGCTGATAAAGATAAACGAAGGCTCAGGTTGATGAAGGTGGCGCTAGCGGCAGGTACCNNTCTAAGGGTGTACCTACTCCAAACAGGTGGCTGTGGCTTGCCGCAGAAGCCACTCTGGATGCTTTGGGAAAGTTGCTTCCGGCTCAAATAAAGATAACTGTAAGTGATGTTGGTGTGGCAGTATCCAAGTCTGTCAGGGTTGCCCTGGTTACTCTTGTACTGGTCGAAGATGGCCGGGAACTTATACTCAGTGGCTCGTGCCCAATTGCATATGATGACAGAGAAGCGGTGGTCAAGGCGACCTTAGACGCAATTAATCGCAAATTCCCGACATTGTTGGACAAGGGCTCAAATTAGGTAGGTTTTGCTGTGATTTGAAAAGGAATTGGAGCTATTAGGTAGAATGAGTACATAAAGCCGACAGCTCGTTACACATCAGACAGCGGAGTTGTTCTTGATCTGAAGTAGCGGTTCGGATACAGCCAGGTGACAGGAGGTCTTTGAGTGAATAAGGTTTTGAAGGCACTTCTCGCCATTCTTACACTCCTCTTGGCTGGGGCTGCTTGCTTCCAGTTGGGTTAGGTTTTCCGGGGCTGTCGGCCCTTCTATGAGGTGTCCGGTATTGGAGAAAAGAATCAGAGCATTTGATGTGTATGTATGGAGCATAGCCTGCCTTGGCATTATTCTCCTTGTGACCAACATCCCCAAATTCGAAAACACCCGGCAGTTGGGCGAGGTGATTTTCCTTGCTATCCTTGTTGCATGCGGTGAATCCGCGGCGGTGCCCTTCCCTAAAGGCAGGGGTACTGCATCTATGGCAACACCTTTGATATTTTCTGTTACTGTCTTGTACGGACCTGCCATAGGCATGTGGATGGCTGCACTGGGAACTCTGCGAAAGCGGGATCTGTCTTTGGAGGTGCCCATTTCAGTAGTTCTTTTTAACAGGGGTATGCTGACAATATGCGCCTATGTGTTTTCGAGGATATATTTCTTTGTCTACGGTAAGTTCGGCAGTCTTGAGTTTCCCCGGGGACTGATTGCATTCATACTGGCGGCAACAGGTTTTACGCTTTTGAACGCTTTTTTGATTGGCAGAGCTCTGTCCATTCAAATGAAAATACCGTTTATGAGCATTTGGCGGCGTAACATTGTATGGATGCTGCCTAACATGTTTGCTTTGTTTCCCATGGGAGCTCTTATGGTTGTTGTAGTCCAGCAAGTGGGCCCTCTGGTTCTTGTACTGTTTTACTTGCCTCTCATAGTAACCAAGGTTTCTCTTCAAAAATACATCGACTTATGGGAAACCTACAGCGAGATAGCAGCAGCTTTGAGTACCGCCATAGACGCCAGGGACCCGTATACCCATGGCCATTCTGTTAGGGTATCTGAATATTCAAGCCTTGTGGCCAAGGAGCTTGGCCTCAACGACGAGCAGATTGAGCGTCTCAAATACATTGGGCTTCTTCACGATGTGGGCAAGGTGGGTATGCCTGACGGCATCTTAAAAAAGCAAGGGCCTTTTACATATGATGAGTATGAAGAAATGAAAAGACATGCTTCTATTGGTGCAGACATCATTAAGGTTATGAAATTCCTGGGCAAAGGTGAGGAATGGGTGAGGTATCACCATGAAAGATACGACGGCTCAGGATTCCCGTTGGGCCTGAAAGGCGAAGACATACCTCTTGGAGCCCGTATTATCGCTTGCGCGGATTCGTTTGATGCCATGACTACGGACAGGCCATACAAAGAGAAAATGTCTTATGCAGAAGCAAAAGAAGAACTCATAAGATGCAGCGGAACCCAGTTTGACCCCAAGGTAGTAAAGGCCATGATCAAAATAATCGATGAAGAGATCTCAAGGAAGTGATCTGTTGTTCAGGTTTGTGGTGGCTTTGTCTCTCGTTCTTGGAGTCTCATCAGGCGGGAAATTGTCACGCCTCGGAGACGTGAAGTTCCAACGAATCCCATGGATTACAGGTTCTTTCTTGATAAAATACATAACTGCCCTCTTGTTCAAAGGCAAACTGGGCCCTTCACCTGTTGTTTGCACGGTTGTAAGTTCAGTTGTTTATTTCACGCTTTTTTACGGCCTTTATCCCAATCTTAAACTCCCGGGTTTTTTCGCATTAACTTCAGGGATATTTTTGAATTTCCTTGTTATAGTGGCAAATCAGGGCAGGATGCCTGTTGACCCAGCCGGATACGGGCCTGGCCTTTTGGAAAACCAGGTTGAGGCCCTGGCGGCAAGCCTTACTCACCAGAAGGTTCATGACAACGTAAGGCTGAGGTTTCTTGCAGATATTTTTGGATGGAAGTTCTTTTCTAAGATCCCCACAACTTTCAGCATAGGTGATGTTCTCATGGCAGCGGGAATTTCGTGGTTTATTCTGCATGTAATGAGCCGTGGTTTTCCCGATCCTCAAAAGGATGCTAGAATAAACTGAGTAAAGCTCAGGCACATGGAGTCAATTGACACCGGGAGAAGGGATTAGTATGTCTATGCTGAGAAATTTATTTAACCCCAATGAGCGGGAATTGCGCAAAATTACCCCTTTAGTTGAGGCGGTTTCAAGATTAGAATCCGGCATGAAGAGACTCTCTGATTCTGGCCTCCAAGCAAAAACAAGAGAATTTAAAGAGCGCATCTCGAGGGGTGAGTCTGTAGACAGCTTGCTTCCCGAAGCCTTTGCGGTTGTAAGAGAAGTTGCCAGGCGTGTACTGGACATGAGGCATTTTAACGTTCAGATAATGGGCGGGATTATACTTCACCAGGGAAGGATTGCTGAAATGCAGACAGGTGAGGGCAAAACTCTGGTAGCTACTCTGCCTGCCTATTTGAATGCTGTAGGTGGAGCCACTGTCCATGTGGTTACAGTCAACGATTATCTGGCTTCCAGAGACAGGGAGTGGATGGGCCAGGTATACAGGTTCTTAGGGTTGGATGTAGGTTTGGTGGTTCCTGGAATGGACGGGGCGGTAAAGAAACATTCCTACTCATGCCCTATTATTTACGGGACCAATACAGAGTTCGGTTTTGATTATCTAAGGGATAATATGGCATGGCGTAAGGAAGATCTGGTGCAGAGCGCGCTTGATTACGCCATAATTGATGAAGTCGACTCAATCTTGATTGACGAGGCAAGGACTCCTTTGATCATCTCAGGCCAGAGCGAGGGGACCACAGACAAGTACTATAAATTCAGGGATTTAGCCGGGGCTTTGAGAAAAGATAGGGACTATACCGTGGAAGAAAAGGCCCGGGCCATTTCTTTGACTGAAGATGGCATTAATAGGACTGAAGAATGGCTCGGAATTGATGATATTTCATCAGAAGAAAACATTGGTATTGAGCATTATGTTAAGCAGGCCCTTAGAGCCAAAGAACTTATGCGCAGGGATGTTGACTATGTAGTGAAAGACGGCGAGGTGCTCATAGTAGACGAGTTCACAGGCAGAATTCTGGTGGGCAGGAGGTTTTCAGACGGGCTCCACCAGGCAATAGAAGCCAAAGAACGAGTTGACGTTCAGGAGGAATC
>MTKW01007234.1_pt1 | contig 36097 bp, 29 predicted proteins | sample 1042761 | NCBI WGS metagenome assembly MTKW01 (sample SAMN06205366, study PRJNA360243) | anaerobic digester metagenome | biome: Wastewater treatment plant; feature: Anaerobic digester sludge; material: sludge; isolation source: anaerobic digester fed with sludge from wastewater treatment plant ...
CGGTTTTACCGGCGTACGGTTGTAGTCTTTCAGCGTATTCTCATAACTTCCCGTGAAATTCGGCGTATGTCCGTTCTGGCGCATGTTGAAATCGAGCCATTCTTCCTCGTGAAAATACTCGGCCGAACCATGTCCTCCCGGCGGATGAAAGGTAATCAAATGAGCACCGCCGTCGCCTTTGCGCAAGCCTGTAGCCATTGCCCTGATGATTTCTCCGTGCTCATCCTTTTCAATGGGTCGGTCTCCGCCGAGAATCCAAATGATATTGGGAAAATCCTTATACCGTTTGCCGAGAATTTCACCATAAACTGCCGCATTTTGGGAAGTAAATATCTCCGGACCAACTCCCCATTTCTTGTTCCACTTATCTCCCCAGGTGGGCAACAGGCCGATAAACAGGCNNGGATCGTTGTCGATCAACGGCTTTTCGCCTTCGGCATTGGGCGTGTTCAATCCGTCATGTTCGGCCAAAACAACCGCCTGAACGACGGTAAATCCTTTTTCTCTCCGATTTTCCAGATAGATTTCGGTTTCCGCTTTATTCAGCCGGTGAAAAAGTTCCCATGCCGTGTCGCCCAAATAAAAAAACGGCGTGCCGTCTTCAAATACCAAAAAACGTCTGTTGTCGGATACCATCGGTTTGCCATGAGAAAAATCGACAGATTTCCCCTTCCATTTCATCTCTTGAGCCTGAACCGTGCAAATCAAAAGGCCGGCTAGCAGCAATAAATTCGTTTTCATCGGGTTTGTGTTTTTTATGTTTATATTATTGATCGCTAATCTAATTAATCCCATATCGAATACATAAAGGTAGAAAAAAATAAATAAAATCAAATAAAACTCTTCATCTATTTTTAATCCTGTAATTACTCCACTAGAATGTTTTCTACAAATTCATTTACATTGAATAGTTTGGTCTGCATTTTTTTTAGTGGTTGTCCTGCAACCGTACAATTTTTAAAAAATACATTTTGCACTCGATGATTTTCATCGAATCCCCAAATAACAATAGGTCCTTCATGAAACCATTCCACATCTTTAACCATAACATTCCGAATGTGCCCTGGAGGATCATTACCGTAAAGAGTTCCATCAGTGATATGCAACTCAAACAACTTTATTTCGGATTTCTCTACACGGATGTTGTCAAAAAGAATATTACTGATTACAGAAGGACCGTCGCAAATGATACTGAATCCGCTATGACCGTCAACTCTGCTTCCTCCACGTGCAAGTAGAATATCGCAATCATGCACTTTTACATTTTTCACATACTCCGCATTGGTTTCAAAACCAATGGTTACTCCGTCGGCATAAGCAAAGCCCAACATAATATTATTCGCCACATAGATATCTTTTACCGGATGTTCATAATCTGGGGCTTTAATAGCTATACAATCGTCGGTACATCGGATAAAACAATTGGTAATGCATACCTTTTGTGATCCTGCCGGGTTAATACCATCGGAGCTCGGTCCAAAGCCCAATACTTTCACAAAATTATATTTCACATCACGACAATTAATCAAAGTATTGGTCCAACTTTTGCTGTTTCTCACCGTTATTCCTTCGAATAAAATGTTGTGGCTATCTTCAATTTTTACCATTTGCTCGTATTCATAATTACCATCCAGAATACCACGACCCATTACCCGGATATTGGAAGCTTCTTTGGCACGAATACCGCCATATACCACAGCACCGGCAGCAATATAAACTGTTTCATTATCTTTTATATCAATGTATCCAGAGCGATGGATACCGGGGCCAAAATACTTTATACGAGAATCGCCAACGGAAGGCATGGCCTTTTCTTCCGGATTAGCAAAAAGAAAAAGTGGAGGCATACCGTCCATTTCCACTATCAATTGACCGGGACCATCCCATGTAAAATAAATTTGCTTTCCTTTTATTACAGGTTTTATTTTCAAATTCGCCGGCCTTATTTTTAGATTGCAGGGCGTTTCTTTTACCTTTATCTTTACTGACAACTTACCGTTGCCATTAAAATTCGCCATATGCAATTCCTGAGGTTGCCTCACAGCAGGATCGTTAAACCAATCGGGAAGATTGTTTAAATCGAGATTGGATACGAATTTTTCTGTCCAAACCGTTTGTCCATTTACATTAACCGAATATATTTCGCTAGTTGAAAGTCCGTCGATTTTCGGATAAACAATTACTTGACCGTTAAGCGAAAAATAAATGATGTTACATGCAAAAAAAATAAAAAAGAAAAGAATCGAATTGGATTTCATTTTTTTATAAATCTAAATTTTCATTCAATCATAGAGGGATGCATCCCTCTATGATTTTTCTACATTGAATTACATTTTTCATTGAATTTACTGAATTTACTGTTCCTTATAGCGCCCGTCAACAAGGGTAACCACACTATTGGCCGGCAATAGAATGTTTTGCTTTTCCACATTTCCTTTTAAACTGCAATTCTCGTCCGCCTTGTTTGATGTGATATAGTATTCAAAAGTAGCGGGAATGTTGCTCCCTTCCAAATTTACCGCTTTGTCGGATAGAGAGGGATTTATAAAAATAACCACGAAATTATCCAAATCAGTATTTTCGAATGCCACACCCAGTATTTCTTCATCGATTGAGTTCAAATCAACCATACGGGAACCGGGTCTAACAAACCGGTAAAAATGTTTGGAAGCATAATACTTTTTCCCCTTCTGATATCCGCTCATTAGACAAAACTCATTGATTCCGCTTAACTCACTGCCCTGCCACCATACCCACGCTGAAGCTCTACCGTAATAAAGAGCGGCATGAATGGCAATCGCTAGATCAATTGCACCAGGTTTACCTCCATTCCCATTCCAACTGTCGATATAGCCCGAAGTTTCGGTCATCCAATAGGGTTTATCTGTAGGATCAGAGAATTGCTCTCTCGTACGGGTCCAATAATCTCTATGGTTGGCTATCGCCGTGGCTTGAACACCATCGGTATATCCATGAACCGCAAATACATCCAGACATTCTAACGCCTGGAGATCATTTTTGATAGCTGTATGATAAAACCACTGATAATTGTTTTCAGCTCCTTCCAAGTCCAACATGTTTTCACTCCCAAATATCTTAACGTTCGGAAATGCTTCTTTTACGCTTGGAACCACATTTTTAAGCAAATCACAGTACCAGTAGGTGGTATAAATACATGAATTGTAAGGTTCGACAAATAAAGGCTCATTCTGCAAACTCAGACCATAAATATCAATCCCCACATTTCTATACATATTTAATCCGCTCTTTAACCAATCAGAAAATTCATCGTATTTCTCAGGATTCAGCGTCCCGCCGTTTTTAGTGGAATTATGCTCTCCTCCCCGTTGGGCATTCTCATCGCCGGCCCATTCCATGGAACAAGCAACCTTAAACTCTCCAGGAGGCGACCAAATGGAGAGAAGATACTTTAAAGGCACGTGGTATTCATCGGCTTTGGCTTTTAAAGCTGTCACAAACGGTTCTTGTTTTTCCCAATTGGCATCCTGAGGGTCTGTGGATATATCGGAATCTACAGGATTATTGGGATACAGTTCGTTTCTCCACAGGGTAACTCCCAAATCGTAGATAATCTGGGTCAACCATTGATCGTCAAAAAAATAATTGGGATCCGAACTGTTCCACCATACATCTTTCGCTCCAAAAAAACCGAAACCTTCTATTTCCTGATACGTAGTGGAGCGATCAATCATTACACTAACTGCCTCCGGCATTTCTTGCTGGTCGGGCTCTTCGCCGTTTGTATCATCGGTAGAACATCCTATAAAAGGATAGACCATTACCAGCAGGTAACACAACATTGTTAAAAATTTTCTGTTCATCATAATTTCTCCTTATAATTTATATGTTAATAATTTAATGGAGAAGATACTTCTTCTGCTTTTAACTGAAGTTTTCCTTCTCGGGTTATGTTTTTTCTTTTAAGCATTTTTCATTTGAACTGGATTGTGACATGGTTTAGACTTCCTTTTCCCTCGATTACCACATATTTCGAGTCATTAACATTATTGACTTCCATCGGTTTATTTTCTCCGTTAAGAGTAATGGTAGCCAATTTCGTACCAATAGAAAACGGAACTCTAAGGACAAAATTTTCAAACACTCCTCTTGTCTCTATTCGTACCTTATTTTCTTCCAAAGTAAACGCATAGGTATACAAAACCTGATTCCCGTCATCTCCATACCCAACCTCAACCGAAGTTTCGTTCACCCCAGCGAAATACCAGCGAGGTGAAATTTCCACCTTGTTGAATTTTATTCCTTTATCAACTACACCGGCCAATCCTTCTACCAGGGCGCTTACAAAAGCAGCTTGCCCCCATTCGCCAGGAACAGCTTCACTTTGAGCAGTTCCATCATGGTTTACGCAACCCGGTAATTTCCTATTATTTATATTCATGATTTTATCCAATCGCTGTAAAATATCTACCGCATATTTTCCCTGGCTGTTTTTCAAAACAGCCTTGTCCAACTCGCCACCGACCAACGGCAAAACAGCCCCATTGACATATTCCCCTGCTTTATATTCCCCAAAATGAGGTTCAACAAACGGATAAATGCCAAACCATTCGGCAACCGATTCATCTTTCACTTCTTGCCATACTTTTTTGTATGATTCGATAATGGAATAAGCCATTTGGCGGCTGGATGCTCCTCAATTAATAGAATAAGTATTCGATAAACTCAATGCATGGATAAAATCGCTGTCGATGTGTTGAGGTAAAGGCTGAATAAGAATAAAATGAGCATAATGATTATCGATCCAACATACCGTATTCAACCGATGACGAAACAATTCACCCTCCAAGCTCCATTCTTTTGTCGAAACAGAATCTCCCGTCGCCTCGTACAATTCGACCAATTGTCTGCATGCCTGATACATTCCACTGTTATCTCCATGCATAACCCCTTTTGGCGTTTCAGGTGTATTACCAATATGATGCACCAGTCGTTCCAACCCCTATCAGCTGGTCAGGCTCTGAAGTAAAATCCCACGTATCAATAGAATAAGGCCTTTTTACCAATAAATACTCTTTCGACCATCGCAAAGGATCGCTCATTTCGTATTTCATTCCCTTTTCAAGTGCTGGAAGCCATTCTCTTACATATGCCGTATCACCTGTAGCCTGCCAGTTGGTGTAAACGCCTTCCACCAAAAGATATTCCAAATCTGCTTCAATGGGCATACGAAAAAAGAAATGCTGATTATCTACATCCTCAAAATAAAATTCTTTATCGAAACAGTTAGTAAAAAACAATTCGCCAACATTTTGTTCTTTATACGACTCCCAATAATCATAATACATCCCTTTAGGTGTTTGTCTTTCCATAAAAAAAGCAAGGTAACTCCCCAGATCTTTTTCTCAATATTTGTAAGCTTTCATGGTGTGAATATGATCGCGTATCCACGAAATAAACATATGGCGTGCTACACCGTCAAGCGTTACTGTGGTAACATAAGATTTTTCATGAAGATTCTTTTTCAAGTCAGTCAATAAATTTCTGTAGATGCCAGCATCTTTACCAAAATGAGCTTGGACTGAAATGTTCTCCATGAAAATAAACAATATTGCAAAAATTGCTGCCAAAATTTTTTTACTCATGATTTTTATTTTACGCTATCATTCGAAATATTACATCTTTATATCTTTATATCTTGTTCCCCTGTTATCAGTTTGATTCGCTTTCCATTCCATTTTAAGACCGCTTCCATTCCTTTTGGAATAGAAATTTTCCCTTTTAGTTCTACCTTATCGCGATAAAACTCAAGTTCGATATTCCCTGAATGGTGAGGATAAACCGCTGTAATTTTTTTGAGTTCGCCAAAAAAAGGTGCAATCTCCACTTTTTTATGACCAGGTTCTAAGAGCATTATTCCACAAATGGTTCGAAAGAAAAAATAATTAGGCGAGCTGCTCCAAGGATGACATTCTGAACGTTGGTTTTCTTCTCCCCATTCAAGCGGCACCTCGGCAAAAGTGGTCATCCCTCGTTCTTTCATCAGTTGCCATTCCGTCAGTTCAGAAAGAAAATGATCCTGAAAACCTGTTTTGTTCATTGCTTCAAAAAGATAAAGATGCAAAAACAAATCTACCTGTCCGAACCAATCTTTGGGTTCGAGTAATCTCTCCATCAACAAACGTGCTTCGTTGCCTGTAACCGCGTCGGCTAAAATAGCCATCAGATTGGTTATCTGGCTCACCTGAAAATGTTGAGGAGATTCAGTATAAAATCCATCTTTATTCTTGCACAGTCGATTAACGGAATTACAAATGTGATCTGCACGCCCACGACACCAATCGGCTTTCTCCCGTTTTCCCATGAATTCAACAAATGCTTTATCGTCTCTCCACATCATGTAATCATATATCTGATCAATCCAAATGAGTGCATAAGAAGGGATAACAAGATAAAATCAGTCCTGATTTTTTGAAAATGGACAAGGGTTTCTTTTAAAATCGGTGCTCTTCGAGGAACCAACAGTTTTCCACCAGAATAAAGAATTCCCCCTGCATGTTGAGTTCCGCACCCTCCGGCAACATCTGCCCATTGAGCAGGTACCCAATTCGCATCATTGTAATCCAACGTTTCCCATCCCCATGGATATTGCTCACCGCTGATACTGTCTGTAGGATTTCCTAGATATAATCCAAAATCAATGGTACTTCGGTCGAACATCCAGTCAACGATTTTCGGGAAGATCGCTTTATTGTGTAAACATTTCCAATTCTTTCCCGAAGTGTTTATTATTTCCTCCTTTTCAGAATTTCCTTGCAGGATAAAAGAAGTCATTTGGGAAAAGTAAGAAAAAGAACGGTTGGGCCCCCAATTGACCACTTCTGCTGCGACCACATTTTTCCCCTCTTGAAGATACTTGGCAATATCCACCGATTCATAAAACCAGTGCGACAAATCGCCTCTTGCCGGTCCTCGCAAAACATATTCCCCATTCACAAAAAGCCGATAATGGTTATCAGCCGAAACATGAATTAAAAAATGATCGGGCTTTTCGTTTACTTCAAAAGTTTTCCTGAATAAAACCACCGCATGAGATTGAGGAGCTACCTCAGGATGCATAATCCACTGAGCTTGCCATCTAACCGGATGAACAGCCATTATAAACTGAGGAAACAAGATAATAAGCCATAAAATTCTTTTCATTCTTTTCTGTATGTTGTTGTATTTGTACTTAATTCGTATCATGAAACAAAAAATCGTTATAATATAAACAAACGCATTATTTTTTCAAATCGGCATAACTTATCAGCTCTATCCCTTTTTTTTGGATAACCCTTTTTACTTTTTCACTCGTAAAAACACGGGTTACCCATCCTCGATCTTCTCCTACGTTTTGATAACCCGGATGCCCCACTGTTTCCATCTCTTCTGTATTTTTTGCAGGATGTTCAACGAAAAGATATTTGCCGGCAGTAAGCTTTTCCAGATTCTCGCAAAATATATCAATACGCTGTTCAAATGGAACATTGTTTCCCCAGCCCGAAAAATACTGGAGTTCCTCGATATCGACATCGAGGCCATATTCTTTGGCCAATTTGGGCACTAATTCGCCAATTTTTGGATCGAGCTTGTCAAAACCCATATGGATTGAGAGATGAGTAATATTCGAAACATTTCTCATTGCAAGATCGATTTGAGCACGCAATTCCTGTTCGATTTCCTCTAATTCCCAATTCGATTCGGAAATAGAAGAATGAGGAGGAAAGTCATTATTTTTCCAAACCATAGGGAAAAAATAGCCGTCTTTATCGACTAAATTGGGGCAATGGGTTAAAGGACGCCATTTTACATCGCTCCATTCACTGGTTAACGTTAAATGAATTCCCACATCGCAACCTGGGTTTTCCTTTAGTATTTTTACTGCTTCGGGAAACCACGAACAAACAGGCATAAGCTCTATCGACCGAACAATCCCTTCATGATACGATTGAATACATCCAATATTGGCAGCATGAAATGAACCCATATCGTCGGCTCTTACAAGGAAATAAATTTTTTGATCGTGCTGAGCAAAACCAAAAAAAATCGTCATTAAAAAGGTTAAACTCAAAAACAATTTTTTCATATTAAGCCACTTTTTTATTTTCAAAAGCCTTCCTAAAGCTATTTCTCACAATTTGAAACTTTTATATATAATACCTTCCTCTCTTTTACCTGTAGGAATAAATCACAGGGGACTTTTACTGATAATCAAATAATACAGTGCTTTATCCCGGCTTCCGTCAATTTCAAACACACCATTTTTTACAGGAGTTTTACGATTCGTCAACCTCCCATCATGATCTAAAATTACCACTTCAAAATTTTTCATGTTCTTTACTGAAATTGTCGCTTTTACAGGTTCTAACAACAACGGCTTATCCCCAACCCTTTTTAAAAAAGTGTCATCGCCAACATATTCGTACTCCATTCCTGTGTTTCTGGCTCGTGCAACTACCGAAACCAAAATTTTTTCGGTTTCGGATAAATCTCCTTTCTCCGAAAGGTCAGTAATCAAAATAACAACAAAAGGGTTTTCTGTTTCTATAGTCCAATTTCCCAATGATATTTTTTCATTAGGAGCAAAACCTAAAATTCCTTTAGTCCCTATGGTATTAATAGTTACATAATTCTTTTTTCCGTATTCCCATTTTAATTCACCTGTGAGGGAGTGGACAACTTTTGTTTTCATATCCCAAAATTTCGAGATATCGGGAATTGCGGTTTCCGTATAGTTTTCGGTGAAACGAACAGGGAAACGACCTACCGCCAACATTTCGGGTGCAACGGTTCCCGTAAAACTTTTGTCATCATACCCTTGGTTAACAGTTTCCACAAAACCGAGTTTACCTTCGGCTAAAGAAGGGATATGCACGTTACGGGTGGCTATCACGGGGCTCTCTGTCACATCGTTGCGGAAAACCATCCGCGCAAGTGCAGGATAAAGTCCCATATGTAAAGGACTGGTAGCATTATAAACACCATGACTTTCCGACTGTAAATATTCGGAGAAACGCGGAATATCGGTAGCAAAAGAAAAAGAGGCATCCCACCCTTGCAATCCCATTCCATAAACGGCGATGAGTGGAGCTGCCTCGGCTGTCCATTCGTTCGGCACCAAACTCATCCATTCCGACAACGAAAAAGGCCGATCTATCACAGCTTGCAAACCGGTACTTAACAATCCGGAACCCGGTTGCCAAAGATGGGAATCATTTTTCACCAAACCTTCCGCTATTTGATGCCCACCTTCTCCACCACCAAAATAATTATGCCGGTCAATCATACCTATCTCATAATCGGCATGAAGATTATAGAAATGTGATATACCGGATCCTGCTTGCCAGCATGAACCGATCAAAACACCTTTATAACCGGTTTTACGAACGGCTTCTTCAAATTTTTTATAAAATTCCAACTGCTTCTCATACAAAAACTGCATTTTATCGAGAATATGGGTGTTTATCGGACGATTCTCCCTTAAAGCACGCTCATATTCCTGACTAAACAACACATGATTCGGCTGAGGAAAAATATTTTCTTTTTCAATCGTTTCTCCTGCCGGAATGTTTTCGGCACCCCAAGCTTTTTTCAATTTGGTTTGGCTTCCATATTTGTTTCTCAGCCATTGAGAAAATTGTCGACAAAGAAGAGCCCGATAAGTAGGAGCTTGTTCGAGTGATTGCCCAATGGCCCCCCAAAAAATATTGTCTTCATTTTGAAATTCGATAAAAGCTAATGCAGGATCATCGGCGTAACGCAAACCGATATGAGGATTGACATGGTTAAGCATATTTACCGTCAAATCAATGCTCAGCTGCTGAAGATCAGGAGCAAAATTCACCAGTGAGGAAGTAGAACCGTTCAGATGTGACCACGGATATGTGAGATTTTTTATTTCGGAATAGGCCAGCAAACGGATGCTGTCACCCGGCATTACCCTATGTCCGTAAATATGAGACCACCCATAATAAATACCTTTTTCCCGCAATACATGCTGAAAATAATCGAAACGCTCAAATTTTTCAGGGTCAAATTCGGTAGATTTATTATTGTGATAAGCGTACCACGAAAATTTGTGAAACCGTACGGCATTTATGCCATACTTTGAAAGAAAATCAGCGAAACTGTCAGCTTTCTCGGCTTCAACAAAAGGCAACCGACTACAAATATTGGTTCCCCATAATTTAATTTCTTTTCCGTTTTCAAAAACAAGTTTATCTTCCTCGTTTCGGATGAATCCATATTTTCCTGCCGGGGCATCGAGCCACGACCGCATTCCTATAATTCCGCCATCAGACGTATTGGTAGGCATAAAAGGAAACCAATCTTTCGTATCATTCCATGAAATTGACCTTTCCCATTTTATAAAAGAAAAAATTAAAAGTCCAAGCACAAAAAATATTACCCCAATTTTATATCTAACTTCCATCTGTTTAAAAAAAATTTAATTTATTCCAATAAGAATATTTATCCTGCTTACAACGTTCCTTCAATTAAAGTTTTCTCATTAACCCTTTTAACAATAATCTCAATAATTAAATCATCCATAAATGTTGGCAATTTAATTTCATATTGATTTTTTAACCCTTCCGACACAAATTCCGTTTGAGCGATTAATTCTAAATTTTCCGGCTTTATAAACCTTAGTTTATATAGACCATTTTTTATTCTCAGATAAACTTTTTCATTTTCAACCACCTGATGAGTTTGTTTTGTACAACAATACATCACAGATACATCTCTTTCAGGGGAAGACATGGTTGAAAAAATCAAGTCGCTTTCTTTTAAAATACATACAGTATAATTTGGTTCCAATTTCCAAAAGGGTATAGATTCATAATAACTTTTCATTGGCTTTAAATACTGCCAACCATCCGCAACATAAGTTGTATCATTAATTCCCTCACAACCATCCCACGAGTGCCACGTCCAAAAACATCCTGCATTTGAAAACAACCAACCTTGTTTCCTCCTTTGAATCGGGTCATCATTTTTGTGTCTTTTTTCTCTACCGGATTCATTATTAAATGCAGGTTTTCCATATTGTCGGATATTCCTCGCAATGTTTAAATACCAATTTTCCAAATCATAATCCGGTTGATTCCCCGTACATGTATGAACAATTGCCATATCCATCCATTCTTTATGTGGCCAAAGTGCATCATCAGTGGTCCCGTCGGAAGAAATTATCGGATGTTTGTATGGATCATTATTTTTGATATAGGTTGCTATTGAATCTTGAAATAATTCGTTTGATATTTCTTCATTCATTATCTCCCATGTCAATACATTGCAATATTTCGATAATCTTTTTAAAACCACATCACAATATTTCTTTTGAACTGCCAAGTCATCAATTGTTGGCTTTAAATCAAAATATAATACAATATCGAATCCAATTCCATGCTCTCCCGCCAATTTTATTCGTTCCTCAACTTGTTGCCAGTACGGCAAATTAAAAGTAGAATAATCAGGACTATTTCTCGTTCCACCCCAAGGCCATAAATCATAATGCAAATTATCCTCATAAGGAGTACCTTCTAAACAAACCCTTATTACATTTGCACCATGTTTTTTTGCATTTTCAAGAACTTTATCAGGATATTCACATAAAAAATAGGCCCAAGCCGTTTTATTGAGAATATAAAGAAAATTTCCATTTTCATTAACAAGTTGATGTTTATATGTTGTACTTACTCTGTATGGTGAATCCCATGGTTTTTCAAATGAAACCGGTTCTATTGTAGAATTGTTCGAAGAACAAGAAAACAAAACTAAGAAAGTTAAGAAGAATAAGAAAAAATTCTTCAAAAATTCTGTAACTCCACTCCTTTTCATTCTAACTAAAAAATTTTGCATGATAACATTCGCATTTAATTTCATCACTGAACATTTATGTTTAAAGCTGGACTTAATAGCCATAATAATTATCTATCATGTCAAAAACATATAACCTTTGCCTGGACGCAAATGCGATAGAAACTTTTTATCGTACATTTTCGCTTCGTCCATTTATACAGAAACAGCTTTGTAAGCATGTTGAAAGTTTATCCATCTATTTGACGACAAATTGTCCCGTAACCTCGCCACTCCCTTTGTATCCGTAACGGACAGCCTTTATGCGGATCGTATGAGTGCCCTTTGATAGAGGTAACGGTCTGTTGTATAACTTCCATGCCGGTTTATCTCCCGTTTCCAAGGTATAGACAATGGAAGCCCCTTGGGTAGGACAGTAAAAAGATACCGTCATCGGCGCCGAAAAAGTTCCACCTGTCCGGTAATTTTTCGATCCCCTGTCTTCCGCCGCATTTACAATAAAATAGGGCTTATCCGTTACCGGTTGTTTCCCTCCCGGCCACATTTGTTCGATCATTTCCGACTCGTTTACATGACCCATGTCTCCGGTTTCAATTGTCCACCTATCCAATTGAGATCGCATCTGCAAAAGAATGTCGGTATATGCCGAATCCCCTGCCAGATTATGCAACTGATACGGATCCAACTCAACATCGTACAATTCTTCCGGAGATCGTGTCTCGGCCATCCATTTTTTCTGATCGGCATTCAGTTTATTCTCGGCATCAAGCCGCATTACTTCTTGCATGATGGGCATCCTGTTCAAATACGGCACCCAAATAGTAAACGGTTCATTGGGATAAAAATTTCGTATATACAAAAAATCCTTACTCCGTACCGAACGAATCATATCGTACGACTCGTCTACCCGATCACGAGCGGCAAAAACATATTCTCTCGCTTCGGTTGCCTGCGTACCCAAAAAAGCACGTCCCTGCATATGGGCCGGAACCTTCACTCCTGCCAACGAAAGAACAGTTGGACCAAAATCGATGGAACTAATCATATCTTCATTGACCGTTCCTGGCGTAAGATGTCCCGGCCATCGGATAATCAAGGGAATATTGAGGCCTGAATCGTACAACCATCGCTTGCATCGTGGAAGTCCGTCGCCATGATCACCCCAGAAGAAAACAACCGTATTCTCTGCCAAACCTTCCCTTTCCAGCTCCTTCAAAAACTTCCCCACAACCGAATCCAGACGGGAAACGTTATCGTACATCTTTGCTATATTACGACGTACGATTTCCGTATCGGGATAATAAGGTGGAACCTTCACTTTAGCCGGATCGGTCTTTAGCTGTTCGATATCCCAGTTTTGACTCTCATGTGTTCCCGTATAATTGAATACGGCAAAAAAGGGTTGATTTTTGTCGGGTCTGTTCTTATAATGAGCGCTTTTGCCACATTCATCCCAGATGCTTTCGGGAACGGGATCCTTGGCAAACTGATAATCGGTCTTGCTGTTGTTGGTGCAATAATAGCCGGCTGTACGCAAATACTCGGTAAAAGCCTTGACATAATGAGGCGGAACAGCCGTAAATGCAAGCGGATTTTCCGCTGAACAACGGTAGCTGGTGGTACGCATATGCATGCATCCAATGGAGGTTTGATACATCCCCGTTATGATTCCCGCACGACAGGGTGCACTGATAGCTGCCGTCGTAAAAACACGGGTAAAACGCATACCTTGCTCTGCTAACCTGTCTAAATTGGGAGTTTGTGCAATTTCGTCGCCATAACAACCCAAATGCGGACTCAAATCTTCCGTCGAAATCCACAAGATATTCGGACGTCGCACCTTCATCTGATCGGACAGGGATTGTGCCTTTGCCGACATGCCGCCGGAAAACAGGGTAGGAAATAACCCTGCAAACAATAAGGAAGGTTGGATAATTCTTTTCATCTGTAAATAAGCTGATTTTTAACGCCCTATACAAATAATTTAGACTATTTTATTAATATTCGTTTTTTGATTTAATTAACCTGAATGTTTTCACCCAGTTCTTTTAATGCCCATTCAATTGCCCAACCGGTAAACGAAGAGTAATTGAAATCTTTGAATTTCCTTGAGGAAGCCGGATCACCATAGAGCATCTCAAGTTTTTTGTACATCATCGGAATAAGAGGCCGAGCAACTTCCCCTATCAACAAAATGCTGCGGGCCGCCTGCAACGCCACCCACGGTCGGTCGTCAAACAACCACCTGCCAAGAGTTTCAATTGCCTCGCTGGAAAAAACATTGTAACAAAGCGTTTCGGCAGCGGCAATTTGTACTGAAGGCGAAGAATCATCCAGTAAATTGGTCAGTGCACCCTTTGCAGATTTGTTCAAATTATCCAGTTGCATTAATCCAATGACTGCCCAGTAACGAACACCGCTGTCCTTATCATTCAACTTTTCCAGTAATTCTTCCTCTTTTGCAACTCCCACCATCTCGGCAACTTCCAGAATTTTTCGGGGTTGATAATCCCCGCTTTCACGGGCATATTCAAAAGGTGTCGATCCTTCGGAACGAATCATATATTCAGCCTCGGGAAGCAAACCTAAATCGCGGGTTTTTACCATCCAGTCATGTAATTCGCTTTTCAGCCTGTTTTTTATTGTGCCATAAGCCGGGTCTCCGGCAAGATTGTTCAGTTCCTGCGGATCAGTTCGCCAATCATAAAGCTCTTCAACAGGCTTTTTGTTCCACAACTTTTCTTGTTCAGCATCGGTTTCACCATTTAAATGTAAACGACGTAATTCTTTAAATGCTTCCTTTTCATCCGAAAAAATAAAACCGGGCTGAATATAAGGCAGATGAGGCATATAGTGGCGAACGTAAAAATAGCGACCGTCAGTTACCACACGTGACATCTCAAACATATCGTCGGCCCGGTCACGGGCACCAAATGCATATCCCCGCCCAGGATACGAATTAGGTCCCATGATGGGTTTGCCTTCAAAATACTCCGGAACCTCTGCTCCTGACAGATTTAACCATGTGGCGGGCAAATCAATAAAACTGACCAACCGGGCATCATGACCTCCTTGAGAGAAATCAGGCACAAGATGTTCATATTTATCAGGAACACATACCACCATCGGTACATGCAAACCTGTTTTATAAAGCCATCGTTTGTAACGAGGCATTCCGAAACCGTGGTCGGCAATAAAAAATATGATTGTTTCATCCATCAGTCCATCAGCTTTCAGCGAATCGAGCACCATTCCCACGTTCCGGTCGAGTACTGTAAGGATATCGTAATAATGCGCCCATATCTCCCGGATTTTCGGACTGTCGGGGTAATACGGCGGAAGCGGGACTTTTGCCGGATCATGAAATAGTTCGGCAGGAAGATCTTTCACAAAATGTTTATAATTCTCTAAATTGTTCACAGTCCCTTCATGCGAAGGACCGACATTTATAAAACAGTAAAAAGGCTGTCCGTTTGATCTATGACGCCAAGAAGCATATTCCGAAGTTTGGCGATCCCATATCCCTTCAGGATCAAAATTGTAGTCGGTCTTATCACGATTTGAAGTGAAATACCCGTTTTCACGCAGCAATTGAGGAAGAGTTTTCATTTTTTTAGGAAAGGGGATCTCACTACGCAAGTGCTGCGTTCCAAGCGATGTGGCATACAATCCGCTCACCAGGGCAGAACGGGACGGCGCACTGATGGGAGCGGTAGCCAAAGCCAAATCATAGACCATTCCTCTTTCAGCCATTCTGTCAATGTTAGGAGTAGTCGCATATTCATTACCGTAACAACCTAATTCAGGACTGATATCTTCGGCTATCAGTACAAGAATATTAGGCTTTTCTTCGTTTCCTTTGGTTTGGGCTGAAGCACAACCGACAAACAAAAATTGAACTTCTGTGACGACAAAAATACACGCATTTATATTTTTCACCTTTTCCCTCCCTATTCAATCAAAATTGTGAGCAATAATTAATCAAAAAATGATTTGTCAAACGGGCAATTAAAATTAAGGGCTATAGCCAATAATTGTTCATCGCTCAACGTTTGTTGAATGCCTCCAGCAGCTTGGACCTGAAGATAAATTTCAGCGGCTTTTTCAGCCACATCAATTCTTCCAAAGGCTTCGTCGAGGTTTCGTCCGCAACCACATATCCCGTGATATTGCCACACTGCCAGATTCCTGCGTGACATCGCATTGGCTGTAGCTTTCCCCAAATCCTTGCTCCCTGCCATCATCCACGGAATAAATTCCACTCCTTGCGGAAAAGCCACAATACACTCAGCATGACTTTGCCAAAGCAGTTTGGTCAAGCTTTTGGTGTCGAGGTTGGCTACGGCATAAGTCAGCGCAATCACACCATTCGGATGGGTGTGGATAAACGCAAACATTTTATTGTGCGATTTTTCCTTAATCCGGCAGTGTGATAATAAATGGGATGGAAGCTCAGAAGTTGGTGCTCCTATTGGTTTGTACCCCCAAAGCAGCCGGTAAGCCTCCCCCTTTTTATTCACTTCAATCACCCCGACATTTTTTTCAGGAAACAATTCAATGTTCCGTAAATACCTTCCGGTACCCGTCACCAGAAAACGGTCACCGCCAATTTCGGGCATGGTTACCGGTAGTTTTATCCAGTCTGAAATGGGCTTGTGTTCATTAAAATAATCGTAATACTCCTCTTTTAACCGAAGGCTAATGTTTCCGCCGTTGGATTCGGCCCATCCCTTGCGGGCCATGTCGCTGCTGGTCTTTTTTATTTCATCAATTAATTTTTGCATAACTGTATTTTACAAAGTAAAACTATTTTCTCCACTTTTCAGCATCCGGAATTTTCCATTGTATTCAAACGAGCCATTCATTCCCGGAGGCAGCACAACCCGCGTTTGCAAACCTTTTTTTACCCGCCGGTATTCTACTTTAATTCGTCCTTTCGGATGCGGCATATCTGCTTTCACTTCTTTCAATTCGCCCAAATGCGGTTTAATTTTAACGGCATCGAATCCGATGTTTGCCGGTTTTATTCCACAAACGATACTTAGCATGTAATAAGCAGGGTGGGCGCTCCAGGCATGGCAATCGGAACGGTCGTGCGAGGCAAAACCGGTTTCGCCGCAAGTGGTGTACCCCCGGTCGAGAAAATGATACCAGAAATCAAGATTATCAAGGAAAAGGTGTTCGTTTCCGGTTTTTTCCATCGCTTTAAACAGGAAAAAGGAAAAATAGGAGCTGGCTATCTCTTCGAAACCTTTAAAATTTAAAATGCGGTGCAGTAAATCCGCTTGTTCGGAAGGTGGCACCAAATCGCATAAAATGGCCATAATGTTTGTGTGCTGCGAAAATATTTCCCGGTCGTCATAATCTCTAAACAGTTGTTTTTTACTATCCCAGCAACTAGTATATACCGCCACTTTTGTTCCATGGGAAAGTTGTTCCCAGTGACTGGCACGGCCTTCCTGACCGATTTCCCGGTAAAGTTTTGAGGTGCAATCGAGGGTGTGGGCAAAGTAAAGTGTAAGTAGCGCCGACTGCTGCATTTCCCGTTTTTCATTTGGCCTGGGAATGCTCCCTTGGGTAATGCTCCAGTCGATAAAATTCTGGTTTTTCACTGTGCCAATTAACCCGGTACGCTCATCGAGGTGGCGTTCAAAAAACTTTAAAACTCCCTCAATTTTATCGTAAAACTGCGCCACGAAAGCCGAATCACCGCGCATGAAATAGTAATCGTGAAGGGTTTGTATCCAGGCCATCGACCAGCTTCCCATATCGAAGTCAAAACGTGAAGGGTACGCCGACTTAAACAAACCGGTTTCTTTGTTTCCCGATTGCGGATACAGGCGCAACACTTCACGCAACAACCTGTCATCAGTAGAATTATAAATTGAAATAGCAGCAATGGGGCGATTATCGCCACCATAACTTAGTTGCTCATAATATGGCGTATCGTAATAGGTTTCACCTGAACACATTTGCAATGTACGTTGGCACATCTCGAAAATTTTGTTCAAACGTTCGTTATCACTTTCGAAAGTTGCCATGTTCCTATATGGATAACCTGAATATTCCAGAATGTATGAACTGATATCCAACGGTTCGTTTTTGGTTTCAACGTTAAACTGCACGTACCGGAAACAGCGCTTCCATAACGGACGGAATGTCCGTTTTTTACCGTCAGGATGAAAAATATCCCACACACCAAACATATTCAGGTTATTCACCGAATCGCGGTGGGCTTTAAGGTTCACCTTTTCATACAACGCTTCGGCATATTTTATCTGTATGCGGCTGCCTGCACCGCCATTTACAGTCAGTTCAGGATAACCCATGGTCAGGACTTCAAAATCGACTAAAATTTCCGCTTTGGTATGAGAGGGCACAATTAATGGAGTTTGACCATTCCATTCTCCGGTGGGAATACCGATACCGGTTATTTTTCTAATTTTGGAAGGATAAACCAGGTGGCCGGCCATAAAAGGAATGTTCCGTGGAACAAGATTCCAAGGAGGTTGTTTGTCGAATTCCAACGATTCAGCAGCCAGCCAGTTATTGTCGTCAAAACCGGTCGTTTCCCAGCCCCACGGATACTTTTCGGCAAAAACCTCGTCGCCTCCCCCGCAGGCATAAAAACCATAAAACCAACGCTCATTGAATAACATTTCGTCATATGAAATCACTTTGTAAGCCGGGTTTTTATATGTCTTCCAGCCATTATCGGTATTCAAAAAACTGAATTCTTCGTTTTCGGTCCGAAGCATAAAAGCAGTTTGCACAGTAATAAAAGCCAGTGGCCGATCTTCGCCGCCATTGTAAACCAGCGCAGCCAGCAGGTTTTCACCGGATTTCAGGAAAGGTACAATGTCAATGACATCGTATTTGTAGGTTTGCAAATCGCCTTTGGCAGGGCCGTAACAAACGCGATGCCCGTTCACAAACAAATTGTAGCGGTTATCGGCCGAAACATGGATTATCAGCTTTTCAGGCACTTTCTCCAAATTGAACGATTTTCGGAAATGATAAACGCCAAAAGCAGTTTGGTTAGCCGTTGGGTAGGAAATCCATGGGTCGGGTTGAGCAAAGACCGAAATTGAAGTGTAAATCAGTAAAACAAATAACAAATTTTTGATTTTATTGCTGTTGCTTTTTAGTATCAGTGTAAACATTTATGCTGCTTTTTTGATTAAATTTTATTTTTCTTTTGTGATTACCCGCGGGCTGTTATATAATTCCCGAACTTGTTCTTTTGTGTTGTGCGTCCACGGAAAATGAGCCCAGCACATGAACCATGTCCATTTTGGCTGCTGTTCCAAAATTTCAGGGGTAGGTAATACCCCAACCTCTCCCAGCGCAATAACTTTTCCTTTTCCCAACTCCAGCAACTGATCATGATGTGACTGCTTGTAATCATTTTTGTAAATATCGGCTGCAAGGACGTCGACATATTCATTACCGGGATAAAAAAGTTCGTATGCATATGCCTCATCATCTTTCCAATCACGAGGTGCATTTGCGTTCCACACCCAAATCAAATTATTCAGATGATGATAATTTACATACCTGTCATACATCATTTTCCACAATTTCTGTATCCCTTTTTCTCCGGGACGATTCCCATACCAAAACCACATTCCGTTCATTTCATGATAAGGTCTCCAAAGCACAGGAATTCCGGCATCCCTGAACTTCTTCAAAAATTCCGCGCGCTGGTCGATTTTTTCCAGCCACATAACATGGTAAGGGGTACCGGGAGTGACAATTTGTTCCCATTCTTCGTCGGTTACCATTCCCTTTACACTTCTTGAAAATCCGAGACTGTCGTGATGAAACGGTTTCACCTGATGGTACATCAGTGTAATTATCGAGCCATTCTGGTATTGGCGCCGAGCTTCTTCAAACAGGGCTTCACTCATGTGAGATAGATCGGTGCCCCAAACCACAGGTGTTTTTCCCGTGATTGCAACAATGGAATCGGTTGAGCGGGTCAATTCGTGGGGATAATTGTGTTGTCCCGATAGAATTTTTTCACCGCTTATTGAATAAAGATATTCCAGCAATTCGCGGGCTTCGGTTGTGGCATTTGGATTAACCAGTTTAATTTGAGGGTTCGTGCAGGATGAATTCAGCAGTAAAAACATTCCTGCAACACTAAAAAATCTTGTCACTTCAATAAAAAAACAATTTTTCATTTTCAACTATTTTTTAAGGTATGAATGTAAACCACGGGCTTTTCGTGTGATCTTGACTAAAAAGCGGAAGCAGTTCGGCCACCTTTTCGGGCATCTGCTCTGCCAGGTTGTTTTGTTCACCAATATCAATTTCAAGGTTGTACAACTCCACCCGGGTTTTCTCCGGATTTTTCACATCGAAGCGAATAAGTTTCCAATTCTCTTTTATTACAGCTTGTTTTCCACCCTGCTCGTGAAACTCAAAATAAAGATGGTCGTGCTTTTGCTGAGGTTGTCCCAACATGGCTGGCAGGTAAGAAATTCCATCGGTAATATCAGGTGTTTCAATGCCTGCCAGTTCACACACTGTTGGCATGAAATCCCAGAATGCCGATACATGGTCTGTTTGGCTGCCGGGTTCAATTTTCCCGGGCCAGCGGGCAATAAACGGAACGCGGATACCACCTTCGTACAAATCGCGTTTGTGCCCGCGAAAGGGTTGATTGCTTTCTGTATAAAACGAACCGGGAGAATCACCACCATTGTCGCTGGTAAATATCACCAGAGTATTTTCGTCAATGCCAAGCTCTTTCAGCTTATCCAAAATTATTCCCACATCTTTGTCAAGATAAGTAATCATAGCGGCGTAACCTTTTTCGCTCTCTGTCCAGTCCTTATCATCATAAGGTTCAAATGACGGGATGTCGGAATACCGTTTTCCTTCCGGTGCTTCTCCGTTATCGTGTGGAATGATAACAGAAAAGTAGAGGAAAAACGGATCGTTTCGGTTTTCTTCAATAAATTTCAATGCCCTTTTGGTAAAGAGTTCCTGCGAAAACTGATTGATTTCAATGGGGTAACTTCCCAGTCCTTTGGTCCAGTGTGAGGTATCGGTCCATACCACTTTATTGTCAAGATACACTTTTTCACCGTTTTCCATCAAATATTCAGGTGCGTGGTTGTGAGCCAGAACCTGGCAAAGATATCCGTAATAGGAGTCAAAAACCCTGTTTAAGGGGATCACCGGAAGTGCCTTCAACCCCGAGTCCCCATTTGCCAATCAGAGTGGTTTTGTAACCAGCCTCTTTTAGCAGAGATGCCACGGTAGTGGTGTTTTCTGGAAGTGGAAACTGTCCATAAGGTTTCCACTGCAGGTTGCCCCGCACCGGTGTGTTGTCCTGTCATAAGCGTTGACCAGGACGGTGCACTAACCGATGTTCCTGCATAGTGTTGGGTAAAGCGGATTCCGTCGGCAGCCATCCGGTCGATATTGGGCGTTTGAATCCGCGGGGCTCCATAACAGCCCAAATCATTGTACCCGAGGTCATCGGCCATGATGTAAATGATATTAGGCAGACGCGTTTTTTCCTGCTTTTCGTTACACGACGAAACAGACAGAAATGTTACACCTGTTATAACTGCCGTACCAAGGCTTTTTATAAATTGAATTTCAATTTCGTTCATATCATCCATTCCCTCAATTACTTGGTGGTTGATAATCAGGATTTGGGACCGGCATTTGAGCATTCACACTTTTTCGCCAGTCAGCAAGCAATTTATACATTTCGGTTGTTTTATCCTTCATTTTTTCAGAAAGATTGTTCGATTCCGAAATGTCCTCTTTCAGGTTGTACAATTCAAGTGTACCGGTTTCATACAATTCTACCAGTTTGAAATCACCCATCCGTACCGATCCGGCCGGGCGGCCCAACTGGTTTGAGAAATGCGGGTAGTGCCAAAAAAGCGGTCTTTCGTAATCCTGCTTTTTTTCAGGCTTTAATAAAAGCGGCACGATGCTTTTCCCATCCACATTTTCAGGAATTTCAGAAATCCCCGTCAGTTCGCAAAATGTGGGTAAGTAGTCGATGCTGCTGAAATAATTTTCTGAAACCTTCCCGGCCTGAAGCTTCCCGGGCCAGCTAAAAATGGCCGGCACACGTATTCCGCCTTCGTAAATGTGGCCTTTCCATTTTCGCAAAGGCGCCAGGTTGGTGGGTGTCGGGCCCAATTCATCAATGCCCAGACCTCCGTTATCGGAGGTAAAAATCACAAGCGTATTTTCAAGCAAACCATTTTCCTCTAGTGTTTTCATGATTCGACCCACTCCGTCGTCAATACTTTCGACCATGGCTGCGTAATAGGGATTAAATTTTTCGGGTTTCGATTGTTCGTATTTGAAAAAATATTTACGCATTTTATCACCTCGTGGAACAATAAATACATGGGGAGCAGAATATGCCATATAAAGAAAAAAAGGTTGATCTTTATTTTTTCGTATAAATTCCACCCCGTATTCCGTGAGTTTATCTGTCAGGTAATTTGTGCCGTCATCGATAAATTCATTCTGATACGAATCGATAAAAATGGAATAGTTGTAATAATCGAGGCCGTTTTTGCCAATCATCCGTGTAAAATCAAATCCCTGATTCCACGGAGTTACAGAATCATGGTTGCCCAGGTGCCATTTTCCCACCATGGCCGAAGTGTAGCCTTTGGTTTTCAACAATTCGGGAAGCGTAACTTCCCGGGCATCCAGCATGGTTTTCCAGCCGGAAGGAGGCAAAACAGGAGATTCCGGGTCAGTACGGTTACCTATTAGGAAATTTGTAAGATGAAGCCGGGCCGGATACTTTCCAGTTAAAATGGAAGCCCGCGTGGGTGAGCAAACCGGACAGGCTGCATAAGCTTGCGTGAAACGGATACCTCTCTCTGCCAATTTGTCGATGTGAGGAGTTTCGTTAAACTTATTTCCGTAACATCTCAGGTCAGTCCATCCCAAATCGTCGGTAAGTATAAAAACAATATTGGGCGGTGTTTCAGCAAATTGGGCATCAGCAAGATTGGAAAATCCCACAAAAAAACCAACAGTGAAAAATAACGCTTTTGTTTGTCCCATTTTCAAAATAAATCATCAAATTAAAAAAACAATAACACTATTTAGATACTTTCCCTTTGCTAAACTATTTCCCCGGAGCCTTAAAACCTGCCGCTGCATCGTCGAGTACCAGCACCCAGTCTAAATTTTCACCCAATTGTGGCGGAACAAATGTACGAGTTCCCTCATTCGAAAAATTCCCGATTTTCTGAGCCTCACCATTCCGTGGATTATACCACCATGCCATTACCTTTTTTCCCGAAATAACATCCATCCTTACCATAAACGGCCTGCCCACAGGAACATAGACCATAGCATAAGAACCATTTGTATCTCGGGTAGCTACAAAACGATACCGTCCGGCACCGGGTACCGAGGTTTTTACCTCATCGGGTACAATTACCGAATCATCGGGAATACGCGTGAGAAAAGGCCTCGACTCCATCAACCGTCTGCCGAACTGCATCTGCCAAGCTCCGGGCTGATCAACGGCTTCATACCACGGCAGTAATGGAGAAATAACAGGTTCGCGATCGGGTTGCCACATTTGCCAGACAGAATTGTGTCCGTAGGTGTGTCCGAATGCTCCGCTGAACAAATCCCAATAAAGGGGGCGTCGAACATCGGCAGAAACAGAATATCCATTTCTTTCCGCATTGAATTCGATGGGAATATCTTCATAAATCGGTTCACCATCCATCACCGGTTTTACAGGGGTTCGATTATAGTCCTTCAAGGTGTTTTCATAACTTCCCGTGAAATTCGGCGTATGCCCGTTCTGGCGCATGTTGAAATCGAGCCATTCTTCCTCGTGAAAATACTCGGCCGAACCATGTCCTCCCGGCGGATGAAAGGTAATCAAATGAGCACCGCCGTCACCTTTGCGCAAGCCTGTAGCCATAGCCCTGATGATTTCTCCGTGCTCATCCTTTTCAATGGGTCGGTCTCCGCCGAGAATCCAAATGATATTGGGAAAATCCTTATACCGTTTGCCGAGAATTTCACCATACGTCGCCGCATTTTCCGGAGTGAAAATCTCCGAACCAACTCCCCATTTCTTGTTCCACTTATCTCCCCAGGTGGGCAACAGGCCGATAAACAGGCCTTTTTCTTCCGCCTTGCGAATTACCCAATCCACATGACGAAAATAGGCTTCGTTGATCCGGGTGGGATCGTTGTCGATCAACGGCTTTTCGCCTTCGGCATTGGGCGTATTCAATCCGTCCAGTTCGGCCAAAATAACCGCCTGAACGACGGTAAATCCTTTTTCTCTCCGATTTTCCAGGTAGTTTTCGGTTTCCGCTTTATTCAGCCGGTGGAATAATTCCCATGCCGTATCGCCCAAATAAAAAAACGGCGTGCCGTCTCCAAATACCAAAAAACGTCTGTTGTCGGATACCATCGGTTTGCCATGAGAAAAATCGACAGATTTCCCCTTCCATTTCATCTCTTGAGCCTGAACCGTGAAAATTAAAAGGCCGGCTACTAGCAGCAATAAATTCGTTTTCATCGTGTTTATGTTTAAAAAATAATATTTACTGCAACAAAATATTGCCCGTTTCATTATCAAGGATTGTAGTGTTTTGAGGGGGCATATTTAATTCCACTGTTTTTCCATTCCGCAGATGAATAACTCTTTTTCCACCGTTCTTGGTATGTAAGCCCAAAATGCCACCCCCCAGAAGTAGAGACTTGCCACAATTGACAAACTACTTTCGAACGGTTCACCTCGTAACGCTTATTTGTACTCAACCATTATGACATGTTCCCCTTCCGGGATATGTTCAACAACAACATAAGTGCTGGATTCTACCTTTTCAGTTTTTATCGATGCCGATTTATTATCCACGGTAACCTTTGAAGGGCTTTTGCCGATGGGTAAGAACAATCTTACTTTATAATTCAACGGATCACCGCTCACAGTTAATTGCATTCTGTTTTGATTTTTCTCTTGTAGATAGTGATAGTTGACCTTTTTATCACTTGCCGGATAATGAATTGTAATTTTAACATCATCCTTTCCTGCAACTAACCAGCGCGGTGAAAGTTCAACCGATTGAAACAATTGACCCCTATCCACTACACCTGCCAATCCTTCAATTAATGCACTCATTACTGCCGCCTGTCCCCAATTATCCGGTATTCCTGCATCGACAGCACCGTCAGGACGATATGCAACCGGCAAGTCGCCATGATGCTTTCGAACTAAATCTAACAGTCGATTTAAAATATCTACCCCATAACTTTCCATGCCATGCTGAAACGCAGCTTTTGCCAATTCTCCTGCAACAATAGTGTTCACTCCACCGTTCATATAAGAGCCCGGTTGATAATCGGCAAAATGAGGTTCAACAGGAGGATATATTCCAAACCATTCGGCAAAACTGTTCAATACATTTTTCTCTTTCAACGATTGATACGTTTTAATTATAGAAACTGCCATATCGTGTGTAGGCAAACCACGATTAATATCATAGGGATTGGAAAGGCTCAACGTATTTTTCTGATCCATGTGGAGGTAAGATGGCATAGGATCGTCGGGAACAAAATGGGCATAAAATTTTCCGTTCCAACAAAGCTTATTCGTTCGAATGCGAATTATCTCGGCTTGATTAGCCCATATTTCGGCTTTTTCCGGTTCATTCATCGATTCATACATTCTTGACAACTGGTTGCATGCTGCATATAATCCACTGTTGTCACCATGCATAATTCCCATGGGGGTGTTCTCATTAATATTAAAAATGCCATCCTGAACATCACCTCCTGCCCTTGTATATTCTTCACGCGTTGTCGGCAGCTGCATAAAGTCCCAGGTATCCAATGTATATCCACGTTTAATCAGCTGATATTTTTTCGACCATCTTAACGGATCGTTCATCGAATAATACAATCCTTTCTCCAAATTATTCATCCATCGATGCAGGTATTCATTATCTCCCTCAGCCTGCCAAATATACCAAGCACCTTCTATCAATAAATATTCCAAGTCGGCTTCCACCGGCAACCGATGCATTTGGGTCTTTTCACCGGAAAAAATTTTCCAGTAGCGATGATCGAAAAGATTCATCCGGTGATTTTCCGGTGCTGTAATAGGCATATAGTAATCGTAATAGAGCCCTTCTTTAGTTTGTCTTTCCATAAAAAGTTCCCAAAAACTGCTTATATCCGAGACAAAGTATTTCATGGCTTTGACCACATGGGTATTGTCCCGTATCCAAGGGACAAACTGGGTTCGTTCTTTACCTCCCAACGTAACTTTTCGTGACTCGTCGGAATCGAGAAGACGCTCCTTTATACGGTTAAATAATTCCTGATATTCTCCTGCTCCTTCCCCAAATGTGGTTTGAGCCTTCATCGTTGGGCTCATCAACAACTGAAAACAAAAAATGAAAATGATAAAAAGCGCTTTCATTATTCTTTCAATTTTAAATAGGTAAATTAATTTTTACAACATGGCAATAAAAAACGATTGTCAATACTTCGCATCAAAACCGTCTAAAAACGCTTAGAAAGAAATATTTTTCAAAAATTCCGCACTCGACTCCAGACAGCCTATTCCTTCGGGTTCATTATCGCGCTCAACCATATAGTGTTTGATTCCCTGCTTTTCAGCTTCTCTGAAAATGGGTACAAAATCGATAATTCCTCTGCCGGGACAAATAAAATCACCATCGGGAGCCATGTCTTTCACATGCAAAACTGAAATTCTCCCGGCATATTTCCTCAACACTTGGAGAGGATCTCCTCCTCCTTTTTTTACCCAATAAATATCCATTTCGCACTGAACAAGCTGAGGATCGGTATTCTTCATCAAGTAATCGAAAGGCAGTCCTTTTTCCATGATATGAAATTCCAAATCGTGATTATGCCACAACAACGACAGACCGTTTGCTTTTGCTTGGGCTCCCACTTCATTGAGCATCCTGGCCGATTTTTTGCAGTCCTCTAAAGTAAATGGCCCTCCTGTAAGCCATGGCCAGTAAATTACGACATACTTTACTCCTAAGACATTTATGCGGTCAAATTCCGCCTGAAGTTGATCTGCTGTAGCCGTAAAATCAATGCCCGAAGCTATGGGTTTTATGCCAATTTCTTTACAGTAAGTAACAAAATCCTTAACTGATGGAGCATATTCGTCGCCTCCTTCTATTTCTGAAAAGCCAAATGCTACCACCTTCTTCAACGTTCCCTTCCAATCGGATTTCATTTCCTTATCAACAATTCCGGCAATAAAGCCAATCTTTCTAAGTTTACTGTTGCTTACAAAATTCATTGAAATCGCATGGTCGGCAAATAATAATCCCGTAGCTACCACCATGCTTTTCTTTATAAAATTCCTCCTGCTTCCCATTTTTTTCGTTTTACTCTTATCTTGTTTTTGCCACCTCCTAAACTTCAGGTAAATGCCACGGCTTGCGATACTCGGGAAATATCAATTCATTGGCCCTTTCGCAATTGATAAACCGATTGTTGACATCATCCCACTCAAGAACTGTTTGTTCTACACGTCCGGCAATATTCGGAATATGAGCATGCAATGCAGCTGCCCTCCCCACCTCAGGAGGACAAGAAGGGGTCTCACGACTTTTCACGCAATGCAGAAAATTATCTACATGCTGGCGATGGGATTCACTCCCCTTGTCATATGAAACCGCTTTTGCCTTGGGCGTTTTCTTTTCTTCGTCCCATTCGGGATATAAACGGTATTTCAGACGGTCGGCACAAATCGTGGCATTATCTCCAATAAACTGAACTCCATACGACGAATCAAAAGGTCCTTGCTGAATGCCCGCTGTCATATCCCATGCGATAACATAATCTTTTTTGGGAAAAATAACATTCATAGTGTCGAAGGTATCACGATGCATGGTTTTGGGGCAAAGATTCGCAGCATAAGTGATTACTTTTTCTGGTCCTTCGACCAGATCAGTTACCCAAAGACCCATATCAATAAGATGTACTCCCCAATCGGACATTAGCCCACCTCCATAATCCCAAAAATGTCTCCAACTTCCATGAAAACGGTTGGGATTAAACGGTCGTTTTGGAGCCGGCCCAAGCCACATATCATAATCTACCCCCGGCGGCACCTCACTATCAGGTCGGGGAATGGTCCCCAACCCATAATTAAAATTGGCCCAGATGTTCACCTTGCGCAACTTCCCTATTTCGCCATTTTTTATCAGATCCATTACATCCTTAAAAACTTTGCTGTTGCGCTGCTGCTGACCTACCTGTACCACACGGTTGTATTTTTTTGCGGCTTTTACCATTATATTGCATTCGCCGATAGTATTGGCCATCGGTTTTTCTACATACACATCCTTCCCTGCCTGACAAGCGTCTACCATTATTAAACAATGCCAATGATCGGGAGTACCAATAATCACCGCATCTACATCATGTCGCTCGAGAACTCGTCGATAATCACCATATAAAGCAGGCTGTAGGTCATAACGGTTTTTCACTTCTTGTGCCTTAGCGTTCAGCACATTTTTATCCACATCGCAAAAAGCAACACAATTTACCATTTGGGTATCGAGATGATGTCCCAAAATGCCGAAACCCATATTGTTGCATCCTATCAATGCCACATTTACTTTATCGGATGGCGCAACGGAAGCCGACCATACGCGTTGGGGAAGAATCGTAATTGTCCCTATCGCCGAAGCAGCCATGGTCGATTTTTTAATAAAACTTCTTCGTGTTAGATTCATTTTTTACTGAAATTTAAATGAGTAAAATTAGATTCATAGAATTCAATGAAGAAAACAACGTTCAAAATAGGATGCGGTAGACGAACATCATCTTTGTAATCGTCCGTCATCTAAATATCTTCATCTTAATCTTTTACACATAAAGAATAAATTCAAAAAAAGTTAATGATAAAGAGACCCTCTTGAATGGGGGTCTCTTTATCATTAAGCGAAAGATCAATAACCTTCATTTTGACTCATATTCGGATTTTCCACCACTTCCTGCTCAGGCAACGGGAAATTCACGTTATAGTCCTCAAATCTGAAATTGGGATCAAGCGAATAGAAATCCAAGTTTTTGAGATCAATTTCTCCGGCGATATGTCGGCGGCGCAAATCCCACCACCGATGACCTTCCTCGAAAGCCAATTCGAGACGGCGTTCTTCAAAAATCCATTCTAGTACTTTCTGTCTCTCAGTTTCGTTTACATTTCGATCTGCCGGAACATCGGAATATTCATCCCCCGAATTACGGGCACGCTCCCGAATTTGATTAATCAAACCTATGGCTTCCGATAAATTCCCATTGGAACGAACAATAGCTTCCGCCTTAAGAAGCAAAACATCGGCATACCGCAAGATTCTCGGATTATTCACACTAAGCTCATAATCCTGACCACCCCACCCTGTTGCATAGGCTGTATTTCGAATATATTTTTTAACGTTTAGATTCACACTCGGAGTTAAATCCATATTATAGGTTCTTCTGAAATCGCCTTCTTCGTAAGCATTTTTAATGGAAGCTGTTGCAGTGTAATAAGAATTTCCGATCCATGAGGGTTTCTGAGAAAAATAACCATAATAGGCCCCTATTTCACCGATAACTGCAAAATTGTCATTATCCAAAAACGGATTAACATCACTAGGACTACTATTTGCCTGGTACTCAAAAAGCGACTCTTGATTATTTTCAAAATTTACATCAAAATTCTGGCTGTATTTCGGAGTGAGACCAATACCCTGAATTGCATTGAAATCAGAAATTGCCGCAGTAAAATCTTCAGTAGTTTTCTTCACACTTCCTCTGAATACCAAACATTTTCCACGTAATCCGCGTGCCGAATTTTTGGTTACCCGTCCCTTCATTTCTGGGGACCAACTGTCGGGAAGCAATTGTACGGCTTCTGCAAGATCCACGATCGCCTGATCCAGCAATTCCGTTCCTTCCGAATTGGGAAGATATCCATCAGAGATTTCAGTAATTCTTGCAGGAACCAAGGGAGCTGTTCCGAAAACATTCCAAAGCTGCAGATACATATAGGCTCGCAGGAAAAGAGCTTCCCCTTTATGATGATTCTTCAGTTCAGGTTGTTTTGTATAGGCAAAATCACCATTTTCTTCAATTTTTTCGAGCATGTAATTAGCCCTGTTAATCAACTGGTATGCATAAGTATAAAACAATGTCACCTGCCAATTGCTTCCATTAAGCCCTGAAAAATTTTCAAGAGCATTGGTTGAAGGGGTCGTCAAATCATCACTTGGCAAATGCCAAACCGGAGCCGTATTGTCGTTTTGACTTCCTCCAAACCTATAAAAGAAACCCAACTTTTGATAAATACCCATTATACCTGCATCCATTTGAGATTCATTTTGGAAATAGGTAGCTTCCGTATCCCCAACAGGTAAAAGATTAACTGTATCTTCACTACACGAATATTGGGTCAAAGTAAAGATAAACAGAATATAATATAATACTTTCCTATTTTTCATTTTTGTCCTATTTTGAAATTAAAAGCTTAAATTAACACCAATACTAAAAGTAATTGGAGTGGTAATATTTTCCGGATCAAGGTCATCATAAGGCGAGATAACAAAAAGATTATTCCCAGCCAAATAACAGCGCAAATTACTCAAACCTAACGTATTAAGTATGTTTCCTCTAAAATTATAACCAATCTGGAAATTCTGAAAACGAAGAAAAGCTCCACTTTCAACATGACGGTCCGATATTCTGTTATTCCCAGAAGGATCACCCTGTACTGCACGGGGGATTGAAGTGGAAGTATTTTCAGGCGTCCATCTGTCACGATAGACAGCCAAAAAATTTTCTCCGAAACCACCAATACTTTGTTTACCAAGCGTATTGATTTTTTGAACATCACCCACACCTATGAAATTTAAGGTAGCGTCCCAGTTTTTATAGCTTAAATCGAAACCGACACCATAATAAAAACCGGGAATCGTTTTTCCCAAGTACGTTTGATCATAGCTGTCAATTTGTCCGTCGGGTTTATAACTTTTAAATGCTTTTTCTGGGTCATCCTCTGTCGGTGCACCATAAAGATCGACAAAAATCACATCTCCCGGTGCTTTTTGTGCATCACGACCGGGATCTTTGATTTTGGACTGATAATCGGCTACTTCTTGTTCTGTTTGAAATAAACCGTCAGTTTTATAACCGTAAATATAATTCATGGAATATCCTTCTTCAATGCGCACATTGCCACTTGTCACCGGTTGTCCCTTGTAAAGTTTTTTTACGGTGTTTTTAACAGTAGTAAGGTTCGCCGATACAGAATACCCCAATTCACCAACTTTGTCGGTATAGGACGCTTGAAATTCGAATCCTTTGTTTTCAACCTGGGCAAGATTGACTACCGGACTGTTGAGAACACCGATAAGCCGTGGGATACTAATAGTTTGGAGAATACCGTCGGTAAAACGATTGTAATACTCGGCAGTAAAAGTTAGCCTATTCCCCAACATAACAGCATCAAAACCGACATTGGTCGTAGTTACCGTTTCCCAACTCAAATCCTTAACGGGAAAATCACCCAGTGCCGCTGCAGGATAAATTATGCCTTCACCAGGTTTTCCACTACTTCCGAAAGCCGCTTTCGGGTTCATATTAACCAATGAGAGAAATGCATAGTCTCGTGTTTCCTGATTTCCGGTTTCACCCCATCCGACGCGAATTTTTAAATCGTCAAGCCATTCCAGGTTTTCCATAAACGGTTCGGAAGAAATGCGCCATGCTCCGGCAAAAGAAGGAAAAGTACCCCATTTATAACCAGGTCCAAATTTCGAAGATCCATCACGCCTTACGGTAGCATCCAAATAATACTTGCTGTTGAAATTATAGCTTAAACGACCCATATATCCTTGAAGTCCTGAACGATTACGTTCGTAAAGTGCCCCTTTGTTTTCAGGATCCCATCCTTCTTCTATTCGTCTCTGATCCCAACTGGTTATCGGCGATTCTTTATCTATACTCATTTGAGTAAAATTCCATTTTACCCGTTGGTCCATAACATTGAATATGAAATCCACATTATGCTTCCCGAAACTGTTGTTGTAACCCACCAAAAACTCTTTTACGATATTGATGTTATCAAGTACTCTCCTGCTATAAAAGTTTCCGGTCGATTCCGGATAAGGGATACCCCTATCATTTTCAAAAAGCCCCCTATCCATTTCATAGTAATTTTCCTTAATGTTCGTGTAGTAATCGAAACTTACCGTTCCTTTTATACGTAATCCATCAAAAGGGCTTATTTCAGCATAAACACTACCCAAATTGCGCTTAAGATCAAACTTGTCCGTCATCAATTCGCCACGTGCAAGAAAATGGGTTCGCGTTGCCATTCCATAACCGTATGACCTGAAAACACCGTCAATAGTTCTGCCCGTTGGGGCATAACCATAGGGACCTTCAGAATCATATATGGGTTGCCATGGGGCTCGAAAAGCTGTTGTTAAATCAGCTCCTCCATCCATATCGGTTTGAGTATAAACAAATCGAAAAGACTCACCGACTTTCAACCATTTCGTAAGTTGATGATCGGAATTGGCAAACAGATTGTAACGGTCAAATTCATTCCTATAGAAAGCATTCTGCTGATTGGAATAACCGGCACCGACAGCATAGGTCGAGGTTTGATTTCCTCCGGAAACAGAAATGTTGTAATCCTGGACAGGAGCATTTTCAACCAACGCAGCTTTCACCCAATCTTCTGTATAATCGCGACTATTCCCTAAATAATTGGGCGACGTTTTATCGAAAAGGGTATAATGCCATTCGGGCACATAAGCAGGATTAGCTTCTGCAGCTTCGAGGCTCCAATCCACATATTCCTGGATAGAAGCCATATCGTAACGTCTAAAATTATTCTGGATACCGTAACGGGCACTCATTTCGACACGAGGCTTACCCTCTTTCCCTCGTTTGGTCGTGATCAAAATAACCCCATTGGATGCCCGAACACCATAGATGGCAGTAGCAGACGCATCTTTTAACACCGAAATAGATTCTATATCGTTTGGGTTAATCATGGAAAGTATATTTATCGGACTTCTGATGTCCTGTGACCGTGCATCACCTGCTGAAGCGTATCCTTCTGACATGGGTACTCCGTCAATCACATACAATGGATCGTTATATCCAAGTGTACCTACTCCCCTGATGCGAACTGTCGGACGAGCTGTCGGATTGCTCCCCGGATTGCTGATATAGACACCCGGTATTCTTCCCTGCATGGCCAATTCGGGTGTTAAAACATTCTGTTTAATAATTTCTTCCGAACTAATTTGGGATACTGCCCCTGTTAAATCCTTTTTTAAACGAGTACCATACCCTATAGCTACGACTTCTTGCAGAGCGATGGCTTCTTCTTGCAGGGTGACATCGATTCTGGTGCGGTTGTCAACGTTAATTTCTTGGGTTTCCATCCCTACAAAGGAAAAGACCAATGTGGCGTCGTCGGGAACGTTGCTTAACGAATAGTTGCCCTCGGCATCGGTGATTGTTCCTTGCGTGGTGCCTTTTACCATTACGGTTGCACCCGGCAACGGTTCACCGTTTTGATCGGTTACTTTTCCGGTAACCGTGCGTTGCTGCTGCTGAACGTCAACGACAGCCGACACCTTCTCTGCCGGTTGCTTTTCGCTACGGAACAACAGAATGTGTTTCCCGACTATGCGATACGCAACTTTATCACTCAGCAAGCGATTCAGGACGCTCTCGATACTTTCATTTTCCGCTTCGAAATCCACTTTCGAATTCAAATCCATCACATTGTTTTCGTACATGAACGAAAAACCCGTGCTTTTTTCAATGCGGTCCAATACGCTTTTCACGGTAGCGTTTTTCACCGAAAAAGTCAATCGTGTGTCTTGAGCATGGCTGTCGTCTGCCTTACTGCTTAAAACCCCCACTCCACTGATGAGAATAAAAGCCAGCAGAACTTTACATAAGGGAGAAAAAACATGGCCTCCCTTTCTTCTTTCGTTTTTTTTCATACCTTTGCAATGTTAATTTTGTGGTTAATTTTGTGCAGTTCTTCCTTTTTTAAAATACAAACGGCAATTTGTTCTTGAAAAGGATAACTGCAATGAAACATGTTAATTACTTTTTTTATCAACGATACAGGCTTTCCGGCAAGAAAGTCTGTATTTTTTTGTTTTCCCGATTTCATTTTTTCCATAAGGCAATGATTTTAGTGAATATATTTGATTTTCACCTCTTTCCCATCAATCTCATAAGCAATGGGTGTGATAATTTTCATCTTTTCGAGGATTTCGGTCAGCGATTCCGTTTTTATCCGGAAAGTATAATGATGCTTTTCCAAAACAAATGACGGTTCAACCTCAATATTCACCCCATACCACCGCTCCAAATACTTCACAACTTCACTTAGCGGCGTATTATCGAATTTCAATTCGTTGTTTATCCACGAACTTATCGCTTCTGGATCCCCTTTCCCAAAAGAAAGCCGTTGTGCTTTTTTGTCCAATACTGCCCGGTCTCCACGGGTTAGCAACCCCAATTCCTTTTTGTTATCGGTTATCGCAACCCTCCCTTCACTAACGGTTATCTCCTGTATATTGTCCTCCTTGTAATTTTTTACATTGAACGCCGTCCCATGTACATCAACGAAAAGATTCCCAATGTTGACCCTAAATCGTTTCGATTTGTTCTTGGCTACGTCAAAAAACGCTTCGCCCTCAGCCAATAGTACTTCACGATCCTTTACATTAAAAGTGCCATTATATTTAAGGACAGATCCGGAATTGATCCAAACCGTCGAACCGTCAGGTAACACAACTTTGGTTTTTTGTCCTGCCGGCGCAATGATTTCGGTATATTGCCTGCTCAACTCATTGAGGTGAGAAGCATAAAACTTGAAAAAAGTAACGCTCAGCAATACAATCACAAGAATAGCCGCGACATAGTGAAATCTCGAAACGAAATGCTTAAATCCGGTTGTACCCTTTATCCGTTTATTGATAGATATCCATGCTTTCTTTTTATCAGGCTCAAAATAGGAAGGAATCGAAGAAGTCGATTCATAAACACGAGAAATTTCGTTAAACACTTTTTGGTTGGTTTCATCTTCATCCAACCATGCGTTCAACTCATCGAATTCTTCCGGATTTGTTTCCCCCTTTAAATTTTTTGCGATGATATCCCACAGTATGTTTCGATTCATTATTTTAATCGTCTTTATATATAAGGCACGTAACTCGGTAAGTACCCCTAAATAAATTTGAATTTTTTTTGAATTTAACTCAATTATTGAAAATTTCGAAACGAATAATTGATAATGATCTAAGTATATTAAAAGAAAATAGCTATCAGAAAAAGAATAAAAAGGTCATCATAGTAAGGTCTCAAAAATTCACGCAATTTTTTTAAAGCATTACCCATTTGATTTTCTACTGTCTTCACCGAAATACCTAATTCGTTGGAAATCTCATTATAGGTGAGTTTTTTTTCTTTACTCAGGATATAGATTTCACGACATTTTTCGGGCAAACTTTCAACCGCCATCCTTACAATTTCTTGTAGCCAATGATTGTCTTCCGATATTACAGGGATTTCATACGATGTTTCAGATTCTTCAGCCAATTTATTTTGGATAACCAAACGGGCTTTTTCGTCGCGCAAATAATTCAAACTTTTATTTTTCGATGCTTTCAGCAAATACGATTTTACGGAAGTTTCAATACGGATATTTTCCTTTTTGTTCCAGAAATAGACATAAATATCCTGAACAATATCTTCAGTCGTTATCGGATCGTTCAAGTAGATATTGACGAAGTTGCACAGATCGGTATAGTATTTTTCGAAAAAGAAACGAAAAGCTTCCTTATCGCCTTCTACCATCCGTTGAAAAATAAATTGTTCTTCGTCGTTCATGTTTTTCATTTCGCCCGTTGTATAATATTTGAAAATCCTTGTTTATTTTTCCTTGAAAAATTATGATCCAATCCCAAAAGTTCCCGCCTCAATTTTATTGTTTGGTTAATTGATGTAGCGAAGGAATAAATTATTTTTAAAAATGCACCAACAAAAGGGCCATTCATGTTTGTATATAAGTCTATATTTTAGAAGGTCGGTGTATTTAAAAACCAATAAAATGTTTAAAGAGTCCGATAAGAAACTTTTATATTAAAATTTACTTTTTAAAAACGTTTCCTATTCAACCTATTTCCCCGGAGCTTTAAAACCTGCCGCTGCA
>MTKW01002805.1_pt1 | contig 36052 bp, 29 predicted proteins | sample 1042761 | NCBI WGS metagenome assembly MTKW01 (sample SAMN06205366, study PRJNA360243) | anaerobic digester metagenome | biome: Wastewater treatment plant; feature: Anaerobic digester sludge; material: sludge; isolation source: anaerobic digester fed with sludge from wastewater treatment plant ...
AGAATTATTGTAATTGACAGAATATTAATTAGATAACTATAATATAAATTTTCGTATGAAACTGACAGACTACCATATTATCCTCGCTTCCAATTCGCCTCGCCGAAAAGAGCTGCTTTCGGGAATTGATGTCGATTACACCATAAAAACGCTCCGGGACGTGGATGAGTCTTATCCCGACTCTATGCCGAAGGAGGAGATTGCCGAGTTTATCGCGCGAAGGAAAGCATCGGTTTACCTGCCGGAGTTGAAAGAAAATGAGTTGCTTATTACTGCCGACACCGTGGTGCTCCTGGATAACACTATTTTAGGGAAACCCGCGAATAAAGCCGAAGCTGGACGAATGTTGCACATGCTTTCGGGAAAAACGCACCGGGTTATTACCGGGGTGTGCATGGCGACACGAAATAAAGAGGTGAGCTTTTCCGACACCACTTTTGTCACATTCGGCAAACTAACCGACGCGGAGATAGACTATTACGTGGAAAAGTACCTCCCGATCGATAAAGCCGGTGCTTACGGTATCCAAGAATGGATAGGGTACGCGTCGGTGGAGCGCGTTGAAGGCTCTTACTTTAACGTGATGGGGTTGCCTATTTACAAGGTGTATCGTACACTGGTCGAGCATTTCGGGGTGCCGGTAATAGAATAGAATATTACCTCGGAACTCAATACTACTCTCTTAAAGACCCAATAGGCACAACCAATACACCGTCAGATGGTCTTTTGTAGGCATAATCTCCGATTCCTGTAAGAACCATGAGAAAAGAGGGTTTTTTCATCCTGCCTACATCTATTTTATCCGCCAGTGTTTTAAGTGTTTCCGCTCCGGTATTAATAGGTCCTTCTCCTCCTAATTTAATTTCAATAAGGCCATAAGAGCCATTATTCAAATGAATAACTGCATCACATTCAAGATTACTGCTATCTCTGTAGTGATAAACCGCACCTTCGATTGCATCCGCATATACACGAAGATCACGAACACAGAGAGCTTCGAATATTAAACCAAAAGTTTCCAAATCATTTATTAAATCATTTGGTCCAAGACCTAAAGCCGCTGTTGCAATTGATGGGTCAGAAAAGTATCGCGTATCACTTGTGCGAATTGCCGTTTTGCTTCTTAAATTGGGATTCCAAGCTAACGAGTCTTCAATTACGAATATTTTTTTTAAGGCTTTTATGTAATTATAAATAGTATTCTCGCTGAGCTCTTCGCTTTCATTGCTTCTGATATCATCAAGTATGGTTTTAGCACTTGCTCGTGTCCCTTGATGCCTTGCATAAGAACGCATGAGCCTTTTAGCTAATTCGGGGTCTCGTTGCACATTATCTACTCTTGAAATATCAAATCTTGTAACTGCTTCATAATATTCTTTAGCTTGGATCAGGGCAGCTTTTTCAGATTCATTTAAGGTAGCTTTTGGCCATCCTCCCCGACAAACAAGAAAAGCTAGCTTGTCCAAATCTATATTACTGCCTCCATCTATATGATCTGATGACTTAAAAAGTGACTTTAAACTAACATCTCCTGTTGAATCTCCCGATTCCCAAAGAGTCATAGTACGCAGTCTCAACCAGCCCATGCGTCCTGTGCCGGAATGGAATATATCGCCGGTGTTTGGAGGCACAGCAGAACCTGTTAGTATAAACTGCCCATCTTTTCTTCTCTTATCCACTTCATTTCTTACCGCATCCCAAAACTGAGGTGCAATTTGCCATTCGTCAATGAGGCGCGGAGTTTCACCCACAAGTAAACGCTTTATGTTTGTAGCTGCCATAGCAAGATTCTGGTCTTTTGTGTCCGGATCCGCCATAGACAACACACTTTTTGCCTGTTGTATAGCCATAGTAGTCTTACCACAGTACTTAGGGCCCTCTATAATAACAGCACCCATTGCCTCTAGTTTGTCGGCAAGAATATTATCTGCTATTCTAACTTTATAGTCCATATTCTAAATGCTTAAGGACACAAATATAGAAACTCTTTTCACAATAATGAAGAAATTTTAGGTCAAATGTGACAGTTGTAGGGTTTTCGATGTGACACTTGGGGCTTTTTCGATGTGACACTTGGGGTTTTTTTGATGTGACACTTGAGGCTTTTTCGATGTGACAGTTGTACCAGCTCCAAAAAGTGGACACTAAAATTTTTTTAAGATGTTAATAGTTTACCAAAGTAGACATTGGTGATAATTTCCCGTTGTCGGTTTTTACAAAAGTAGACATTTTCAGTTATTTTACCTCCTTTTCTTTTTCAAAAGTGGACACGATATCTTCAACTTTACTATCTCTTTGATTTTTAAACCGTTTCCTTCTCTCCTTCACGAACTTTGGCTCGGGTGAAAGCTCTCTTGACTTGAAAGTTTTTTCACATAGTGTTCTTCATTAATGTAAAATATTATTTGCCATGATATGTTGATTTTTTTAATCGCTAATATTAACTCTTTGCTAATTACAAATAGTTTTCAAATTACCATAAATACATGAATAGCTGTTTTTTTACAAATTCACTCTCAAATCGTAAAAATCAGGTAATACGACTAATTAATTTCCCGGGGTAAACAAACGAACAGTATATTTGCTGGTCTTCGTGTAGCCAGGGTAAGAGATCGCGCCTTTACTTGCGAAGCCCATGCACCAAGTTAAGCTACTACTGCCTACCGTAGAGGACCGAAAGTAGCCCCCCTTGCCTAAGTTGCTGTTTGTGTTGTAGCCACTAGCGGGGAAATAACAAACAATGTCGTTCTCATTGCCGGTAGTCCAGTATGTTGGGTTGGTGGCGATATTATCAATGATTTCGGAAGATGTTACAATACGAGAAGTAATCTTCATATGGCATGTATTGGTGTTATAGTGAAAAAGCTCGTACTTCCAGGCAGAGACCATATCGGTACCTTTGTAACGAAGAGCATAAGAGACATTGTTTCCAGGACGGCGAAAATCACTGGTCATAGTAATACTTTGACCCTGAACCACGACATTTTCAGTAACACCATTGGAAGGAGATGCAGAATTGAAGAGAACGTAATAAACATAGTCAGCATATAATGGAACGATACCTTGCCACTCTTCTATGCTCGGCAGGTGGTAACTGGGAACAGAGATGGCCTTTGCTTCATCCCAATTGAAGTAACCACTGCCTGTACAAGAAGTTAAATCCGTCACGAAGCCATCGCCGGCAGGATTTACATTTTTGATGATGCTGCTCTTATCATTCAAGGTAAAGGTCTGACTGATGGGCTTTGCTGTCTCGTCGAATAGGAGCAACTTGTTTTTGAGATGCCCCGTTGTATTGTTTCCGTTTTGTGTCTGTCCCCAGAAGTTAGCGGGAAGTTGCACCTCGCCGGTAGTCTCATCCAACGTTATGACATCTCCGGGATAGTATGCCTTGTAGGTGGTGGCATCCGGTACCGTCGTTCCCGTAAAGGTGTTGCCTGTTTGCCAGGTAAAGGCAGAACTCCCTTTATACGTTGTGCCGTTATATCCTGCTAGCAGGAGCTGGTCGTTGTCCTGCCACGAGAGACTGAGATTCGCGTCATCATAGGCTACACGGGCCTCTTGCGGTATCGAGGCATTGATGGTAACCATCTCTCCCTCTTTTTCCGCTTTTGGCTCTTTTGTCGCGGGTTCGGGAATATCAATCTCGTCTGTGCAGCTTGCCACCAATAGGGCGAGGAGTGCGAAAATAAATAGTTTGGGCTTCATGCGATTATTTTTTTTATTCTTACCACGCCTCCTGTCCGTCTTCGAAGGTGGGTAAATCCGCACCACTCGTACCTACACTACGAGGAAGTTCTGTGTCAGTTCAATATCGATAACTTCAATGTCAGGTGCGGTGTATTGTCCCGTTACCGCGTGTAACTCGAAGCAACGCTCGGCGTTAGTCGAACTTGCCGCGCGTTCATTTGATTTAAATTCCTTGTTGTTTATTGTTATTTGATTTTAAAAATTAGACTTGATTCCTGCAGAGACACAGGACGTGCTTGCTTTAAACGTTAAAATAACCCGAAAGGATGATAATAACGCTCATAATTAATGAAATTCGTGTGTTAACCTGTAAAGTAATAAGTTTTGTTTTCCTTGCTCACGGCATAGCTCAATGCCGCATAGATGTCGGTTTCGTTTTATTCGTCAAAATCAGACTCGATTTCAGGAATGTCATTCCTGATACCAACCACATGATGTCTTCCACGGTAATCTGCATGCCTCTTATCGTGGGTTTTCTCTCACGTTTACCGGGTTCTATTGTTATTGTTTCTTTGTAAGAAACTATATCATGGCGTTTAATTCCTGCAATTTACACTGTTTTTTCCATACTGTATAAAAAATCCAACATTTACAGTCGCGTGTGAGAATTAACAATTAACTAACGGTTAAAAGCCAACAAACTAGCCAACGGCTAATGCCCAAAAGCAATCCAGGGGTTTCGCGTTTTTATTTATTCTTGAATGCAAAATCCGATATCGGCAATTTTTCTTTTTGCTTTATCAGTTCCTTGAATAAAAATGAGTAATAAAGAGGAATATTTAAAAGTCCTTCGTTATACTCTAAATTTTTGAGAGAAAAACGAACGCTTAGTTCAGGATTATATTTTTCACGAAATACCCTTAAACTTTGTGATTTTACCTGTTTTCCCGATTTCACTTCAATTGGATAAATGGCATTTCCGTCTGAAATAATAAAATCAAGCTCACTTTTGCCTTTTGGTTGATTGGGGATTTTGGCGTTGTTTACCCAATAGTAAGTTTCGGTAAACCCCAGAGAACGTAATTGTTGTAACACAAAGTTTTCGGCAAAAGCACCGCCAAAATTTGACCAAATATTATCATCGCCGATTACAACTGAGCTAGGCAAATTTGTCAACTGCCTCAGCATCCCAACATCCAGGGCATAAATTTTAAAATCCGACTCATCCGCGTAAAAAGAGAGAGGCAACCTATCACCGTGGGGGATAAGGTTTATTTTATAAATTAATCCTGCATCAATCAACCAGTCGAACGCGAAAGAATAGTCGCGCCCACGTGCAGAGGGTTCAATGGTCTTGTAAACGAACTTACGATTTTCCTTGGCAAATTGTCGTGGTACGCTTTGCCATAAATTGGCTATTCTACGAGATTCCGTGTTGGTTGTATGTTTGCTAAAGTCATCTTTATAGTCAGCGAGAATATTCTTTAGAATCATTTCTACAATATCAATATTTTTGCTTTCTATCCATGCAGATACTGCAGCAGGCATTCCACCTATTGCCAGGTATTGTTGAAAAAGATCTTTGAACCCGCTTGAAATGAGAGGTTTCTTTAATGATTTGATTGCATCATGAGCCTCCTCGGTATGCTTTTGCATATTGTTCGCCCAACAGAACTCCTCAAAGTCCATTGGGTACAAACGTAACCTGTTAACTTTCCCAACCGGAAATGATGTCCCGCTATGTAAAGCAACGCCAAGCAAACTTCCTGTGGCAACAACATGATATTCAGGTGCATCTTCTGCAAAATATTTCAATGAAGTTAACGCGCGAGGGACTTCTTGAATCTCATCAAATAGTATCAAGGTGTCGTCTTGATTTATAGCAGTGTTAAATTTCAAGGCCAAATAATCAATAACCCGTTGAGGTTGAATATTGCCTTCAAATAAATTGGTTAATTCCGAATCTGCCTTTTCAAAATTAACATGTACTACTTTCTCAAAATATTTTTCTCCAAAAAGTGTTTTCAGAAGATAACTCTTACCAACTTGTCGGGCTCCTTCTAAAAGAAGCGGCAAGCGGTTCTTACTCTTTTTCCACCCTAATAATTGTTCTAATAATTTCCGTTTCATAACTCTATAATGTTATTTCAATTACAAAGATATGTAAATATTTCACATTATTGGTGCTAAAAATATGTTTTTCCACACTTTTTTAGCACCAATGCCCCAATTTTGGCGCATTTGCGGGTGCTACGAGTTGCGAGTTACAGGTTGCAGGGTAGATTGACACTGACAAACTCAAACATCTTCCTACCGCGGAGGAGATGTTTATAGATCAGTACGGGGCAAAAGGCACTGCTTCGCGTGAAAATCCTCCTCGCCATTATGATGGGTGTCATTGGCGAGAGGGATTTTCTGTTATCGAGGGATGGCGTTACTTCCAATCATTCGGAATTTTGCCGCTATTGGTTACATTGGCACCGGTGAAACAATCGGTAATTGTCCACGATCCTCCACCTCTATTAAACAACCATAGTTTGGGAGCGGTACCCGGTGTAGCAGCGCTCTGCCCCACATTGTTAAAACAGTTTTTAAAATTCATGTTTTTACCTGTAAAAAAATCAGGAAAGGTAGCGGGATCGGGGAAAATATCCGCCCTTAATTTCAATTTTATGCAGCCGCTGAAGCAATTCTGAAAGTTTGTAGCTTGGGTATTAAATAGAAACAGTCCCGAAGGGAGAGAGCTTAATTTGTCGCAAATAGCGAAGCATTCCTTAAAAGTTGTTGCCTGGGTATTGAAACTGAACAGTCCGGCCGGAACAGAAGTTAATTCGCGACATAATATGAAGCAGGTGTTAAAATTTGTTGCTTGTGGATTGTACCTAAATAACTCTGCCGGAACAGAGGTTAAATTAGTACATAAGCAAAAGCAAGCAGTAAAATCTGTGGCTTCCATATTGGGGAATGGATCTAATATGGAGGTCAAGCATTGGTCCCCTGTATCTGTCATTGGGTCTGCAAACATGATTTGTGGTATCTGTTTATTTGCAGGGTCAGGTTGGTCGGAGTAGATTGTGATGGTATAATTGCGCGCACTGACATAGGTATGCGAAGCAATGGTTTTCTGTGTAAGTTCTTGGTCTTTCGCGATGGTTGTGTTCTCTGTTCCATCTCCCCAGTCAATCGTCAGATTGGCAGGGCTGATTGAAGAAGCATCCCTCTGCAAAATGTTGTATTCTTGGTATGTTTCTTTAGTTGTGATTTTATAACGGAATTGAGCCTGTGCATAATGCCAAGTTTCGTCAGGAATTTTTAAGGTTGCGGTATAGCGATTCCCTTTCGTGTAGGTCTTGCCATTGGTAACGGTTTTGCTCCATTCTTTACATTCATGATCACCAATCATTGTTATTTTTACCTTTCCGCCTTTAGCAATCTTCATCACGGTAGGGTCAAAAGCGAAGTAAAGGGTCGTTGTTGCGCCGGGGAAAACAAGGTCATAGCCTGTTACATTAAGAACCACCGATCGAGTTTCTCCGCCCTTCACGGTCTCTACTGTCCAAATCATTTTTTTGAAGCTTGTTGCAATCGGTATATCGATTACAAATTTCATGATGCTGCTCTGCGCGGTTAAGGTAAACGACTCTGTAATAGGGTTAGCTATTTTGTCGCTTAGCAGCAGCTTGTCGCGAAGATGCCCCGTCGGGTTGTTAGTGTTTTGTGTCTGTTACCAAAAGTTAGTACCGAATTGCACATTGCCGTTCCCATCCAGCGTGATAGCACTTGCCGGATAATAGGCTTTGTAGGTAGTGGCACCGGGCACCTTTGTTCCGTTAAATTGGTTACCGTTTCCGGTATAGGTAAAGGTAGAGTGTCCTTTATAGGTTGTGCCGTCAAACCCAACAAGCAGGAGCTGGTCGTTGGTTTGCCAAGAGAGTTTGCGCGTACCGTCGTTGTAGGCAACGCGGGTATCTTCTTGCGGTATCGTGGCGTTAATGGTAACCGTTTCTCCCGCTTTTTCCACTTCTTCCTCGGTTTCGGGAATGATAATCTCTTGTGTGCAGCTTGCCAACAGTAGGGCAAGAAGCGCGAAAATCGATAGTTTGAGTTTCATGTTTTTTATTCGTACTTGAATATATAAGGCTTTGTCGATTAATCTACTTTTTGGGGGCGGCACATGATTTCAAAACATCCGTAATTTTCATCGTTCACGAAAACTTCAATATCTTCTCGATAATTGTTCAAAACAGCAGCAATTTCCGGAGTTTTAAGATTTCCCGTACGAATCCAAATTGTTTTTGGGGGAAAGCCGTAAAGAGAATTTAAGTCGTTAAAATCAGAGTCTTGAGTTACAATTATAAAATCATTCTTTTTAGCGAAATTCCAAATCTCCAAGTCGGTAACATTCATTAGTTTCTCTTGCTTAACGGTGGTTGAACCGTCAAATACTTCATGAATGTACCTGAGAATTTTATGCGAGATGTTTTGGTCAAACAAAAGCTTCATACTGCTATTTGGCAAGTTTTGTTTTCCTTGTTCGCGGCATAGCTCAATGCTGCATAGATATCGGTTTCAGTTAATTCGTCAAAATCCGACAGGATCTCAGGAATGGTCATTCCTGATGCCAGCCACATGAGAACATCACCTACGGTAATCCGCATGCCTCTTATCGTGGGTTTTCCCCCGCGTTTACCGGGTTCTATTGTTATTATTTCTTTGAAATCAACCATGTTATGGTATTGAATTTCTCGCAATTTACGTTATTTTTCCCATACTACAAAAAAAATCCCTACATTTGCGGTCACTATAATAAATATTTCGATAAACCAAATTACATCATATCCTAAGCTATGCTGACAGTAGAGAAAATTGGTGGCACCTCGATGTCGCAGTTTCAAGACGTGCTGCAGAATATCATCATCGGGAACCGCTCGGGCGACGAGTTGTACAACCGCATCTTCGTGGTTTCGGCTTACAACAACGTCACCAACTGGTTGTTGGAGCACAAGACGACCGGTGAGCCGGGCATCTACAACAAGTTCCTCAACGGCGAGGATTACAGCAGCGCGCTCGACCTCTTTTGTCAGCGGCTGTTGTTGATCAATGACGGGTTTGCCGATTACGGGTTGGACCTTAAGGAGGCGCGCGATTTCATCCGCTTTCGGGTGGACCAATCCAAAACGGTGTTGTATAGCCTGGGAAAGGTGTTGGCATCGGGGTACGTTAACAGTACCGACATTCACCTGGCGGCCCGCGAGATCCTGGCCTCCATCGGCGAGGCCCACTCTGGTTGGAACTCGGTGAATATCCTTAACAACAACGGCATCAACGCCCGCTTTATCGACCTCTGCGGCTACAACGATAACGAGCCGCTCACCATCGACGAGCGGATTCACAAGGAGTTTACCGGGATTGACTTTAGCAAGGTGCTCTGCGTGGCTACCGGCTACACCAAAGGTACGGAGGGGATCATGCGGGCGTTCGACAGGGGGTACAGCGAGGTCACCTTTAGCAAGATCGCGGTGGAGGTGAAGGCAGACGAGGCGGTCATCCATAAGGAGTACCACCTTTCAAGCGCCGATCCCAAGATCGTGGGGGTGGAGAACAGCATCCCCGTGGGACACACTAATTACATCATTGCCGATCAGCTGGCCGATATCGGTATGGAGGCGATTCATCCCAAGGCGGCCAAGCCGTTGGAGCTGGCCGGCATCAATATCCGCATCAAAAACACCTTCGAGCCCAACCATCCCGGCACGCTTATTTCTCGCGACTACATCTCCCCCGAGGCTAGGGTGGAGATTGTCTCCGGCTCCCGCAAGGTTGTTGCTATCGAGGTGCATGACCCCATGATGGTGGGTGAGGTGGGGTTTGATGGCCGCATCATGAGCTACTTCGTGAAGCATGGGGTGAGTTACATCCTGAAATCTACCAACGCCAACTCCATTACCATGGTGGTGTGGGATAACCCGAAAAGTTGGGCGCTTATTGACGTGCTTAAAGAGGTCTTTTACCAGGTGAACGCGAAACCGATGGCTCTCGTCTGCGCGATGGGGAGCAACATCGCTATGCCCGGATTCCTCTACCGGGCCACTAAGGCACTGTATGAGCATGGAATCAACGTGGAGAGCTTTGCGCAGTCCCTGATGCAGGTGAATATGCAGTTCGTTATCCAACGGGATCACTATGAAGAGGCGGTGAGCGCTTTAAACGCGGCGCTGTGCCATTGAAGTTCTTCTTTTTTGCCTTTACATTAACTCTACATATTTTGCGCGAAGGATTGCCTTCGCGTGGGTTGACCTATACGATGTTTTCCTAAAGCTCTGATTGCGAGGAGATAAAAGCCAGGGTGGGCTATACGAAGTCGTTTTGTTCACGAAATCCCCCAAAAAGCTATTTAACACGATGGGAGTGTTGTCCCGATGAAAATCTTTTGTAATATTGCAGAGAAAAGGATATAAATTTTTTATTAGACATGTTTTTTAGCCGTACCAAAAAATCGATAGAGCTCATCGATGCGTTCCTAAATTGCGTGGATCAAGGCCTGCTCCTCTTCAAGGAGGGGGTAAAGAACTACCTCTACAACAACATGGAGCACTTCAACAACGATATCGTGCAGTTGGCCAACACCGAGAGGGAGTCTGACAAGCTGCGTCGGGAGATTGAAACCACCCTCTACGTGCAGTCGTTGATGCCTCAAGTACGGGGAGATGTCATGCAGCTGCTGGAGGAGATGGATAACCTGATTGACCAGGCGAAAAAGAACCTGTTTCAGTTCGAGGTGGAGACACCCCACATCCCCGCCGAGTTGATCTCTGACTTCATCCGCCTTACCCAGACATCGGTTGCTGCCGCCGAATCCACCATCCCCGCCGCTAAGTCCTACTTTAACGAACCGGTCAACGTGAACGAGAAGATTCACCGGGTATATTTCTACGAGAAGGAGACCGATATGCTGGCCGATATCATCCGTCGGAAGATATTCAAGGAGATTCCCGGGTTAAGTCTCAGCGAGAAATTTCATTTGAGGTATTTTACGCTGCACATCGAGAATATCTCCGACACGGCGGAGAAGGTGGCCGACCTGCTTTCTATCATGGCCATTAAGCGGATCGTGTAAATATTGAGTTATGTTCGGGTATCTATTTCTAATAAGCGGTTTGTTCCTGGGGTGGTCGTTGGGTGCGAACGACGCCTCCAACATCTTCGGGACGGCCGTCGGCACCCGGATGGTCAAGTTCAGAACGGCCGCTATCATCGCGAGTATATTCGTGATACTGGGGGCGGTCATCCAGGGAGCCGGTACTACCGAAACATTGTCGCGGCTGGGCTCCGTGGATGCCGTGGGTGGTGCCTTCACGGTGGCCCTGTGCGCGGGCATCATCGTTACCTTCATGACCAAGTATCGCCTGCCCGTCTCTACCGGGCAGGCTATCGTGGGGGCCATTATCGGGTGGTGTTTTTACACGGCGACCCCTGTCGATTATAGCGTGCTGGTGAAGATACTGGGCTCTTGGGTTTTTGGTCCTATACTGGGCATGATGTTCGGTTATGTCTTGTATATCCTATTGCGTAAGTACATCCGCTCGTCGCGCATCCATATGCTGAAGATGGAGGCGATTATTCGGACCTCGTTGATCGTGGTCGGCGCTTTTGCCGCGTATAGCCTGGGGGCTAACAACATCGCGAACGTGATGGGGGTTTTCGTCAACTCGTTCAACGTCTCCCTTACCATTGGCTCATTGTACATCTCTTCCACGCAACTGCTCTTTTTCATCGGTTCCCTGGCCATTGCCCTGGGTATCTGCACATACAGTAAAAAGGTAATCGATACGGTGGGCAATGGCGTGTTGGCCATGACCCCCGAGATGGCCATCGTGGTGGTCTTGGCTCAAGCGCTGGTGCTGTTCATCTTCTCCTCTACCTCCCTCTCTAATGCCCTGGTGAGCATCGGGCTGCCTGCTATCCCGCTGGTTCCCGTTTCCAGTACGCAGGTGCTAATCGGTGCGATAATCGGGGTAGGGTTGGTCAAGGGTGTGCAGGAGCTTAAGCTAAAGATGGTGGGGGGCATCATGCTTGGCTGGGTTACTACCCCCGTGCTTTCAGGCCTTTTTACCTTTATCAGCCTCTTTTTTGTCGAAAAAGTATTCGGCATGCAGGTATCCAAGGGAAAGACAGCCCTTGAATCGCTAAGTCAAGTCAAACCACCGCGTGCGACCATCGAGTACCACGTGCCAACGGCCAACATCAGCACTTTTTTCTTGGTCATGACCATCATCCTGTTGATTGGGTTGCTTCTTTATACCTTTCTTGCACGTAAAAAGGCGCTGGAGAAGGCGCGGGCGGAAGGGCACCGAGAAGCCAAGGAGAAGTTGTTTAGTGACTACCAGAACGCGTTGAAAGAGATAGAGGTGAACACGGTACAGTTGGAGAATACCACTTTGGCCACTAGGCTGGAGGAGAGGAAGAACCAGTTGGTAACCTACTCGCTCAGTATCGGGGAGCAGCGCAAGTACCTGGAGAGCATCTCGGAGTCAATTGAGCAGGCCATCAAGACCTCCAGCCATCAAGAGAAGAACCGGCTGCTTAAAAGCCAGCTGACGGAGATCAAACAGCGGATGAGCTTCAAGGGGGAGGTGGACGAAATCTACCGCCAAGCGGAACAGGTCTACATGGAGTTCGTTGAGAAGCTTGATCAGATCCACCCGAAACTGACAAATCGGGAGAAAGAGATCCTAGTCCTGCTCCGAATCGGCTTGTCGTCTAAAGAGATGGCCCCTCTGCTCAATATATCCACCAAGAGCGTGGAGATTGCCCGTTACAGGTTACGTAACAAGCTTGGAGTGCCTAAGGAGAAGGGATTAACTGATTATATAAAGTCTATGTAACATGTTTAATTATTAAATAGTTGTACTAATGAAAAGAATGAAATTGTTTCTGTTTCTGGTGCTTTTTGCCACGGGTTCCGTGTTAGCACAGAAAAAGGAGGTAAAGTACGACCAGTATGGTATGGAGGTGAAGTGGACCGACCTGAAGACTGAAATGCAAGATGGGAGGCTCGTTTTTGAGACGGTGGACGGCAACTACAAGTTGTGGTACGACATCCGCGTGCAAACAGATTTTGCCGGTTTCTTCGGGATCGATAAGGATTACGATCCCATTGGGAATGGAGCGAGCATCCGCCGTGCCCGCTTCGCGGTAAAGGCTCAGTTGACTCCCGACTGGTATGGCGAGATTGATATTGACATGGCTAACGGGTTTCCCGAGCTGAAAGACGCGGTGCTCCGCTACGACGGGATCAAGAACGTGGAGATACAGGTGGGTAACTTCAAAGAGAACTTCTCGATGCAGCGGAACACCTCCTCCCGTTTCCTCCAGTTCATGGAGCGGCCGATGGTGACCTACCTGGCACCCTCCCGACACCTGGGTGCCAACGTGAAGTATTGTGTTCCTGTCTTCTGGGCATCCGGGGGTCTCTTTTTCCAGGAGGTGGCGGGGATAGAAGAAATAGAGAACGTGCAGGATAATAACAAGGACTACGGTCGTGGTCCGGGTTATTCACTTACCGGTAAGATGGTCTTGCGTCCCTTTAACAAGCGCATCGACCGTGGGCTACATATCGGGGGAGCTATCTCCTACCGGACCCCTAAATCGCACGACTCACCAAGCGATTACGGGGGGATGCGGTTTAGCACCCGGAACTCTACCTCAATTAACCGGAAGAAGTATATCGATACCGACGTGATAAAAGGGGTAGATCATTCCCTCCTCTACACCGCCGAATTAGCGGGTCACTACAAGGGGCTGCGCGTAGAGACGGCTTATATTGGAACGACCCTCTACATGAAAGATGATGCCCCTGGCAACCTGAATAACAAGAACTTTGGTGGTTGGTACGCGCAGGCAGGCTACCTGCTGTTCGGTGGAACGCAACGGTACGATTACTGGGGAGCCAAGTACAACCGGGCCGAGCGTGGCAAGAAGTGGGGCGACGTGGAACTGACCGCCCGGTACGAATGCCTCAACCTGAACGATTTTGACGGGGGCGTGTACGGCGGTTCCGGGGAGGCAATCTCCGTGGGGTTGAACTACTGGGTGAACAACAACGTCAAGTTCATGCTCAACTACCAGTACAACAACAACGACCGTTACGCCAACGGTAAAGGGAAACACTTTATCGGGCATGACGCGGCCGGTAAGCCGACCAAGGATTACACACAGGCGGTGGAAGCGAAAGGAAAGGGCGGGGTAGACTATAGCATGGTGGCCCTGCGCTGTGAAGTGGTGTTTTAGACCTGGTTAAACCAATTAAATATAAAATCGTATGAAGACTAAGATAATAATATCGACCGTTCTTGTGCTCCTGCTGCTGGGTGTATCGTGCGTGGAAGACGAAATGTACCGCGGCCCGGCGAACATATCGAAAGTTGAATTTGCTCCTTCAGCCGTAACGACTGCTGACGATGTGACCGTGGTAGCTACTGTAACCGACCTGCAGGGTGTTACCTCCGTGAAGCTTCAGTACAAGGTGAATGGCGGTTCACAAACCGAAGTGAATATGACGAAGGGGAGTGGTGATACCTACTCCGCCGTTATCCCGAAACAGGCCGATAAAGCGGTCGTTACGTTCGTCGTGGTAGCCAATAATGAGGCGGGCATTCCCGCTACATCCAGCGAGCAATCTTACAAGGTGGGAGCTGCCCCGGTAGACTTTGCAAACCTGGTGTTGAATGAGATTGACGGCAACAGTAAGTCGATTGAGCTCTACAACAAGGGGACGGTACCCATTCCGCTAGAAGGGGTAAAGTTGATTAAGGATAATAACGATGATAGTAACCCTTGGTGGCAGGGTGTAGCAGAAAACGGCTCGATACCCGCCGACGGCTATATCGTGATCATACAGAATAACCCGGATAACCCCCTCTTGTCGGGTAATGCAGGTATATCCGCGAAGAAGTGCTTGAAGTTTGAGTTGAAATCGGCGGCCGGTGTCAGCTTGGGTGTGTTCTTGCGCGGTGATGAGTCGAACCTGGGTAAGAACATCAGCGATACAGCGCCCAAGTCGTTCCAGCGGGTACCCAATGGGACGGGCGACTGGAAGTTAGCCGATCCGACCAACGGGAGCAAGAACCCGGATAAGGGCGATCCCATTCCTCAAGAATAATCGCAAGGTCGCCTTTTTCATTGAGGGGAGGCCGGGCATTGTGACCCGACAGGGTGTATTAAGCCCGGTCTCCCGTTCGACTTTTCGAACAGGCTGGACGGTAGGGGCATCGAAAGTATTGGTGCAACATGGTGGTGTTTTGATGTAACGCATATTGGCATGACGCTCTTGTGCGTAACCTTCTTTAGCGTCATACAACACTACTTGTACGTAACGTGCTGTTCTGTTGCCGAAAAGCGATAAGGTAGAAATCTAAAACAATAGCAGTTTATATGAGTAAAGAGAAAATGGAAATCGGCCAAATATCGAAACCCAGGTTCGAGTTTCGCTCGTTTGGGCGTTGTTTTCGTGATGCGGCAGAGAGGATGGCACGTCTTTCCGTTCCCGTCCCGGAAGTGGTATGGGAGCGGTGCAGCAGCGAGATCTACATCGTGAGTCGAACCAACGACGTGAACAACACCAAGATACGCGATGGCAAGATGGATATCAAGACGTACGTGCAGACGGTGGATGGTCTTGAGCAGTGGAACCCGCTGATGAAGGGCGACTTCCCCATGGCGTCAAGCAAGCTCAGTGAAGAGGTCTTCCCCGCTTTCATGGTGGATAACCTACCCAAGTTAACCCAGGAGCGTTACACCTTGGAGGAGTTCCTGGAGATGGTGGAGCAGCATCCCGACCTGCAGGCCGTGACCGTAGAAAAGGTGCGGTACGGCTACATGGTTAACGATACTATCTGCGAAACGGGGGAGGTCTACATCAACGGGGCTATGGTGAAAACTATCAACTCCGAGTCGACCGTGGTTGAGGATGTGCTAAAGACCATCAGGGAGGTGGGACTCGAAGGGGTTGAGAACATCAACTACCTGCAAGCGATCAAACGGGTGATAGGAATGATCAACAAACCACTGGCAAATTAATAGGTTATGGCATTAGAGATTGAGAGAAAATTTCTGGTTAACTCCCAGAGTTTTAAGCAGGAGGCGGCCGGGCAAACGCGTATCGTACAGGGTTACCTGTCATCGGTGCCGGAGCGTACCGTTAGGGTGCGGGTGAAAGACGACAAAGGGTTCCTCACCATAAAGGGGATGGGGAGCGCGAGCGGAGCGTCGCGCTACGAGTGGGAGAAAGAGATTCCCTTGTCCGAGGCAGAGGATCTGTTGGCGATCTGCGAGCCGGGCGTAATCGATAAAACCCGTTATGAGGTTGAATCGGGTCCCTTTATCTTTGAAGTGGACGAGTTTTATGGTGACAACGCGGGGTTGGTACTCGCCGAAATAGAGTTGCCGAGTGAGGATGCACAATTCGACAGACCCGAATGGTTGGGGTGCGAGGTGACCGGTGATCCCCGTTACTACAACTCGATGTTGATGAAACATCCGTACAGCCAATGGGAACACACCAAATGAACGAGATGAAGGGTGAGAAGCATTTCGATCCGCTCGATATGAATAATTACCGCATCGAGCGGTTGCCGACGTTAAAAAAGTCGACCTTCGAGCGATGGATGTCCATTATTGGTATCCCCCTCGCCATTTTTGCTTTCGTGTATATTTACTGGTTCGCCCAAATCCCTTTCCTCGACACGTTTGATGTTTCGCTATTGGGGAAGGAGTCGGCCAAACGGTTCACCGATTTGGGTGCGGAGGGTTTCTCTAGGATTAATTACGCGATGCTGGCCATCTTCGCTGCCTCCATTATCCTGTGGATTACCGAGCCCATCCCTAATTATCTAACCTCGCTCGTGTTGATCCTCGCGGTGGTGCTTACCGGTGTAACCACCGAACGGACAGCCTATGCGCAGTTAGGCCACCCGGTGATGTGGCTCAATATCCTCTCTTTCGTACTGGCGAGTATGCTGGTGAAAACGCAGGTTGCTAAACGGTTCGCCCTCTGGTTTGTAATTAAGTTCGGGAAAAATGCGACCATGATCATTTTTAGCTTCATGGTTATCAACATCGTCCTATCGGCGTTTATCTCGGCCACCACGGCTAAGGCCACTATCCTGCTTCCCATTTTCATGGTCATCGCGGCCATCTACGGGGCAACGGGAGGTGATAACCGCAACAATTTCGGGCGTAACCTGGTTCTTCAAAACCTGTTCCAAATCAATATCGGCGCATCGGGTTTCATCACCGGGTCGGGTGCCAATTTGCTGGCTGGTGCGTTAATTGCCGGGGCGATGGGGTGGGGTGTCTTTAGCTACCAGGACTGGTTCGTGGCTGCTTTCCCGTTGGCTATAATATTAATGGTAATCGGCTGGTTTGTAGGTACCAAGCTAATCTTCCCCCTGAAAAAGGGTGAGGATCGACCTCAGATTGAGGGAGGTATCGACCGGCTAAGGGAGGAGTTGGCCAAGCTGGGTAAGATGAAGCCGGAGGAGTTTAAGGCAATCGCCATCTTCGTGGCAGTTCTTGCGCTGTGGGCTACCGATAAGCAGCACGGCATTAGCCAGACTGCCGTTGCATTCTTGGGGGCCGTGGTGGCACTCCTACCCAAGATAGGTATTGTAAAGTGGAACGACGTGGATATCCCTTGGCACTTGCTGCTCTTTTCGGCGGGTGCATACACGCTGGGTGCCGGTTTGGATGCAACCAACCTGCCGGGCACGATGATCGATGCCCTTTTCACCCGCTTAGGGATTACCGTGGATACCCCCTACTGGGTGCTCTTCCTTATTCTCACTGGCACCATGCTATTCTCGGCGCTTATTTTCCAGAGCAAGACAATGCGGACGCTCATCTTCGTGCCGATAGCGATAGGGGTGGCCCAGCGTTTCAACCTACCGATACTGAGCCTTGCGTTTCCCGTGGCTCTGTTAATCGAACACGTGTACGTGTTGCCGTTTAACAGCAAGCCCGCAGCCCTGTTGTACGCTACTGACCATTACAGTTGGAGCGACACCTTTAAGTTCGGTATCACCATGATGCTGATCGGCTGGGTAATGATCATGGTATGGGGTGAGACGGTGCTCAAGTGGCTGGGATACACGAGTGGGGTCTTTTACTAAAGTAGTGTCTATAGTAACTGTTTTTCCACTTACGCTTTTCCCGGTTCATGGTTTTCGGTTCGTTGAACACCGTTGAACCGGAAACTGAATGTCGTGTGTTGGACGGCGTGTACCGAAAAACAGATGGGTTTTATTGTCTCTACTCCTCTCCCTCCTCCTCGTCGTACGTTTGGTATAGGAAGTCGTTGTAAGGGAAGCGGGTGATATGGATCTCTTTTACCTTCTCGTAGAGCATCTCTTTGAGGGCATCGATATTCTCCCTTTCTAGGGCTGATATGAAGACGCTCTCCTCCCTCATTTTGGCAGGCCACGATTGCTTAAGCTCTTCAATGGAGTAGTTCTCCCTTCGTTTCGGGGAGAGGTCGTCCTCCTCTTTCTCCACGTGTGTGAAGGCGTCAATTTTGTTGAACACGAGGATGGTCGGCTTTTCTGTCTCGTCAATCTCGTGTAGCGTCTCTTCCACCACCTGGATCTGTTCTTCGAACGCGGGGTGCGAGATGTCTACCACGTGGAGAAGGATATCGGCCTCCCGTACCTCGTCGAGGGTCGATTTGAACGATTCCACCAGGTGGGTTGGCAGCTTCCGGATAAAGCCCACCGTGTCGGTCAGCAGGAAGGGCAGGTTCTCGATGGTCACTTTCCTTACCGTGGTGTCGAGCGTGGCGAAGAGTTTGTCCTCCGCGAACACTTCGCTCTTGCTGAGCAGCGTCATTAAGGTAGATTTCCCCACGTTGGTATAGCCCACCAGGGCTACCCGCACCAGTTTTCCCCGGTTTTTTCGCTGGACGCTCTTCTGCTTATCGATCTTTTCCAGCTCTTTCTTGAGTCGTGAAATCTTGTCAAGGATTAGCCGGCGGTCGGTTTCCAGCTGCGTTTCACCTGGCCCGCGCATGATGGTGCCCCCACCACCTCGTTGTCTCTCAAGGTGTGTCCACATGCGGGTGAGCCTGGGTAGCAGGTACTGGTATTGAGCCAGCTCCACCTGCGCCTTCGCGTGGGAGGTCTTTGCCCGCATCGCGAAGATATCGAGGATCAGGCTGGTTCGATCCATGATGCGCACCTTAAGCTCCCTTTCAATGTTGCGCAATTGGCGGGCCGATAGTTCATCATCGAAGATGACCACCCCCACCTCGTTCTCTTCGTCCATCACGTGCTGCTCGATCTCCTCCAGCTTCCCTTTGCCCACGAACGTGGCGGTGTTGGGTGTATCGAGTCGCTGGATGAACCGTTCACAGGGGATTAGCCCGGCCGTCTCGGCCAGGAATGCCAGCTCGTCGAGGTATTCCTTCACGGTCTCCTCGCTCTGGTCGGGCGTAACAAGCCCCACGAGAACGGCGTTATCACTCTTTATGTCGTATTGTACAAAATCTTTCATCCGTTTTTTTCTCTTGTTTCATTGGCCTACTCGCGGTTTGTTTACCGGGTTTGACGAGTGTGCTGCCTTTCAGTATTTCTTCCCGTGTGATCCATTTTTGTTTTTTTACGTTGCACGGCTTGTTTTTTGTACGTGCACCATTTTTTTGTTTGCATGTGGAGCACTTGATCACGTCATTCTTTTGAACTTAAAACCAAAAACCGAACCCTGCCGTAAAAAGCAGTTGGGAGTGGTCACGAACAAACTGGTACTTTAGCTCGTAGTTCGCCCTTACCCGGTAGCCTATGTCGTGTTGCCACCCTAAACCGAGGTTGGCTCCCAGTCGCCGCTCCTTTTGCGCGGGCATGAGCTTTTGGTCTACCGTCGCTTCATCGTATAACCACTGGGAGTAGTTGAGGCCGGTGATCGGGTAGAGCGACAGCGCGACCGATACCGGCAGGATGTAGTGCGCATCGGTCTCTATCATCCACATGTCGGTGCCTTTCCGCTCGATAAAGCGGGTAAACGAGGGGGCAAACCGCAGCTCGTTGGTGTGGTAGTAGTGCAGGTGTATACTCCCGCCCACGCTTTTGATATCGCTACCGTAACCGGCCTGCACGCCAATCCCGAAGGTCCCCTCGAACTGCGCGAAGCCGCTGGAGAGGGAGAGGAGCCCGAAAAGGGCGGAAAGTGATATCCGGATTAAAAATCGTCTCATTCGCGAAATGTATTCAAGTCCTGTTTTACTCTTTTAGGCTGTTTCTATTTCTGCTTACAAGCTCGACTAACGCAAGTTGCGAGCAAAAGTGCAGCTGAACTGAAAAACTTACGAGGTCTTCGCATTGCAAGCAACAGCTCATACAATCACTCCACTGCCAATACATAAACGGGTGTCGTTATCGTACACCACCCCGAACTGCCCCGACGCGATGCCCTGCTGCGGCTCACTGGAGTGCAGCCGGTAGAGGTCGCCCACGCGGGAGAGCCTCCCCTTGGTGAACTCCGGTGTGTGCCTTATCTTGAAGGTGACCTCCTTCTCGCCGTCGAACTCCCCCCAGGGATCCATCGTGATGAAGTGGAACCCCTGTAGGTCAACTATTTCCCCGTATTGCTGCTTCGTGTCGTAGCCCCTGGAGACGTACACGATGTTGCGGTTCACATCTTTCTTGATCACGAACCAGGGCCCCCCGCTCAAGCCCAGCCCTTTCCTTTGGCCGATGGTGTGGAACCAGAACCCCTGGTGCTTCCCTAGGATGTTGCCGGTCTCAAGCTCCACGATCAGTCCTTCCTTTTTCCCTAAGTAGCGTTCGATGAAGTCGTTGTAGTTCACCTTCCCGAGGAAGCAGATGCCCTGGCTGTCTTTCCGTTGTGCCGAGGGGAGTTTTTCCCGCGCCGCGATGGCCCGTACCTCCGACTTAAGCAGGTGGCCGATAGGGAACATCAGCTTGGCTACCTGTACACGGTTCAGCTGCCCCAGGAAGTAGGTCTGGTCCTTCACCTTGTCCTTCGCGGTGGAGAGCCACGTACGGCCATCCTGCTCGGTGGTGGTGGCGTAGTGGCCGGTAGCGATCTTGTCGAATTGGTGGCCCCACCTCTCCTCGAACACCCCGAACTTGATCAGCTTGTTGCACATCATGTCGGGGTTGGGGGTCAAGCCCCGCTTTACCGATTCGATGGTGTACCGCACCACCGTATCCCAGTACTCCTCATGCAGCGATACCACTTCGAATGGGCACCCGTATCTCTTGGCGATGTAGGAGACCATCTCGATATCCTCTTCCGATGGGCAGTCGATGTAGCCCTCCTCATCCTCCATCCCGATCTGGATGTAAAAGATGACTGGGTCGTGGCCCATCTCCTTGAGTTGATGTACCACAACGGAGCTATCAACCCCTCCTGAAACCAATGCTGCTACGTTCATAATTGATTATTGAATAGACAAAGGTACGCGTTTGTCGCGACTTCCGAAAAAATGCAAATTTACAATCTATTTACACGATAAATGGTTGAAAACAAAAAAATAGTAGTATCTTTACAAATTGGAAGCGGTATATGGTGTCGCGTGGGTCGCCGCACATCCCCTGACGGGCTTTTTGTTCACCGCCTACCTATAAGGGCTTTCCCTCTCCCAGAAAGGGACGTGCCCCTCCCAATGCTTGTTATAGGGAGCTTCGAGAGAAAGAAAAAAAACGATATAAATGACGTACAGATGGAATTATTCAACCCTATCACCCGACCAAAAAGATAAAAAAGATGCATTAGCGAAAGAATTGAATTTAGATCCCGTATTAGCTGAACTGCTCTTGAACAAAGGGATAGAGACGGAAGAAGAGGCACGGAAGTTCCTATACCCAAGTCTGGAAGACCTGCATGACCCTTTCCTCTTACCCGATATGGACAAGGCGATTCGGCGAATCGAGAAGGCCCTTGGAAACAAGGAGCGGATACTCGTGTACGGAGATTACGATGTGGATGGTACGACCGCGGTCGCTTTAGTCTACAAGTTCTTTCGAAGGATAACGAACAACATCGATTATTATATCCCAGACCGGTACGATGAAGGGTATGGCATTTCGTTTCAAGGAATCGATTATGCCGTGGAGACGGGCGTTACGCTCATTATTTCTCTCGATTGTGGCATAAAGGCCGTCAGCAAGGTGGCCTACGCCAAAGAAAAAGGCATTGATTTTATTATTTGTGATCACCACATGCCCGACGACAAGCTACCCGATGCGGTGGCGGTGGTCGACGCGAAGCGTGTGGACTCGATCTACCCGTATAATGAGCTGTCGGGATGCGGCGTCGGCTTCAAGCTGGTGCAGGCCTTCTCTGAGCGCAACGGGTTTCCCTTTTCCGATATCGAGCCACTGCTCGACCTGGTGGCGGTCAGCATCGCCTCCGACATCGTTCCCCTCATGGGTGAGAACCGGGTGATGATCCATTACGGGTTGAAGCAGCTCAACTCCAACCCCAGCTTCGGGTTAAGGGGGATTATCGAGATTTGCGGGTTGCAACGGAAGAAGATTACCGTGAGCGACATCGTCTTTAAGATTGGTCCTCGGATCAACGCCTCAGGCAGGATGATGAACGGGAAGGAGGCGGTGGACCTGATGTTGGCCAACGACATGGCCTCGGCCAGAGAGAAGAGTAAGAATATTGATAAGTACAACGAGGATCGCCGCGAACTCGATAAGAAGATTACCGAAGAGGCGATCGAGTATATTGATAACCACCTTGACATCGAAAACCAGAAGAGCGTGGTGCTTTACAACGAGACCTGGCACAAGGGTATCGTGGGGATTGTCGCCTCAAGGCTCACGGAAAGGTATTACCGGCCTGCCGTTGTGTTGACGAAATCGAACGGATTTATCTCCGGCTCGGCCCGCTCGGTTCCCGGGTTTGATGTCTACACGGCCATTGAATCGTGTCGCGATATCCTGGAAAACTTTGGTGGCCACACCTACGCTGCAGGGCTGACCCTTCGGGAGGAGAACCTGCAGGAGTTCCGCGAGCGGTTCAATTCCCTCTCCTTCGACATGGTGGAGAGTCGCATGATGTCGCCCCAAATAACGGTAGATGCCCATGTCTCTTTCGCCGAAATCACCCAGGAGCTGGTGGAGGGGCTTTCGCTCTTTAGCCCGTTCGGACCGGAAAACGAGAACCCGATTTTTCTCACCCGTGGGGTGTACGACGCGGGCGGCAGCAAGTTGGTGGGGAGGGGTAACCGCCACATCAAGCTGGAGCTGCTCGATGGAACCGTGACCACCCCCGTGCAGGGTATCGCCTTTTCTCAGAAAGATCATTTTGCCCGCCTCAAAGAGGGGCTTCCCGTGGATATCTGTTACTCGATCGAGCAAAACACGCGTGGAAACCGGACATTCACCCAGTTGATGGTAAAGGATATCCGCGTATAGCCCTGACAAGCGCTCGCCTATGCCATCGGGACTGTTCCATACGATACTGCAAGAGTACTGGGGCTACGACTCTTTTCGGCCCTTGCAGGAGGAGATTATACAGTCGGTATGGGAGGGGAGAGACACCCTTGGGTTGATGCCCACCGGAGGTGGAAAATCGCTTACGTTTCAGGTGCCGGTGATGGGCATGGAGGGGATATGTCTCGTGGTGACTCCCTTGATCGCGTTGATGAAGGACCAGGTGGACAACTTGCGGGAGCGGGGCATCAAGGCTGCTGCCGTTCATTCCGGGATGTCGCGTGACGAGATCGTGGCCACCCTCGAGAACTGTATCTTTGGTAACTACAAGTTCTTATACGTCTCTCCCGAGAGGCTCTCTTCCGATATTTTCCGTATCAAACTTCAAGCGATGAACGTCTGCCTGCTGGTGGTAGACGAATCGCACTGTATCTCTCAGTGGGGGTACGATTTTCGTCCTTCCTACTTGAAGATTGCCGAGATCCGCCAGCTGCTCGAGGGGGTGCCGCTGTTGGCCCTCACGGCCACCGCGACGGCCGGCGTGGTGGAGGATATCCAGGAGAAACTGCTCTTCAAGGAGCGAAACGTGTTTCGGATGAGCTTTGCCCGCGATAACCTCTCGTACGTGGTGCGGCAGGTGGAAAACAAGATGGGCGAGCTAATCCACATCCTTCAATCGGTCCCCGGTTCGGCCATCGTTTACGTGCGCAGCCGTCGCGAGACCAGGGAGGTGGCCCGCGGGCTAAACAGAGCGGGTATCTCGGCCGACTTCTTCCACGCGGGGCTTTCGCGGGAGGAGAAGGTGTTTAAGCAGAACGCGTGGCGCTTTAACGAGCGGCGGGTGATGGTGGCGACCAACGCGTTCGGGATGGGCATCGATAAACCGGATGTTCGCGTTGTTCTCCACCTGGATCTCCCCAATTCGCTGGAGGAGTACTTCCAGGAGGCTGGTCGTGCAGGCAGGGATGGTGAACGCTCTTACGCTGTCCTCCTTTATGCCAAGGCAGACAGTGGTAAGCTAAAGAAGCGTATCACCGACTCCTTTCCCAAGCGCGATTTTATCATCCGGGTGTACGAGGCGCTGGGCAACTACTACCAGGTGGCGGTGGGGGCCGGGTATAACGACGTGTACGATTTTAACCTTTATGATTTCTGCATGCCTTACCGTTTGCCAATGCTGCAGACACACCACGCGCTTAAGATACTGGAGCTGGCCGGCTACATCGAGTATACCGAGGAGATCGATACCCGCTCGCGCGTGAGGATGCTGGTTTACCGGGATGAACTCTACTCCCTTCACATGAACAGCGAGACGGAGGAACTGCTGCACGCGCTCCTTCGGACTTACACCGGCCTGTTCACGGACGACGTTTACATCGACGAGTCCATGCTGGCATCCCGGGTAGGGAAAGAGCGCCAGGAGGTGTGCGAGATATTGATCTCTCTGTCCCGGGCACGGTATATACGGTACATTCCCCAAAAGAAAACCCCCTATATTGTCTTTACCACCTCCCGCGAGGATACCCGCTTTGTCTCAATCCCCCGGTCCGTGTACGAGGAGCGGAAGCAACGGTTCGAGAAACGCATTCACGCGATGATCGATTACGCCGAGCGGAACGATGTTTGCCGCTCGCGGATGCTGCTGATCTACTTCGATGAGGAGGGTGCGAGCGATTGCGGCAGCTGCGATGTCTGCCTCGCCAAAAACGAAACGGGCCTCTCGAATTTCGAATTTGGCCAAATTAAGCGGGCAGTGAAAAAGGTGCTGTGTGAGAAGGGGCCCCTTCGCCTTCATGAGCTTATCGTCTGCTTAGAGATTACCGACAAGGTCGCTGAAGTAACTGATGATGAGGTTGGCGAAAAGGTTAGTACTGTGAATGGTGAAAAGGGTGTTGCTGTGAGAGTTGAGGTTAGTGAACCTGACTCCATTTCAAAAGAGGTAACCGGCAACAAGGAGGCCGAGAAGATCATCGATGTCATCCGTTTCCTCGTTGATACTGGGGAGTTGGCCCTGGAAGACGATGTGATTTCGCTGATACAATTTGCTCCTTAAATTTCTAAAACGCACATCTTGTTGAGCAATATTTTGGAATATTGCTTGTTTTGCTGTGCGATTTGAGCTTATTTGCAAAGAATTCAATAATATTACCAAGCAACTATGATAAAAGAGAAAGAGTATCCCGCCACACACTCGATGTCAACAAGCTGGTTTGCGTTAAGGAAGATAAATCTTAAAAAGTAAAGTTGGCAAAAGGTTATGAAAAGTTCCTATGTTTATCTATGCACAGGAATATTGGGACCCTGCATTACAACGAACTCACTCGCCTAGTTGCTCTCTAAAAGCCAGTCAACTTACAGAGGATAATAAGGAGAGAGCACTCCACCTACCCTTCTCATTTAGAGATACCGAACAGTTTCAGATTCCATTCTACTACCCATCATTTTGGATGTCGGGAGAAGATTTAAGTCCATCGGATGCTCGATATACTACACTGAAAATAGAAGAGAATAAAACCCCTTTCGTACGCACCGCGGAATTAGCAATTCCTACCCATATTTATAGGGATGATTATAGCTCTACCTTTACTTTTGAGCCTACCATTGCAATTATTAAAAAGGATGACAGTTATATCCTGGAAAAATTACCCGGCTATGTTCTAAAGCATGCTTTTGAACTTAATTACTTGAATAGAAGTGAGTACCTAAAGGAACTTCTCAAATATTATCGCCCCTACCTGTTAATTGTGATGGGCGGAGCATTGAGCAGTCTTGAAAACCATTTTAGTATCATCGATAAAAAACTGATACTTGATGACGAGGAGTATCCCATCTTTACCAGCGGAGAGGTGGTTCAACGCAAGGAGGAAATAATTGCTTTAGCTACAAAGTCATACCGAGGTTCAAAAGACCCGATGATACTTGACAAGAAAGAATGATAGAGATCATATCCATAGATATCAGCAATTTCTGCTCAAAGCAGTGTCATTTTTGTTATAACGGGAGCAACAAACAAGGGAGTTCACTATGGAAGCCGCGGGAGGTGATTGACTTTGGGATGGATTGCGTGGCTCATGGCGTTCAGGCCATCTCTCTTGGCGGGGGAGAGCCATTAGAGTATGAGGGTGTCTTCGAGATTATTTCCGCCCTTAGCAAGGCCTGCTATTTAACCATCACCTCCAACGGATTACCCCTGGAAGAGGGCGAGGTTCTTAGAAAACTGATTGAGGCAAATCCCGATAAAATACACCTTAGCATTCATTACCCCCATATTGTGTCAGAAGTGGAACGCGTTGCGCGGCAGATTAAAATGTTGCAAGATACCGCTATTAAGCCCGGTGTTAACCTAATGGTTTCACAAGACCAGCTTGTCGCTGCCCGGAATGTGTATGCCCAACTACGTACAATTTTGTCTCCAGAACAGATTATCCTGATTCCGGAACGTTTTGCCAATACCCCCACGCCAAGAGAGGTAGGGTTAACTTCAGGGGGTGAACCCTTTCAAAGCCCCTCTTGCCTGATAAAGTGTGAAGCGCCTGCTCACTTCTGTTCCGTTACCTGGGATAAGCTTGTTTCGTATTGTAGCTTTGCTGGTGGTAAAGCCCCCCTTGCTTCGCTTACTTACGAAGGGTTATGCACATCATTAAGTGAAAGCCAATTTATTAGTTGCATGGAGAATTGAATGGATAAAGAATAAAAGCTCCAATTTGCCTGATAAAAAAATGTCTATTTTTGTAGAGCAGTAAATATGCCGAATAACTAAACATAAGATTTAAAACCCAATATAATGACAAGTATTGAGCAAAGAAAGAAGTTGCAAAATGAAATATGGAAAATTGCCAACGAAGTACGCGGCTCGGTAGATGGATGGGATTTCAAACAGTTTGTGTTGGGCACTCTTTTCTACCGATTTATCAGTGAAAATTTCACCAACTACGTCGAAGCGGGAGATGACAGCATTGATTACGCTAGTCTGTCGGACGATATAATTACACCCGAACTAAAAGACGACGCGGTAAAAACCAAAGGCTACTTTATCTACCCGAGTCAGTTGTTTATGAAAATTGCCAAGACGGCAAACACCAATCCCAATTTGAACACCGACCTGAGAGCTATTTTTGACGCTATTGAAAATTCTGCCAACGGCTACCCCTCCGAAGGAGATATAAAAGGACTGTTTGCCGACTTTGACACCACTAGCAGACGACTGGGCAACACGGTTGAAGAAAAAAACAGCCGTTTGGCTGCCGTTATAAAAGGCGTGGAGAGCCTTGACTTTGGCAGTTTTGAAAATAATCAGATTGACCTTTTTGGCGATGCTTACGAATTTCTTATTTCCAACTATGCCGCCAATGCGGGCAAATCGGGAGGCGAATTTTTCACACCGCAGAATGTTTCTAAACTTATTGCTCGGCTTGCCATGCACAAGCAAACCACAGTCAATAAAATCTACGATCCCGCGGCAGGTTCGGGTTCGTTGCTTTTACAAGCCAAAAAACATTTTGACAATCATATTATCGAAGAGGGGTTTTACGGGCAGGAGATAAATCACACGACTTACAACCTGGCTCGCATGAATATGTTTTTGCACAATATCAACTACGACAAGTTCCATATCGCACTTGGCAATACGCTGTTAGACCCCAAGTTTGGCGATGAAAGACCTTTCGATGCGATTGTTTCTAATCCACCCTACTCTATCAGGTGGAAAGGTACGGACGATCCGACACTGATAAACGATGAGCGATTTGCACCTGCCGGGGTGTTGGCACCCAAATCAAAAGCCGATTTTGCCTTTGTACTCCATTCACTCAACTACTTATCAAGCAAAGGAAGAGCTGCCATTGTCTGTTTCCCCGGTATCTTTTACCGTGGCGGTGCGGAGAAGAAAATCAGAAAATACTTGGTGGATAATAACTTTGTGGAAACCGTTATCGCTCTGCCGCCCAATCTGTTCTACGGCACTTCCATAGCCGTCAACATCCTGGTACTTTCCAAGCATAAAAGCGATACCAAAACTCAGTTTATTGATGCAAGTGGTGAAGAGTTTTACACCAAAGTGACCAATAACAATGTGCTCGAAGACCACCATATTGCACGAGTTATGGAGATTTTCGACAACAAAGAGGATGTGAAGTATATAGCCAAATCGATAGACAACCGTGAGATTGCCGAAAACGACTACAACCTTTCTGTAAGTTCCTACGTAGAGATAAAAGACACACGTGAAAAGATTGATATTAAAGAGCTTAATGCCGCAATAGCTACGACAGTGGAGAAAATCAACTCTCTACGTGCCGATATTGATGCAATTATAGAAGAATTGGAGGGATAGACGATGAATAAGGAGTTGAATTATTTGATATACAGCACACCCGAAGAGGATGTGTCGGTAAGCGTAGTTGTCAGGGATGACACGATTTGGCTCACGCAAAAGGCGATGGCAGAGCTTTTTGGCTGCTCCACAGACAACATTTCCCTGCACTTGAAAAATATTTTTAACGAGGGAGAACTCGACAAAAATTCAGTTACCGAGAAAATCTCGGCAACTGCAAGTGATGGTAAAAACTACTTAACTCAGTTTTACAACCTGGATGCTATTATTTCAGTAGGTTATCGGGTCAATTCACGCAAGGCAACCAACTTTAGGATTTGGGCAACAGGCGTTCTGAAAGAGTATATGACCAAAGGCTTTGCTATGGACGACGAACGTTTGAAACAGGGCAAAACCGTATTTGGCAAAGACTATTTCCGAGAGTTGCTGGAACGTGTGCGCTCTATTCGTGCCAGCGAACGAAGAATATGGTTGCAAATTACCGATATTTTTGCCGAATGTAGCATCGACTACGATAAAAACGCGGAGATAACTCAAAATTTCTACGCAATGATTCAGAATAAGTTTCACTACGCTATTGCGGGTAAAACTGCTGCAGAGATCATCAGCTCTACCGCAGACAGAACCAAAGAGCATATGGGGCTGACCACGTGGAAAAATGCCCCCGATGGCAGAATCTTAAAAAGCGATGTAACAATTGCCAAAAACTATTTGAACGAAAAGCAGATTAGACAGCTAGAACGTACTGTTACAGGTTATTTCGATTATATAGAAGATTTGATTGAGCGAGAAAATATTTTCACAATGGAAGATTTCGCTACAAGTATCAATGAGTTTTTGGCTTTCAGAAAGTACGATATTTTAGAGGGAAAAGGAAAAATCAGTAAAAAGCAAGCAGAGGCAAAAGCCAAAGCGGAGTACGATGAGTTTAACAAAACACAAAAGATAATCTCCGATTTTGAAAAGGGACTTAAAGCATTATCAAAAGGTGGAGCAGATGAGTAGTATAAAACAATTATTACAAGGTGCAGAGGTGGAATGGAAACCATTGGAGAAAGTAGCTGAAATAGGTACTGGCAATTCTAACAGAAAAGATGAAGTTGAAAACGGTGAATATCCTTTCTATGTACGGTCAAAAAATGTATTGCGTTCCTCTACTTATCAGTTTGATGAAGTGGCTATAATAATACCCGGAGAAGGAGGAATCGGCGATATATTTCATTACGCGAATGGTAAATATGCACTTCATCAAAGAGCATATAGAGTTCATATAGTTGATAAAAAAGTATCTACTAAGTTCCTATATTATTTTATGCAAGGTTACTTTAAGGATTATATTATTTCCAAAAGTGTTGGTGCTACTGCTAGTTCTATTAGAAAGCCCATGCTGGAAAAGTTTCCTATCCCCATTCCCCCACTATCAGTTCAAGAGGAAATTGTGGAGATATTAGATAAATTTTCGACGCTTACAGCGGAACTGCAAGCGGAGCTGCAAGCGAGAAAATCCCAATACGACTATTATCGTGAACAATTACTCTCTTCCATTGAAGAAAACGACCATTCATCACAACCACAATCCGAATTGGATTTACACACAAACAATTCTGTTTGGCAGCCACAAGGTAAAGTGGAATGGAAAGCGTTGGGAGAAATTGGTAAGTTCACTAGAGGTTTGGGAATACAGAAAAAAGATTTCACGGAAACCGGAGTAGGCTGCATCCATTATGGCCAAATTCATACGCACTATGGTTCTCACACTAACGAAACAACAACATTTGTTTCGCAAAAAACCGCTAAAAATTCACGAAAAGCCAAGTATGGCGATTTAATAATAGCAACAACAAGTGAAGATGATAAAGATGTGTGTAAAGCAGTAGCATGGTTAGGCGAAGAAGAAATTGCCGTTAGCAGTGATGCTTGCTTTTACACTCACAATTTGCATCCGAAATATGTTACTTACTTTTTCCAAACAGAACAATTTGACAAGCAAAAAAGACCTTTTATTACAGGTGCAAAAGTTAGACGTGTTCACCCTGACAATTTAGCTAAAATAAAAATTCCTATTCCTTCGCCCGAAGAACAAGAACGCATTGTAAATATTCTTGATAAATTCGAGACGCTTACAAGATCTATAAGTGAAGGTTTGCCAAAAGAGATTGAGCTACGCCAAAAGCAGTATGAATATTATAGGGATAAGTTATTGGCATTTGGTAGTATTAAAAATAAAAATGAATAATTGTATCACACAAATCAATGATATTGGAAATAATCGTTTATTTAAGCGATATTTTGAGTTATAATAACCCTGCAAATCCAAATCACAAGAGATGTATAAACCCATAGCAGAAACCAACAATTTTATCGTTCTCGATAGCTATACAAAGCTATCGGAAGTGCAAGAGACTTCACCTGTTTATCAAAGCGAAGCGGCACTGGAACGTGAGTTTATTCAAGACTTGGTAAGTCAAGGATATGAAAAACGCTCTGGCTTGACTACACCGGAAGCCATGCTTGCCAATGTAAGGGTGCAACTTCAGTTACTTAACGATGTTCATTTTTCGGACAACGAGTGGCAGCGTTTTGTAGAAGAATATCTGGATAAAGCGAGCGATAATTTGGTAGAAAAAACCCGAAAAATTCACGACGATTATATCTATGACTTTGTTTTTGATACCGGGCGTATTCAAAATATTTACTTGGTTGATAAAAAGAATATCGCACGTAACAAAGTGCAGGTTATCTCTCAGTTTGAACAAACAGGCAAACACGCTAACCGCTACGATGTAACGATATTGGTTAATGGATTGCCTTTGGTGCATGTGGAACTTAAAAAGAGAGGTGTAGCCATTCGTGAAGCGTTTAATCAAATTCATCGCTACTCGAAAGAGAGTTTCAATGCCGAAAGCTCGCTCTACAAATATGTGCAGATTTTTGTAATATCAAACGGTACTGATACCCGCTACTTTGCCAATACGGTGGAGCGAAACAAAAGCGGTTTTAACTTTACCATGAACTGGGCAAGAGCCGACAACACGCCAATAAAGGATTTGAAGGATTTCACGGCTACCTTTTTTCAAAAAAACACCCTGCTGCAAATCTTGCTTACCTATTCGGTGTTTGATGTAAACAACACGCTGCTGATTATGCGGCCTTACCAAATAGCCGCCACGGAAAGGATATTGTGGAAAATCAAAAGCTCATACGAGGGTAAGAAATGGTCAAAACCCGAAGGTGGCGGATATGTTTGGCATACCACCGGGTCGGGCAAAACGCTTACAAGTTTTAAGGCTGCCCGACTGGCTACCGAACTGGAATTTATCGACAAAGTTTTCTTCGTGGTGGACCGAAAAGATTTGGACTATCAAACCATGAAAGAATATCAGCGTTTTTCGCCCGACAGTGTAAACGGTTCGGACAGTACGGCAGGCTTAAAGAGAAATATCGAGAAAGATGACAACAAGATAATCGTTACCACTATTCAGAAACTGAATAATTTGATGAAAAGCGAAAATGACCTGCCTATCTATCAGAAACAGGTCGTTTTTATCTTTGACGAAGCTCATCGCTCGCAATTTGGCGAAGCCCAAAAGAATTTGCGGAGGAAATTTAAGAAATACTACCAATTTGGTTTTACCGGAACACCCATTTTCCCTGAAAACGCGTTGGGAGCAGAAACCACGGCAAGTGTTTTCGGACGTGAGTTGCACTCGTACGTGATAACTGACGCGATACGAGATGAAAAAGTATTGAAATTCAAGGTGGATTACAACGATGTTCGCCCAAAATTTAAACACATCGAAACCGAACAAGATGAAGAGATTCTAACCCGAGCAGAAAACAAAGAGGCTTTGTTACATCCGGAACGGATAAAAGAGATTTCGAACTATATTTTACGGAATTACAGGATAAAAACCCACAGGACACATAGCGGAAGCAGAGGATTTAATGCCATGTTTGCCGTGAGTAGCGTAGATGCCGCCAAGTGTTATTACGAGGAACTTAACCGCTTGCAAGAAGAGAGCGAAAAACCGCTAAAGATTGCAACAATCTTCTCTTATGCTCCAAATCAGGCGCAAAGTGCCATCGGCGAAATTCTTGATGAAGGTTTTGAACCTTCGGCAATGGATCTCAGCTCAAAAGAGTTTTTGACAAGAGCCATCAACGATTATAACGCTATGTTCAAAACAAACTACAGCGTGGATGGCAACGAGTTTCAGAATTACTATCGCGACCTCTCTAATCGTGTAAAAAAACAGGAGATAGATCTGTTTATCGTTGTAGGTATGTTCCTTACCGGTTTTGATGCGCCATTGCTTAATACGCTCTTTGTGGATAAAAACTTGCGTTATCATGGATTAATGCAGGCATTTTCACGCACAAACCGCATTTACGATTCAACCAAAACTTTCGGCAATATTGTTACTTTCCGAGATTTGGAGCAGGCAACCATAGATGCCATTACGCTTTTTGGCGATAAAAACACGAAAAATGTAGTTCTTGAAAGAAGTTACAAAGAGTATTTGGAGGGATTTATCGATATTGTTACCGGACAAGCTCGCAGAGGATACATTGAAGTGGTTAAGGAGTTGAATGAAAAGTTTCCCAACCCGGATGAGATAACTACAGAAAAAGAGAAAAAGGAGTTCGTAAAACTGTTTGGGGAGTACTTGAAGATTGAAAATATACTGCAAAACTACGACGAGTTTACTCACCTTAAAGAGTTGCAAACAATAGACGCAGACGATGCGGTCGCAATCGATAAGTTTAAGGAGACCTACTTTTTAACCGATGATGATATATCAAGTATGCTGAAAGTAGAGTTGCTTAGTGAACGTGCTGCACAAGATTATCGCTCTACCTACAATGATATTCGTGATTGGTATAGGTGCGAAAGAATGGGCAAAGAGCCGGAAGAGAGCGGAATTGATTGGAATGATGTGGTGTTTGAAATCGACTTGCTCAAATCGCAGGAGATAAACCTTGACTACATCTTGGAGCTAATCTTTGAAAACAACAAAAAACACAAGCATAAAGACGCGTTAGTTGAGGATATCCGCAGAGTAATTCGCTCAAGCGTGGGACATAGGGCAAAAGAGAGTTTAATTGTCGATTTTATCAATGAAACCAACCTTGATAAAATTAAAGACAAAGCAAGCATTATCGAGGAGTTTTTCCAATATGCACAGATAAGACAAAAAGAGGAAGCTCGCAGATTAATCGCTGAAGAAAACTTAAACGAGCAGGAGGCTAAACGCTATATAGCTTTCTCTTTAAAACGCGAATATGCGAGTGAGACCGGGACAGACCTTAACGCTATTCTGCCTAAAATGAGCCCGCTTAATCCCCAGTATTTAACTAAGAAGAAAACAGTTTATCAAAAGATAGTTTCGTTTATCGAGAAATATAAAGGCGTGGGAGGGCAAATCTGATTAGGAGATAGGCGAAAGGGTTTTTTATTACCATGGGAGGATTTTCAGGAGCAGCATAAAAAAACGCTCGCGAAATCTTTTCGCAAGCGCCTCTGCTTCAGTGTGACTCCGACAGGATTCAAACCTGTAACCTTCTGATCCGTAGTCAGATGCTCTATTCAGTTGAGCTACGGAGCCCTTATTTGCGGATGCAAAGATACACCATTTTCCTCAATTTACAAATGGTCTGTCCATATTTTCTTCTTGAAAAACGTTCTTGTGAGTTCTACTGTTACTTGTATATTATAGCATCGACCACCATTTTTAGCGTCTGTATTATAGCCTCCTCCTGATCAACTGTCGCTTTCCAGCCTTTTCGGTCATCGTTTGTTCTCGGAGCTTGTGGATGAACCGGAATTCCTGTATTCGCTGAGTCATATTGACCGTCGCGGCCCCCCAGTTTCCATACTACCAGATGAAGTGACGGGACGATGTAGATACAGTGATTTCCGGAACCCGATTTCCAATAGGCATCACGTGGTATCTCAGGCCAGTATCCATTAGAGTTGACATCGAATTGTAAACTGTATGGATAATGCATATTGTATGGTGACATCCGTGAGCAATGTGTAACGTACCACTCGGGAATGACTTGCTTATCGTTCCACCTACCGTTATTCAACATCAGGTAACCAAAACGGAGCATGTCAGTAGCTCTTAACGCGATGCCGCCACCGCCAGGGGTGTGCTTGATCATAGGTTGATCCCGATAGGCGAAATTCCATTGACCCCAGCCTAACTCACTCGCTAAATGTTTATCGAGGTATTCCTGTAGCTCCACTCCAGCAATGAAACGAAGCATAATCGAGGCTATGTGAATGGATGCTGTAGCATACGAATATCCTCCACCGGGTTCACACCATAACGTTTTTGCTGAATACCGAACTTTCCCGTTAACAACAACATCTTTTTTTCCCAGCGCATATTCGTCTACCATAGCTTGCCACCCATCGGGTCCAACAGGATCTATAGTATGGGGATTATGATGGATGAAAACCGGGTTGTTCCCCCGTATTCCTGCTGAGAACGACAAGAGTTGACCTAGTTTAATCTCTTCCATCATAGGATCTGATAATGGAAAAGCATCGTCTGGGAAATAACGTGGATTAAATATCTTTTGATCCAATCGTTCCGGAAATAATTCGGGATACTGTTCTATTAACATGCCAACAGCGACGCTGGTGAATGATTTTCCACAAGATGCCAGGTTTGGAGTGGCCTCACGATGACCCAAGCCAAAATAGTTCTCGTAAACCAGCCAACCATTGCGCACAACCAGTAATCCCCCATTTTTCGTGCTACCTTTAATGTATTCAAAAGCTTCGTTTAGCTTTTGAATGTCAATACCGGTTTTTTCCATGATTTCAACCGAATCGACCAATGTTCTCCAGCCACCCCTCGAGTCTGGTTGTGGGTAATATACCTGGGCGAACCCCAACAAACTATAAGCCAATAATATGAGAGCGATAATAAGAGTTCGACTTTTCATTTTCAGCTGATTTTTTAAACAGGCTATTCTGTGTTATATTTTCGCCTACATTAAAGATGTTACCGCCATTGGGATAGGTGATGATGAGCTAAGGCGTTCTCATATTTTCAACATCAATTTGATAGCCGGGTGTTGACACATGTTTAAACATATTATAAACAACCGTGTCGTCGACTTCACCCATGAAACGAAACGGGATCTCCTGGTTAATCGAAAAATTCATGTACCCCCAACCACAACCGGGTGCTCCTCCCTGAAGAGAGATGGTAAATGCATTTACACCACTCGATACATAACACGTGGAAACATAGAGATTAAATAATCGTAAGAAACCGTAGAAACCTTTACCCTAAGAACAAAGGTACACAATTATCGTTAATACTTGAATCTATGTAAATCTACCGCTACCTAAGTTCAACTTAGAAGTGCAACGCCCGGGTGTTTTGTTTTAGAATATTTATAGTCAAAAACAATCATGAAAAACACCGCGGGGGTTTGCCAAACGGCCGGGGGTGCGAAGCCCCCGGAGAGTGTCAAGTAGCAACATGAAAAGAGTCAAAAACGAAAAGGGAGACCGAAGTCTCCCCGAAATTAACTATCATGTTGCTTATGAAAAAAA
>MTKW01003394.1_pt1 | contig 36029 bp, 25 predicted proteins | sample 1042761 | NCBI WGS metagenome assembly MTKW01 (sample SAMN06205366, study PRJNA360243) | anaerobic digester metagenome | biome: Wastewater treatment plant; feature: Anaerobic digester sludge; material: sludge; isolation source: anaerobic digester fed with sludge from wastewater treatment plant ...
TGTCATAACCGTCTGCATAACCTATGGGAAGGGTGGCGATCAACTTGTCTGTTTCAACCTTGCCATTGCGACTGTAGCCGACTGTTTCGCCGGATTTCACCTTTTTCAATTGCAGTATAATGGTTTTCAGGGCACAAACTTGTTGCAAATGCACATCCGGTAAAGCTGAAATACCATAATGACCGATACCTAATCTCACCATGTCCAGTTGATATTCCGGAAAGCGTTCTATTCCCGCTGAATTGAGTATATGTCTGATGATAGGATGGGAAAAAGCCTTTGTAAATTGCCGGGTGCAAAAGGTAAAAATCCTCATTTGCTGATGGGTGAAATCATCCAATTGCTCATCATCCGCACCCGCCAAATGGGTAAAAACTGACTTTACCTTCACCTGGTTGCATTGTTTTAAATACTGGATCAATTCAGCCATGTCTTCAGGTTCAAAACCGAGGCGATGCATGCCTGTATCTATTTTGACATGAATGGGATAATCGGTCAAACCCAACTTGCCGGCAGCATTGACGAATGCCTTTAGCAGATTAAAGCTGTAAATCTCAGGTTCTAAATTGTTTTCAAACAATACATCGAATGTGCTTTTTTCGGGATTCATTACCACAATAGGAATATGAATGCCTGAACGACGGAGTTCTGCGCCTTCATCTGCAACTGCAACAGCCAAATAATCTGCCCGATGGTGTTGCAAAGCCTTGGCGATTTCGATGGAACCACTTCCATATCCAAAGGCTTTGACCATGCACATGATTTTAGTTTCCTCGGATAATTTTGATCTGAAATAATTCAAGTTCTCAATTAATGCATTGAGATCGACTTCCAACACGGTCTCATGTGCAATTAACTCCAACCTGTGCGAAATTTTTTCAAACTCAAACTTTCTTGAGCCTTTCAGCAAAATAGCTTCGTTTCTAAAACTCAGCATCACAGCATCCTGCAGTAATTCTTCGGTTGTGGAAAAGAATTGTGCATCAATGCCGGCAAATAATTCGGCATGCTTTAAAAGTTCCTCTCCTACCCCAATAAATCTGTGAATATTCTTGGCTTTCATAAGTACGGCCACATGCTTATACAACTCATCTGACCTAAAACCGCTTTGCAAAATATCAGACAGGATAATGGTTTTGGATAATTGTTTGGACACGGCTTGCTGAGATAAAAAATCCAAAGCAATATTCAGGGCGTTTAAATCAGCGTTATAGCTATCATTAATCAACAAACACTCCCGAACTCCCTGCTTGAGTTCCAATCGCATAGCGACACTTTCTAAGTGTAACAGCCTTTGATTGATTGCTTCCGGTGTATATTTAAAATGGTGCATAAACGTAATGCAATGCATAGCATTTTCAACCGATGCATCATCCGTAAAAGGTATGCAAAAAGTAAATTTTACATTTTGCCATTGAACCAATAAATTAGTTTTACCATTTACTTTTTGCGCTTCAATCAATTGCACATAATTATCTGGTGACTTCCCCCAACTCAACAAGGTACCTTTCGTTTTAATACGGGTCATTTCAGCATGAAGCACAGGGTTATCACTGCAATAAATGATATATTTGGAATGCGTAAACAATTGTAGTTTTTCTCTTATTTTTTCAGGATAATCGGAGAAATTTTCCTGATGTGCATCTCCTATGTTGGTAAAGATACCGATGGTAGGACGAACGATACGTTCCAAGCGCTCCATCTCGCCCGGTTTGGAGATACCCGCTTCAAAAACAGCCAATTCCGTATCACTCTTCAGTTGCCAAACCGATAAAGGAACGCCAATCTGGGAGTTGTAACTACGAGGTGAGCGCACCATTTCAAAATCTTCATGAAGCAATTGAAAGAGCCATTCTTTGACAATGGTTTTGCCGTTGCTGCCTGTTATGCCTACAACCGGTATGTCAAAAACAGACCGATGGGCTGTAGCAATTTGTTGCAGAGCCTCCAAGGTGTCTTCAACTTGTAAGAAAAAAGCATCCCGCATGGTCTTAAATTCGGGACGCAACTCACTGATAACAAAGAAGCGTACACCTTGACGGTACAAATCCTGAATATACCGATGCCCGTTGTTTCTCTGACTAACAAGTGCAAAAAACAGGCTTTTGGCCGGAAATGTCAACGAACGACTGTCAGTTAACAACCAGTTAATCTCGATATCTTTAGGAATATCCGCTTTAGAGCCAATGATATGGGCAATTTTCACGAGTTGCACTACTACTAAATACTTAATTTATAATTGGATGTTGATGGCTGACACGTGTTCTTCTTTCAGAAAAATCGAAGCCATACTTGCAAACTTTTCAACTGTTTCTGTTGTATAATAGACAACAGATCCTTTGGTAGTACATTTTACCCGCATCTCCGGATGGTTATCCAGATAAGTCCCTAAACTTTTAGCCACTATTTCACCTTGTGTTATAACCCGGATATGCTTGGGCAAAAACTTTAAAATAGTAGGCAGAATGAGCGGATAATGAGTACATCCCAGGATAATTGTGTCGATTTCAGCATCTATGTTCAATAAATTATCTATGTGTTGCCTGACAAAATAATCTGCACCCGGCGACAAATGTTCATTGTTTTCGATCAGCGGGACCCACATCGGACAAGCCTCTGATGTTAGCCGGATATCCGGAAAGAGCTTTTGAATTTCCAACAAATAAGAATCTGACTTCACGGTACCAGGCGTAGCAAACATCCCCACATGCTTGGTTACAGTGACCTGATCCAATACCTCCACAGTAGGTCGAATTACGCCCAACACACGCCTTCCTTTATTAATCAGAGGCAAATCTTGTTGTTGTATAGATCTTAATGCTTTTGCTGAAGAGGTATTACAACCCAGTATCACCAGATGACAGCCCATATCAAATAGTTTTTTCACGGACTCCAAAGTATATTGATAGACCACGTCAAAAGACCGTGTACCATAAGGTGTACGTGCATTATCACCCAAATAGATATAATCGTATTCAGGAAGTTCATTTCTGATCTTTTCCAAAATCGTCAAACCACCATAGCCTGAATCAAAAACCCCTATCGGTCCCGGAACAATGCTCATATCCTTGTTAGCCATTTAATTGCGTTTATCAAGTCCCCACATCAATTTACTCCTCAAAGAATCAAAAAAAGTATGATTCAATTGTTTGGCTACCCTAATCTTATACTCAGCCTTAGAAATTCTGATTTTTTTATCCTGCTCCAACACCATTGTCCGTCCGTCTAAAGTTAGCTGATAATTACCGCTTCTGCTTCGCACCTCCAAATCAATTTTCCAATCGTCGGGAATGACTAATGGACGCACCGTAAGGCTATGTGAGGCTACAGGAGTGAGTATAATATTCTGCGTCTGCGGAACCAACAAGGGTCCTCCCGCACTCATGGAGTAAGCCGTTGATCCGGTCGGAGTGGACACAATTAAACCATCTGAGTGATACGCGTGTACAGCTTCATCATTTAAATAAGTAATGACATTGATCATGGATGCACTTTCTTGTTTTAGTACTGCCACATCATTCAGCACATAGGGATAATCTATCTTGCTGCCATCCGAAACTTCTACTTTCAACAAGGTACGCTCCTCATAACTGATTTGACGATGCTTAATCGCATCCAAAGCTTTTTCTATTTCATCCACAGAAACATCAGTCAAAAAACCCAAACGACCTGTATTGATTCCCATGATTGGTATATTTTTAGAACCAATGCGCGCCGCCGTGTTTAAAAAAGTGCCGTCACCGCCAACACTTAACGAAAAATCGGCCTGAAAATCATCGTTATCAATTGTATGTTTCAAATTTGAGGGTGGAACGGATTTTTTTTGATAATATGCAAGCAACTGACGATCAACTATTAACTGCACATCTGTGTGGTTAAAATAGCTGAAAATCGTATCCAAAATATCCAGTACTGTAGGAGAAAATGTGTTTCCAAAAACGGCTATAGTCATATTTTTTTTGTTCGCTTATTTCGTTTATTTTTGTAGGCTGAATAAAAGAAATAAATCCACTACAAAGGAAATATTTTATTGTTGATTTTGCAAATCTTTAGTCCTCATGACAAAACTAAGTGTAAACATAAATAAAATCGCCACCATTCGCAATGCAAGGGGAGGTAATATACCCGATGTACTTCAGGTTGCAGTTGATTGCGAACGATTTGGGGCACAGGGCATCACTGTTCATCCGCGACCGGATGAGCGACACATCAGGTATCAGGATGTACTGGATTTAAGACCACTAATTACGACCGAATTCAATATAGAAGGCTATCCCACAGATCGATTCATCTCTTTGGTGAAGTCCGTTAAGCCTCATCAGGTTACTTTAGTTCCGGATCCTCCCGAAGCATTGACCTCCAACGCAGGATGGGACGCAATCAAACATCAGGATTTCTTACGGGAAGTAATTGCTGAATTCAAGCAGGCAGGCATTCGGGTGTCTGTTTTTATTGATACCGACTGCAAAAATATTGAAGCAGCGGCAAAAACCGGAACTGACCGGGTAGAATTATATACAGAACCTTACGCCGTCGGTTATTTGGTCAACAAAGAAAAAGCAATAGCACCTTTTATCAAGGCTGCTCAATGTGTCAAAGATATAGGATTAGGCTTAAATGCCGGTCACGATTTGAGTTTAATCAACCTGAAATATTTATCTGATAATATTCCATGGATTGATGAAGTGTCAATCGGACATGCACTGATTTCGGATGCCCTGTATTACGGATTAGAAGAAACCATAAAAAAATATAAAGATCAACTAAAATAACATTTATTTAAGAAAATGAATCAGCTCATGTTTATACTGCTACAGGCAGATTTAATTGATGAAACCGTACAAACCGCAAGTGCTCCGGCTAAGATGAATCTTTGGACAATGGCTACTTACGGCGGACCTATTATGATTATTTTGGCTATCATGCTTGTCATTGCCATCTATATGTTTATTGAGCGTTTGGTCACGCTGAAACAAGCATTGGAAGAAGACAAATCTTTTATGAACAGGATTAGAGACTATATCCATGACGGTAAAATCGAGGCAGCTCAAAAACTTTGCAAGGACACAAACAATCCAATATCCAGAATGATAGAAAAAGGCATCAGCAGACTGGGGCGTCCGATGAATGACGTGCTCGTCGCCATCGAAAACATCGGTAGCCTGGAAGTTGCCAATCTGGAAAAAGGCTTGGTAATTATGGCTTCTATAGCCGGTGGTGCACCCATGTTAGGGTTCCTTGGTACTGTTACAGGAATGGTGACTACTTTTTATAATTTGTCACTGAATAATACCGGAACAATTCAGTTGTCAGATTTGTCGGTAGGTATGTATCAAGCCATGGTTACAACCATTGCCGGGTTGATAGTTGGAATTATTGCGTATTTTGGTTATAATTATTTGGTTTCTCGCGTTGATTCAGTGGTTCGTAGGTTAGAAGCCAGAAGTATAGAATTTCTCGATTTATTAAATGAACCAGCGTAACAAATTAAAATTAAAGGAATAAAACGATGGCCATCAAAAAAAACTTAAAAGCTGAAGCCGGTTTTTCCATGTCGTCCATGACAGACATAATTTTTCTGTTGCTTCTGTTTTTCATCATAGCTTCTACCATGTCGTCGCCTAACGACATCAAACTTAACCTACCACAGAGCAGGTCAACCACCTCTACAAGATCCGTAGTAGCTAAGGTATCGATAGATGGAAACGGGCGGTTCTTCGTTGCCAAAGGAACAGAAAGACCAACACAGATAGCTCCGGAAATGTTAGAGTCATATATTTTAGATTTGGTTGCACAAGATTCCACAACATATATTGCGCTTCATGCCGACCAACAAATTGCTTACAAAGAGGTGGTCAGGGTATTGGACATAGCTAATCAACATAAACTTAAATTAGTGGTTGCAACGAGAGCATCAGAAAGATAGCAATATGCGAATTGACAAGTTTTTACATAAATTTCCCAAATCAAAATTGTATGCCTGGACAGGGACTATTGTCAGTGTGATAATCATCCTGCTCATATTGTTCTTCGTGGTATTGCCCGAATTACAACATGAGGAAGATGGTGGTCTGATGATCAGTTTTGGAGACGCAGTTGAAGGTGGGGGAACAGTAGAGACAAGCGTACAACGCGTGGAACAATCATCTTCAACAACAGCACAAGAAAAGGACGAAGATGTGTTGACGCAAGAAGACGCGTCCGTTGCACTTTCTGACGCTAAGCGAAGACAAGAAGAAGCTGCCAGGACTGAAGCTGAGCGAAGATTACAAGAAGAAAGACGGGCAGCACAACAGGCTGAGGAACTGATGGGAGATTTATTCAACTCTTCTACCGGTGGGAGTGGTCGGACTACAGGCGAAACGATTGCAGGGAACCCTGTCGGCAAAGGAAACATGGATGGCAACTCCTGGACTTTAGACGGTAGAGGTTTGTTAGGCTCAATGCCGCGACCAGCCTATAGTACAAACACAGAAGGCTATTTGACAGTGGAAATACGTGTCAATGATGCCGGAGAAGTGATCAGTGCCCGGATACAAAAAGGAACCATTTCTGATAACACCATAAGAAATTCTGCCATAGAGGCAGCCAAAAAAACCAGATTTTCATCCGGTAAAGGAACAGTTACCGGAACCATTACATATAACTTTAAACTGAATTAACCATGCGTATTTTTCTTTTTTTAGCTGAAGGTTTCGAAGAAATTGAAGCCATTGCACCTGTTGATATTTTCCGCCGTGCCGGAATTGAAGTTACGACTGTATCCATCACAGACAATTTGTTGGTAACAGGCGCTCACAACGTTGGAGTACAAGCTGACACAGTATTTTCAAAAGCTGATTTTTCGGGTGATTATCTAATCTACCTTCCGGGAGGTATGCCGGGAACCTTGAACCTGGACAATCACAGTGGTTTGAAAAAGCTGATAGAAACACAGCTTAATAAGGGTAAAAAAGTTGCTGCTATCTGCGCTGCCCCTTCTATCCTTGGTAAAATGGGAGCTTTAAAAAACAAAGAAGCAGTTTGCTATCCGGGTTTTGAGTCTCAGTTGACAGGAGCCAGGATCCCTCAAGCGAAAATTGCAAAATCAGACAACATACTGACCGCCAAAGGTCCCGGTGTTGCCATTCCTTTTGCTTTGAAGATTGTAGAAGAATTAAAAGGGAAACAGGTTGCTGAAGAGGTTGCTGCAGCTATGATTTTATAGCATATTGGTCCAATAGCAGTTTGGCACCTGCAAAGGAGCTTATTTCATTGGCTAAAACTTTCTTTTCCACCTCAGCAATCATTTTGATAATTTCAGGATCTTGATAGAACCTATCCCTGAGTTGCTCGTGGATGGTTTCGTACATCCAATATTTTGCTTGCTGATTTCTGTGTGCATCAAAAAAACGATTGGCGCGTGTGAGCTCCACGTATCTCAGCACCATATCCCAGATAGCATCTATGCCCGTTTTTTCTAAGGCCGAGCAAGGAATCACTTCCGGCGACCAGCCTGAATCGGTAGCAGGGAAAAGACGCAAGGCATTCTGATATTGGGTTTTGGCTATTCGGGCTTTATCAACATTATTACCATCTGATTTGTTGATGGCGATGCCGTCAGCCATCTCCATGATGCCTCTTTTGATGCCCTGTAATTCATCGCCGGCACCTGCCAATTGCAACAGAAGAAAGAAATCAACCATGGAATGTACGGCGGTCTCAGACTGCCCAACCCCGACGGTTTCGACAAAGATCACATCATATCCGGCAGCTTCACAAAGAATGATGCTTTCCCGGGTTTTACGAGCCACGCCTCCCAACGAACCAGCCGATGGCGAAGGACGGATAAAAGCATTTTCGGCAACCGAAAGTTCCTCCATCCTGGTTTTGTCACCCAATATACTTCCTTTAGAACGTTCACTGCTTGGGTCAATAGCAAGTACAGCCAATTTATGTGATTTTTTCACCAAATACATCCCCAGTGCTTCGATAAAAGTACTTTTGCCTGCTCCGGGAACGCCTGTAATACCCAATCGTATGGAATTTCCTGTGTAAGGCATACAAGCCTCTACAAGCTTTTGAGCAAGCTGTTGGTGTTTGGGCAAAGCACTTTCAATCAGGGTGACAGCCTGACTAAGCACAGAGGTATCTCCTTTCAGGATACCATCCAGATATTCTTCAACCGTGAATTGACGGCGTTTGGTTTTCGGCCTCTGATATGGGTTTACAGAAGAAACACCTTCCACACCTCTATTGACCGACAAACCTTTGTAGGACGGATCATTCTCGGGATGCTTATGATGACGACGCATGCAGCAATTTATTGTGGAACAGCAGGTTTAGGGATTACATCACCTTTGATGGTCAATTGGACAGGCTTACTATCCGCATTGGTGTATACAGTAATAGTTTTGACGAAGACGCCCGGACGATTGGCCGGATTATAAGATGCAGTGATACTGCCTGTTTTCCCCGGCAACACCGGTTCTTTGGTCCAGGAAGTAGCCGTACAGCCACAAGAAGCATGTACCCTGTTAATAATCAAAGGAGCATCGCCGGTATTTTTAAATTCAAACTTTTTGGTTGCAAGTCCGTCTTGTTCTTTGATTTTTTCAAAATCATGAGTTGTTTTTTCAAAAGTCATAACCGGACTCTGTGCCAAAAGCGCAACACCCATAATAAGTCCAAAAAATAATATGCTAACTCGTTTCATGTACTGATAGTTTAATTCAAAATGAAATAGAGTCACAAAATTAGGGAAAATAATTGAAAATAGGAAAGAAGACGAAATAAATTCCTGTGAAATGAAAACTGGGAGGTAATTATTGATATGCAATATGTGATTAGTTTAGAATACCGCGTATATTGCCAGAGCAGAAAGTACATTTTGTGTTTGTGATCTTCATATCCCTACCTTTTTGAAAACGTTTCATTTAAAAAGTGTATTTTTGTACGCACTGGATTATAATTGATTACATACAATCAGCAAATTTCACATTTTATATGACCCAATACAAAGACATAATGCAATACGAATCGGATATATGGGCAGCAGCCGATTTGCTGATTGCAGCCGGAATAAAACAGAGTAAATTTCCCGATTATATGATGCCCTACTTTGCTTTGATGCTGCTCGAAAGCCGTATGCTTCAAGTGCTGAAAAATCTTGAAGAGGACGGTCTTTCTCGTGAAGATAACTTGGAGGAATACATCGAGGCATTTAAGGAATATGGCACAGGCTATAATGAATATATAGTGGAACACGGCAAGAAACTTTCCGATATTTGCAAAAACGACACTACTTTTAAGCAAGATTGGGCTAAATATTTGAAAGGTTTTGATAATGAGCTGAAAATGCTGTTAGGTGTGGAGCGAGGAACAGAAGAATCGAAATATCTGAATATTACGGGCGTAAGTGCCGAATTGGAGAAAAAAGGTATTTTATATGCCACAGTTTCTAAGTGGAGCGAAATGGATTTTACACCGTTTGATAACTCCGAAATTACCACGCTCGAAGAACATATCAAACGCAAATGGGCGGATATTTCTGCCGAAACTGCCGGAGAACAATACACGCCAAGCGACATTATCAGTCTGATTGCCGAAATTGTGGCAGTAAAAGTAAAAATGCCCGAAAACGGCTATCTTTCTGTTTATGACCCGACTTGCGGCGGAGGAAACCTGCTTTTTGGCGTTGCCGACAAGCTAAAAAACATCTTTAACACCGATTTAATTCTTACGCGCGGATGCGATTTTAACGACACGCTTTATGCCTTGGCATCTATCGAAAGTCGTTTTAGAGAAGAATCAGAAATAGAACATTGTAACACATTGACTTCTATTACTCACTATGGTGTAGAGTTCGATGTAGTGGTGGCAAATCCGCCTTACGGTGTGAGTTGGAAAGGATACAAAACGAATGTTGAAAAAGATGAGACAGGACAATTTAAATTCTTTCCATCTGTCAGCGATGGACAACTTCTTTTTATGCAACATATTGTGCATAGACTTAACAACACGGGTATTGCCGTGGAAGTTCACAACGGAAGTACGCTGTTTAGCGGCGATGCGGGCGGAGGCGAAAGCAATATCCGCAAATATATGTTCGATAACGATTGGGTGGAAGCCATTGTACAGATGCCGAGCGATGAGTTTTTCAACACGGGCATACTCACTTACCTGTGGATAATGAACAAAAACAAACCTGCCGACCGCAAAGACCGTGTAATTCTGATAAACGGCAGTAACGGATGGCGACTCTTGAAAAAAAGCCGAGGCAGCAAACGCCGTGAAATGCTGCCCGAACACCGACAAAAAATAGTGGATGCTTTGGTTGCTTTTGAAGATTGCGATATTGCCAAAGTCTATCCTAAATGGCATTTCTACTACAACAAACAAGGCATTCGCCTTACCGAAGTGGATAGCGAAGGCAAATCGGTACTTGATACGCTGATAAAAGAGGACAAAACCGCTTATCCGCTTAAAGCCAAAAAAGTTATCATCGGCGATACCGAAATCCCGCTTAAAGGATACGCCACCAAAGCGGAAGCAGACGAAGTCGTTTCAAAACTAAAATCCTATAACTTTAAAGAGGATGATTTTAAGGTGGTTTGTGAAAAAGATAAGGTCTATTGTGTGGATGAGGATAACTCTATTATTTGTCGGCAGAATGCCGACAGTCCCAACGGCGGGTCTGTCGGCTTCCAGCCGACAACATATTACGGCTACGGCACATTCAATATCAAAACAGCCAAAAGTAAAGAGTTTACCAACGTCGTTATCGAAATCGTTCCCGTTTATACCAACGATTACGAGATAATTCCCTATTCGCCCAACGAAGAGGAAAACCAACAGCAGATTGCCGATTTTGTGGCACGTTATGTAAGCAAACCTTTTGAATATCGCGATAATGTGGTGGGTGTAGAACTCAATTTCAATAAAGAGTTTTATGTTCCCGAAACCGTGGAAACTGTTTCCGATATTCTAAAAGATTTAGCCGAACTAAGCAGTGAACTAAAAACATTGGAAAAGGAGTTTGAATTGTAATTGGGAGTGTCGGCTTCCAGTCAACAATCTGTCGGCAAGATGCCGACAGTCCCGAATAATCCCCAAAAATTAAAAATAAAAAGCTATGAGAAGTGATTGGAAAGAGGTAAGGATTAAAAACTTAGGAAATATCGTTACAGGCTCGACCCCTACACCAAATGAGGAAAATTGGGATGGAGATATTAATTGGTGTACACCAACAGATTTAAATTCATCTGTTTATATTTATGAAACTTCTCGAAAAATTACAGAAACGGGTTATAATAGTTGTGGCACTAAATTGTTTCCCCCAAAAAGCATAATTTTATCAACTCGTGCACCAATTGGAAAAATTGCAATTGCAATGGATTATATGTGCACCAATCAAGGATGCAAGACTATTGTTCCTAACAGGTCAATTGTAAATTCAGAATTTCTATACTTTTATTTACTTAATAGAACAGAATGTTTACAATCCTTGGGTTCAGGAAGTACCTTTACGGAATTAAGTACAAATAATTTAAATTCATTATTAATCCCCCTTCCCCCACTCGCCACACAACACGCCATAGCCAACTATTTAGATGAGAAATTGGCTGTGATAGACCGTAATATTTCGCTTTTGGAGCAGAAACGGGAGCGATATATCGCTTTGCGGAAAAGCCTGATAAATAAAACCGTCCGCTACGGACTAAATCCCGATGCGGAACTTCGTAACAGTGGTATAGAGTGGTTTGGCGAAATTCCAAAACATTGGGAAGTGAAGAGATTAAAGGAAATTAGCAAAGTCGAGTCAAGTGGTATTGATAAAAAAATTGTTGAGGGCGAAGAACTAACTAAAATAGTGAATTATGTAGATGTATATAATAATCAACGACACGAACTTTATAATTCAGATGATTATATGGTTGTTAGTGCATCTGCTGAGAAAATTAAATCAAAAAAACTCAAAAAAGGAGATATTCTTATTACACCAAGTTCCGAAACCGTTGAAGATATAGGTATTTCATCTGTTGTAATGGAAGATTTGGAAGGAACACTTTTTAGTTATCATATTTTACGTATTCAATTTTCTCAAAATATTGATATCAACTTTAAAAAATACGTTTTCAATAATACATTCGTTCAAAATTATTTTAGCTCTGTATCAACAGGTACAACACGTAAAATTTTAAGCCTATCAAAAATTTATAATTTACAAATCCCTATTCCCCCACTCTCAGAGCAAGTCGCCATAGCCGAATATTTAGATAAGCAATCGGAAAAAATAGACCGAATAGTAGAAAATATAAACGCACAACTCGGCAAGTTGGCACAGCTTAAAAAAAGCCTGATAAATGAGTGTGTTACGGGAGAGAGGGAGGTGGGAGTGTTGGCTTCCAGTGGGTCTGTTGGCTTCCAGCCAACAATTTAACACTATTAATAATCTGTCGGCAAGGATGCCGACAGTCCCAGATGCCGACAGTCCCTAAATAGAATAAGATGAAAGAAAAAGAGAAATATAAGTTAAGTGGTCAAGTTGTCGGCAAGATGCCGACAGACCCGCCCACAGTTCCGCCAAGAGAACATTTTAGGCGAGCATTGCCACATTATCAGCAGCCCGGTCAGGCTTATTTTTTGACTATAATGCTATCGGGTGCTATTCCTAAAAAGGCATTGGCGGATTATTCTCAAAAATTGGAACTGATTACCGATAATTTGAAGTTTTTGAAAGATAAACCGAAAAGATTAGCAGAATATCAACAGATGCGGCAGGAGTATTATCTTTTTTCCAAAAAATATCGCAAGGCTTATGACGATTTGTTGGATAATCAGAAAATCGGCATTGTGAATTTAGCCAAAAAAGCAAACACAGAAATTATTAAGAATGCATTGCTTTATTGGGAAGGCAAGCGAATTGAGAATTATGCTTTTTGTATAATGAGCAATCATATTCATTGGGTTTTTCGCACGTTTGAGAAGGATTTTGAAGAAAAACCGGTATATTTGCAAGAGATAAAACACTCGGTAAAAAGTTTTTCGGCTAACGAAATTAATAAATTAGAAAATAGAACGGGTAAGTTGTATCACGATGAGGATTTTGATACGACCATTCGAAACGATAAACATCTATATAGCGCTATAAAATACACAATCCTTAATCCCGTGAAAGCCGGATTGGTGGAGCATTGGCATGACTATCCCGGTACGTGGATTAGTAATGAGTGGATGGAGGTGTGGGAGTGTCGGCATCCTGCCGATAAATAATAGAGGAACTGAACTGTTGGTGGGTTTGTCGCCTTCCAGGCGACAATATTAAATCTGTCAGCAGGATGCCGACAGTCCCATCGACAGTTCCACGGTTCAAAATATTAGATTACATTTTCTGCAATCAAAACAGCTTGGCTACAAAAAACAGATATTTTTTGTAATCAACGACATTTGTTTCTATTTTTTTGAATACAAATCAATTTGAGAACAATATTTTGAAAAATATTGTAATATATCTATTTTAATTACAAAATAGTTTATATATTTGCAAGCAAAAACAAGCCTTATGGATTACGATTTTAATGGAGCCGTTAATTATCATTATGGTAAATTTCCACCAAGTGTTGATTATTCCTTTTTTATTGATGAACTTATTCGTGCCACCGATGCACTTGCACGTTTCGATCAGATGCTGAAAAATCTGCATAACAACGAAATCCTACTTGCTCCTTTACGGAACAGAGAGGCTCTTTTATCATCAAGAATTGAAGGTACAATAAGTACTATGGATGAGATATTGCAGTATGAAGCTGATGACGATGGTACTACTTCATTAAGTGCCAAATCCGATGTAATTGAGACCATACTCTACCAAAGGACGTTGAAAAGTGCACAACAAGCCTTGGAAGAAGGTTACGAATTCTCAATTAATTTCATCAAGCAAATGCACCAACAATTGTTGGTCGCAGGAAGAGGCGCAAGTAAATCCCCCGGAGAATTCAAAACAACTCAAAACTATTTAGCAGATAAAACAAAACGCAAAATACAGTTTGTACCGATAAGTCCGGAACTTCTTCCGCAAGCGTTGGAAACCTTATTTGATTATATGTCATCGTCAAAAGAACCTTCCCTAATTAAAACTGCTGTTATGCATTTAGAGTTTGAGGCTCTGCACCCATTTAAGGACGGAAATGGTAGAATTGGGCGTATGTTGATTCCGCTATTGTTGTGGAAAGAAAAAGTTTTATCGCAGCCCCATTTCTATATCAGTGATTATTTCGAGGAAAACAAAGACCTTTATATAGAAACAATGCGTAGTGTTTCAAAAACTGACAATTGGAATGAATGGATACGTTTTTTTCTTATCGCAGTTGAAAGTCAGGCAGTAAGAAATCTGCAAATAGCCGAAAAAATAAAAAACTTGTATGAAGATATGAAGGCAGAATTTGCCGAACTGTTGTCATCCAAATGGAATATGGAGATATTGGATTTTATTTTCACATATCCTGTTTTTAGGAATAACCGATTTGTTAAAAACACGGGCATTCCCGCCGCAACAGGTGCATTGATAATCAAAAAACTTGTTGAACAAGGCTATTTGAGGCAGATAGAGGAGGCATCAGGGCGGAGAGCGGCTCTCTACTCTTTTGAACCATTATTAAAAATGGTAAGAGTTTAAACTTACACTGAAAAAATTACAACAATGAAAGAACTTGATTTACAAGGCGAATATGTAATGGATTTTATCTGTCGCAGAGATGATGGATTACTCTACCGTGAAGTAAAAAACACATCGGTAAACAATGAACTTTTTATCCCTTCCGATTTGGAAGAGTTTATCAGCGAAAACTCGCCACAGGCATGGAAACGCTTGCTGAAAAAATTTCCTTCGCCCAAAGATTTGCTTTCTGCCTTGATGGACGAACTCAAAAAACGTTTGATGGAGTCTACCAATGTTGCTATTTTTCTGAATGCTAATAAAAATATCACGTTCGAAGGTGAAAGTATTCGCCTTTTTAATGTGTCAGGCACAGAATTAAGCGAAGATGAGGAGTTTGAGAAAAATATTTTTTCGGCAGTAGAAGAAGTTCCCTATATTTTCAAACATAACGACGTTACGCAATTCAGCATCCGCCCTGATATTTCATTTTTCGTTAACGGTATTTTCTTTGGCTATGCCGAACTGAAAAGCAATTTCAACAATCAAAGTGCAAGCGAAAACGGTCGTAAAAAAGTTATTTACGACTTTCTTGAAGCGCTTAGGGCATACAGCCTATTGGCTGACGGAAACGACGAAAAACAAAGTTTACGTCGTCGAATGTTGCGCATTTTTGAAAAATCCATTCATATTACTTCCACCGATATAAACGAAACTTATGTAATAAGAGATTTAAGCCGCTATGTAGATGAGTTTAAGAAAGGTTTTTTGACAAATACCATTTCTATGGCGGAAGCTGCCAATGAAATTATAAAGACATTTAAACCTTATCCCGTTACCAATGAAACGGCAAGTATGCGTGCGAAGTTTGAAGAGGTTATCAGAGCACTTTACGACAAGAAAGAGATTCAAAAAGAGATACTCTATTACAACTTTATGGAGTATGAGTATGTAAAGAAAGGAAAAAAAGACAAAGAGCGAAAATCGAATCGAGGAAGGCTGATAGCCCCGCGACCCAAACAAAAGTTCGGTTGCGATAAAATTTTGCGACGCATCGACGAATTTCTTGAACACGAAAAACAACCCGATTACTACATCAATAAACTACGCAAAGATTTGAAAAAAATGGGTGCGGCACCCGATTTTATAGAAAAAGTGGTAGCTGAGCGAGATTCCTATTCCAATAACAAATATGTTTACTCTTTGCTGATGCAATATGCTGCCGGTTTCGGCAAAAGTAATATTATCGGGTGGACTGCACTGCAACTGAAAGACTTGCGCAAAGAAAACAAGTGGGTTTTTGATAAAATTCTGATTGTTGTGGATAGACTGCAACTGCGCGGACAGCTCGATGATATGATGCACAGCATGAATATTGACCGTGCCATGTTTGTGGAAGCAACCGACAAGAAAACATTTATAAAAGCACTTTCGGATAACAGAAGAATTATCGTTGTAAATATTCAAAAGTTTTTGGATTTACAGCAAGCCTTAACCGACAGTTCTGTGCAGTTTAATGATATGCGTGTGGCTTTCTTAATCGATGAGATTCATCGTAGCAACACGGGAGATACGCATGAAGAGATGATTTCTTTGTTTGATGAGCTGCAAAATGTATTTGACGAACAGGGCAAAAAAGCATCGAAAACAAATAAGAAAAATGTAATAATCGGTTTTACCGCAACACCAAGTCAAAGTGTATTAGCCCGATTTGGAGAATATTATCGAGGAGAAAATTTCAATCAGCTATGGAAACCTTTCGATGCTTACACCATGCGTGAAGCTATTGCCGATGAATATATTCTCGACCCCACGGAACATATAATTCCTGTTCCGGCAAAAATGTATTACGAAATACCTAATCTGAATCTTGTTTATAAGTCGGGTGATGATGAGGAGCAAAAATACAGTGTTCGTAAGGAACTTATTTATGGCAACAAAGAACGTATAGAGGCTATTTCGGGTTTTATAGTGAATAGATTGTTGAGTTTGGTTTACGGTAAAATTCGCGGTACGGGAAAAGCGATGCTTGCTGTATCGTCCATTCCGATTGCGATTGAGTATTGCAAGGCTATTCGTAGTAAAATGGAAGCCAAACTAAGTACAGGCAGATACGAAAGTTATCGCAATGCACCAATCAGCATTGTTTACAGCGACAGACAAGATGTACCAAGTTCCAAATCATTGAATAATAATCAATCGGAAGAAAAAGTAATCAGCAATTTTAAAGCAGCTAAAAATGGACTGATGATAGTAGTGGATAAGCTGCAAACAGGTTTTGACGAACCTAAGCTGCACACACTTTTTCTCGATAAGGAAATCAGAGATATAAATGCTATTCAAACCATTTCCAGAGTAAACCGCACAACAAAGTACAAGGAAGATTGTCACATTATCGACCTTTCGCACAATAATGTGAATATAAATAACATTCGTGATGCGTTTTTGACCTATTGCGATATGGCAATTTCGGATATGGAGCCAATTACCCTTAAAGCTATTATCGAGAAAACTTTTAAGTCGCTTTGCGGAGAAACATTATATAAAAAGTGGTTTGCAAAATATAAAGCATCGCTTGGCAGCACGGAAAGCAATACGTATCTTGTGCTTGAAATGGAAGATGATTTCCGCAAATGGATAAGTGATGCATTAATGCGTAAGCAAAAAGCAGTTGATGAAACAGAAGATATCGAGGCGAAAAAAGAGTTGGAAAACGGCGATGACGATGCCTTAAAACTCAAAAAGACTATCAATGAATATATTCGTACATTGCTGACAGTAAATGGTATAATCGAAATTGACAGTAGATTTTCGGACAAAGATTTTATCGATTTTTGGCAGCGATATGTCTATATCTATAATTTATTGTTCAGAAAAGATGACCCTGTAACACTTATCAATGTATCTTACGATAATGAGTTGGGTTTAGTTGTTGCACCCGAATTGGATGAAGATGACGATGAAGATGACGATAGCGAAAACGGTGAAGAAAAAAAGAAGAAAAAGAAATCGGGTAAAAGAAACAAAGTTAATTCGGATATTTATGCCATTATTCAGAAGCTGAATGAGCACGAAGAGATGAAAAAAGAGGAGATTGATGAGTGGCAATCATACGTGGATGAACTTTTCAACTTTATGAAACAGGATGAGAAGTTAATTGCAAAAATCAATACGCCCGAACATTTCACTCGTGAACAGCTGCAAGGAGAGTTTAAAAAATCGTTGCGAAAATTCCTTCGTAAATCACCCGACCCAATTAAAAGAAAATTCTTTGAGGAAAATTTTGAGTTATTGATGGAAGATTTTGAAAACTCGTTGAAGCCTATATCTGAAACAGAAAGCACTTCTGAAAAACCAATTTATGATATGAGACCTGAGCCTGGATTGTTAATGGTAGCTGAGAATCTTGGGACTGTCGGCGGGACTGTCGGCAAGATGCCGACAAACCCTCATCCCCACCCGAACGCAAATGTAGTAGATGATTTGTTTTTAAACAGTCCCAACTATTTCCCGATGAGTGAGACAAACGAGCCACCTTCCAAAGAAAACTCGCTATATTTAACTATAAATCAATATTGGTTTGATGAAATTGTGTCGGGTAGAAAAAATGTAGAGTATCGGGAAGTAAAAGAATCAACGCTTACACGATATTATCGAATTCCCAAAAAGGGAACTGACCCGATTCCTATAAATGATTTATTACCTGCTGACACTCCTCTTGATATTTGCGGCTATAACAACGGCATCTTTGTTTTCGTACCGCGTGATTTCCAATACTTAAGATTGGGAGTGGGTTATCGAAAAGATAGAGATACAGCCACAATCCGACTTAAAGGAGTTTGTACAATGCCGGAAAGAATGAAAAACGGCAGAATATATCGCTTCTCCGATAATCAAGAACTACCCTTAGACACAGAATTTACGACAACACCTGACGAATATACAGAATTAACTTATGTTGAAAATGGGGAGTTGTGTTATTGGACTATTGGTTTTGAATTAGGGGAAATAGTGGAGTTGAATAAAAAATAGGTACTATCCAATATTTTGTGTAAATGAAAAACTACAAGATTCTACTTCTTGTAGTTTTTTCCTGTAGTTTTTCATTCATATAACTTACGAACCTTATCTCAAAACCTCAATCAAACAGCCTCACCTTTAAGTGATTATATCCGTCAATGTAAGTATTTTGCACCTCATATTCCGTAGGCTGCAGATTTTCATTTTTTATCAACTTCCCATCCATAATCTACATAATTCCAACTGAATTTTTCTTCAGCATCTACACTTACATGCAAGTAACCCTCCTGGGTACGATGAAACTCACCTCTCCACCATCCGCCCGAAACAGCACCTCCGGTAAGAAACCAGGTGTCTTTTACAAAAAGTTCTTCATGTAAGTGCTGATGTCCCTGAAGAATGATTTTAAGATTATAGTTGAGCAACAAATCCCACACTTCCTTGTAATTTTCGAACATATCGGTCGGGGTTATTCTTCCCTCCACGGCCGGATAGTACAGTGACTGAAACGGAACATGCGTGCTTACGACAAGTGGGGTGTTTGCCCCGATCGCGCTTAAATCATTTTTCAGCCACTCGAACTGTTCGTCATTAACGAAGTATCTGTGCACAGAATCACGTTGAACGCTGTTGATCACGATAAAATGAACTCCTTTGTAATCGAATGAGTAATAGGTTTCGCCCAAATATTTTTGAAACATTTTGAATCCTGCAGGATCGGCTTGACCATTGAATGTATAAAATCTGTCGTGATTGCCGATTGTGAAATAGGCCGGTACACCACTTTTATCAACTATGGATTTGAACCTCGCGAAAAGTGAATCAGCCGTCGCCTCCTGTTCCGGCTTTAAACCATCAACATCAACGAGGTCACCGCCAAAAATAACAAAATCTACACCTCGCACTTTTGCATCAGCAAGAGCTTTCTCAAGACCTTCGTTTCCGTTTCCGCGATTGTCTTTGTTTAAATGAACATCTGTTAAGAACGCAAAGGAAAAGGCGTTTTCAGATGATTTTCCTCCGGATTGTGTACAATCCGTACAATGGCTAAAAAGAGCCATTGCTGCTAATAAAATAAATAATACAAAATTTTTATTCATTGTCGTAAATTTTATTCCCAACCAAACAATTGGGGTCCTAAATTAGGATTTAATGTTATTTGCTGAATAGGAATTGGACGGTAGTAATATTTCGGTGAAACAAAAGTACCCATATCTTCTGCCGTGACAATATTTCCTGAAGTTCCATTTTTTAAATATACCGTAGCGTCGCTATCATCAATGCTCCCTGTTCTGTAGTAAATAAGCTTCACGCCTTTACTATTCACCTCCTTGTCAACATCAGCCGGAATGGATTGAGACGAAGGGATAAGAACAATATCCTCGACCCCATCACCATTGAGGTCAAATTTACCCAGTGAGGGGAAATAAATCCCTTCGGGAATTTTCTCCAGTACTTTTCCGGCACTCCATCGCATCAGGTCGTCAAATCGAAAACCCTCGAAAGCAAGCTCAACCCTGCGTTCTCTCCTTATTTCCTGCAAAATTGGAGAAATAGTACCATATTTTGCGACTGAATGCGGGTCAGCTGCAGGATTCATGTTGAAGTTAGGCATGCCGACTCTACTCCTCAATATATTTATTGTATTATCGGCAACCTCTTGTGAAAACTCATTCAGTTCTGCTTTTGCTTCGGCAAAATTAAGCAACACCTCTGCATAGCGTAATGCCGGATAATCCAATTCATTGTAAATATCAGGTTCTTTGTTATTGGCAAATCCTTTTATAAGATGGTAACCTGTGAAATTTTTATTGAATTGCTGGACGTAAAGCCCTGCTCCTGAAACATAAGTTGCAGTTTGCACCAATTCCCATCCCGGATAAGCGTAAGTCTGACTAAGACGAGGATCGCGATCTTTAAATTCTTCTATAAATGTTTTAGTTTGATAGCCCGGTTGAGATGAATAGTAGGTCCCGTCCTTCATCAAGTAATTTTGCACAAGATCTTTTGCGGGTGATGGTTCATAGTTGCCAAAATTCCATTCACTGGTCCCTGCTCTAACCTCTCTTGCATCGTAAAAGGTGGCAAGAATTATTTCAGAGTTACTGCTCAAATCACCACTTCTAAAAATTGAAAGATAATCAGATTGAGGCTTACCGGTGCTGTAAATGGTGAATTGACCGCCATCCATTACCTCTTTAGCCGCATCTCTTGCCAATTTTAAATAAGTGTCCGCCGTATTGGTAAGATTCAGTTCGGAATGATATTTTCTAAAAGTTCCTTCGTACAAAGCATCGCGCGACATATAGGTAAGAACCCCCCATTTATCTATTGCTCCGGAAGGCTGACCTGTTTTTACATGCTCCGCTGCGTATTGATAATCTTCAAAAATTTTCCGGATAACGAAATCGCGCGAATCTCTTTTTTTGAATAATGACTCCTCATCGTTGGTCTCAATAACCTTATCATACCAGGGCACATCCGAATAGCGTTTTACCTTATCCATATAAAAGCGTGCACGAAAAAAACGTGCAACTCCGGTGTAGTGGGCTTTTACATCAGGTGCTACCTGTGCCCTGTCTACATTCGCAAGAAAAAGATTGATATCTCTAAGCCTTCCCCAGGTCCAACCCGATGTCACGGTGGATGAATTCGGATTACTTGCTTTCATTATGTTTTTTATTTCAACCGCACCTGATGTTGTAGCTTGGTTATCAGTGCCGGCATCGGCTGAGTACGTACCATGTCCCGGGAAGTTATACAATCTGTAAATGTACATCTTAAGATCTTCCTCCGAGTTAAAAAAACGTTCAACGCCTATTTCAGTTCTTGGCTGACGATCCATAAAGTCATCATTACAACCCGTCACCAAAGCAATTAAACCCAATATATATACTATTTTTTTTATACGTTTCATTTTAATTTCTTTTTATAGTTTAGAATGTTATGTTTAAGCCAACAATGTATTGACGATTGAAGGGATAGGCGTATCCGTTTCTGGTATCTTCAGTTATAGCTTCAGGATCAAAATATCTGCTGACTTCACTCCATTCGAACAGGTTATCCGCACTGACAAATAAACGAGCTCTGCTGAGGTTTACCTTGTCTGCCAGTTTTTTTGGCAAAGAATAACCTACCGTGATATTTTTTATCCTAAGATAGGCCCCGTTCAGGAGATAAGCTGTTTGGGGTATGGCCATTCCCATGGATTGATCAATTCGGGTACCCAAATTCCTGTCGGCGAGCCATGCCTGCAAAATTGGATATTTGGCGTCAAGATTCTGATCAGCAAGCCCCGCATCAATGTAGGCTTTGGAGTGTTTTGCCATATCTACATCACTATCTGTCTCCGCCCGATAATAATCAAAGATATGTGTTTGCCCTCCTGAATAAGGTTGTTGGTAAAAACTCCAATAGAGATAATGTAAAGGGTAATAGTCCTTTTTACCTATCCCTTGCAGGAACATTGAAAAATCTATATTGTTCCAATCGGCAGTCAAATTAAATCCATACCTGAACCTCGGACTGTTGTTACCAATGATAGATAAGTCTTTCGGATCATCAAGGGTTAATCCTTTCGTTATGCGCTTGTCGTTATTCAGGTCTTTATATTTCGGCCACCCCGGCACGATATCCAACGCACCCCATGGGACAATTTCAGATTGATCAAGATTCGCAATTTCATCTTCCGTGGTAAAAAGTCCATCGCTTTGCAATCCCCAAATTTCCCCAAACTCCTGACCGACGTAATATTGAGTCAACAAATTGGTAGGATTGTCAAATTTTGTTATCCAGGAGCGAGTGTCTGCCAACAGAAAACGTGTGGATATATTAAGCGGTTTGCCGGCAAGATTGAAACTGTCATTGTAAGAGAGTGTAATTTCCCATCCTATGGTTTTCATGTCAGCCGCATTTTCACGTGGAGCAGCTACCCCTAACACACCGGGTAATTCTTTCCCCGGAACGAGCATCCCTTTTGTATCTCTTCTGTAGAGGTCACCTACAAAAGTGAGCTTATTGTTGAAAAAGCCAAGGTCAAGTCCTATATTTTGTGACGTAACCGTTTCCCAGGTATAATTGGCTGATACGAGGGGTGGAGATGAAACGGTTAATTGCCGGCGACCATCGATGAGGTATCCGCCCAATCCGGGAGTCATGGAAGGTATATAGCCATACTCGCTTACCAACTGATTACCAAGAGACCCATATGATGCTCTCACCTTAAAATCACTTACTACTTCTCTCAACGGATCAAAGAACGGTTCTGAACCCACTCTCCACGCGAGTGAAAAAGAGGGGAAAAACCCAAAACGTTTATCTTTGGGAAAGCGGGATGATCCATCGTAGCGACCATTAAATTCCACTATATATTTATTATCGAAAATGTAGTTTAACCTATAGAACAATCCTCGTATTGCCCAATCCGTAAAACTCTCATTCACATTCATTTCACCGGTAGCTAATGCTACTGTTGGAAGCTTTGTGGAAACAAGTCCTTTTCTTTCTGCAAGTAACCAGTTATAACGGCTGTATTCCTGGTTGAACCCCAGGATAGAGGTGAACTGATGTCTGTTACTCATCCAGTTCAAGGTTCCAAAAACATCGAGCACGCTGTAAAAATCCGCGGCGAATGTCCTGTATGCTCTGCTATTACCTTCCTCACGTACATCATTGGGTCCAAACCCTATTGAATATTTGGTTTCAAACCAATTATAATCTTCCACCCCTTTCACAAAAGAGTAGTTTGCATTTATTTTTAACAGTTTCTTAAACAGGTTAAGTTCACCCCCAAAAGTACTTTGAACACGGTCGTATTTCCGAAGATCTTCTCCACCATCGTTTAATCGTGCCATCAGACGTCCGGCAGCATTGTTTGCCCAGGTTCCGTCCGGGTTTAAGTCATGATCCTGGGGAGCAAGGTTATAGAACATCGCCATATCGGAACTCCAAAAATATCCGGGTTTAAGCCTTTGGGTCGAAACGTACGATGTGTTATTTGACAGGGTAAACCAGCTGCTCACATCGTAAGTACCCTTGACCCTCATGTTGTACCTTTCGTATAAATCGTTTTCGACTATTTTAGACAAAACTCCGTTTTCACGATCGTACCCGCCTGACACATAAAAAGTTGTTTTATCCGTTTTCCCGGAAACAGCTACTTGATGAGAAGTAGAAAAGGTAATTTTGTCGATAAAATAGCTTGTCCAATCTTTATTCCCCATATACTCCCATTGTGTATCATCAAGCGGATTTAAACGAACCGGATCTAATGAAGGATTGTCCGATTTTTGACGCGCCCACTCCAATCTTTCGTCGCTTGCCACGTGTCCCCCACTCCAGGGCGTATTAAGAACCGCGATGTTTTTTGTTTTCAAATATATGTAGGGGTCCGAACTTTTCTCGGGTAAAATCGATGGCCTTTTCCAGGTAAAACTATTATTATAATCAACTTGTATTTTATCTGAACGTCCTGTTTTAGTTGTGATAAGAATAACGCCAAATGCAGCCCTGGCTCCGTAAATAGCAGCCGATGCAGCATCTTTCAACACTGAGATACTTTCAATATCTTCAGGCAGGAGCCTGTTCAATTCATTGGCGTCAGAAGCGATGCCATCAATGAGGATAAGAGGACTACCTCCGTTAATGGAGGTCAAGCCGCGTACATTGATCCGCGCCGCTTGTCCGGGTTCTCCACTGACGAAATCAATGTTCAAGTTAGGGATCATGCCCTGTAACCCTCTGGAAATATCATTAATGGGTTTTACCTCAAGCTCTTTTGCCCCGACCTGTTCCACCGATCCGGAAAGATTGATCTTTCTTTGAATTCCGTACCCCACAACCACTACTTCGGCTAACAATTCAGAATCTTCGTGTAAGGTTACATGAAGCGTACTTTCACCATTCCATTGAATTTCCTGTGTTTGGAAACCAATGCTCGAAAACACAATGGTTGAGTTTTCTTTTACTGAAAAAGTGTAATCTCCGTCTATATCCGTTACTGTACCATTTGTTGTGCCTTTCTCAATCACATTTACCCCAATCAACGACTCACCGTTAACATCTACTACTTTTCCTCTTACCGTTTGGCCTTGTGCTTGCGAATAGGAAAAACTCATGAAAAACAAAAAGAGTAACGAGACAAAATTCTTCATTATTCGTTTACCATTCTCCATAATCATTGTTTAAAATTTAACATATACTTCTCAAATGCTCCACAAAGTAACGGGTATTATATTATGAACCGATTAAGGTTTTATGAAGGTATGTTTAATAAATTATGAAGGTATTTTTAATAAATTGTTACTTGATTTAAGATTGAAGATTGACGCTACTTAGCAGGTGTTTTTCAATGAATTAAGCTCATATTCAAACGATTATAATTTATCTTTAATTGCCGCGCAGAACTTTCAACGAACCATTCAATCATTCACATGAGAGAGATAAGGGAAAGTAGAAAAAGGACCTTTTGTCATTAGTTCTACTGTTTCTATTCAACCTATGGTGGTAATTTGCAAGCTTTGGGAAGTCCGGACTCTGCCACCATTCAAGATAATGATGGCAGTTTCTCATTTGAACCCAAATTGTTTGAGACTCCTTACGCAGAAGTAACTGCAAACGGTTACTTATCTCGGCTTATAATCGAACTTCACAGCTCCTTCCGGGCTCGGAATACCAATCATGTTTGCTTTCGTAATTTTTCCGTTTTTGGTTTCGATGATAATACAGCACTGATTTCCCTTTTGCGTAAGCACGATACATCCTTTGTCAATTTCTGTATAGCAATACTTGAAATAAGCTATTTCGGCACTTGGAATAGATGATACGTTTTGCAAAATGGAACTGAACTTTCTGCGCAGATAGTCGATGTAGTTCCACTTGCCATACATGGTACTAAAAACCCATTGCGAGTTATACTCAAAATCATCGTCCAGGATATCATAAAGATAACTTACATCGAGATTATTCCATGCCTTGGCATATTCAATAAGCAATTGTGCTTCATTCATAGCTTTGCGTTTAGTATTATTTATTTGTTATTTATTTGTCATCCATTTTATTTAAATTATCCATTAAGTCTTCTAAAACTGACTTTTCATCTTTTTTGTTAGCAGCTCTAAATCGGAGACTATAATCGGAAACTGTTTCCATAGCTGCCGCAAACTGATTTTTGGACGTATTGGCTCTGTATCTTGTACCCATAATATCAGCATCAACAAAATTATCCAGTCCGCTACCCAGAAAGATAAAATTCCAACCCATTAGCTTTTCATGTGACGAAATAATGGATCTGATTGCCGCTCCTGAATACTCTTTTGATGCATTTTCCTCTCCATCTGTAATTATTACCATCATCACCTTATTTGGTCTCTCTGCCTCCGGGATGAATTCTATTTGTTTGTCAGTCTCATGGATAGCTTTCCCAACTGCATCATAGAGTGCTGTAAAATTGTTTGGATTATAATCTTTAAGAGTTAATTTGCGCACTTCTGAAGCAGGTTGATTATTAATTACACAATTTACCTGGTCGTTGAATTTATAGAGTGAAACGTCAATTTTTCCGTAATTCTCGTTTTTTTGTTTTTCTACAAAATTATTGAATCCACCAATTACGTCCCGTTCACTGCCTTGCATAGACCCACTTTCGTCAATCACAAAAATAATTTTTAAATAATTCTTTTCCATAACTTTTATTTTTTAAGATTAGTAATGGTACAAAGTTATGAAGTAGATGAATCGGTTTTGGGTTTTGCAAGGCTTGCAAACTATTTTATCCCGGATCTAAGGTTTATTTTTTACTGAAAGCTGACTAATTCCCGATTTAAAGTTATTTTCTTGGGCTCTCCTCTTTTGCCCGTTATGTAATAATTTTTGGCCAAATCGTCGGTTATTACTTCAAGAAATGCTGAACGGATGCGGGAGCATTTTTCATTTACAGAGTTATTTAGCGGATCAGTCATTGCCTTTATGCTTTCCATTACAGCATCAATATTCTCACGTAACGTGATATTACGGTAAATCGATAGTAGTTCATCGTGATGATTACTCAATTCCTTGAAGAGAATACCTTCAGGATGATTTAGAAAAAGCAGAAATAAACTTTTGGGAAGAGGAGACATCACAACCTCTTTCATGCCATAATCTTTAAGGAAAATACGATAATCATTGGTAATGAATAACGAACTAATTTTGTTTTTTGTTTTCTGAATTTCTTCTATTACGTCACCAATCAACGATAACGCACCATATTCCTTCAATAATTCAAGGCGCTCACGAATTTCATCTGCAAGTCTAAAAGCTTCTGTTTCAAATTTTGTGTCTGCATCCCTTATTGTACTGATTGTACTGAATAATACTGTTTCTTCATATGAAGTTACATCTTCTGCTGTTTCCTCAACAAGACTTTCAAACATCTCGTTCATGCTGATGTCGTGGAGATATTTTTTTTCATCAGAAACAACCGTTCTGAATCTCACCTGAGAGTCTTTAAGACGATCAAAACAGTCAGAAATCTTGTGAGACATGTTTTTAAAAGACTTCAGGGACGCATCTTTCTCAATTAGCGTGAAGACAGGGAGAGAATCAGGAAACTCAGTACCGGACGACAGCAATAACGCTCCCTTTATAACTTCGGTACCTTGTCTTTTGATTAAAATATCGTAAACCTGCTGAATTTCATCAGTTACGGAAACAGGTTGAACGTAAGGTCGATTGTAATGAACAATTTTCCAATATCTTTTATCTTCAAGTAAAATAGGGAGATAATAAAAATTCAGATTTGATGAATTAAACAATTTCACCAGTTTCGAGTAATTCTTCCGGATAAATCGGTTCAATTCAGGTTGAAATTCTGTTTCAACATAGAAAACAGAATTATTATGGTTGAAAAGAGAGGCTTTCATAAAAAGATATTTCATAGAATTATGAGTAAAATAAATTTTCAGTATTGATGTGTAAAGCTTTAATTAAAAATTAAAGTTAAACTTCCATCCCAAAGAATTGATTCTGTTCTTCAATTCTGTTAAACTTACGATCAGTTCATCAAACGATGGTGGATTCTCTTCATAAATCATCTGTTCTAACATGGTTTTGCAATCTGCTATCCACTTATTCATTTGTTTCCTTTTTAAGTGCTTGGCGCATGATTTTTCTTATCCATTCCGGAGCAAGGCGTATGTCATGCTCCAATCTGTACTGTTCTTCCCTCCCTAATTGTTTCAGGATAATTTGTACTTCTTCTTCGGTAACGTTGTCCTCTCCAATTTCCTTCAATGCCTGAATGACCAAACCACTTATTTTTCCGATAGCTGAAAGATTTTTGGGAGATGTTCTTTTAAAAACAATTTTTCTTTTTCCAAGGTTGATTTTACGTGCCGAACCATCGGTGAGATACACCACATTCATAGGTACTTGGGTTGACAAGCCAAGTGCATTGAGTGCCAAAACTCCGGTGGGCATTATGCGTGCTTTGTCTCGCTTGCTGATTGCTTCCGCAATTGCTTCTGTACTCGGACTTATTTCCCCTAATACCGGATGTTTTTCAAGGCGTGCATAAATTCCACGGACAATTCTCGATATTTTGCCTCCATCCACCAACCTCTCTAAGGCCTTTGATACCGATTTTGCATTGCCAAAACTCAAAAAATCTTCCGTAAAAAATAGCGAACCCCTCTTCGCTTTCCCCATTTTTATAAATATCTTATCATCAATGCTTTTCATTTTATTTTATAAAAAACTTTGTCGCAAATATAGTAAACATTTGCGACAAAAAAAGCAAAACTAAATAATATGATGTTCTTTTCTGTAAAATGAAGGAAACCACATTTTTTTAGTCTTCTATAAATGTCTGATTTGTAACAAAAACATGCTAAAGTCGTTACATAAAACCTTGAATCCTGTCACAAATTTAGAATATTTTGTGACAGAAATGAACTATTTTCATATATTACAAACAATAATTAAGATGGTGTGAACTATCGTAGTCCTAAATTTATTTTTACATCGTATCGTCATTGATCAATGAAGTAGTTTTCTGTTAAACGTTTTTTTGTAGATTTGTGCAGTAAATATTGATTAAAACTAAATGAACACTAAATTTTTCACTAACACCGAAGATAACACCCTACTCAACAAGTTTAAGGGCGTGTTTGAGTTTAATCCAAGCATAAAAAACTTTGATATTTTAGTTGGGTATTTCAGAGCTTCCGGATATTTTAGAATCAGACCTTTATTAGACTCTGTACCAAAAATTAGAATATTAGTTGGAATTAATGTGGATAGATTAATAGCTGACGCACAAAAAAAAGGCCTTGAGTTTTTCAGAAATCACGAAATAACCAAAGATGAGTTTTTTGAAGCTATTCAGAATGATATTGAGAAGGCTGATTATGATAAAACTACCGAAGAGGGAATAATCCAATTTATTGATGACTTATTAACTAAAAAAATAGAAGTCAGAGCACATCCTGATAAAAAAATTCACGCTAAAGTTTATATCTTCAGACCGGAACCTTTCAACAAACACACTCCGGCACAAGTAATTACAGGTTCATCTAATCTAACAGATGCAGGACTTGGAAGTGGAATTGAGAATAATTATGAATTTAATGTTCAGTTATCCGACTACAACGATGTTGCATTTGCTACCGAAGAATTTGAAAAACTATGGGCAGAAGCAGTAGAAATTTTACCGGTAGATATGTTGGACATAAAAAAGAAAACCTATCTGAATGAAGACATTACGCCTTTTGAACTCTATATAAAAATGCTGGTTGAGTATTTTGGAAAAAATATAGATTATGACCCGGATTCAGTAGGTGATGTTCCACATAATTTCAAAAAACTTTCCTATCAGATTGATGCAGTCAATGAAGGGTACAACATGCTTTTGAAACATAATGGTTTTGTGCTGGCAGATGTAGTAGGTTTGGGTAAAACAGTGGTTGCCACAATGGTAGCTAAGAAGTTTCTATTGCAAAACGGCAGAGACAACACAAGAATTCTGGTCGTTTACCCTCCTGCTGTGGAGAAAAACTGGAAAAGCACTTTCAAGTATTTCAACATCGATCGTTATACCAAATACATTACCAATGGCAGTTTGCATAAGATTTTAGAAGGTCATCAAGATTATTGGTTAAAAGAAGAATACGATTTAATCATTGTGGATGAAGCACATAAATTTAGAAATTACACTTCAGGAGCATTCCAAAATTTACAACTAATTTGTAAAAGTCCGCGCAGTGTGAAAGGGCACGTGGAAGGGTTGCAGAAAAAAGTAATACTTGTGACAGCTACCCCACTAAACAACAAGCCTGATGACATTTTTTACCAAATTCAAATGTTTCAGGATGCAAGACAATCAACTTTGCCAATTACCAATTTGACTTCTTTTTTTGCTCCGTTAATGGAGCAATACAAATCATTAAAAAAGTACGATGAATTAGATGTAAACAAATTAAGAGATATTTACGGAAAAATCCGCAAAAATGTGATTGAACCTATCACAATTAGACGAACGAGAAAGGATTTGGATAACATTGATGAGTATAAAAAAGACTTGGAAGACCAAGGAATCAAATTTCCAAAAGTAAATCCGCCCAAAAAAGTACAATATATTTTAGACGAAAAACTCAACAAACTTTTTTATAAAACAGTAGAATATCTCACAAAAGAAGATGAGGACAAGAAGTCTGTCTATATTACATACACACGTTATCAAGCCATTGCAGAACTAAAAGAAGAAGTTCAAAATATCTATTATGAAAATGCGGAAACAGCTTCGAAAAGTTTGGCTTTCATTATGAAAACTCAACTTGTTAAGAGACTTGAAAGCAGTTTTTATGCATTTAAGAAATCGTTGACTAACTTTCAAATTGCAACCGACAGGATGATTGAAATGTATGAAAACGACAAAATATACATTGCACCCGACACAAATATTAACAAACTTCTAGACCAAGGATGGAGTGAGGAAGAGATTGAGAAAGAAATTCTGCGATTAAGTGAAGATAATCCTAAAAACCAAATATTCAAAAGAGAAGATTTTGAGTCTGATTTTATTGAAAAACTTAAACAAGACTCAAAATACTTGGCTGAATTAGTCAACGCGTGGAATGCCATCGATTACGACCCAAAACTGAATGTTTTCTTGGATAATCTAACCAGACGCTTTCTTAATAAAAAAACAAATCTTGAAGGCAAATTGGTGATTTTTTCCGAATCAAAGGACACGGTAAGCTACTTAAAAGAAAATTTAGAAGCAATTGGAAGAAAAGATATTTTAGAAATCTCGGCTGCAAATCGAGGTCTTCTTTATGATACCATTGTAAATAATTTCGATGCTAACTGCGACCCAGAATTGCAAGAAAATCAATACAATATCATCATCACCACCGAGGTATTGGCAGAAGGAGTGAACCTGCACCGCTCAAACGTTATAATCCACTACGACACACCTTGGAACTCTACGAGGCTGATGCAGCGGATTGGTCGCGTGAATCGTATCGGAACAAAAGCTGATGCCATTTACAATTATGTCTTTTATCCTTCGGCAGAGGGAGATTCACAGATTAAGCTTAACAAAACAGCCTTTATGAAAATACAGGCATTTCACACAGCATTCGGCGAAGACAATCAGGTATATACCGAGAAGGAAATTCTGGACGATGTGAAATTATTTAATCAGGAAGCCATTCGGGAAGAAGAAGACGAAAGACTTAAATTTTTGTATTTCCTGCGGAATTTCAGAAAAGCAAACAAAACCTGGTTTGATAAAATCAAGAAACTGCCTTTCAAATCAAGGACAGGAAGATGCGCTGAAAAAATTAATAAACCTGAACTTCAAAACGGTACAGCAGCATTTTTGAAAACCGACAGAAAATTTGAGTTTTACTGGGTGGATAAAGACAATGAACCAAGTGAAATCACGCCAGTTGACGCATTCAGAATATTTCAAGCCGACCAAAACGAGAAAAGTTGTGAGCTTATAGAAAATCACCATGAGCAGGTAGCATTGGCAATGTCGCATTTTGAGAAAGAAGAGCAATTTATAGTTGCATCGCAAGTTGACCCGGAAGCTCTTGGTGGCGTAGCTCAGAGAGCAAAGAAATTTTTATCAGAACTACCTAAATATCCACAAGTTACAGACATTCAAAAAGAAAATATTAAAAAAACAATTGAACTGATAAATATTGGAAAATATGCAAACCTGCCAACAGACGTGGACAGATTGCGAAAAAAGGAGCTTGATTTAACAAAAGCCTTATCCGAACTGGATAAGATTTTCAAAGAATACAATATTGATGCATCTGTAACGCAAAAAAGAAAAAAAGGTAGAATAGATAAACCCGTATTAATTATCTCAGAATCTTTTAAATAGCCATGACACGAGATCAAATTCAACACATGTTCAAGCATAGCTACAATCAAACTGCTTGGAAAAAATTTTTAGGTGAAACTTTTGCTAATGCAAACTTATTGACTACACCTGAAATACTTACTGGGATTGATTCTAATGTAGCTGATAAAGTATTTAAATTAGGATACATCAACATAAATGAAGACGGCATAGAGCGTCAGATTGCTGTTTACGAAGTTGAACTTTCCAAAGGAATCATACTGGAACGAAATAGAGTCGGACTCAGAAATTTACTCCGCAAGTACTGGAAGAACATTGATGCGGCATTTATCGTGTATCATCATGCGGACGACTCTGCAAGTACGGCACGTGGAAAATGGCGATTTACATACGTATCTGAACTTACCGGCTACGACAGCGAGGGTAAATTTCAAAAAATACAGACCGAACCCAAACGCTACACCTATGTGCTGGGCGAAGGTGAAAGCACACGGACTGCTACTGACCGATTTTTCGACATTGCAGAAAAAGGAAGCAAAGCCACGCTTGCAGATATTAAAAACGCATTTAGCGTAGAAAAACTTTCCAAATCATTTTTTGACGAGTATAAGGAGCATTATACGCATTTCTGCGACTTTATGACCGAAAGACCGGGCATAAAATCAGCCATATTCAACGGAGATGAAAAAGCCATTCGCAACTTTGCCAAAAAAATGCTCGGACGGATTGTATTTATCTATTTTATCCAGAAAAAAGGATGGATGGGCGTACCGGCAGGAAGCAAATGGGGAGAAGGCGACTTTAATTTCCTATCCGGGCATTTTGATAATTTTCAAAATAAAAACCTGTTTTACCAAAACTTTCTTTGTCCGCTCTTTTTCGAAACGCTTAACTGTAAAAGAGAAGATGACCTTGCCGATTATACCAAATTAGGTTCCGGAATGTGCAGAATACCCTATCTGAACGGAGGGTTGTTTGACGAGGAAAACGTAAAATACAGAGAAATCATTTTTGACGGTCAGCTATTTCAAAATCTTTTTGAGTTTTTCAATCAGTACAACTTTACTATTTACGAAGATGACCCGAACGACCAAACCGTAGCTGTTGATCCTGAAATGCTTGGACATATCTTTGAAAACCTGCTGGAAGACAATAAAGACAAAGGTGCATTCTATACACCCAAAGAAATTGTTCACTATATGTGTCAGGAGAGTTTGATTGAATACCTTACTACTTGGTTCGAGGGCAAAGGATACGAAGTGGTACTGAATACCGCAATAGGGAAAGAAACATCTCCTGAATTATTCCCTATCAACGAAGGTAAGAAAGGACAACTGGAATTGGTAGCTCCCTATGCTGACACAGGCAAAAAAATAGACAGAACACTGATAGAGAAACTGCTGAAAAAGCAACTGGACGATAGCGATAAGCAATTGGTGTTAAAACATGCAGACGAATTTCACACTGCTTTAGACAATGTGAAAATCTGCGACCCGGCTATCGGCTCCGGTGCATTCCCGATGGGATTGTTGCAAGAAATATTTACTGCCAAAGAGACCATTTGGCAATTTCAACACGGCAATTTGAAAGATTTTCCCGCTTCCGAAATAAAACTCAATATCATTCAAAACAGCATTTACGGCGTTGACATAGAAAAAGGTGCGGTAGATATAGCCCGACTGCGCTTCTGGCTATCGCTGGTAGTGGATGAGGAAATGCCCAAACCCCTACCCAATCTGGATTACAAAATTGTGGTGGGAAACAGCTTGGTAAGTAAACTGGGCGATGAGATTATCGATATTGATTGGAGTGAAAAAGTTACAGCCGATGCTACAAAAAAACTTAAAAAAGATATTCAGCTGAATTTGAACAAGTTATATGAAAAACAAAAACAGTTTTTTAAATTTAGCGGAGATAAAAAACATTTACAGCAAGAAATTAGAAACCTAAAAATAGATGTTCTGATAAGCCAACTGAATTTAGACAAATACCGATATTTGGAGAAAAACACTTCAAGCGGAAGTCTTTTTGAGATGACTGCCAAAGAAAAAATTGCAGATACAGAAAGAAAGCTAAAAATAGCAAGTTTCGATAAAATCTTAAAAGACCTCCAAAGGATAAAAGAACAGCCCGAAAAACCACTACATTTCTTTGACTGGAAACTCGATTTTCCCGAAATACTAAATGAAAATCTTAATCCAAATCCGGGATTTGATATTGTGATTGGAAATCCGCCGTATTATCAATTACGTGAATTAGATATATCTTTACAAAATGATTATAAAAAAACACAATACTATAAATATGCAATAGGTGGAAGATTAAATATTTTTCAATTTTTTATACCATTTTCTATTTTAAAAACGAAGACAAATGGAATTATTTGTTTAATTACCCAAAATTCAATTTTAGCGGAAGACACAGCTATTGAAAACAGAAAATTTATTTTTAATAATACAAGAATAATTAGATTTGACTCATATCCAGAAAGAGATAACGTTAAAAAAAGAGTTTTTGAGTCTGTAAAAATGAGTGTAGCAATTTCTTTACTTCAGAAAAAGAAAAACGACAATTCTGAGTTTAAGGTATATGTATGGAAAGAAAAACATATGAAAAACAGGACTATCTTAAGAACAACAAAAGAAGAAATCCTTAAAATCTATCCCAACAATTTAATAATTCCTATTAGCTCACAAGAATCCTATAATATTTTAAAGCGAATTAAAACTGTTAAAAACTCCTATCATTTAAAATGCTCTGCTGGTGAGATAGATATGACTAAATATAAAAATAAATTTACTTCTAATAAGCTTGATTTAAGAGTAATTACTGGTGCACAAATCCAAAGATATCATATTACGAACAATCCTTCTCAAGGTGATATTTATTACTTAAATAATGAAATTATTCCAAAAACAGGTAAATTTAAAGACACCAATAAAAATAGGATTGGAATGCAACGAATAACAGGTGTTGACTCTGCTAAAAGATTAATTATGTCAATAGTACCAAAGGGTAACTTAATGGCAAATTCTACAAATTACATTGTAAATGATAATTTGGATCTTTTGAAATGCCAATTAGCAATACTTAACTCTAACCTAATAAATTCATTTTTTAAGTTTACAAGTACAAATACTAACATTACTACATCCGAAATCAATTCAATTCCAATACCACATATTTCTAAGTCACTGATGAATATTCTTGTAAATAGTATTGATAATATAATCTTTCTTAAATCTAATAAAAAAGACACGATTTCCTTAGAGAAAGAAATCGACAATATAGTTTATCGTCTTTACGAGTTAAGTTATGATGAGGTAAAAGTGATAGACCCTGATTTTTCGCTAAGCAAAGAGGAGTATGAAAGCATTGAAATAGAATAAAATAGAAATACCAAAACGAAACTATAGAGTAGATTTTATACTTCAAAAACAATATCAAGGATAGCATTCCCTTCTACAATTAATTTAATAGAGGGGATGGAAATAAAATATTTTTCATGTAATATAACGCGGGATGACTTAAACGATAAGGATTTAATTAATGAACTTTGAGAAAAAGGACTAATTAGTGCTAATCAAAAAGCATATTTTGAAGGCTTGGCAATAAAAGCAAAGGAGAATAAATAAAAAATGAAACAACAAGAAAAACCGGATTGGATAACGGACGAGCAATGGGCTACAGTTCCTAACGTGCAGTGGTGGGAAGATGTGAAAGAGAAGAAGCAATACATCGCAAACTCCAAACCGCATACTATAGAAGAAGCACGAGCACAGTTTGAACGGCTAAGAAATGATAAGAATTGGCGATAAAAAATGTCTGAATAACTTCTAAACAGCAGTACAATTCCGCTGAGGTTAGAAGACCATTAAAAATGTCTCCAAAGCGAGGAGTTCAAGACGGGGATGGATACCCGCTCCCCGCGAGGAGACGTTGCAAATATAGTGATTTGTTTTAGGGATATTCATTAATTAACTAAAATTAAGCCAACTAAATCATTGTGAGATAGTTGGC
>MTKW01005029.1_pt1 | contig 35987 bp, 23 predicted proteins | sample 1042761 | NCBI WGS metagenome assembly MTKW01 (sample SAMN06205366, study PRJNA360243) | anaerobic digester metagenome | biome: Wastewater treatment plant; feature: Anaerobic digester sludge; material: sludge; isolation source: anaerobic digester fed with sludge from wastewater treatment plant ...
GTATCGTGTGCGCCTGATTTCAAATCAAGAATTTACAATAGGAACTATTGCGGATAATCATTAAATAAAATTATCCTGATTAGAAAAGCCAAAGGAGGAAAAGACCGTGTGGTGATGCTTTCCCCTCTGTTACTGGAATCTTTAAGGCATTACTACAAGATATATCAACCGGAGGAATACCTGATAGAGGGGCAGGGAGGGGGTGTCTATTCCGAAAAGAGCGTGCAGGTCATTGTCAAGAATGCAGCTTTAAAAGCGGGCATCACCAAAAAAGTGACTCCTCATACCTTGCGCCACAGCTTTGCTACCCACCTGCTGGAAAACGGTACGGATATCCGGTATATCCAGGAATTGCTCGGACACAAATCGGTGAATACGACCGAAATTTATACCCATGTTACCGACATCGCGAAATCCAAAATAAAAAGCCCGCTCGATCTGCTTTGATGCTGAATGCAGGTCATTGAGCCTGAATCCCCTATTTTTTTCAAACTCAACTTTCATTATCAGTCGAATATAGCTATGGATAACAAACTACTCATCAAACAAAATAAAAGGATATGGGAAAAGTAATAATTGGAGAGTGCGGAGATGTAATCATTAGAGAATTAATGGACTCTGATTTGGAGAAAATGGCACTTTATGCAAACAACGAGAGGGTTAGTATTAATTTACGTGATGGATTTCCAAAACCATTTACAATTGAGAATGCCAGGAACTTTAAGAAAATGGTGGATACTCAAAATCCAAAGACCTATTTTGCCATTGAATATATGAATGAGTACGTGGGAAATATAAGTTTGACGCCTGGAACTGACGTTTATCGTATATTAGCCCTCAAAAAAACCAGACCGATTAAAAATGGCGGTTTAATGACCAGGGCGCAATAGGGCGCGATACACAATACCCTAAAGTTGATCCGTAGGGAAGAAGGGTGGAGCAGGAGATTGCACAAGTGAAAGGAGTACCGTTCTCTCATCGGGGGGCCGTTCCCTTTTCTGGCAATAGTTCTTGTGGGTTGAGAAGTTTTTTTGTTTTGCTTTTCATTGATTTCGTCGATAGAATAGCTGCGTTTGTCTATTTGATTTGTTAACCAGATAACATCTGGTTATTTTTGTTGCTATTTCGATAGCAAAGTTATTTAAATTGTGTTATTGAGCCTTGATCGGTTTTCATAGAACGATACCCTTGAAGAAGTAACGATGAGCATTTCAATCAGGTCACTGAATAAGATCTACCCGAACGGGAACCATGCATTGAACAACATCAATATGGAGATCCCAACCGGCATGTTTGGGCTATTGGGCCCAAATGGTGCAGGTAAATCGACGCTGATGCGTATTCTTGTTGCCCTGATGGAACCCACCTCGGGAGAGGTGGATGTGTTCGGTTACAACCTGCTGAAAGAGCGCAAGCAGGTTCGTGGAATTCTAGGCTATCTACCCCAGGACTTTCGTTTTTTTGCCAAATATAAGACTTACGAATTTCTTGATTATGCAGCACGCTTATCGGGCATGCATAACGGAAGGAAACGGCGGCAGGCCGTAGATGAGATGTTGGAGATGGTCGGACTCTTCGATGTCCGTGAAAGATATGCTTCACGGCTCTCGGGTGGAATGAAACGTCGCCTGGGCATTGCACAGGCGTTGATCCATAATCCCCGGCTGATCATTGTGGATGAGCCCACCACGGGGCTCGACCCGGAAGAGCGGATCCGCTTCCGCAATCTCCTGGCCAAGATCAGTGAACAGAACGTGACCATCATTCTATCTACCCATATCGTGGGTGACATATCCAGTACATGTAACTGCATGGCTCTGATGAATAAGGGGGAGATCGCCTTTTTCGGTTCGCCAGAGGAGATGCGTCGGGAGGCTGAAGGAAAGGTGTGGCGAATGAAAATCAGCGGCGACGAGTTACCCCTTATCGACAAGAAATATCCGGTAATCACCACCATACCGTCGGGTACCGGGTGGGAGATCCAGGTTGTTGCAGACGAGATTGAGGGGTACGATGCGGAGCCTTATCCTCCCAATCTCGAACATGCCTATGTCTACTTCATGGAGAAGAAACTGAACCGTTGGATGGAGGATTAAAAACTGAAACAATAGAGGATGCTGGCGTTGTACAATATACATTCTGTTGCGAGATATGAGAGCAAGTTGCTGATGCGGAGCTGGTTCTATCGTATCTTCCTGATTCTGGCCCTTCTGTTGCTCTGTCTCTTCAATTTTATTGCCCTGATCTCGGAGGATAGCGGTGGCTTTTGGCTGATGAAGGCATTACCGGCCAATATTCCCTATATCAACCTGATGTTTCTCAATACGGGACAGGCTATTGTTGCCGTCTTCCTCTCCTCTGAATTTCTGAAAGCCGATAAAAAACTGGATACCTCCGAGGTATTCTATGTCCATCCATTGAGCAATGCGGAATATGTGGCAGGCAAGATTCTGGGCAACCTGTCGGTCTTCATCCGGTTGGATCTGCTGGTTATCCTGCTGGTGGTCATCTTCAATATCGTTTCTGGGGTGACGATAGACTGGAAGGCCTATCTCACCTATTTTCTGCTGATCTGCATCCCCACACTGATCTATATCTTCGGGCTCTCCGTGGCGCTGATGCTTGTCTTGAAAAGCCAGGCCATCACCTTTGTCTTTCTGTTGGGTTACATTGCACTGACCCTCTTTTATATCGGTGACAAGTTTTATTATCTCTTCGACTATATGGTATATAACCTGCCTTTGGTAAAATCAACCATTGTAGGTTTTTCCAACTGGTCGACGCTGATCAATCACCGGATGATCTATCTCCTGTTCGGCCTGGGATTCCTCTCGATCTCCATTTTCCTCTTCAGGCGGCTCCCAAACTCAACGAAGGGAAAATATCGCTGGCTCTGGATTTCGTTTCTCTTTTTCGCCGGAGGAATATGGGCCTCTTTCAATCATGTGGAGGGTATCCTGAATGCGGCAAACCGGCGGCAGCTCTATACTGAGGTGAACAACCGGTATGTAGGAAATCCCCGAATGGTGGTAGACCGATACGATATCAACCTGATACAGCATCCAGGGAAGATCTCGTCTGAAGTGGAGATACGGGGAGTTGCACTGAACCGGGCTGCTGAATTTACCTTCTGTCTGAATCCGGCACTGGTGGTGAGTGAGGTGGCCGAAGGTGACCAACCACTGAATTTCAAACGTGACCATCAGATCCTGCAGATCGATTTCGGACGTGAACTGGCAGCTGGTGATTCGGTCAGCTTTAAACTGAAATATTCTGGAACGATCGATGAGAACTTTTGCTACCTCGATATTCCCGACGAGATTTTGCTGGAGGAGCGGGCAAACGGGATGTTCAAGATAGATAAGCGGTACAGTTTCCAAGGGAAAAATTATCTGCTTTTCACGCCTGAAACCTACTGGTATCCTCGCCCGGGAACTTCCTACAGCAGTGAGAATCCCGACTGGCAACAGGCCTATTTCAGCCATTTCAGGTTGAAGGTGAAAACCATCAACGGGTTGAAGGCCCTCTCGCAGGGAACGATGAAGTGGCCGGTCGCAAGGCGGATTCCTGTCGAGCCCCGCCGCGATTCACTGCGAATGGAGAGAAGATCTGTAAGGCGACCTGGTATGGGTGCAGATACGACCGCAAATCGGCCTATGCGGCCGAGAGGAGAGATGAGAGCGGGAGGAGAGATGAGACCACAACGAGAACGTCCGGCCGGCGAGGCTAGAATGGGCGGCGAGCGTCGTCCACCCGCTTTTGAGGGAACACCGGGAGCCAGGGAGAGAGGCATGCCGCGACGACGGAGCGACAGCGATTCGCTTAGCATGCCCAGGGACCGTTTCCCGTCACCTGGCAGGGGCAATCCGACCGGGAGGGGAAATATGGCCTTCCGCACCGAGGTGACCTACGACTCTCTTTTCGTCTATGAAACAGATTTCCCGACCCCATCCATCACGCTGATTATTGGAGATTATGAACAGAAGAGCGTGGAGGTGGACGAGACGCTCTACAGCGTGTGGTACCTGAAGGGACACGACTATTTCTCCGATGTGCTGGCCCCCATCACCGACACCATTCCCGCAATGATCCGGGAAAGAAGGCGCTCTATCGAGGTTAACTATGCCCTCGACTACTCCTTCAACCGCTTCTCGCTGGTGGAGGTTCCCGTCCAGTTTCACAGCTACATGCGCACCTGGACGCAAGCCCAGGAGGTGATGCAGCCCGAAATGGTGCTCTTCCCCGAAAAGGGTAGCCTGCTCAATGAAGCCGATGTGGTAAAGGGTGTTCGTGACGAAAAACGGCGGGCACAACGAAACGGGCAGGAGATCAGCGATGAAGATGCAGGCATGCGGGTGTTCAACAGGTTCTTGAGACTGTTTGAACGGCAGGAGAGTGCCCCCGACTGGTCACAGCAACGGGGTGCGGTGAATGTCTCCACAAAGCCCAATCCCTATTTTATTTTCCCGCAGCTCTACAACTTCAGGTATAACATATTCTCTTCCGAATGGCCGGTTTCAAACAGGCTGATCGAGCTCTACCTGCAGGACCGGTCGGATGTAAACAACTGGATACGGCAGACCAACGGTATCAGCAACAACGAAAAGGCTAACCTCCTGATGGCACAATACCCCTTCCGGGAGTTGCTAACGGATGTAGAGCACCGGGATCTGCTGGATAATGTCATCTCCCTGAAGGCCAACTATCTCTTTGCCCATGCCGAACGGAACGTGGGATACAAGGAGTTCAGGGATTCGCTACGTGCCCTACTGAAGCGAAACCTGTTCACCAACCTGCGGTTCGAGAACCTGCTCGATACCCTGGGAGCGATTGGCGATGCAGATCTGCATACTCCCCTTAAAGCATGGCATCACCCTACGGCGCTTCCCGTTTACCTGATCTGGACACCGGAAGTGATCCAGATCACCAACCGCGACGCTGAAGTCTTTGTGGTTAAACTGCAGATCACCAATGATTCTGATCAGGATGGCGTGGTCAACGTAGAGATCAACTTCGGGGGAGGGCAGGGGGCAATCTATGACCCGAGGGCAAAAAGGAAAGTGCCCATCAAGGCGCATGAAACGAAGAGCCTGGTCTCCGTATGGGAGGAGGCGCCCCGCAGTATTCAGGTCAATACCCTGATATCTGCAAACCTGCCTGCCACCATCATGCTCCCGGTAACCAACATCATCCGCGAACGGAACAAAACGGTTGACGAGGAGGGGGATTTCATTGTGGAAAACGCCTCGTTCATTTTCCCCGGTGAGGTGATCGTCGACAATGAAGACAGCACTCTCTTCAGCTTATCGGCACCCGAGGTGGTGGGGTTGCTGCCACAATGGCTCGACCGGATGGAAGATGACTCGTTCCCCTATTCGGGAGTCTCCAACTGGCGACCTCCGCTTAGATGGACATTGACCACCAACGATAAATATTACGGTACCCATATCCGTTCAGCCTATGTGGTGAGGAGCGGAAGCGGAACCCAGACTGCCACCTGGAGAATTCCGGTACCCGAGTCGGGGCAGTACGACCTCTATTACTGGGTTTACAAGCCGGATGAGTTGCGCCGGGGAAGGGGAAGGGGCGGTCGCGGAGCTGCCGGAAGGGATGCCGAATACCATTTCAAGATCCGTTACGACGGCAGCGAGGAGGATGGCTACATCAACCTGCAACGTTCTGAGGAGGGGTGGAGCCTGTTGGGGAGCTATTTCTTCAGCAAGGATACGGTAGATGTTGTCTTGAGTTGTGACACTAAGCTGCGGACAGTAACGGCCGATGCGGTCAAGATTGTCAGGCGGCATTGACCATGCCAGGTATTGATTCCAATCAGATAGATGTGAACAGAAAAAGAGATGATTATGGAGATAAAACGGTTTAAAAAAATAGGACTTGTTTGCCTGTTGGCGCTCTGGTCGGCAAGTCTGCTCTTCTCGCCTGCCTCCGCGCAGTCGCCAATGACCATCGAACAGGCATTGGATATAGCGGAAGAGAACAACCCCGACCTGAAAGCAGCGAAACTCAACCTCGAAAGGTACCAGTACAACCTTCTTGCCCAGCAGGCTTCGTTGAAATCACGCTTTTCACTCGACCTCAATCCGGTCAACTACAGCAAGTCGAGGAGATTCGACAACCGTCTCTCCCAGTGGTATACCAACGAAACATTCAACACCAGCGGGACATTCATGGTCTCTCAACCCATTCTGATGACCGACGGGGAGATCTCGCTCATCAATACGTTTGGATGGCAGGATAACAAGTCGATCGTGGAGGGTATGCGCAACCAGAACAAGGCATTCAGCAACGACCTCTATCTGCGGCTGAACCAGCCCATATTCACCTACAACCGACGGAAGATGGAGCTGCAGGAGATCGAGTTCGACTACGAAAACGCCGGCATCCGCTACGCCCTGCAGCGGTTGAATACCGAACGGAGCATCACCAACCAGTTCTATTCGGTCTATATGGCCCAGAACAACCTGGCCATTAGCAAGGAGGAGCTGGAAAATACAAAACAAAGTTATGAAATCATCCGCAACAAGGTGGAGGCCGACCTGGCCGCAAGAGAGGAGCTATACCAGGCGGAACTTAATCTTGCCAATGCGCAATCTGCCGTACAGGAGCGTATTGTTGCACTTGAAAATGCGAAAGACCAGTTGAAGCAGACATTGGGAATGGATCTGGATGAAGATTTCGATGTGACGGTGGAGATCGATGTGAGCCCGTTGGCGATCGACCTGCTCCAGGCGGTGCAGAGCGGCCTGAACTCCAGAATGGAGATCAGACAGCGAGAGATCGACATTGAACTGGCGGAACTGCAGATGATCCGGACAAAGAGTCTCAATGAGTTCCGGGGCGATATCTCATTGTCGGTGGGTATCATTGGCGACCACGAAAGGTTTGGCAGCATGTATGACAACCCCACCCAGAATCCCCGTGTGGCCATCAGTTTTGCCATACCGATTTTCGACTGGGGCGAGAAAAAGGCCCGGGTCAATGCACAAAAAGTGGCCCAGACAATTGCAAAACTTGAACAGGAGAACCAGCAGATCGATATTGAACTGGATGTGAGACAGACCTGGAGAAGGCTGGAGAATCTCCGTTCGCAGATAGATATTGCGGAGAAGAGCGTTCGGAATGCCCAGCTGACCTACGATCTGAACCTGACGAGGTACAGGGAGGGCGATCTCACCGGGATGGAGATCAACCAGTACCAGACCCAGTTGTCGAACAGGAAAATTGCATATGCACAGGCACTCATCAACTACAAGATCGAACTCCTCAACCTGAAAATATTGACCCTATATGACTTTGAGAAAGAAGAACCTATTGTGCCCATCAGGGAATGGAAAGGCACGTCCAATTGAGTTTAAGGATACACCTGAAAAATATAGCCGAATGAATTACAGAAACATATTGCCCTTGATAGCGGTAGCCTTGCTGGCAGCGTGCGGGAACCAACCCCAGGGTGGACAGACCGAGATTGAGACGCCTGTCTCCGTAAAGGAGCTGAAGCGAAGTTCGATCAGCAAGCTGATCAACACGACCGGAACTGCGCTGGCGACCTACAGTGTGGAACTGAATGCCGAGATGAGCGGTTATTATAACCTGCAGACCAACCCCTCCACCGGTAAACCTTTCAAGCTGGGCGACGTTGTCAGGAAAGGACAGCTGATCATCCGCCTGGAGGACAAGGAGTATGAGAACGGGATAGCCCTGGAATCGAGAAAGCTGAGTCTCGAGATTGCGGAACAGGAGCAGAGCAAACAGAAGGCCCTATATGAAAAGGGAGGGGTTACCCTCAGCGAGATGCGCAATACGGAAGTGCGGGTCACCAATGCCCGGTACGACCTTGAAAATGCGATGCTCAACCTTGAGAAGATGAGTGTGAAGGCACCTTTCGACGGTGTCATCGTCTCGTTGCCCCATTATACTCCGCAGAGCAGGGTGTCGCAGGGAAGCCCCATGGTTGGCCTGATGTCTTATTCCAACATGTACATGGAGATCAATCTGCCGGAGAGTGCCATCGGGTATGTGCAGGCCAACCAGCCGGTACACATTACCCATTACACCCTGCTCCAGGATACGCTCAAAGGTGTCATCAGTGAACTGTCGCCCGCCATCAGTACCGAAACACGTACATTCAAGGGAAAGATACTGATCGATAACAGCCAGTTGAAACTGCGTCCCGGCATGTTTGTGAAGGCCGACATCGTGGTGGACAGGGCCGACAGTGCCATTGTAATCCCGAAAGAGGTGATCATCTCCCGGAGAAACCGGAAGTTTGTATATGTGGTGGAGAGAAATACGGCGATCCTGCGTGATATCCAGACCGGACTCGAGGATGAGGAGAATGTGGAGGTGACACAGGGTCTGAATGAAAATGACAACCTGATTATCCGGGGATATGAGACCTTGCGTGAAAATAGTCGCGTGAAAGTATTGAAATAGTCTCCCCTTTAACACGATAGCGCAAATGAGGAATTTACTCCGATTCGCACTGAAAAATCCAGTTACCATCAGCATGATCGTCTTTGCGATCCTGCTGCTTGGGAAGATCTCATACGACAGGCTCAGCGTGGATCTCTTGCCCGATATGAATACACCGCGTCTCTTTGTCGAACTGGAGGCCGGTGAGCGTCCACCCGAGGAGATCGAGAAGATGTTTATCGAGAATATCGAGTCGATGGCAATCCGGCAGAGCGATGTGGTCCAGGTCTCTTCGGTGATCCGGGCAGGATCTGCGCGGGTTACGGTAGAGTACCTGCAGAACAAGGATATGGATGAAGCTTTTCTGGATCTTCAGAAAGCGATGGCCCCTTTATCGCAAAATCCAGATATTGAATCGATCAACATCACCCAGCATGATCCCAATACGGCACCGGTCATGCTGATCGCGATGTCGCACCAGTCGATAACCGACATGGCGGAGCTGCGGAAGATGGCCGACAGCTATATACGGAACGAGCTGATACGCCTGGAGGGCATTGCCGAGGTTTCTCTGTCGGGTGAGGAGCGACAGGTGTTGACCATCGAAACCGATCCCTATACCCTCCGTGCCTTCGGCATCACCATGGAGGAGATTGCTTCCAGGATCGAATCCAATAACCAGAGCATATCGGGGGGCCGGGTGAGTGAGATGGGCTTGCAATACCTGGTGAAAAGCTCCTCGCTGTTTCACTCGGAAGCAGATTTCGAGAACCTGATCATCAGCTATAAACCGGTTGAAGCTGCCTCTGGCGGATCGGGCAACGGGGGGCAGGCTCCGCTCTTCCTGCGGGAAGTGGCTACCGTCAAGTTTGAAAATGCACGTCCCGACAACATCGTGCGGATCAACGGCGAGCGGTGCATCGGCCTGTCGGTCTACAAGGAGACACAGTTTAACACGGTGAAGGCGGTTGAACTGATTACCGCCCAGCTGGAAACGATCAGACAGGCGTTGCCGGGCTATCGGTTCCAGGTGATCAGCAACCAGGGTATCTTTATCAGACAGGCCATCGGGGAGGTGATCAACAGTGCTCTTTTGGGCATGCTGCTTGCCGTGCTGGTCCTCTTCTTCTTTTTACGACGAGTGGGCACGACCCTGATTGTGAGCCTCTCGATCCCGATCTCGATCATTGCCACCTTTACCATGATGTATTTCAACGGACTCACGCTTAATGTGATGACCCTGAGTGGCCTGGCATTGGGAGCGGGGATGCTGATCGACAATGTGATCGTGGTGATCGAGAGCATATTCCGGAACCGGGAACAGGGACTGGAGCGGAGAGAGGCGATCATCAACGGCACCACCGAGGTGGCCGGAGCGGTTATCGCCTCCACGGTAACCACCATCGTTGTCTTTATACCCATCGTTTACCTGCACGGTGCATCGGGTGAACTTTTCAAGGATCTGGCCTGGACTGTAACCTTCGCACTGCTTTCGTCACTCTTCGTGGCCTTGATGGTCATTCCCGTACTCTACGACCGGTTGACGGGCCGGGAAAATGACCGGGGCGAAACGGAATCGGTGCAGTTCAGGAAGTACAGTGACTACCTGCGGAAGTTTCTGGGCTACCGCTGGTGGGTCATCGGAGGTTCGGCGGCTCTGCTGATCATCTCGATACTCCTCATTCCATTTGTGGGCACCGAGTTTCTGCCCCGTACCGAGGGCAGGGATTTCACCATATCGGTCAAGCTTCCCGAGGGGACCCGGCTCGAGCGCACCGATGCCGTAGTCTCCAACCTGGAGTACCTGCTGCATCAGATTAGCGGCGACAGCCTGGCGGTCATCTACAGCCACATCGGGAAGGGATCCTCAGACAATGCGGTATTTGAAGGGGAGCATACGGCCATGGTGAAGGTGATCCTCTCTGATGAGAGCCAGCTCTTGCCGGCAGAACTGATAGCCCGATTCGCTGAAGCGACGGCAAGTATCGAGGGTCTTGAACTTACCTTCAAACAGGATAATCATTCTCTTGGAACGTTCCTGGGAGAGGCAGAGGCTCCCATTGTGGTGGAGGTGAAAGGTGAAGATCTGGAAGAGATCGCCTTCCTGACGGAGGATGTACTGTTGCGGATGGCATCGGTGGAGGGGATCTACAATGTCAGGTCGTCGATGGCAGACGGTGCGCCGGAACTCAATATCAACATCAACCGCACCATGGCCGGAATCCATAACATATCGGCAAATACCCTTGTTCAGCAGCTGGAGCAACAGCTGCAGGGGCATGACGTGGGAAAAATGGACTATAAGGGCGAGATGCGGGATATTGTCATCAAAGTGCCGGACATCACCCGCAGGGAGTTGGGGGAACTGGTTATCCGGAACGGGAACCAGGAGTTCAGGCTGAACGAGATTGCAACCATCACCCACTCCCAGGCCCCCAAAGAGATCTATCGCAGGAACCAGAACCGGATCAACAAGATTGTGGCCGATATGGATGCCGGCCGGTCGCTCGACAAGATGGCCAGGGAGATCCGTACCGCAGTGGCCGATATCGGGCTCTCACCCGGCTATTCCATCACCGTGACGGGTGAGGAGGAGAAGCGGGCCGAATCGATGCAGAGTCTCCTTTTTGCCCTGATGCTTTCGGTGGTGCTGGTCTACATGGTATTGGCCTCACAGTATGAATCGCTCCTGCACCCCTTTACCATCTTGCTGACCACGCCGTTCGGACTGGTAGGGGCGCTCCTCTTCTTCCTGATCACCCGTACCCCCTTGAATGTTATGGGTGCGATGGGGATTATCATGCTGGCAGGTATTGCCATCAACAACTCGATCCTGCTGGTTGGACGGATCAACCAGCTGAAGCGGACGGTGGGGTTGACCGAGGCGATTGTTCAGGCGGGACAACAGCGTATCCGCCCCATCATCATGACCACCCTCACCACAATTTTGGTATTGCTGCCGATGACCTTCGATTTCGGGGAGGGAGCTGCGATGCGCTCCTCCATGGCGGTGGCCGTTATCGGTGGACTGGTTACATCCACCCTGATGAGCCTGGTGGTGATCCCCTGCGTCTACTACCTGTTCGAGCAGATGAAAGAGAGAGTAAAAAAATTAAGAAGTAATTGAGATATAGCGCATGGATTTCCTTTTGAACAGAAGAGTAACAATCTGCATGTTGTTTATCGCATCTACCCTGTTGGGGTATGTTTCGTACAAACAGCTGCCGGTTGAACTGCTTCCCAATGCGGAACTGCCCGTGTTGTATGTCTCGGTGAGCGCACAGCAGGATGTGGATCCGGCCTATATGGAGTCGGAGGTGGTTATTCCGCTCGAAGGAGCCATCAGTTCCGTTGGAGGTGTCGACAGGATAGAGTCCGAGGTCAGTAGCCGGCAGTCCTCCATCCGGATCGACTTCAAAAACAATGTGAACTTCAAAACCACTTCGCTCAGGCTGGAGGAGAAGATGAAGGAGATTGCCCCATCCCTCCCGGAGGGCTTTACCGTGCGCGTGCAGAAGATGGACCTCTCGCGGGCGAACAGCACCTTCATGTCGCTTCAGGTGCGCGGTTCGGGGGGCATCGACCGGGTGCGCAACATAGTGGACGAGGAGATCGTATCGGAGCTGGAAAATATCGATGGGATTGCAGCCGTCCAGGTTTTTGGAGGCCGCGAACGGGCCATCGAGATACAGCTGGACAAGGATGCCGCCAAGGCGTTGAACATCACTCCCTCCAGACTCAGCAGCTTGCTCAGCAGCAATGCCAGGGAGAAGGTCTTTGTGGGTACCGTGAAGGAGAAGGAGAGCCAATATTTCGTTCATGTGCACTCTACCTATACAAAGGTGTCGGAGCTGGAGAACATTGTGGTTGCCCCGGGTCCTGTATTGCTAAAGGATATTGCCACCATCTTTTTCGACCTGAAGGAGGAGACCTCCTATAGCCGTGTCAATGGAAAGGAGGCCGTATCTGTATCGCTGGTCAACGATGCGCAGGCAAACCTGATCGATCTCTCGCACCGTACCCTCCGTGCTGTTGAACAACTGAATGAAGAGCTGAAGCTCCACGATGTGGAGATCGTGGTAGATTCCAATATGGCCGAAACGATGGAGAAGAACATCAACCAAATCATCAACCTGGCCTTGACGGGCGGGCTGCTGGCCATCCTGGTACTCTGGTTCTTCCTGAAGAATGTACGGCTGGTCTTTTTCATTGCCCTCTCCATTCCCATCTCGGTCTATACGGCATTCAGCTTCTTCTATTGGGCGGGAATCTCGATCAACAGCCTGACCCTGGTAGGGATGGCACTGGCTGTCGGCATGCTGCTCGACAACAGCGTAGTGGTACTGGAGAATATCTATCGGCTGTCGGGATCGGGACTTGCACCCGATCAATCGGTCACCCGGGGAACCAGGGAGGTGTGGCGTTCCATCGTGGCGGCAACATTGACCACCGTAATCATCTTCCTCCCCTTCATATTCTCCGAGAACTTCCTGTTGAAACTGATGGGTAACCATATTGGCATATCCATCATCTCCACCCTGCTGGTCTCGCTGCTGGTGGCACTGCTGTTTGTCCCGATGGCGGCCTATCTGATCCTGCGCAGCAAGAGAAGTAGCACCGTCTTCTATGAGAAGGTGACGCTGCTGCAACGGCCGATACAGATCTACCTTGTGCTGTTGAAGAGCTGCCTGAGGAACCCGGGCAAGACCATTTTCGGAGCGCTTGTTCTCCTTTTCGCTGTCCTGATGATGTCGCTCTCCACCGCTGTCAAGCAGAACCGGGAGGTGAGCTCGGACCGGTTCAATATCCGTGTCACCATGCCTGCCGGTAGTACGCTGGAGAGTACCGATAATGTGGTGAGGGTGATTGAGGAGCGGTTGGAGGATATCCCGGAGAAGAAAGATCTGGTGAGTCGGGTGAACGAGGAGGGGGCCAACTTGACACTGATATTGCAGGAGGAGTTCCAGAAGATCGGAAAGCGGAAGATTACGGAGATCAAGGCCGATGTGCAGTCGAGAATCCCCAACGTGGGAGGTGCCGAGATTGTCGTCTCCGATCCCACTGGCGGCGGACAGGGAAATGGCGGCGGTCTGGGCGGCATGGTAGGCTTCATGAATCTGCTGGGTATCGGCGAGAATCAGGAGCGGATTGTAATCAAAGGTTCTGATTACGAGATGATGCAACTGGTGGCTGAAGATATCCGCTACCAGCTGGAGCAGCAGGAGTTCATCCAGAACACCCGGGTCTCCTTTACCGGCCGTCAGCCCGAGATTACGCTCAATTTTGACCAGATACTGCTCACCTCTTACGGCATTACCCGTGCCAATATCCTTACCGGTCTCTCTGAACTGAATCGGGAGTTTTCATCGGGAACCACATTCAAGGTGGGTGAGGAGTCATTCGATATCATCATTCGCGACCGCACGGTTGAAGAGGAGGAGTTGGAGCGGCTGCGGCAAAAGACAATCGATGACCTGCAGGCTGTACAGATCATGAACAGCAGCGGAGGATTGCACAGCCTGAAGGATGTTGCAACGGTAAACAAGGGTTTTGGCCGTTCCCGCATCATCCGTGTCAACCAAGACAAGCAACTGGATGTGCGTTACAGCTTCCAGCGCAACATCGAGCAGTCCAAATCACTGCTAGAAGGATACCGTAGCGATATTGACGAACTGATTGCCAACTACAACCTGCCGGCAGGTGTGGCCATCGAAGTGATTCACGAGGAGGACCAGTTTGCCGATTTCAAGTTTCTTATCTTTGCCGCCTTCCTGCTGATCTTCATGATCCTGGCCATGGTGTTCGAGTCGGTTACCACCCCTCTGGTCATCCTCTTTTCCATTCCCCTGGCTGCCATCGGCTCGCTGCTCGCACTCTACTTGACCGGCAACAGCCTGCTGAACGCCAACACATTGATGGGGTTCCTCATCCTGTTGGGGGTAGTGGTCAACAACGGCATTATCCTGATCGACTATACCAACCTGTTGCGCAAACGGGGATTCCGGCGTGAACGGGCGTTGATGACCGCAGGGATATCGCGCATGCGTCCTATCCTGATCACCGCCATTACTACCATCATTGCCATGATGCCGATGGCCATGGGCGATACCGAATATGCCGGGGCGATCGGAGCGCCGTTTGGCATCACCGTTATTGGTGGACTTGCCTTCTCCACCCTGCTGACATTGGTGATCATTCCCACACTCTACACGGGCCTGGAGAATGCGTTGCGCTGGTACCGGACCCTGGCGCAAAAGATGAAGATTCTCCATCTCCTGCTCTTTGTGGCCGGAGTGGCTGTCGTCTTCCTCTACGCGGGCGGATTGCTCTACCAGATTCTTTATGTTACGCTGCTGGTCATATTGATACCCGGTGTCACCTATTTCATCCAGTCCAGTCTGCGTAGCGCCAAGGCTGATGTGGTGGATCGGGATCAGGAGATCCGGATCGAGGTACGCAGCCTGGTGAAGATCTATGAGCGCCCGGGCCGGTTTATCCGTGAATGGAACAGCGGACGCAATATCCGCCGCAGGCTCGGATTGAGCGGTGAGTGGCATTCGTTGAGGGATATCCTCCCTGCAGCGTGGCTCTTTCTCCTCTGGGGATTTGGCCTCTACTTCACCTACTTCTATCTCGAAAGCAAGACATGGGGTTTCCTCTTCTCTTTCGTGGTCTATGCCGCAACACTCACTCTCTGGCGGAAAGTGCGCAGTTTCCTCTTCTACCGGTTCGAGGAGGGCCGATGGGTCAGGTATCTGAACCGCTTCATTTTCTGGATACTACCCCCGCTGATCCTCTGGGGACTCTACCGGAAACTGGACAACCTGCCGATGGTACTGGTGATCGGCGCCCTGTGGGGATTGGGGATTGCCATCTATGTCTCGTCGCAATACATCTACGCCAGGAACATCAATATCGAGCGAATTACCGGACAGTTCGCGGGTCTGAGACGCTCCTATTTCCGTATGGTGATCTCTGTTCCACTGATCGGCAAACGGCGCAGGCCATTCAAGGCGTTACGTAGCGTCTCGTTCGAGATCAGAACCGGCATGTTCGGGCTGCTCGGACCCAACGGTGCCGGCAAGTCTACCCTGATGCGCATCATTACGGGGATTCTGGACCAGAGCTATGGCACCATCTGGATCAACGGGCTGGATACTCGCCAATATAGGGAGGAGCTGCAGGGATTGATCGGTTTCCTGCCTCAGGAGTTTGGGATGTATGAAAACATGACCGCCTGGGAGTTCCTCGATTACCAGGCCATATTGAAAGGGTTGACCAGCCGCGGTTTGCGGGAGGAGCGGATTGAGTATGTGCTGAAATCGGTCCACATGTACGAGCGGCGGAACGACAAGATCGGATCTTTCTCGGGAGGGATGAAACAGCGCATCGGAATTGCCCTGATACTGCTGAACCTGCCACGTATCCTGGTGGTGGATGAACCTACCGCCGGACTCGATCCGCGTGAACGGATCCGCTTCAGGAACCTGCTGGTAGAGTTGAGCAAGGAGCGGATCGTCATCTTCTCCACCCACATCATCGAAGATATCTCCAGTTCATGCAACCAGGTTGTGGTGGTGGACAAGGGGGAATTGAAATATTTCGGTGTACCCGAAAAGATGGTGGGTATGGCTGAGGGCAAGGTGTGGCAGTTCCTGATCGACAAGGAGGCGTTCGAGGAGGTGCTGGACAAGTCGTTGGTGGTTCATAATATCCAGCATGACGACCGGATACAGGTACGTTACATCTCGGTGGAACAGCCCTATCCGGGTGCGGTCAGGGTGGAGGCCAACCTGGAGGATGCCTACCTCTGTCTGCTTAAAAATATCTGACGTTATGAGTGTAAAAGAGTATAGTGACATGATCATCCGGGTTATCCGGTATAACCTGAAAGTTGTTTTTGCCGGAAAGTTCTTCTGGTTCCTGCTGGCGGCCTTTCTCTTCTTCGCCTTTTTCATGTTTCAGCAGGCGTGGAACAGGGTGGAGATCAACGAAGGTTCCGTCTATAACCTGTTGTTGTTTCCTTGTCTGCTGCTGATCTTCTATCCGGTGGTCTTCGGCATCCAGAATGATGAGGATAACCGGATACTGGAGATCATTTTCGGCATACCCAATTATCGCTACAAGGTGTGGGGGGTACGGATGTTGATGATGTATGTGGCCAACTTCTTCATCCTGCTCCTTTTTGGATATGTTGCCCGCCTGCTGCTCTATCCGGTCAACATCTCAGAGATGGCATTCCAGCTCCTTTTCCCGATGCTCTTTTTCGGAAACCTGGCCTTTATGTTCTCCACCATTACCCGGAGCGGGAACGGGACCGCCGTCATCATGATCGTTCTCGGCCTTGCCCTCTTCATCTTCATGAGAGGCAACAGGCAGCTCTCCCTCTCCTACTGGAATATCTTCCTGAATCCGTTTGCCACTCCATCTGAAATCCATCCCCTGATCTGGCAGAACACCATCCTGAAGAGCAGGATTTTTCTGGTGATAGGGGCGGTTGTCTGGTTGATGATCGGCTTCCTCAACCTGCAGCGGCGGGAGAAATTTGTATAAGTGTCCTAAAGGGCGGGTCTCTATGAGAGGGAGGTCAGTTCCTCTTCGTAGCGGGTAATCTTCTCCAGTCCGTTTTGTTGGACGATATAGCTGTTCTCTATCCCTACTGCTCCAATGGCTGGAAGGACAAATTTGGGTTCCACGGCAATCGTCATGCCGCACTCCAGGAGCTCCTTCGACCGGGGTGCCAGCACAGGAGGTTCGTTGATCTCCAACCCTATACCGTGCCCCACGAACTTGGCCTGCTGTTTTGTTCCCATGAAGAAGTCGGCAAGACCATTTTTCTTTACCATCTCTTCGGCAAGGGCGTAGAGATCGGCGCAGGGTGTACCTGGCCTGGCTGTTCCGGCGATGGCGTTGCAAATGTCGATGGAGAGACGGTGTGCCCTGTGGGCTATCTCCGGCACCTCGCCTATTGCAAATGTCCGGGTCATGTCGCTCATCCAGGGAGTGTAGTTGCCCGCCATATCCACCATCAAGGTGGTTCCCGGGATAAGTTTAGTGCCATTGGCGCCAATCGGAAGCAGTGGCGACAACCCCTCTCCACCCAGTGCAAAATCGAATGGTGAGGCCGATTGGGCATTCTCTCCGGCAAGGATGCTTCCCATAAAGATCTCCATGTTCTCGCCAAATGTGCGGAAAATTCCTGCCGAGCCGGCCAGGCGCATCTCCCGTTCCAGTTCGATCTGGAATTGTATGTCGGTCATCCCTTCACGGTAGATATGCGGGATCTGCCGGTAGACCGCGGCGTGGATATCGGCAGAACGGCGCAGCTGCTCCAGTTCATACTCCGATTTTATGCTGCGGATACGGCGGATCTCTCCCGAAACGTTTATCAGCTCAGGCATCCCAAGGGCACTCTGGAGCCTGGAGATGGCGCTATAAGAGATACTGTCGCACTCCACCAGTACCCTTTGAGGCAACTCTATCCTGCTTTGGCTAAGGAGCTCGGGGAGCTGTTCCGGTTTTCGGATATAATTGACCCTGCCACCTGTAATACCGGCGGGCCGCTTTACAAAGAGGAGCGGTTCCCCGTCGGGCAGGAGATAGATGTAGCCGTCGAAAATATGACCAAGCAGATAAAACTGGTTTACCGAAGTGGAGATGATACAGGCATCTGCCTGCAGGTTGCGGATGGTCTGTTGCAGCCGGGAGAGTCGCCGCCCATATTCATTATCGTGTATAGCATTCATGAAGCATCTCTTTTCAGACCTCAAATATACTCAATTCTTGCGTGACCGGAACCCTCCACTTGGAAAAAGCTTAATCCCTGCCTTTGTATCTGCGGTTTTTTAAAAGTAGCCGGCGGTAAAGAGCAGATAAAAAATAAAAAACTATCTTTACGAGGTCAATTCTTGCTTACGTGAATGGAAAGATTTTAATAGTTGAAGACGACATCCCTTTTGGCACCATGCTTCAGAAGTGGTTTGAGAAGAACGGCTTTTCGGCGAAGTGGTGCACGGGAATGGTATCGGCACAGGAATCCCTATCCCGTTCGGCATACGACATTGTCTTGTCGGATCTGCGCCTGCCGGACGGTGACGGCATCATGCTGCTCTCCTGGATGAACGAGAGAGATCTCTCGCTCCCGGTCATTATCATGACCGGATATGGAGAGATCCAGACAGCGGTTTCAGCGATAAAGCTGGGCGCTTTTGATTTTCTGGAAAAGCCTATCAATCCATCGATACTGGCGGAGAAGATCGAGGCTGCCCTCAGGGGCAGGAAGAGCGAAAAAAATAGTGAAAGAGGAGGCCGCCAGACGAAGAGAGGAGAGAACGGCGTCAGAAGGACCGTTGAGGGACGGAGTCCCCTCTCCACACGGATGTACTCGTTTATCAACACGGTTGCACCCACCTCGATGGCCGTAATGCTCATCGGAGAAAGCGGTACTGGAAAGGAGCATGCGGCAAGGATGATACATGACCGGAGCCTGCGTGCCAAGGCTCCTTTTGTTGCTGTCGACTGCGGAAGTCTCTCCATGGAACTGGCGCCGAGTGAACTCTTCGGGCACAAGAGAGGCGCTTTTACATCGGCCATTGAGGATCGGACCGGTTTCTTTGCGGAAGCAAACGGCGGCACGCTCTTTCTGGATGAGGTGGGAAACCTGCCGCATGGCGTTCAGGTGCAATTGCTCAGAGCACTGCAGGAGAAGAAGATCAGACCGGTAGGAACCACCTCCGATCTGGAGGTCGACGTGCGGATTATTACCGCAACCAATGAAAACCTGGAGAAAGCGATTGCATTGGGACGTTTTAGGGAAGATCTCTTTCACCGGCTCAATGAATTTATCATCGAGGTACCCCCATTAAGGGCATGTAGAGAAGATATTCCACTATATGTAGAACATTTTGTGGCTGAGGCAAATGTTGAACTCGACAAGCAGGTCAAACAGATCTCGGGCGAACTCCTTTCCCGTCTGGAGGCATACTCCTGGCCAGGTAACCTGCGGGAGTTGAGGAATGTCATTCGCCGTGCCGTCCTCTTCTCCAACGGGGATAGTCTCACGATGGAAAATTTGCCGCTTTTGCGGGAAAAGCCTGTTGAGCCAGATATGAGGGAGGATGTTGCATTGACCGTTTCTCCAGAAGAGGAGAAAGAAAAGATCGTGCAGGCGCTGGAGAAGGCCGGAGGGAACAAATCGAGGGCAGCCCTTCTCTTGCGTATAGACCGGAAGACACTTTACAACAAGCTCCGCAAGTATGGGCTGTAGTATCAGGAAAGGTACTCTTCCCGTATATTGTCGGCAAAGGTCCTGAGTTGCCGGATGGTTGACGAAAGCTCCTCTCTCCATGCAGGATAGGCCGTCTCTTCCTCTCCCCGGAGCGAATCCATCCTGATCAGTGCATCGCACAGATGGCGGGCGCCGAGCTGACAGACAAAAGGATGGATCTTGTGGCAAATCTCCTGGGCTTCGCGGAAGGCTGATTCCCGGATGGATACTTCGAGTCGCCCGGTGTCTCTATAGAGGGTGTTCACAAAAGAGGAGAGGATCTCCCTTATCGTCATGGCATCATCACCGAACAGTGCTTCAAGTTGAGGAAATTTCCCGTTCAAGGGGGGTGGCTCTTCCTTCATGGCTTCTCCTTCTCCCGAGAGAATGTCGACAAGCCTTTCCAGCCTGACAGGCTTTGTAATGAAACCGCTGAATCCTTCCGAACGGGCTCTTTTGCCGTTGTAATCGCCGTGGGCGCTTATCAGCCAGACCGGGATGCTGGCGTTCACTTTCCGGATTTTCTCCAGAATCTCATTTCCAGTGACGGTTGGCATCTGCATGTCAGTGAAGACAATGTTAAACAGCGACAGATGGTTGACAAATCCCTCAATGTCGCGACTGTCACTGCAGACCTTCACCTTGAATCCTCGTCGCTGCAAGAACTCCCTGATCAGATTCCCCAACGGGAGATCATCTTCGAAGAGAAGGACTTTCCGGTAGTTTTTCAGCGGCGGATGAAACCCTTTGCCGTTTTCGTCTGCCGGTGCTTCCACGGGATGAAGCGGCAGTCTTATAGTGACACAGGTCCCTTCCCCTTTTCCCGATCGAACGGTAATCTCGCCGTTCAGCAAATGGACAAGCCCCTGGGTAACATACATTCCGAAGCCGTTTCCTTCGGCCTTCAGCGGGTTTTCTATCCGGGAGAATGGCTTGAATATCTCCCGGAGATCGCTTTCATTCATCCCAATGCCGGTATCCCTAATGCTGAATACCAGTCCGTTTTCGTAGTATGAACGGATGGTTACTCCTCCTTCCACACTATATTTGACTGCATTGGAGACGACGTTGATCAATATCTGTCTGAGCACCGTATGGTCCGTTTCGATGTAGCAAGGCGGCTCAATCAGCTCTTCGAGTTCAATATCCAGTTTTTTGTTTTCCGTAAGCGGCCTGAACAGCCGGATAATCTCTTCCAGCAGTTCCGACAGGTTGAAGCGGCTGAGGTGCAACTCGCCTGCATTTCTTTCAAGCCTGGAGAATTCAAGAAGATTCATGAGCATGCTCAGGATATGTTTCCCGGAGTTAAGTGCCGACCGTAACTGTTTTTTGATACTTTCCGGGATATGCTCATCCTGCCACATCTCCATGTATCCCATCATGGAGCTGAGTGGAGTCTTGATGTCGTGCGACACGGAAAGGAGCAGCTGATGGCGGCTCTCCATCAATGATTCGGTATTTTGTTTCTCCCTGGCCAGATCGAGACGGGCCCGCTGACCCTGCTTCAGGTCGTCGGCAATAAGGAGGATAATGACCAGGATCAGCATCAGTGACAGGGAGCCAATGACAACAGCAAAGGTGAAGATTCTGAGAGTGAGCCGTTCGCTACTCTCTATGCCTTGTTGCGAAACAGCAGTAGCCTCGTTGTAGAATTGGCTCAAAAGCTGGGAGATTTGCAGGGAGATGTTCTGTTCGGCAAGGATCAGTTCACGTACCCGTTTTTCTATACCTGACAACTGGGTTGAATAGTGTTCCGAAGCAACCTGGGTGACGCTTTTCAGGTCACTGTATACGGCGGTATCTATCCTGGAGGTGAGCCGGGTTTCCTGTTCCACCCGGGTTACGCTGATGATGGTGTCGGGAACCCGGTTTGGATTGACCAGCTTTTTCAGGCGGGTCCACAACCCTTTCTTATCCTTTACCACAAGGGTGGTGTCTTCGTTGGTCGTGACCACTACCGAATCGAGAACCAGGTCATTGTATCTCTCCAGTTTCCTGTTGATCTCCCTGATCGGACTTTGTGAGCGGAACTGGAGAGTCAACTGGTTGACAATCCTCCTCTTTTCGTTCAGCAACGAATCCATGCTCTCCAGGTAGAGCTCCCGGTCACGCTGCGATGCCAGCTGTTTCAGCCGGGCTATCTGAACCGGAATGGTTGCCGAAATGGAGTCGTACTGTTGTAGAACCGTCGATTTAGGATGCATCAGGTATTGGTTTAGCACCTCCTGCGCCTGTTGAACGGAAAGCACCAGGCGGTTGCTTTGTGCCAACAGTTCGTTGGCTGAGGCAATCTCCACCTTTTGAACATCCAGATCTCTTTTCATTCTCAGGGAGTAGATGAATATCCCTGCAACGTAAAGGATGACGATCAGGAGCAGTAACCCGATCTTCACCCCGATCCGACGCTCCAGCGAGTAGTCCGCTCCTTTCTTCATGGGCTGCCAGTTTTTCTCCAAAAGTAGGGATTTTTTTTTGACAACCTGGTAATCGGGTGTGGAGATTTTCCACACTTTCCACACCTGTTCCACACATCCGGTGTAGGGTGGCGGTGCGGGTCATGTTTGTGTAATATGTTGTGTCATTGTAAAATGAGTAGGTGATGAGCAGGCGCGGGGTTTTCCTGCACGGTATTTGTCTTATAGTTGATGCTGTTTAATTAAACAGGTAAGAAGAAAAAAGGATTATCGAGAATTATTAAAAAAGGAAGATTATGAAAAAAGTTATTGTGTCGATGGCGATGGCCATATCAGGTTTATTTGCAATATCCGTAGCACAGGGTGTAGCCACGGTAACGGAGGATTCCGTCCGGGAACTCCTCCTCGAAGATGATCGGTTTACCGATATCAAATTTGAGGAGTTGAACGAAAAAGTGCAGGCTGCCGTCAATGCTTTGGGTGAGACCTATACCGTCGATTCACTCAAGTACAACGCAGAGAAGCAGGTGACGAAAGTAAAAGCGACAAGCAAGGTGGACCAGTCATCCAAGGTGTTCTATTTCAACAACGAAGGGGTGGAAATTGTCTGGGAGAAACCGGTCCTGAACATTGAAGTTGAAGAAGAGAAAGAGTTGCAGGAACTTCCCTGAGCCAATCTGGCAAACACTACACTGTCCACACGTTCCTGATTCGTTGCAAACGGCAATGGGTCAGCACAACGGCTCACCGCTTCGATACCGATCGATGCGGTGAGTTTTTACTTGCTACCCCAGATCTCCCAGGCTGCAAGTGCCTGCAACTCCAGCATCTCGGCGCCGTTCTTGACGGTGGCGCCCTGTTCCCTCCCCTTTTTTAGAAAGAGGGTCTCGGCCGGGTTGTAGACCAGGTCGTAGAGCAGGTGAGCGGGGGTAAGGAGATGGTAGGGTACTTGGGGGCACACCTCCACATCTGGAAAGGTGCCTACCGGGGAACAGTTTACAATGATCGTGTATTCGCGCAAGATCGCCTCGTCCAGTTCACCGTAGGTAAACCTGCCGGCTGCTGCCGTTCGCGATACCTCTTTCCAGCCGATATGCATCTCGTCGAAGACCGCTCTCACTGCTTTCGATGCGCCTCCCGTTCCCAGTATGAGCGCTTTCCTGTGAAGTTCCGGGCGGATCAGCGGCTCTATCGAATTCTTGAATCCGATATAGTCGGTATTATATCCGGTGAGGCGGTAGAAGTACATGTTTCCGGGCTCACGCTCAATCTTGATGGTATTTACAGCACCAATCCGTTCCGCTTCGGGTGTTATCCTGTCGAGAAAAGGGATCACCTTCTCCTTGTAGGGGATGGTGACGTTGAGTCCGTACAGGTGCTGGTTGAAGAGAATCACTTCACGTAACTGCAGGATATCTTCGATCTCGAAGTTGAGATATTCCGCATCGATGCCTTCGCGTGCGAATTTTTCAGTAAAGAACTTCGCCGAGAAGGAGTGTTTTAAGGGAAAGCCGATCAGTCCGTAGGTGCGTACCATTATTTTTCCGCGATGTAGAGTGTTGCAATTCCCAGCGTAAACCGTCTTAACCGGATGTTCCGGAAGCCGTTCTTCTTCAGGATCAGCATCATCTCCCTGCCTTGCGGAAAGGCGGCAATCGACTCGGGCAGGTAGCGATAGGCCCGCTGCTCGGTTGCCACGCTGTTGGAAAGAAGCGGCATCACATATTTCGAATAGAGGGAGAAGAGCTCCTTCATCGGGGTTTTTTCGGGCGTGGTCAGTTCGAGAAACAGGAACACCCCCCCCGGTTTGAGTACCCGCAGGATCTCGCCGAAACTTTTATCGATATTCTCGAAGTTGCGGACGCCGAAGGCGGCGGTTACTGCATCGAACGATGCTTCGGGAAAGGAGAGGGCGGCAGAATCCTGCTGTTCGAAGGTGATGGTCTGCTCCATCCCCTTCCGTTTCACCTTCTCCCTGCCAACGGCCATCATCCCGTCGGAGATGTCGATGCCTACGATCCGCTCCGGATCCAGTATCTCGTTTGCCAGGATGGCGAAGTCGCCCGTTCCGGTGGCCACGTCGAGGATCAGCCTGGGGTGGTAGGGTTTCAATGCACCGATCGACTCCCTGCGCCAGTAGTTGTCGATACCCAGCGAGAGCAACCGGTTCAGTTTGTCGTAATTGGGTGCAATCCGGTTGAACATGGCTTCCACCTGCTCCCTCTTGGATGCTTCGGTTTGGTAGGGCTGAACTTTTTCTACGTTATAGGCCATCTTGTGTCGTTTTAAAGATATGGTGTTCTATTTCGTCAGGAAATCGAGGATGTTCCGTTCAATCCGGGCCTCCAGACCGGTTGTGTCTGCCTTGACGAACTTCTCGCCGGTGATCTTTTCAAAGAGCTCGATATACCTTTCAGAAACAGTGTTGCAGTACGCTTCACTCATTTCGGGAACCTTCTCTCCTTCACGACCTTGAAATCCATTCTCCATCAGCCATTTTCTGACAAACTCCTTCGATAGCTGCTTCTGTTCCTCGCCTCTCTCGAACCGCTCTTCGTAGCCCTCGCTGTAGAAATAGCGGGAGGAGTCTGGGGTATGGATCTCGTCGATCAGGTAGATCTTGCCATCTTTTTTCCCGAATTCATATTTGGTATCGACCAGGATCAACCCTTTCTTTGCAGCCATCTCGGTACCGCGCTGAAATAGGGCGTATGTGTACTGTTCCAGCTGTTCGTAATCTTCCCGGCTGACCACTCCACGGGCAATGATCTCCTCTTTCGAGATGTTTTCGTCGTGCCCCTCATCGGCTTTGGTTGTCGGTGTAATCAGCGGCTTTTCGAATTTCTGGTTTTCACGCAACCCCTCGGGTAGCGTTACCCCGCACAGCGTTCGAGCTCCTTTCTGGTATTCACGCCATGCGCTTCCGGTGATATAGCCCCTGATGACCATCTCCACCTTGAACGGCTCGCACCGAATGCCAACGGTAACCATCGGGTCGGGCGATGCAATTTTCCAGTTGGGGACGATGTCGGCGGTTGCATCGAGAAACTTTGAGGCAATCTGATTGAGAACCTGTCCCTTATAGGGAATTCCCTTGGGCAGTACGACGTCGAATGCCGAGATCCTGTCGGTGGCAATCATCACCAGCCTGTCCTGGCCGATGCTGTATACATCACGGACCTTTCCGTGGTAAACACTGGTTTGTTCGGGGAAGTTGTAATTGGTTGTTGTAAGGGCGTTTGGCATATGCACAATATTTTTCGATGTCCGATATATTATCTCTTTTTCTCATTGCCGTATTGATGCTCCGGCACCTCCTTCTCGTATGCCTCCACAATCCGTTGAACCAGCTTGTGGCGTACGATATCTTTTTTGTTAAACTCTACCGTGGAGATCCCCTTGATCCCCTTCAGCAGGTTCATCGAGTGGGTCAGGCCCGACTGCTGGGAGGTGGGCAGGTCGATCTGCGTCACGTCGCCGGTGACGATCATCTTCCCGTTCAGTCCCAGCCGGGTAAGAAACATCTTGATCTGCTGTTTGGTGGTGTTTTGCGCCTCGTCGAGGATGATTATCGCATCGTTCAGTGTGCGTCCGCGCATAAAGGCGAGCGGTGCGATCTGGATAATCTTGTTTTCGATATACTCCTTGAGTTTCAAGGGGGGAATCATATCCTCCAGTGCATCGTAAAGGGGTTGAAGATAGGGATCGATCTTCTCCTTCATGTCGCCAGGGAGAAATCCGAGCTTTTCACCTGCTTCAACGGCAGGGCGACTGAGGATGATCTTTCTTACCTGTTTGGTTTTTAAAGCTCTTACTGCCAGCGCTATGGCTGTGTATGTCTTTCCCGAGCCGGCGGGGCCGATGGCGAAGACCAGATCATTCGTGCCGAATGCGTCCACCAGTTTCTTCTGGTTGGCTGTCCGGGCCAGGATCGGCTTGCCGTTCAACCCGTGGATGATCAGGTTGTCCTGGTTTACAACCGTTGGAGCCTTTCCCTTCACGATATCCAGGATATCCTCCTCCTTCAGCAGGTTCATTTCGATGCTGAACTTCTCCAACTCGTGCACCTTCTCTTCGAATGTGTTCAGTTCATTTTCGTCGCCGATCACTTTGATTACATTGCCGCGGGCTACGATACGAAGTTTCGGGAATAGCGTTTTCAGCAGTTGTACGTTGCTGTTGTTAATCCCGAAAAATACAACCGGATCCACATTTTCGAGGATGACGATGCGTTCTATCATTTAGTGCCGTTTGAAAAGTTCAACGAATATTGATACACCCTGTTCTCCTGCCCTTCTACATAGTTGATAAATGCATTGTTCACCAGTCTGTTGCCGCCCGGAGTGGGGTAGTTGCCCGAGAAGTACCAGTCGCCCGTATTATTGGGACACGCCTTATGCAGATCTTCGATCGACTGGAACACGATCTTCACCTCCGCCTTGATATCCTTGTCGGTCAGCATCTCGGCAATCTTGTCCGAGATCTCCTCTTCAGTAAAGGGTGCATAGATCTCTTTCACGTAATTGACCATCTCCTCCTTCTTCTTCCGGCTCTGGGCAACGCACTTCTCATATACATCCTGGATGATGTGCTGCATGCCCCGCTCTTCCAGCAGATTGATCGCCGCTTTGAATGCGATGAATTCACTCATGCGCGACATGTCGATACCGTAGCAGTCGGGATAGCGAATCTGCGGCGAAGAGGAGACAATGACTATCTTTTTTGGATCCAGCCTGTCGAGAATCTTGATAATGCTCTGTTTCAAGGTTGTTCCCCGCACGATGCTGTCGTCGATAATCACCAGCGTGTCCTTTCCCCGCTTCAACGATCCGTAAGTAATGTCGTAAACGTGGGCTGCCAGGTCGTTCCTCGATTTGCCCTGCGCGATGAATGTGCGCAGCTTGATATCCTTGATCGCCACCTTTTCCGATCGTACCCTTTTGGAGAGTATCTTCTCCACCTCCTCGGCAGTCAACTCATCCCGTTTCTCGAGCAGCTCGATCGCCTTGTTCTGATTGAAGCGCTTTTCCAACCCTTCCAGCATGCCGAAGTAGGCCACCTCGGCCGTGTTGGGGATAAACGAGAAGACGGTGTTGTCGAAATCATTCCCTATTGTCTCAACAATTTTGGGCACAAGAAGTTCGCCCAGTCTCTTCCTCTCGCGGTAGATATCGTAATCAGACCCCCGCGAGAAATAGATCCGCTCAAAGGAGCAGGGGGTTATTTTTTCTTTTGGTTCCAAGATCTGCCGGTTCATTATGGTGCCGTTCCGCTTCACGATAAAGGCTTCACCGGGCTGTAGTTCACGGATATCATCTTTTTTCAGGTTGAATGCCGTCTGGATGACGGGCCGTTCAGATGCCACCACTGCAACCTCATCGTCGTGATAGTAGAATGCCGAACGGATTCCCCACGGATCTCGCAAGGTAAAGGTGTCGCCACAGCCAATCAGTCCACAAAGGGCATACCCGCCATCCCATAACTTACTGGCCCGCTTCAGCAGAAATGGTATGTCCAGCTTCTCCTCGATAAGGCGACTAATCTCCGGGCCGCTCAATCCTGTTTTGTCGATCTTGTCATACTGGTACTGCACTTCCCGGTCGAGATAGTGGCCAAGGGTCTCCAGCATCACGAAGGTGTCGGCGTAATCGCGTGGATGCTGCCCCTCGGAGAGCAGCTGCTCGAACATCTCGTCCACGTTGGTCATGTTGAAATTTCCAGCCAGCGCCAGGTTGCGAGAAGCCCAGTTGTTGCGCCGAAGCAGCGGATGGACATAGGTGATGCCGCTTTTCCCGGTGGTGCTGTATCGCAGGTGGCCGATAAACAACTCAGCTGCAAACGGCACCGAATGTTTTACAAAGTCGATATCCTGAAGTTGTTGGGGAGTGAAATCTCTGAACGAATCGTGCACCTTCCCGAAGATCTCCGAGATGGCTCCTGACCCCTGTGCCCTCTCCCTGAAAATGAATTCGTTGCCGGGAGACGCTTCCAGCTTTACCGCACCCAGGCCTGCACCTTCCTGTCCCCGGTTGTGCTGTTTCTCCATCAGCAGATAGAGCTTGTCGAGGCCATACTGCCACGTTCCATATTTTTTTTGATAATAGTCGAGGGGTTTCAAGAGGCGGATCATGGCGATACCGCACTCGTGCTTGATGATGTCAGTCATTGATGAACCTTTCAGAAATTGAGGTACAAATTTAAGGCTATTTGAGAAAATAATGGTGCTCTTTGAAGTTAATTTTTGCTTTGGGAGTGGAGAAGCCAATGGGCTGCTAAGAAACTTTATCTTATCTTTGCGAGAAAAGTAGGAGTTGTAAGATGAATTGGGAACGATTGTTGTCTTCGGTACGTTTCGGAATGGAGGCCTACCGATCCGAAAAAAGACACGACAGGACGGAATATCAGCGTGACTATGACCGGTTGATCTTTTCGTCGCCCTTCCGGCGATTGCAGAACAAAACACAGGTCTTTCCGCTGCCCGGGAGTGTTTTTGTGCATAACAGGCTGACACACAGTCTTGAGGTCTCTAGTGTCGGGCGCTCGCTGGGGGAGAATACCGCTCGGGCGCTCCGCAAAAGATATCCCGATTCACCGGCTCATTTCGAAGAGATGGGAGCCATTGTCTCTGCTGCCTGCCTGGCTCACGATCTGGGCAATCCCCCATTCGGACACTCGGGAGAGAAGGCGATCTCCACCTTTTTCTCAGAGGGGAGAGGATCGGTGCTGCGGGAGCAGGTGGAGCGGGAAGGGGGCAGATGGAGCGATTTTACCTGTTTCGAGGGGAATGCCAATGCTGTCCGGCTGTTGATGCATCAGTTCAAGGGGCGTCGCAAGGGCGGCTTTGCATTGACCTATTCTACCCTAGCATCCATAGTGAAGTATCCCTATTCGTCGCAGTTGAGCGGAGGTAAAAACAAGTTCGGTTTTTTTGCTTCGGAAGAGGCCGATTACCGGTCGATAGCAGATGAGCTGGGAATACCCTGCCTCAATGATGCACCGGTCAGGTATGCGCGCCACCCGCTGGTCTATCTGGTTGAGGCGGCCGATGATATCTGTTACCAGATCATGGATATTGAAGATGCCCACAAGTTGCGACTGATCTCTACCGATAAGGCGAAAGATCTTTTTCTCGATTTCTTTGAAGGGGAGAAGCGGCAACGGAGATTCGACAACCTCAATTTCGTGAGCGATCTCAACGAGCAGATCGCCTATCTGCGTTCTAGTGTTATCGGATTGCTGGTAAACGAATGTTCAGAAGCCTTTATGAAGCATGAAGAGGCGATCCTGTCGGGCGAATTCAATGGAACCTTGATAAAAAGTATCTCCGAAAACGCGCAACAGGCATACCGGCAATGTTCCGACTTTGCAGTCGCCAATATCTACTCTTCGAAAGATGTCTTGGATATTGAACTGGCCGGATACCGGATCATCGGTTTTCTGCTTGAAAAGCTCTCCGATGCCATACAGAATCCCACGCACACCTATTCCCAATTGCTACTGGGGAGGATCCCCGAGCAATATGAGCCAGAAGCGGACGATCTCTACTCCCGGATACAGGCGATCGTTGATTATGTATCGGGAATGACAGATATCTATGCGCTCGATCTCTACCGGAAGATAACCGGAATGGGATTGCCAGCAATCTGATCCGAATTGTTGACAAATTGTAAGCAAATATTCTTTATTGATTTTTTATTGAAAATATTTGGGTGTTTTTGTTTTATTTTTATAAATTTGCAACGTGGTTTTTTCATAATAGTATTAGATTTAAGGTTAACATGTTTGGCAGGGTGTCGCGAGATATCCTGCCAAAATTATTTCAGGATTCATCCACTCCCGATGTAAAATAGTAGCAAAATATTTTCTACCCTCCACAAACTTTTTTAATTTTGTTTCAAGATTTTACATTATGAAGAGCAAGCTCATCCTCTTTCCGTTGCTGATATTCCCCCTGTTGTTTATTCAATGTTCCGGTGGTGACAAGTTGCACCGGCAACTGGTGAAAATGGCTGAAAATATGAACAGTACCGCCCCGGTTCAGCTCGACAACCATACGTTGTTCCTGGGAGCTGACGTGACGGAGGAGAATCTATTTCAGTACCGGTACCGGCTGTTGAATACCGATGATCCACAATCGCTGATGGAGGCGGTTGAAGAACAGACCCGGACCAATATCAGGGAGGCATTCAGGTTGAACCCCGACCTGAGGATTTTCACGGTAAATGATGTCCGGATTGATTACATTTATACCGATTCTGTAGGAAACGTAGTGAAAACAATACATATCACGCCTGAAGATTACAAATAAAAGATTATTACCATTATGAACCGTTACTTTTACATTGACAGCGAAGGAAAACAGAAAGGCACGTTCACTCCGGAGGAGTTGAAGAGTGAAAATATCAAAAAGGAGACGCTGGTGTGGACGCAGGGAATGAGCGAATGGACACGTGCTGCGGATATACCCGAACTGAGTCTGCTGTTTGAAGAGAGTAGGGATTTCTATTCGCCGCAACCGGTGACACCGCCAGCGGTGAGGCCCGGTTACGGATCCGCCCCGTCGCCGCAACAGCCGATGCCCAAGTCCTGGCTGATCGAGTCGATCTTGGCAACCATCCTTCCGTTTCTGCTCTGCAGCTGTATCTTCAGTCTATTGGGGATTATCGGGATTGTGAATGCTTCGAAAGTGGAATCCCTTTATCTCCGCGGTGACTATGCCGGTTCGCTGGAGGCCTCCAATCAGGCGGAAAAATGGACAAAGATTGCCATGTGGATCGGGATTGCCTGGGTGATTCTCTGGATTGTTGCCGTCATCCTCATTATCGCTTTTGGTGTGTCGATGTCCGGCATAACCGATGTGTTCAGTGGATCGGGATACGAAATTTAATCCGGTTATTGGAGCTGTCGTTAGCCTGCTGCTGGCGGCAGCCGTTTTTCTGCTCTACCGTTTCGACCCGGAGGAGGCGGCGGTTTTTCCCCGCTGCCTTTTCCTGGTGGTCACCGGATATGAGTGTCCCGGGTGTGGCACGCAACGTGCGCTACATCATCTCTTTCACCTGGAACTGAGCAGTGCATTTTCGGAAAATGGGCTGATTCTCTTCCTCCTTCCCTATCTGTTGCTCGGTGGTTACCTGGCCTTTTTCAACGGCAATAGACGGTTTCCCGGGTTGGCGAGACTCCTTTTCGGTAAACGGGCCGCGATCATTGTGGTTTCTCTCATCCTGCTCTATTGGGTGGCCAGGAACCTGTAGAGGATCAGCTCAGCTTCTCCTTCAGGAACCTGCCGGTGTGCGACTCCTTGCACATCGCCACCTGCTCAGGTGTTCCTTCACATACGATGTAACCGCCCGCTTTCCCCCCTTCAGGGCCAATGTCGATGATATGGTCGGCACACTTGATCACATCCATGTTGTGTTCGATGATGATGACCGTATGTCCCCGTTCGATAAGTGCATTGAACGCCTTCAGCAGCGTTTTGATGTCGTGAAAATGGAGTCCGGTGGTCGGCTCGTCAAAAATGAAGAGAGTGGGAGACGACTTCTCCTCACCCAGGTAGTAGGCCAGCTTCACCCGCTGGTTTTCTCCGCCCGACAGTGTCGATGAAGATTGCCCCAGCTTGATGTATCCGAGCCCGACGTCCTGCAGCGGTTGTAATCTTTTGGTGATCTTCTTTTCGGTGGTTCCCTTCTGTGCTCCAAAAAACTCGATGGCCTGATTGACGGTCATCTCCAGCACATCGTGGATATTGAGCCCCTTGTACTCCACATCCAGGACCTCGGCTGAAAAACGTTTGCCGTGACACGACTCGCATTCCAGACGAATATCGGCCATAAACTGCATCTCCACGGTAATGGTGCCTTCGCCTTTGCACTCGTCGCATCTGCCGCCTTCCACATTGAAGGAAAAATGTGCCGGGGTGTATCCCATCTGCTTGGCAAGCGGCTGGGAGGCGAAGAGCTTGCGGATCTCGTCGTACGCCTTGATGTAGGTAACCGGGTTGGAGCGGGTGGATCTTCCGATCGGGTTCTGGTCGACAAACTCCACCGAGCTGACCAGCTTCAGATCGCCGGAAAGGGAGTTGAATTCGGCCTGTTCCAATGCAGTCCCCTTGTAGTGGTTGTGCAAGGCGTTGCTCAGCACATCATTCACCAGCGACGATTTTCCCGAACCGCTGACACCCGTGACCACGGTCATGACATGCAGCGGGAACTTCACGTCGATATTCTTCAGGTTATTCTGCCGGGCACCCTTCACCTCGATGTAGCTGTTCCACCTCCGGCGCTGCTTCGGCACCTCGATCTTCTCTTCGCCAGTCAGGTACTTCACGGTGTAACTGTTGCTTTTTTTCTCGAGCTCGGAGAGGTTGCCCTGATACATGATCCTTCCGCCGTTTCGTCCTGCTTCGGGACCGATGTCGATGATGTAGTCGGCCGCCCGGATAATTTCCTCATCGTGTTCAACCACGACAACAGTATTGCCCAGTTGCTGCAACTGCCGCAAGACCTTGATCAGCAGGTGGGTGTCGCGCGAATGGAGTCCGATGCTCGGTTCATCCAGGATGTAGAGCGAGCCCACCAGGCTGCTGCCCAGCGATGACGCGAGGTTGATCCGCTGACTCTCACCGCCCGAAAGGGTGTTGGATAAACGGTTCAACGTCAGATATCCCAGCCCGACATCGATCAGGAAGCGGATCCGGTTGTTGATCTCGGTGAGCAGCCGTTGGGCGATGGCTGCGTCGGTCTCGTCGAGCACAAGGTCGTCGAAGAAGAGCTTCAACTCCGTGATGGGCATAAGAACCAGTTCGTTGATGCTCTTGCCTCCCACCTTCACGTATACAGCCTCCTTTTTCAACCGGGCACCCTTGCAGACGGGGCAGCTGGTCTTTCCCCGATATCGTGCCAGCATCACCCGGTACTGGATCTTGTAGAGGTTCTCCTCCAGCATCTGGAAAAAATCGTTGATCCCGTAGATACCGAGGTCGTGCCGCCCGTTCCACAAAATATCTTTCTCTTCATCGCTCAGTTCGAAGTATGGACGATGGATGGGAAAATCGGCTTTATAGGCGTTGAATACAAACTCTCTCTTCCACTCGCCCATCTTTTCTCCCTTCCAGCATTGAACGCACTCTTCCTGAACCGAAAGGCTTTTGTCGGGAATAACCAGGTTCTCGTCGATACCGATCACTTTCCCGAACCCCTCGCATTTGGGGCAGGCTCCCACGGGACTGTTGAAGTTGAACATCAGCTCCGACGGCTCTTCGAAGGTGATGCCGTCTGCCTCGAAACGGTTTGAGAAGGTGAAGCTTTCAATCCCCTCCTGAGTCCAGAACCGGATGATGCATTCGCCTCTTCCCTCGATAAAGGCCGTCTCCACCGAGTCGGAGAGCCGGTTGATGACCGACTTGTCGCCCGAACAGGATAACCGGTCGATAACCAGCAGGATATCCCGTACATCCGGCATTTTCTCCTGAGCCAGTACCTCGTCGATCCGGTAAAAGGTGTCGCCCACATCGACCCTCGAAAAACCCTCCTTCATCAGGATATCCAGTTGCTCGGGCAATGTTCTTCCGTTTCGCAACTGGATGGGTGACAGTACGGCCATCCGTGTACCTTCCCGGTACTCCAGCATCTTGGCGATCACATCGCTGACGGTATGTTTTTTCACCTCATTGCCGGAAACGGGCGAGATGGTTTTCCCTATCCGGGCATAAAGCAACCGGAGGTATTCATAAATCTCGGTGGATGTGCCAACCGTCGAACGGGGATTTCGGGTATTCACCTTCTGCTCGATGGCAATGGCAGGTGGAATTCCTTTGATAAAGTCGCACTCTGGTTTGTTCATCCGGCCGAGAAACTGGCGGGCATAGGCCGAAAGGCTCTCCACATACCTGCGTTGACCTTCGGCATATAACGTATCGAATGCCAGGGATGATTTTCCGGATCCGGAGAGACCCGTGATGACGGTGAACCTGTTCCGGGGGATAACCACATCGATGTTTTTGAGGTTGTTGACTCGCACCCCCTTGAGTTCTATCTGTTTTTCGTTGCTCATAAATTGGAATTCAACCTGCAAATATAAAGACTTTATTAGCGACAAAAAAGGGGAGTTAATCAATATTCAGAAATATTTTCCCTATTTTTGCAGATCACGAACGTTGGAAAAATCAGCATGACACCACGATGAACGATTTTTTTTCGGATATGACGCATGAGTTTGCATTGCCGTTCACCAATCCCGTTCTAATTTTTGCGGTGTTATTGGCAATAGTCTTGCTTGCCCCGCTTCTATTGAAACGTTTCAATGTGCCGAGCATCATCGGACTGATTGTGGCCGGGGTGATCATTGGTCCGTTCGGGCTGAATCTTGTCGACAACAACCATCAGGGCGTGTCGATGTTTTCTACCATCGGCCTGCTCTACATCATGTTTATTGCCGGACTGGAACTCGACCTGAATGAATTTATCTCCAACAAGAACAAAAGTCTCGTTTTTGGTCTCTTTACCTTTATCCTCCCCCTCTCGGTAGGATTCCCGGTTTGTTACTACCTGCTGGGATATGACCTGAGTGCCAGTTTTCTTACCGCCAGCATGTTCGCCACACACACGCTGGTTACATACCCCATCGTCAGCAGGATGGGGGTTGCCAAGAACCAGGCCGTAGCCATTACGGTTGGAGGTACCATCCTGACCGATACGGCCGTACTGATCATTCTTGCGCTGGTCCTCTCCGGAAATGACGGGGGGCTGGATCTCGCGTTTTTAGTGAGGTTGCTGATATCGCTGGTCGCCTTCTCATCTATTGTTTTTCTGCTTATTCCGCGGATCACCAGGTGGTTTTTCCAGCAAGCCGAAGGGGAGAAGTACCTGCACTATATCTTTGTGCTGTTTGTGGTCTTTTTCTGCGGTTTTCTGGCGGAGCTCGGCGGGATTGAGCCGATTATTGGTGCATTTGCGGCAGGTTTGGCCCTCAACAGGTTGATTCCGCACTCTTCGGCATTGATGAACCGGATCGAATTTTTCGGTAACTCCCTCTTCATTCCCATCTTTCTGATTTCAGTCGGCATGTTGGTGGATGTGTCGGTAGTTTTTGACGGACCTGCCACCCTGTTGATCGCTTTGACACTTACTGTTACGGCCATTGCCGGGAAATGGGTTGCAGCCTTCTTCACCCAGGTGATTTTCAAGTACTCGGCAATACAGCGGAATATCATCTTCGGATTGAGCAGCTCCCATGCCGCGGCTACCATTGCGGTCATTATCGTCGGGTACAATGCCGGTATCCTGGATGAATATATCCTGAACGGGACGATTATTCTGATTCTGCTTACCTGCATCGTTGCCTCGCTTGTCACCCAGAAGTCGGCAAAAGAGCTTGCCATCAGTCAGGAGAATGCTCCGTTGTCAGATTCCGATCTGGGAGCCTTTGCACAGGAGAAGATCCTGGTTCCCATTGCCAATCCCTCAAACATCGGACACCACGTTGAACTGGCCTTATTGATGAAAGACCGGCAGTCGGTGAATTCGGTCTCGTTGCTGGGTGTGGTTCCCAATAACGAGGAGGCAGAGAAGAACATTGTCAGCTTCCGGAAACAGCTCGAGGAGTTTGTGCAGAATGCCGTGGCCGCCGATATCGACGTTGATATTGTCACCACCATCGACCACAACGCTGCCAGCGGGATTGTACGTACTGCACGTGAGTTGATGTGCGATATCGTGATCCTGGGCTGGCCGGGAAAGACCGGAATGTTGGAAAAGCTGCTGGGCGACAAGGTAGATCTTATTATCAAGAATATCGACAGGAACATGTTTATCTGTCATATCGAGCACGAACTCTTCACCCATAAGCGCATTGTGGTGGTTTCACCTCCGCTTGTAGAA
>MTKW01003782.1_pt1 | contig 35949 bp, 36 predicted proteins | sample 1042761 | NCBI WGS metagenome assembly MTKW01 (sample SAMN06205366, study PRJNA360243) | anaerobic digester metagenome | biome: Wastewater treatment plant; feature: Anaerobic digester sludge; material: sludge; isolation source: anaerobic digester fed with sludge from wastewater treatment plant ...
GCCAGCAGCATGGTGATAGCTGCGGTCGTGGTGGTCTTACCGTGGTCTACGTGACCGATGGTACCCACGTTGACGTGAGGTTTAGTCCTCTCGAATTTCTGTTTTGCCATTCTGATTCCACTCCTCTCGGAAAGCTTCATTATTTTATATTTTATAATCACGGTATCTTTCGTCAAGTGGTGGTAAAGTCCTCCTAAACGCCCAAGAAAAGGTACAATTGGCAGAAAAGAACGGCTAAAACCCCCAAAAAGGTCCAGAAAATCTCATTATCCGAGAGCTGTGATACCCCTTTTTTGTGCTGACGAGTTAATAAGTACAGTGTGGTGATTACAGCCAGGGGCCAAATCAACCACAAGGGGACCAGCAGAGAATAGATTAACGAGACAATTACCGCGATCACCCAGACCAGCACAGCCCACACCCCCCGCTTCATAGTATGAGGACGCAGGCTTAGTGCAACAAAAAACCATCAGATTCAATCTGACGGCTACAGTAGTTAAAATGGTTGCGGGGGCCGGATTCGAACCGACAACCTCCGGGTTATGAGCCCGACGAGCTACCAGACTGCTCCACCCCGCGGTGTTTTAATAAAAATGGTGGAGGGAACAGGATTCGAACCTGTGAAGGCGTTGCCAGCAGATTTACAGTCTGCCCCCTTTGGCCAGCTTGGGTATCCCTCCACACTTATTAACTTTGTTGGAGCCGGTGGAGGAAGTCGAATCCACAACCTCTCGATTACAAGTCGAGTGCTCTGCCAATTGAGCTACACCGGCTTAACCACTTAAGAGTATAGCAACGAAATCGCTGTATGTCAACCGCAAAATCCAGTATTTTTACTGGATACTTTCCCGCTTCTCCAGATAGCGCTCGAGTTTACGCTTCACTCGCTGCAGGGCATTGTCAATTGACTTGACGTGCCTACCCAATTCGTCCGCTATCTCTTGATAGCTCTTCCCTTCCAGATAATACATGAGTACCTGCCACTCCAGCTCGCTGAGGAACTCCACCATTTTCGTTTCAATATCGATGAACTCTTCTCTGCTGATAACCAGTTCCTCCGGGTCTGTCACCTTGGAACCGGCAATCACATCGAGGAGCGTCCGATCCGATTCTTCGTCGTAAATGGGTTTGTTCAGCGAAACGTAGGAATTGAGGGGAATGTGCTTCTGCCGAGTTGCGGTCTTAATTGCAGTGATAATTTGACGGGTAATGCAGAGCTCTGCAAAGGCACGGAACGAAGCAAGCTTGTCCGGGCGAAAGTCGCGAATGGCCTTGTAAAGGCCGATCATTCCTTCTTGAATGATATCTTCCCGATCTGCCCCAATTAAAAAATAAGAACGTGCCTTAGCTCGCACGAAGTTCTTGTACTTGTTAATCAGGTGCTCTTGCGCGTAATCATCTGTGTCCCGGGCGAGTTGAACAATCTCTTCGTCGCTCAAATTCTCGTACATTTGAAACAAGTTCCTCGGTGCATTTACACCCACCATCGATCGCCTCCGCCTCAGGTGTTTGTCCAGATTAACACGAGTCAATTATACACCATGACGCGGATAGGGTCAAGACAAGCCCCCTCGCTGCCTGACGATCTCAAAGAGCAATACGGCGGCGGCCACCGAGGCATTGAGGGAGTTCACCTCTCCACGCATGGGAATAGATGCTAGGAAGTCACATTTTTCCTTAACGAGCCTGCTCAGGCCCGCTCCTTCACTGCCCACAACTAAGGCCAAAGGCCCGGTTAGATCCTGTTGGTAACAGGCTTCCCCGTCCATATCCGCCCCCGCAATCCAAAAGCCTTCTTCCTTGAGGCGATCCATCGCCGCAGCCAAATTAACCACCCGGCAGACGGGCAGGTAATTGGCGGCACCGGCAGAGGCTTTCATTACTGCTGCCGTCACACCGGCAGCCCGGCGCTCAGGGATGATCACGCCGTGGGCCCCAGCCGCTTCCGCACTTCTGATAATCGAGCCCAGGTTGTGGGGATCCTGAATTTTGTCTAAAAGGACCAAAAGGGGAGGCCAATCGGGCGTTCGCACCTTCGCCAACAGTTCATCTAAGCTGACGTATTCCACCTCGGCCAGCTGAGCCAATACACCTTGGTGGTTTGGTATTTCACTCAAGCGATCCAAAACCTGGCGGTCCACCTCCTGTATCAACACTCCCCGCTTGGTGGCCAGGTCAATGATCTGCCTAATTGTGCCTTTGCGCTGGCCCTTGGCTATCAATAGGCGGTTGATTTCCTGCCCAGAGCGCAGCGCTTCCAGTACGGGCTGACGCCCGGCAATATTACTCACTAAGTTTCAATACCTCCCTTTCGAAAATACCGAAAGAAATGGGAGCGACTTCTTTCACCAGCTCAAGTACGGCTTGGGCGTACACACGAATCTCCTTCTGAGCTGCCCGATCCAGGCGCAGCTGGAGAAAGTTCATGAGGGAGCTGCCGTTCACGGTCCAATAAAAGGTGGTGTAAATACCTACAGGCAGTACGCTGCGGGCTTGTTCTTTGGGGAGCCTATGCTCTGTCACCAGCTGTTCGTAAAAGTCAAAGGCGCTTTCATTCTGGGCAATCCAAGCTTCCCGCAACTCCCCCTCTAGGTTTTCCGGAATGTAATAGTCCCGCAGGGCGACGCAGTACCGAAGGGATTCTTCGTTGTAAGAGCCGATGCGGTGGCGGAACCACTGGCGGGCCACAAATAGGGGCGCTTTAACGTCAAAGGTAAAGACCATAGCCTCAAAGGGCGTTTTATGCCCGGCTGTGATCAAATGGCGCAGCAGTTTCCGATCCGAGTCCTCCGACTTAGCCTCACTTCGCCAGCAGCGCCTGGCGTTGCGGATCACTGCCTGGTCTTGTCCCATGTATTCCACCAATTCCACAAACCCGTTGTTGAGTACTTTCACTGCCATTCCTCCCGTTTATGATTTGAGCGAGGGTTCAATTCTATCCATGAGTTCCTTAAGGCGCTGTTTTTGGCCGCTCAGGAACAGATAACCCAAAAGGGCCTCAAACCCAGTGCTGTAGCGATACTCTAAAGCATCAGCGTGTCTGGGCACCCCTCCCTTAGCATTTCGACCTCGGCGAACCACATCCTTTTCCTCTTCGGTTAAAATAGGTTCCCACTCATGCAAAATAGCCGCCTGTCCCGCCGCCTGCACATATTTCACGGCAGCCCCGTGCAGTTCGTGCACTTTGGGCGATAGGGCAGCCAGTTTGGTGCGGATATACAGTTCATAAACCGCATCGCCCACATAGGCTAGTACCAATGGCGACAGGCGATCGGGATTCAACTCTCCGTCAATAAACACGCTATCACCTAGACCTTCCATCTGGGCCCCTGGGGTGTATCTTCAATAGTCACGCCCAGTTCGGCCAGTTCGTCCCTGATCCGATCGGCAAGTTCGAAATTTCTAGCCCGCCTGAGTTCTTCCCGCAGGCCAAGAAGCAGATCGAGCAGATCGGCTGTCAACCCGCTTCCGTCCACCTTTTTCAGCTGGACGATATCCATGATGTCTATGGCGTAGAGCTGAAAGAGTTCCAGAGCCTGGGCAAAAACGGCGCGGTTGTTCCCGCCATTGTGCTTATAGGTGTTCACTTCCCGTACCAGTTCGAACAGGACGCCAATTGCCTTTGCCGTGTTAAAATCATCGCTGAAGGCGGCAAAAAGCTCCTCCCCTAAGCGCTTTATTTCTTCTACTGCTTTCTGTTCCAGCTCACCTAGGGCAGCGTTCTCGGCCTGCTCCATGTCAGCCATCAGGGTCCTGACCGCGTCATTAAGCCTACTCCAGCCCCGCTCCATCTCCTCTAGCTTACCTTCGTAGTATTCCAAAGCGGAGCGGTAATGGACGCTCAGAAGATAGAAACGGAGCAGTTCCTTAGGGTAGCGTTCTGTCAGCTGCTTGATTGAAATCACGTTACCCAAGGACTTGGACATTTTCTCGTCCTTAAGGTTGATCATACCGGTATGCACCCAATAGCGGGCTAAGGATTTGCCTGTAGCCGCCTCGCTCTGGGCGATTTCGTTTTCATGGTGGGGGAAAATGAGATCGGTACCTCCCCCGTGAAAATCAAACTCTTCCCCCAGGTATTTCTGGGACATGGCGGAGCATTCAATATGCCAGCCCGGCCTGCCCAAACCCCATGGACTGTCCCAAGCGGGCTCACCCGGTTTTGCCCCTTTCCAGAGGGCAAAATCCACCGCATCTCGCTTGGCCGGATCCACCTCAAAACGCGTCCCTTCCCGCAGCTCTTCCAGCTTCTGCTTGCTCAGCTTGCCGTATTCAGGGAAAGAGGCCACATGGAAAAAGACATCGCCGTTACCCTGGTAGGCGTGCTCCTTTTCCACCAGCGTTTCCACCAAACCCACGATTTCAGGGATATGCTCGCTCACTTTGGGGTAATAATCTGCCCGCTCCACACCCAGCGCATCCATGGCCGCCAGGTATTCCTCAGTGTAATAGCTGGAGATTTCCAGTGCGTCGACCCCCTGCTGCTGGGCCCGTTCAATAATCTTGTCGTCCACGTCCGTGAAGTTCTGGACATGGATCGTTTTGTAACCTTGGGAACGGAAGAAACGCTTGATCACATCCCACACCACGCTGGGCCGGGCATGCCCCAGATGGGCCTCCGCGTAGGGTGTAACGCCGCAGACGTAGATACTTACCTCACCCTCTTTGCGCGGGGCAAATTCTTCCTTTTTCTGGGTCAATGTATTGTATACGTAGATTTTCACCAGTTAAACTCCTCCCTTCAAAATAAAACGGCCCCAGTCTCTACAGAGACGTGGGCCGCGGTTCCACTCTGCTTCCAAAGGCACAACAAACAGACGCGCCTTGGCACTCAAACACGATAACGAGTGTACCGTCCAAGCCTACCCCGGGCTCGCCGGATCGGTTGGAAGATCAGGGGTGCACTTCAGCCGCTTCCGCCTTAGGATGTTTCCAGCACGCCATCCCTCTCTGGAAGGCTTCCGAGCCTACTCTCCCCGTCATCTCCGCTCTACAATTACAAAATCATTATACGCAACATCTAAATTGAAGTCAATCACACAGGCTGACCACGGCAGCGGCGGCGATCCCTTCTTCTCTGCCCACAAAACCGAGGCCCTCTGCCGTTGTGGCTTTAATGTTAATCCTCCCTGCGGCAATCCCGATTAGCTCAGCCAGCTTAGCTCGCATGGCGGCTTTGTAGGGAGAAAGTTTTGGCGCCTGCGCCATAATAGTCAGATCCACATTGTTTACCCGTAGCTTGTCCCTTTTCAGAAGTTCCAGCACCTCGTGAAGAAGCTCCAGGCTGGAAATACCCTTGTAGCGCGGATCGATGTCCGGAAAGTGCTCGCCAATATCGCCTTTCCCCACTGCCCCCAGCATGGCATCCATTACGGCATGTACCGCCACATCCGCATCGGAATGGCCCGACAAACCCTTTTCCCAGGGTATTTCCACGCCACATAGAATTAGGGGGCGGTCTTCTACCAAACGGTGCACATCCCAGCCGTAGCCCACAAAAAACGAGTTTGCTGTAGTCAGATCCTCGGGTGTGGTAATCTTGATATTGCCGTAATCACCGGAAACGATGTAAACGGGCTTGCCCAGCTCCTCCAAAAGGGCACAGTCATCGGTGGCTATGAGGCCCCGCCGTTTCGCTTCTTGGTGGGCCCCTAAAATCAGCTCATAGGCAAAGGCCTGGGGCGTCTGCATAGCCCGGAGCTCGGGGCGGGGCAGGGTTTTTCTGACAAAGTCCTTTTCCACCTGTTTGATCGTATCCTTAACAGGTACGCCTACCCCCACCGCACCGTGTTTTTGAACCGCCAGAAGTGCGCGGTAAACAATTTCGCTGGTGACGTAGGGCCTAGCCCCATCATGGATCAACACCCAATCAGTGTCCTTCGATAGCGCCATAAGGCCGTTGTAAACGCTCTCCTGCCGCTCAGCCCCCCCGACCACAATCTTGGTGGGCTTGTCCCCAGCATACTCAGCCACTATTTCAGACATTACAGCCAAATCAACATCTCTGGCCACCACCACAAGCTCATCCACTTCTGGCAGGTGGGCAAAGAGTTCGAGGCTGTGGGCAAGCATGGGTTTACCGTCTAGGGAAAGCAGAACCTTGTTCCCCTCTGCTCCCATGCGCTTACCTGAGCCTGCCGCTGCAATGATAACCCCCGTTTTCAAGCAAAAACCTCCCTTAGACAGAAAAAAAGGCCCGATGAACGCGCATCAGGCCTTCTCTGACTAAATTTAAAGTGCCCGTTCCATAGACTTGGGCTTAGCGAAAATCATCCGCCCGGCTGCCGTCTGCAGAACGCTGGTCACTAAAACACCAACTGTCTGCCCGATGTAGCGGCGTCCGCCATCCACAACGATCATGGTCCCGTCGTCCAGGTAAGCAACACCCTGACCCTGTTCTTTGCCGTCTTTAATCACGTTAACCTTTAACTCTTCGCCCGGCAGTACGACAGGTTTAACCGAGTTGGCCAGTTCATTTATGTTTAGTACGGGCACGCCATGTAGTTCGCATACCTTGTTCAGGTTGTAGTCGTTCGTAACAACCTTACCGTTCAGTTCCTTGGCCAGCTTCACCAATTTGGTGTCCACCTCAGTCACATCTTCATAGTCCTGTTCCAAAATACGCACAGTGGAATAGGGCTCCTTTTGGATCTTGTTGAGGATATCCAAACCCCTGCGGCCTCGATTCCGCTTCAAAACGTCGGAAGAATCGGCAATGTGCTGCAGTTCTTCCAAAACGAAACCGGGTACGATCAAATCCCCTTCCAGAAAACCGGAACGGGTAATGTCCGAGATCCTCCCGTCGATGATGACGCTGGTATCAAGAATTTTGGGGGCCGCTTGACCTGTTAATCCCTGGCGTTTGCGGATATGGCTTGAGGAACGAAAAAAGACCTGTAGAAAGTCCTCCCTTTTCCTCAAACCAACAATCAAACCAAGGGAACCAAACACAAGCCCGAAAAAGATCGGTGCATACACTCCCACAACTGGGATCCGCGCAACAGGAAGGGAAATGACCAATCCCAGCAGCCAGCCAATCACCAGGCCGACTAAACCGCCCAACAGATCCGTAATGGGTGTTTTGACTAAAGCACGGACAATGCTGTTAAAACCCATTTGCAATCCTTTGAATACGGGCAGCGCCACAACCACACCTAACAAAGTGCCCACGAGAGCAAACACACCGATTAAATAGTTATCAATAAATCCAGCCACAACACCGGTTTTCAACACAAATAAGGCACCAGAATAACCGAGAAACCCACCAATCAACCCTAGCACAATCCTAACGAGTAAGACCAAACTACGCTTCACCTCCCACTTGAAAAACTCTGCGATAGTTTAGCTCGTTCAAGATGTAGTATTACCGATTTGGTCCGGGGTATTCTTGTTTCCAAGAAACTAACCTATTTTCACCTCCTATTCGTCCTTGTCTTCCTCTTTAAAGAAGCTCTCGATCTTGGCCATAACTTCTTCCTCGGTAGAATTTTGAGCGATAACCAATTCGCTCACTAAAATCTGCCTGGCCGTATCGAGCATCTTCTTTTCCCCGGTGGAAAGGCCTTTGTCGTTATCACGGATAGTAAGATTACGCACAACTTCCGCGACTTCAAAAATGTCCCCGCTTTTGATTTTCTCCATGTTAGCACGATAGCGCCTATTCCAATTGCTGGACATAGCGCTCTTCTCCTGCCCCAGGATTTCATAAACGCGGGCAACTTCTTCGTCGCCGATTACCTCGCGCACACCCAGACTTTCAGCTGAATCCATGGGAATCATCACTTTCATATCGCCGATGGGCAGCGCCATAATATAATACTTCTGTTTTTCCCCTAAAACTTCCCGTTCCTCAATGGCAACGATGACGCCAGCACCGTGCATTGGATAAACAACATTATCACCTACGTTGTACAACCGCGAACCCTCCTTATATCAACTCCTCATGTATGTTACCAAGGTAGTCAATGTGTTAACGGAGTTGATCTTGATCTACCAGGTTCTTATTATAAATTTATCACTTTCGCCCCTTAAAGTCAAACAAACTGAATTTTTCCCACTGATTCGTAACTTGACAATCGTTTTTGTGAACAATTATAATGAAACAAGAATGTCAGGCACAATTGGCGAGGGGAGAGAGTGGAATGAACAAGCAAGTTACTACTTGTCAGCACTTTCAAGAAACGGTGGAACAAAATCTAGTCCGTCATTACAGTATCCTTGACATCATCGGTAAGTTTCAGGACACCAATGCCCGCATCAACAGAGCTCTTTTCCGGGCAGTAACCGCTTGTGGTTGCGTAAAAATCAATGCCGCCAAACAGGTTTTACCCGACGATTGTTCCTTTGAGAACATCCGCGAACACCTTCAATCTCATGTAGAGGGCAAACTCTGTGAGAACTGCCTGGAGGTTTTAGAAGCGGAAGTGGGTCAAAACCTGTTTTATTTAGCCGGTTTGTGCAATGCCTTAGGTCTTGATCTAGAAGAGATCATTGACAAAGAGAACCAACGGGTCAGCACGTTGGGCATTTTCCATCTCCGCTAGATGTGACTGTCTACCAGCACCTGCTCCCTGATGCGGCGTAGACCGTCCTGAATCGCCCTTGCCCGCACTTCACCGATACCTTCCACATCATCCAACTCTTCTATTGTCGCGTCCACAATTGTGGGCAGATCCTGGAATTCTTTCACTAGGTTTTCCACAACAGGCATGGGTAAACGGGGAATTTTTGCCAGAATCCTGTAACCGCGAGGCGTTACGGGCTGCTCCAAGCTGGTCATGCCTGCACCGTGGCCCAGCGCCTTGCAGATCATATTCGGATTGAGCAGATCATCCGAGTCCCACTCCACTATCTGTGTCCAGGTTTCTTCCAGTTCTTCAACTTCTCCAGCGTAGTAATCCTTAAAGACCATTAGACCTTCATCTTTAATATCCGACATTAGTTCCTCAAGCTGCATCTTCACCAAACGGCCTTCCGAACCCAATTGGAGGACGTAACTCTCAATTTCACTGGCAATGCGGGCGACCATCTGGCTGCGCTGCAGTACGGTGGCTACATCGGTGAGCGTAACTAGATCTTCAAATTCCAAGGCACTCAAATTAACTAATGATTGACGAAAAACACTGCGGTACTTCTCTAAAGTAGAAAGGGCCTGATTTGCTTTAGCTAAGATAACGCTCACGTCTCTTAATATGTACTTCGCATTACCCTTGTAAATTGTGATCACATTTCGCCGCTGGGAGATGGAAATGACTAATTGGCCCGTCTGCTTGGCTACCCGTTCGGCCGTTTTGTGGCGGGTGCCCGTTTCCGAGCTGGGAATCATGGGATCGGGAATAAGCTGGGCGTTAGCATATAAAATCCGTTTAGTATCAGTAGATAAAACAATTGCTCCGTCCATTTTCGCCAGCTCATACAAGGCCGCGGGGTGCATCTCCGAATCAATGCGAAAACCACCACTCACCAGCTGCAGCACTTCAGGCGTATCCCCAATTACGATCAATGCACCTGTTTTGGCCTTGAGAATGCTCTCCAAGCCTTCATACAGCTGCGTACCTGGTGCAACCAGCGCCAGATCCCTGTAAATCATCTCATTCTCGCGCATCTGCTCACCCTCTTTCCACCGTTATTCTCAATGCTTCCTGAATCGAATTAACACCCCAAACCTTAATGGGTTCACTTCCCCGTACATTCTGCTTAGGGATAACGCACTCTTTAAAGCCTAAGCGGTGAAGCTCATGCAGGCGCTGCTCCACTCCCCGCACCGCCCGAATCTCTCCTGCCAAGCCTACCTCCCCCACCACCGCACACAAGGGATCCACGCTTACGTTGAGAAAACTGCTGGCAACGGCCACCGCCATGCCCAAATCCAAAGCAGGTTCCTGCAGCTTCAGCCCACCAGCGATGTTTAAAAAGACATCTTGAGTCTGCAGGGGATAACCCTGCCTTTTTTCTAAAACGGCGAGAATAATGGAAAAGCGCTGGTAATCAACGCCCGTTACCTGGCGCCGGGGACTTCCGCCAAAGGGTGTGGCTGCTGCGAGAGCCTGGACCTCAACTAAGAGGGGGCGTGTCCCCTCCATGTACGGAACTACCACTGAACCGGAACTGCCCACAGGGCGCTGGGAAAGGAGAAACTGGGAGGGATTGGCCACAGGCGTTAGGCCTTCGCTGCCCATCTCGAAAATCCCCACCTCATGGGTGGAACCGAAACGGTTTTTCACGGAGCGGATAATACGGAAAGAGGTGTGTACATCCCCTTCGAAGTACAGGACAAAATCAACCGCATGCTCCAGTACCTTCGGGCCGGCCAAACTACCGCCTTTGGTGACGTGGCCCACTAGAATGATGGCAATGTCATTGGCCTTGGCCACCTGCAGGAAACGTCCGGTTGATTCCCGCACCTGGCCCACGCTGCCTGGGGCAGAGGAAATCTCATCCACAAACATGGTTTGGATCGAATCAACGATCACCAAAACGGGCTTCTCCGCCTCTATGATCTCACAGACTGCAGCTGTGCTGGCTTCACTGACCACGACCAGCTGCTCCTGCACCGCGCCAAGACGTACGGCCCGCAGTTTGAGCTGGCTGAGGGACTCCTCCCCTGTCACATAAAGAACCTTACCCCGCTCCTTGGCAACCGCACTGGCCACCTGCAGCAGTAAGGTGGACTTACCGATGCCCGGATCGCCACCGATTAGACCTAGGCAACCAGGCACTAAGCCGCCGCCCAAAACCCGGTCCAGTTCTTCTGAACCGGTAGAAAACTTGGCTTCCGCGCTGTTTTTCACCTCGGTTATGGGTACCGGTTTGCTGCGGCTTACCCAGGTACTGGCGGCCTTTTTCGAACGCTGAACCGTTTCTTCCACCATAGTATTCCATTCGCTGCAGTTGGGGCATCTCCCCATCCAGCGGGGACTTTCCGCGCCACACGCTTGGCACACAAAAATGACACTACTTTTAGCCACGGGCAACCCTTTCCATTCTGCCATATTTTTACTTCTTTCTTCATTATACCATCAGAAAAAGGAGTGCACAACCGCCGAAACGGCGTGTGCACCCCTTTTTTCGCAAACTGACTAATAAAAGACGAATTCCCCTTCCTTCGCATCCACCGTAATGGTACCCCCTTCGCCAAAGGTACCCTTGAGGATTTCCTCGGCGAGTGGGTTTTCGATGTAGCGCTGGATTGCCCGGCGCAGGGGACGTGCCCCGAAATCGGGGTCAAAGCCCTTATTGGCCAAGAGCTCTTTCGCCTCATCGGTAATGAGCAAGGTAATATCCATCTCCTTGAGCTGCTGACGCAGATCTTTCGCCATAATCTCCACAATCTGTCCGATATGCACCTTGTTCAGGGCGTGGAAGACTACGATCTCATCCACCCGGTTGAGGAACTCGGGGCGGAAGGTACGCTTCAGCTCCTCGGTCACTTTACCCTTCATGGCTTCGTAGTCGCTGCGCTCATCCACCACTGTCCTAAAGCCAATGCCCGAATCGCGGTGGATCTGCTGGGCGCCCACGTTGGAGGTCATGATCACTACTGTGTTACGGAAATCGACTACACGCCCCTTGGAATCGGTCAAGCGACCGTCCTCCAGCACCTGGAGAAGGATATTGAACACTTCCGGATGGGCTTTCTCAATTTCGTCAAAGAGCACGATGGAGTAGGGCTTACGCCGCACCTGCTCAGTGAGCTGTCCCCCCTCATCGTAACCCACATATCCCGGAGGAGCACCAATGAGGCGGGCAACCGCGTGCCGCTCCATGTATTCGGACATATCCAACCGTACGATGCTGTCCTCATCACCAAACAAAGCCTCCGCCAGTGCCTTGGCCAGTTCCGTTTTACCAACCCCAGTTGGTCCGAGGAAGATGAAGGACCCAATGGGCCGCTTGGGATCTTTCAGACCGGCGTGGGCCCGACGTACCGCTTGGGAAATGGCGTTGATCGCTTCCTCCTGCCCGATTACCCTTCGGTGCAGTACATCCTCAAGATTGAGGAGGCGGATTGCCTCTTCTTCGGCAATGTCGGTAATGGGAATGCCGGTCCAGTCCGCCACAACCTCCGCAATATCTTGAGCCGTAACTACCGCGTGACTCCTTCCTTGGCTGCTCCGCCATTCGCTGCGCAGGGTCTCCAGTTTTTCTTCTAACCTCTGCTCGTCATCGCGCAGGGCTGCCGCTTCTTCGAACTTTTCGTTTTTTATTGCCGCCTCTTTTTCAATGCGTATCTCTTCAATGCGAGCCTCCAGCTCCTTCAGCTCGGGAGGAGCAACCAGGCCGCTCAGGCGCACTTTGGAGCCCGCTTCGTCCATTAAGTCTATCGCTTTGTCTGGCAGGAAACGATCACTGATGTAGCGGTCGCTGAGACGGGCTGCCGCCTCAATCGCCTCATCCTTGATCTTGACCCTGTGGTGGGCCTCATAGCGGTCCCGCAGACCTTTTAGGATTTCTACCGTTTCCTCTACGCTTGGTTCATCCACCATTACTGGCTGGAAACGGCGTTCCAAGGCCGCGTCCTTTTCCACGTGTTTTTGATACTCATCCAGCGTAGTGGCGCCAATAGCCTGCAGTTCACCGCGGGCCAGGGCAGGTTTTAAGATGTTGGCCGCGTCAATGGCCCCCTCTGCCGCACCGGCACCGATAATGGTGTGCATTTCATCGATAAAGAGGATGACATCACCCGATTGGCGGATCTCCTCCATCACTTTTTTCAGACGTTCTTCAAATTCGCCCCTGAATTTTGAGCCAGCAACGAGACTGCCCAAATCCAAAGTGACAACCCGCTTGTCAATGAGTGTCTCGGGCACATCATTGTCGTTAATTTTCAAGGCCAAGCCCTCCGCAATGGCGGTCTTGCCCACGCCGGGCTCGCCAATGAGAACGGGATTGTTCTTGGTGCGCCGGCTCAAAATTTGAATAACCCGCCTGATTTCCTTTTCCCGGCCAATGACCGGATCCAGGTTGCCCTCCTTAGCCAGGGCGGTTAAGTCGCGCCCAAACTGGTCGAGGGTAGGTGTCCTTTTAGCTGCAGTTTCCCGGCCTTTGGACTGGCTGCGCCCCCCCAGCTGACTGGTAAGTTTGTTGCGTACCCGCTCCAGGTCTGCGCCGAGGTTAGTCAGTACCTGGGCTGCTACCCCTTCCCCTTCCCGGATCAAGCCCAGAAGGAGGTGTTCTGTGCCTAAATAGGTATGGCCTAAGCGCCTTGCTTCGTCAAAGGCCAATTCCAATACCCGTTTGGAACGGGGTGTGAAACCGATGCTTCCTTCGGTCGGTTGATCTCCCCGGCCGATTATGCGCTCAACTTCTTTACGTACTTGATCAATACTGATACCCAGCGAGAGCAAGGTCCGGGCAGCGATATCCTCCCCTTCTGCAATCAAACCCAGAAGGAGGTGTTCTGTCCCCACAACATTATGGCCTAAACGGCGTGCTTCTTCCTGGGACAGGATAATAACGCGCTGGGCCCGTTCTGTAAAACGACCAAACATACGCACACCTACTTTCTATTCTCAATTATTTCTGCAGTGTTTCCCTAATCAAACTTGCCCTAAGCCGATCCCGTTCCTGAACGGGAAGGGGTTGGCCCATGATCTGCTGGAGGTGGCCAGAACGGATCTGTACCAGAAGCTGCTTCAGCGATTCCGGGTCTTTCAGCTTTATCACTTCCAGATCCACACCCAATTTCAGAGCGGACAAGAGCTCCATTGCCTCCCGACTCGTCATGGTCCGGGCATTCTGTAATATGCCATAAGAGCGGTACAACCAATCCTCTGTTTCTAAACGCCTTTCTTCTTCCAACAGGTACTCTCTGGCCTGGCGTTCACTGTGGAGAATCTGTTCTGTAAAACGCCCTAAATACTCGATAATTTCCTCTTCTTTGTGGCCTAAGGTGACCTGGTTTGACAGTTGAAAGACATTGCCCCACACATTACTGCCCTCACCGTACAGCCCCCGCACCGTTAAACCGAATTTGGATACGGTGCCGAAGATCTCCTGAATCTTTTCCAGCCTACGGAGGGCAGGTAGATGCAGCATGACCGAAGCCCGCAGGGCGGTACCCACGTTAGTGGGACAGCTGGTGAGGTAACCGAGGGTTAGATCAAAGGCAAAATCAAGTTCCTTCTCCAACACATCATCTATCTGATCAGCCAGCTCCCAAGCCTCATTCAGCTGGAGCCCCGGTTTGAGCACCTGGATACGCAGGTGATCCTCTTCGTTCACCATAATGCTCACATTGCCTTCACTGTTTATAATAACCGCCTTGTGCTGAGGATTCTCCACATGGCCCGGGCTCACCAAATGTGCTTCCACCAAGACTTCCCTGGCCAGGGAATCTACCGTGGCCATCTCCTGGTAGGTAAAATCCCCGATACTCTGCAGGGCGGGCACTGCTCTCTGCACTCTAGTGAGAATTTCCTTGAGCTGTTCCCGGTCCGCAGTACCCGGGAAGGCAATCCCCTCCAGGTTGCGGGCCAGCCTGCAGCGGGTACCCAGCACAATATCGCCCTGTGGGCCTTCCTCTTTCATCCAGGAACTAATCATCTTCCCCATCTGCCAGCCCCTCCTTCAACGACCGCTCTAGGCGGCGGATTTCGTCGCGGTAAACAGCCGCCTGTTCGTATTTTTCTGTGCGGATGCACTCTGCCAGCTTCTCCCGGAGAGTTTCAATCTCCCTGCCCATTCTGGCCCGAGGATGGCTGCGGGCAGGAACCTTGCCGCTGTGGCTGATGGAGCCATGCAGCCTGCGGAAAATGGGATTGAGTTCTTCCTGAAAAGTCCCATAGCAGTCGCTGCAGCCCAGGCGGCCCCTCTTCTGGACATCGGCAAGGGTTAACTGACAGGTAGGACACTGTTTCGTGCCCTTGACCTGGCCGATTTTTCCCCCGAGTACGGTCTGCTGAAACATGCTGGAGAGGATGCTCTCCAAGTCAAAACTCGGGCTGAAACCAGGATAATCCTGGGCACAATCCCGGCAGAGGTGCAGTTCCGTCTTTTTGTTGTTTTCAATCTGCACTATCTTAACGGACGCTTCGTTCTTACCGCATTTTTCACACAGCATGGTTGTCCTCCTCACTCAGCAGACTTAACGATCCAAAACAGGAGAGCCCTCGCCAGGCTGGCACGGAGAAGCTCCTTACCCTGACTCACCGTACTCACCTCTTGTTGAACTATGCCGCGGATGCGCCTCATTTCTATTTCGCTGATCCACTGCATATCTCTAAAGCAGGCCAGGATATCATTCAGCTGCTTTTCTTCCAGTTCATCGCCAATTGTCTGCAAAATCTGCATGGCATGGGTGTAGCGATCGGCTACAGGCACACGCCCAACACGGATGTAGCCGCCACCGCCCCGTCTGCTTTCCACCACATAGCCTCGCTCCAAACTGAAGCGAGTGGTAAGGACGTAGTTAATCTGCGACGGTACGCAGGCAAAGGTGTCCGCCAACTGGGCCCGGCTCAGTTCTACGCTGTTAGTTTGGCTTTCCCGCAGCATTCTTTTTATATAAGCTTCGATGTGATCTGCTAAAGTACCCATCTTCCACCCGCCTTCTTTGACTATTACTGACGTTAAGTTCATTATAGCATATTTCCCCAAGAACTATGCAACTACCCCTTGTATAGTCAGGAAACATCAAACGGGCTTTCTTTGCCTTTAAAGCGCCAATTTGGGCCCAAATAACAAAATTCCTCTTATTTTCTCTCGTTTTGACATAGACATTACCCGAGGGAGGGGCAGAACATGATGAACTACATTTGGTTTGGCATGATTATCGCGGGAGCGGTTACAGCCGCGGCCAAAGGGGAGATTAACCTGGTAACGGAAGGCATTCTTAAGGGAAGTGAACAGGCTGTATTAGTTGTGGCCGGCTTAATTGGCATGCTCACCTTTTGGTCGGGGATTATGCGTATTGCTCGGGATGCAGGTCTTATCGAGAGGCTCTCCCGCCTTGTAGGTCCATTAGCCCGCCGCCTTTACCCGGACGTTCCACCTGACCATCCCGCCATGGGCGCTGTTCTTTTGAGCATGAGTGCCAACTTCTTAGGCTTGGGGAATGCCTGTACTCCCTTGGGTCTAAAAGCCATGGCCCACCTGCAGGAGCTGAATCCCAGTAAAGACACCGCCTCCAACGCCCAGTGCACCTTTATGGCGGTGACCTCGTCCAGTTTAACGGTCATTCCCACCACCATTATTGCCCTTAGAGCCGCCCACGGTTCCCATTCTCCCACAGACATTATTGGGCCCATCGTGGTGGCCACCTTCTGTTCAACTGCAGTCACCATTCTTGTGGATCGCCTTTTGAGGAACTGGAGATTAAGAAGGGGATAGGGGGTGTTCCCGTGACCACTATGATTCAGCTCATTTCCCGCTGGGCAATTCCCTTCTTTGTTTTGAGCATAACCATCGTGGGCATGGAACGGAGGGTGCCCATTTACGAGAGTTTTGTGGAAGGGGCCAAGGAAGGCTGGCAGACTGCTGTACGCCTCCTGCCCTACCTGGTTGGGATGCTGGTTGCCATTCAGATCTTCCAGCATTCGGGCGCTTTGGATATACTGATCACCCTGATCCGGCCCCTAACTAGGCTAGTGGGATTCCCGGAAGAAATACTTCCCCTCGCCCTAATGCGTCCCATTTCAGGTTCAGGATCTTTGGCCCTGTTAACCCAGGCACTGCAAGTTTTCGGCCCCGATTCCTTTTTGGGTAGGCTCGCCGCTGCGCTTATGGGCAGCACGGAAACCAGCTTTTACGTGCTCACTGTCTATGCAGGTTCAATTGGCCTGAGGCGAACCAGGCACACTCTAGCCACTTCCTTAACTGCAGATCTAGCTGGCTTTCTGGCAGCCCTCTATGTGGTACGCTATCTCTTCCCCTAACACACTTTAAAGGGATGAATCTGGCTGTGTCGTATATATTAATTAACAGATCACAAAGGGGAGTGTTTCCATGTCAAACCTCTTTCGCCATATTCCCGCAGTAGATAAGCTCCTGGCCGATCAAAAAGGGACCGCGGCAGCAGAAGGCTTGAGTCGAAATGAGCTAACTGCCCTGATTCAGGGCTTTTTAGCGGACCTTCGAAAAGAGATTGCCTCCAGCGGACAAGCTCCTGAGCAAGGGGAGATTAGAACGCGGTTGACCACAGTTATTGGTGCTTACAAACGGCAGAGATTCCAAGAGGTGATCAACGCCACCGGAGTGCTCCTGCACACCAACTTAGGCCGTGCTCCCCTACCAGAAGTGGCGTTAGAGCGCCTCAGAAAGCTCGGCTCCCGCTATTTTAACCTAGAACTGGACCTGGTAACGGGTGAGCGGGGCAGCCGCTACACCAATGTGGCGGGGCTCTTCAATCTGCTCGCAGGCTCGGCGGAAAGGGATGTTGACACTGTTGTTGTCAACAACAACGCGGCGGCTGTGCTCGTAACTTTAAAAGCTCTGGCTGCCGACGCGGAAGTGATTGTGTCCCGGGGCCAACTGGTGGAAATAGGTGGAGGGTTTAGAATCCCCGAGGTGATTGCAGCAAGCGGTTGTATTCTGAAAGAAGTGGGCACAACCAACCGCACACGGTTGAGCGACTACGCCCAAGCGATCACAGAAAGGACCAAGGCGATCCTGTTGGTCCACCCCAGTAATTACAGCATTATCGGCTTTACCGAAACGGTGCCCAGGGCTGAACTTGCCCAACTGGCGGCAGAAAACGGGCTTCTCCTTTTGGAGGATATCGGCAGTGGAGCCTTTCCTCCCTTCCCCGAACCCCTGGTGACTACCGCCCTTAAGCACAGCCACATCGTTACCTACAGCGGCGATAAACTGCTAGGCGGTGCCCAAGCCGGGATCATCACGGGCCGGAGGGATTTGATTGAAGTAATAAAAAGGGAACCGCTGCTGAGGGCTATGCGGATAGATAAGCTCTCCCTGCTGGCCCTGGAAGCGGTCTTAGAGCAATATCTCAACAACGACCTTGACAAACTGCCCCTTTGGGCCATGACCCAGATGCCCGCGGAGGAAATTAAAGCTCGCGCCGAAGGTTGGCTCGCTGAATTAGGTCCGGAGCTTGAGGGAAAAGTACTACCCACCTTCTCCACCATGGGCGGCGGGTCGCTCCCAGGCGAGACAATACCTTCCTGGGCACTGGTCCTTACGAGCGCTACTTATTCGGCTCAGAGAATTTACGATTGGCTCAGGCTGAGCAGCCCAGCTGTTATGGGCCGCATCGTCCAGGACAAGGTTTGGCTCGATCCCCGCACTGTACTGCCTGAACAGGACAGGGAAGTCGTGGCTATCTTGAGGGGAGGGATCTCCTAGTGTACATCCTCGGCACTGCCGGCCATATCGATCACGGCAAAAGCACATTGATAACCGCCTTAACTGGCATCAACCCGGACCGGCTCCAGGAAGAGCAGACCCGGGGTATGACAGTGGACTTGGGCTTTGCTTGGTTTTCCCTGCCCAACGGCAACGTGGGAGTAGTTGATGTACCCGGCCACCACCGCTTGGTTAAAAACATGCTGGCGGGAGTGGGGATGGTCGATTTTGCCCTGTTGGTGGTAGCCGCCGATGACGGGTGGATGCCCCAAACCCAGGAACACGCCGATATTCTCCACCTCTACGGCGTGAAACACGGCCTGGTCGCCATAACCAAAGCGGACATGGTTGAGCCTGATTGGCTGGAACTGGTCCAAGGGGAAGTGGAAGAAAACCTGAAAGGTACATCGTTAGAAGGTTTCCCCATTATTCCCGTATCCGCTGTCACCGGTCAGAATATGGATAAACTGCGCGACGCGATGAACGAAATAATCGCGGCCATTCCTGACCCAGAACGGGATGACAATCCCCTGCTGTGGATCGACCGCGTTTTTACAATCAAAGGCTCAGGAACGGTTGTGACGGGCACTTTAGTGGACGGTTATCTAACGGTAGGCATGGAAGTGGAAATTAAGCCAATTGACCGCACCGCTCGCATTCGGGGTCTCCAATCCCAAACTGAGACAGTGGAAAGGGGTGTACCCCGCTCGAGACTGGCGGTGAATTTAAGTGGCGTTGAAACGGACCAGCTTGCCAGGGGCATGTATCTTGCCCTGCCCGGTCAGCGGCCTTATTTTTCCCTCATCAACGCCCATGTGCAGATGCTTTCCAGCGCCCCAGCTCCTCTAAAAACAGGCCAACAGGTGAAGATGTATGTTGGAACACTGGAAACACTGGCCCAGGTGCGCGTTTTAGGGGCTGACGTGCTCCGGCCAGGGGAAGGCGGTTACGTACAGCTGGAAATGGAGGAGCCAGCCCATTTCAGTTTCCTTGATCGCTTCGTCCTGCGCCACAGTGAGCTCCAGGACACCCTGGGCGGCGGCATGTTTGTTGAAGCAGGCATACCAGTCAGGGGCAGAAAAATGCGTTTGGTTGGGCCAAAGCGCAGACAGCATCTCTTCCCCTTCGAACAGCCGGAAAGCTTTCTAGACCTCTCTCTCCTAGCGGCTAAACATCAGGCCTCAGAAGAGGAACGTGGCCTTTTGGCTGCAGCCGATAGAACGTATTGGACAGTGGACGAATTTCGCAAGCAGGGTTATAAACTCCATCCGGATTTGGCCGTGCTGGGAGATTTCATCCTTGCCCCGACTCAGCTGAAAAAGGTGGAGGAGTACCTGCTCAACACGGTGGAAGAGTTCCATCGGGAGCAGCCATTAGCGCCGGGACCGAATAAGGAAACGCTCCGGGCCAGCACCGGGCTGCCTTCCCGTCTCTTTGACCAGATTGTCGCCAACCATCCCCAACTACAGGAGAGGCAGGGGGCCATCAGTGCAGCTGGCCATAAAATCAGCCTTTCCGCTGAAGATGGGGAGAAACTGGCTGAGCTGGAAAAGTTGGTGAATGACCGACGCTTTGAACCTCCCAGCCTTAGCGAGTTAGAGGAAGAAGGGTACAGCAGAGAACTGATCTATGCAGCAGGTCATTTGGGTTCGCTCATTGCGTTAGCCAACGGCCATTGGACAACGCCTGAGGTGTTAGATTCCGTACTGGACGTTTTGTTTGCGGAAGAAGCCTTTCGCGGGGAGTTTTCCCTGGCCGCTTTCCGCGACCATTTCGGCACCAGTCGCAAGTATGCCCTGGCCTTCTTAGATTATTTCGATCGGCAGGGGATTACAACACGCAAAGGGGACGTCCGGCTCACAGCCAAACGCCCCTGAAAGACTAAATGGCGGGAGGATATGGGAATCGAACCCACCGAGGATAACCCTTGTTACCCCCCTGACAGGTTTGAAGCCTGCGGAGCCCACCAGGAACTCAAATCCCCCCGTGATTTATCTTAATTGTACCATAGATCGGCGGGAGATCAATCCTGCGCAGGCAAACTTCCCAAGATAGATATAGATAGAACGGGTCCCCCTTGGGTAGACTATACCCAGAAATACTAAAGGGGGATGAACCCATGGATTTTCGGCGCTACGTCCCACTCGTCATCATTGTGGTCTTGGCGGTTGCCGCAACTGTACACGGCCTGCGTCAGCAAGCTGCCCAACCTAAGCAAATCCAAACCCAAGTGGCGGAGGCTGAAAACACGCTGGAGCAGATCTCCGAGTTTAAACTGGAAATTGAGCTGCGCGATGGGCGGGATATTGAGATTGAATACTCGGCTCAAGGTAGGGCCTCAACCGACCACACGGGCCAACGCCTTTTCAGTGATGAAGCAGTGGAGGAAATCCGGCAACTGGTGGCAACCCTACCTCCCCTCACTGAAAACAGACCCCTCACCATAATCCAAGCAACCTTGGATCACTTGGAGATCGACGAAGGGAACGTGAAGGAATTTGAGCTGGAGTACGAACTGGAAGGCGATATGGAACGCTCCATCGAGTTGGAAGTGGACCGGGATGATAACGATGACTAGTCCTTATCGTTAAAACGACAAAAGGACAGGATCGGCCGGGTAACCGGTTCGTCCTGTCCTTTTCATTACACCACTTTTCCTGTTTAAAAAACGGCTGGCCAACGCCAGCCGCCTAAGTTATTTCCTTTCGTATTCCACCAGTACCATGCTGTAAACCACTTCGCCGTCCTGGTAGATCTGAACTGAGAGGGGCCAGCCCACGTTGGGGGCAACTACCCACTCTGACGTGAGGATGTCAACACGGTTGCCGTCCGCATCTGTCTCCCGCATGCTCCTGGTGAAGTAGTAGCCTTCCACGCCAGCCACATTCCTCTTTTCAATTACCCGAATCCGGGCGCCATCGAAGGTCTGCATGCTGTTCCCCACTTCCAGTTCCAAGTCCGCAGCGAACGTACCCAGCATGAGAAACTCAGTGAAGGATAATCCGCCACCCGTGAGCAGAGAGATGTTTAACATACCGCCCATGAAATTCAACTGATCGTCGAGGTCGTCGTTAGGTATTGCATAGGTATTAGCCATGGTCACTTCACTGGTCTCAGCGTCAATAGGTTTGATTTCTATTGTTTGATACTGCTTGGTTTCTTGCCAATACTCCCCTCCCGCATTATAGTCCCACTGTAGACTTCGGATCACTATTTCGTATTTAAACTTCTCTCCCGCGGTGTTGAACTGATTCCAGGCCCAGTACTCCTGGGCTAGCACGACTGTACTCCCTAACAAAACCAAAGCAACAACTAAGAGCATTACGGTTGTTTTGCGAAACACGCGCTTCGCCTCCTAAAAAGAATATGGTTCCGCGGATATTATGCACCATACCACTATTTTCCTCCTGCCCAACTGCGGTCTTGCGGAAATTTTTTCCAAAGTATGAAATCCGCGTAAAAAAACCTAGGCCACGACCTAGGTTTCTTCTTTCAGCGCGGAGAGCAACCTGTTCAACACCGCTATAGCTTCCCGGCATTCTGCAATCTTCTCCTGTTTGTCTCGCTCTTCTGCCGAGACCCTACCCCGGAGTTTCTGCCAAAGGCGCTGCCAATATTGGCGGGACAGAAAAGATGGATTGGACTCTGCCTCCAGCTCACTGATCCTTTCCTCCAACTTACTGATGCGGATTAAGATATTACTAGCGATAATCTCCCCGGTTACCTCCGTCTTCTCCGATGGACGGCGCCGTCTCAGCGCCAGTTTGTAATAGGCAATGGCGCCATCGAGATCATCCTTTTTCAGGGCATCTAAAGCCGCCTTCACATAGGTGGACTGGGGCATATAACCCCGTTTTGTAAGCTGGGCAACACCCAGCTTAACGGATGCGCCCGTTAAGAGAGTGGTTAAGACAGTTAAGGGCGGTGCCATGTTAGATCCTCAGAGCTTTCTCCAGCCACTCTGCCGTTTTGGGGTTGACCTCTTTGAACTGATGCCATTCCGCTTCGGTAATATCCAACGGGTCTTTGCCAAACATCCGCTCAATGTTGAGCGCAGCTGCCTCCACCAGTTCCCGGTTGACAGACAGGGCTGCTAAAACGGAGCCGCTCACCGCAAAGAGACCATCCACAAAATCCAAGCCGGTGAGGCTTTCTAAACCAAGTTCCAACAACAGCCCAGCCAAAAAGCCAGCGCCGCCGGCCGCCGTCGTTTTCAGTATTTTTTTCACAGAATCAGCTCCCCTCTTCCTTTACACTTTTTATTGCCTTGGCAATGTATTCATCCTTTTTCCTAAGGCGTTTTTCCAAATCGCGGATCTCAGCCCTCAGCTTGTGTTCAGTCCGTCCCCTTTTGGCCACAAAGCGGTGATAGAGGTAGGCAATGTTTAAGCCCAACACTACCCCTACCAGGGTGCCGAAGAGCAAATAAACCATGTTACCGTCCCCCGCTGTACCCATAGCATCCTCCCCTTGGTTCCTTACTTATTGCTTTCTTCCACAAAAAACGGCAAAGCCCTGCCAATTTACCCCCCTGTTGGGCTCGCCCTTGTGCGAATATTGTAATCAAAAGGGGGAGAGGGTAAGCCGTGGGCTGCATCGACGCAGCTGGATACACTTAACAGCTGCGCAAGCCCGGTCCCCGCCTTGCACGCGTTTGTGAAGAGCGTTATAATTTTATTATTCAATAGATGGCATACTATGAAAAGTGCAGAGGAGGATTATTATGCAGAGCAAGAAACGAATTCTAGTAGTAATGCTGCTGGTGTTGGCTACTCTGGTGTCTGCTGGTGCAATAATAAGCCACCTGTCGCCGAGCCAAGAAGTGCGTGCTGAAGAGGTGTCTCCGCCGCCTTCAGTAGGTGCTGCTCGTCCCATCGTCGCTGATAACCCTTACCTAATAGCTGATATTGTGGAACAGGCCAGTCCCGCAACAGTGTTTATCTCGGTGGAATGGCCCCTGCCGGAGCAGGCGCAAAGACGGACCGTCCCGCAGGATCCCTTCAGTTTCTTTTTTGATTACTGGTTCACCGATCCGTTCCAAAGCCAACCCCGTGTAGCCCCAAGCAGTGCTGGTTCGGGCTTCATTATTGACGAATCGGGCATCATCCTCACTAACCAACATGTGGTTGGCAGCCGAGGTGAAGATCAGACCATCAAGGTCTTCGTTGACGCCCCCGGTCTAGAGAGGGAATACGAAGCAGAGATTATCGGCTTCGACGTCACTTTAGACTTGGCCGTTCTCCAAATTACTAACGCGGAAAAGGGCGAGATCTTCCCCACCGTTCCTTTAGGAGATTCGGACGCTTCCCGCATTGGCGAATGGCTGATTGCTATCGGTAACCCCTATGGTCGGGATTTTGAACACACCGTAACGGTAGGTGTTCTAAGTGCCAAGGGTAGGGAAATCTCCATATACGATTCCGATACGAGCACCCAGCGGGTATACCGCAACCTGATGCAGACGGATGCAGCCATTAACCGCGGCAACTCGGGCGGTCCCCTACTCAACCTCAAGGGTGAAGTGATAGGTATCAACACCGCTGTCCATGCCCAGGCCCAGGGAATCGGCTTTGCCATCCCCATTAACGTGGCTAAAGAGGTTCTGGACGACCTGATCAACATCGGTTCGGTCCAGCGCACCTGGCTCGGTATCTCCATGCGGAACCTCACCGAGAGTCTTGCTGCCCAGCTGCGCCTGCCTGATACAAAGGGTATATTGGTTGTAGATGTCTTCGACGACTCACCGGCCCAAAAAGCAGGTATCCAGCCTTGGGACTTAATCCGCAGAATTGATGACCGCGATATTTACGACGTAGAGGAACTAAAAGAAGAGATCACCAAGCGTGATCCCGGCGATGAGTTGCTGCTCACTATCTACCGCAGGGGCGAAATGCTGCTGCTCACTGTGACGCTGGGCAATGAACCGCCCGCTCTTCGTTAGACCAATAGCGCCAACAACCCTAAGAGCCTGATTCGTCAGGCTCTTTTTTTCGTGCCCTGAGTTGTGCGAACAAAAAACAGCGCCTTTCCAAAAGAAAAGCGCCGTCTTGCGATTGATTTTATTTATTTCGGATAACGGGTGAGCTCCACCTCTAAATAATCGAGGGGCCCGCCTATGGGCACAAAGGGCTTGCGCACCCGCACAACTACTTTCTCCAAGTCGCACATATCCAGGATCTGTTCCGCAATCCGTTCGGCCACTACCTCCGGCAGCTGGAACTCTTCTTCTTCCACAATGTCCTTGATAACCGTGTAGGCATCAAGGGCGTTGAAGCCGAATTCCGGGTCATCGCCGCTTAAGGGTAAATCACCGTATACTTCCAAGTCTACCTCAAACTTCTGACCTAGTTCCTGTTCAGCGGCAAAGGTGCCATGGTATCCGTAGAAAACCATATTCTTCAGTACAAGCCGATCGGACATAAATCCAACCCCCTATGCTTCTCCGATAATAGGTTCCTGACCGGAACGTCTCCGCTGTTCCCGGAGTCTCTCCTGTGCTTCTTCTTTATATGCGGCAACTGCCTGTTCCGTTACCTCTTCTGCCTGCCCACTTTCTCCTTTCGGCAGAGGCAGCTCTTCACCTGCCATGAGCGCTTCAAATTCCTCGCGTTCAATGGTCTCCTGCTCCAAGAGGGCGTCCGCTACCGCGTCTAGTTTATCCCGGTGTTCGGTAAGAATGGCCTTGGCCTTCTCGTAGCTTCCTTCCACCAAAGCACGAACCTCTTTATCGATAGTCGCCGCAACCTCTTCACTGTAGTTGCGCTCCCGGGAAATGTCTCGGCCTAAAAAGACGAGATCTTCACCGTTGGGGCGACCAAAGGTCAGGGGACCGAGTACATCACTCATACCCCATTCCATCACCATTTTCCTGGCGATACGGGTTACCCGCTCCAGGTCGTTCTTGGCACCGGTGCTGATCTCTCCCAGGGCCAACTCCTCAGCGGCTCTACCACCCAAAAGGCCCACCAGTTCATCCATGAGTTTGGAGCGATTGGTCACATAGCGTTCTTCATCAGGCAGCATCATGGTGTAGCCGCCTGCCATGCCCCGGCCCACAATGGTTACCTTGTGCACCGGATCACCATGCTCGGAGAAATGGGCTACTACCGCGTGGCCCGCCTCATGGTAGGCGAACACCTTTTTGTCCATTTCACTCATGACCCTGCTCTTCTTCTCTGGACCCATGATTACCCTGTCAATGGCCTCTTCCGCGTCATCCATGGTAATAACCCTGCGGTTGGCCCGGGCAGCCAAGATGGCCGCTTCGTTCAGCAGGTTTTCCAAGTCTGCGCCGGAAAAGCCGGGCGTCCGCTTGGCCAAGAGGGACAGATCAACGGACGGAGCTAAGGGCTTGTTACGGCTGTGAATTCGCAGAATCTGTTCCCTACCCTGCAGGTCGGGTCGATCCACAACCACTTTGCGGTCAAAGCGGCCCGGCCGCAACAGCGCCGGGTCTAACACGTCTGCCCGGTTGGTGGCTGCCATAACGATAATACCTGAGTTAACTTCAAAGCCGTCCATCTCAACCAACAGCTGGTTAAGCGTCTGTTCCCGCTCATCGTGGCCGCCGCCCAAACCTGCACCGCGCTGACGACCCACCGCGTCCAATTCGTCTATGAAAACTAAGCAAGGGGCGTTTTTCTTGGCGTTATCGAAAAGGTCCCGGACCCTCGAAGCACCTACACCCACGAACATTTCAACAAACTCAGAACCGCTGATGGTGAAAAACGGTACGCCAGCTTCACCGGCAACCGCCCTAGCCAAGAGCGTCTTACCCGTGCCGGGAGGCCCCACTAAGAGAACTCCCTTGGGGATTTTCGCACCCAACTCACTGAACTTACGGGGATGCTTAAGAAACTCCACGATCTCCATCAGTTCTGTTTTGGCCTCTTCTACACCGGCCACATCATCAAAGGTTACTTTTCCTCTTTCTTCTGTGTACAAACGGGCTCGGCTCTTACCAAAGGACAGAGCACGATTGCTGCCCCCCTGCATCTGATTCATAATAAACAACCAGACCAGGGCCAGAAGCACTACAAACACCAAGTTGGGCAGGAGTGCTACCCACCATGGCGGTGTTGGAGGCAGATCTGCTTCCAACCTAACATTTTTCTCTTCTAAACGATCGGCAATATCGGACATCTTGCCCAAGGGGATGACGGCGGTGAAATTGGTGCCGTCCCTAAGTGTACCTTCTAGGTGTTGATCCCCCACTAAACGCGCAGATGCAACCATATTGTCATCTATATATCGCAAAAGCTCGGAATAGATCAGTTCCTGCACCGAGCTGCCGGGCGAATAAAGCTGGCTTACGATGGAAATTGCGATGATAGCGATCAAAAAATAGAGGCTGATACCGCGTAAGAATTTGCTGCCCAAATCCTTGCCCTCCTTTTCCATAAATCCAAAGCGTTCCCTGAATCAGGGCACTGTCAATACATCGTCAATACGTCAGTTTATTATATCACAGGGCAATCATCATGACAACGTGTAGGCCGGATTAGGCAGAAAACTGAGCCTCAGCACACGCTCCGTATCTTCGGTCAACGGCGCGGCAGCACCGCGGCGGACCCCGGGAATCCAAATGATCTCCCGCTGATCACACACACAAGGCAGAAAGTCCCGTCTCTCAACCGGAATGCGGGCCTCGATCAAAAGATCCTTAACCTTTTTGCTGTAATCAGCCCCAAAGGGCCGCAGGCGATCACCAGCCTGCCTTGGTCTAACCAACAAAGGCAGCTCCAGGGCCGCGAAATCGAAATCCTCGCTTCCCTCCCTTAAGGGAGGCAGTTGACTCGTGGTGTAAAACTCCGCTTTAATTAGATACGGGCCTGCCTGCACCTCTCCAGGTATCTCCATGGTCTGGGGTTCCCAGCTTATTCCCGCAGGCTCACCCACATAAATGCTATCCTGAGTAGCAGAAACGGATACGCCAGGCAGGGAAAGCTGGGAAACGCTCTGGTTGAGAAGATACTCCCGCCAAGTCTCGATGTGTTCAAAGTCTACACGCAGCAGGTGACCTTGGTAATGGAATAAAAGCGCCCTCAACACTCTCCGCTGTACTGACCGGGAAAGGCCTGAAAAAACGGTGCGAGGAAAGACAAGCTGACCCCAATCCCAGCTGCTGTACTCTGTCAGGATAGCCTCTGCCTGGCGCTGCAGCTCCAAATCGTCATCGCGGGCCAGTTCCGCCAGGCGTAACAGCTGTCTTGCAATCTCAGGATTGTATTCCCTCTCCAAAAGGGGAATCAGTTCGTTGCGGATCTTATTACGCAAATACACCGGTTCAAAGTTACTGGGGTCCTCCACAAAGGGTATCCCAAAAGCCTGACAGTAAGCGATCAAGGCGTCCTTTGGCACTGCCAATAGGGGTCTGATAAAAGGTCCCCGCTGGGGCGGAATTCCGCCCAGGCCGTGGAGGCCGCTTCCCCTGAGCAGCCGCATTAAAACCGTTTCAGCCTGATCATCCCCGTGGTGCCCCAGGGCTATACGGGTGTAGCCTTCCTTTTGGGCACACTCGCGCAGAAGACGGTAGCGGATTTGACGTGCTCCCTGCTGCTTTGATTCGCCGCTTTCCTCCAAGTAGCGGTTGATATCATAGGCAGTAACATGGGCGGGAACAGAAAACTGAGCAGCATAGTCCGCCACAAAGCGGGCTTCCGCTGCTGCTTCCGGCCGAAAACCGTGATCCAGATGAAAAACCCCAATTCTGGTTTTGTCCCAACGCAAAAAAAGGTGAAGCAGGGCCATGGAATCAGGTCCTCCACTCACCGCAACTAAAATCCGCTCATCCCGGCCCAGGTCAAACTGGGCGAGGCCCTCCTTAAATTGTGGCATTAAGTCATTGGCCACTTGTCCCCGTCCTCCTGTAGACGTCCATTTCCCATTGGGTCGGTATTAACCTAGCCACCACCACCATCATATCATCCCGAATCCTGCCCTGGTTTATTTCCAGGCTGTTCTGCAGAATCTCGGCAGCCATTGCGGCAGGATCGCCGTTAGCCTGCAGCCGCCGCAGATTCCAGCACATCCATTCTTCCTTACGGACAATGGTGCGCTGGGCATCCAGGACACCGTCGGTGGCCATGATCAATACTTCTCCTTCTTTGAGGATTCTCCTATCTGCTTCCACCTCAACTTGGGAAAGGACACCCACAGGTAGGGCGTGGTTGTAGATGATTTCAACTTCCCTACCCCGTTTGATAAAACTAGGGGCTGACCCGATTTTCACAAACTCCATCTGTCCCGTGAACAAATCCACAACAACCAAATCTATCGTAACAAACATCTCCTCTTTGTTCCGCATTAAGAGGAGCCTGTTCACCAAAGCGACTGCCGCAGACAGATCGTAGCCAGCCTTAATCATTCTCTCCAGCAGGCGCACCGCCACACTGCTTTCGGTATGGGCCCGCCAACCTACGCCCATACCGTCACTGAGGAGAATGGCCACTTTGCTGTTGGTAATCTCAAAGGAGACCTGGCTGTCACCTGAAATCTCAGCTTGGGCAACCTTGGCTCGGCCGATCTGGAGCTGGTAACGGGGATAGGGGATGATGCGAAAACCACAGGTGCCTTCCCTGCGGCAGTTGTAATTAACAACGCCGTAGTGATGATCGCCCAACTCCTCAGTGCAGAATCTAGCTACCTGTTCGCACACGCAACCTCCACCGCAAGTTTCGTGCATGGCACCGAACACTTCTAAACCGTCTGCACCCCTGACCACTGAAATGTGGGCCGGGTCATGCCCAAAGAACTCCTTGAGCAGTCTGGCCTCTAAATCCCGGGTAAACTCAAAACTTCCCACAAAGGACTCTTTCATGCCTTCCAATAGTTCAATAATCCCCTGCATCTGATTGAGCAGAATGGGTTCGTCCACACCCAGGAGCGTTGTTTCCAGCTCCTCAAAGACGGTCAGATACTGCTCGATCTTTTGATCAAGCATCTGCTTCAGATGCTCATCGTGCCCCCTTTTCTGCCTTTCAAAGGCCTCAGTACCCGGCACTAGGTGGGCGAGATGCTTCACGTGTCTTTCGGGAATACGCCAAGCGGTCCAAACACCCGCCATTAATGTGAGTAAGAACTGGAGCGTATCAAGGTCCGCCGGAGCCGGCATGGTAAAGATGAGGGCTAGAAAGGGCGCGAGATAATAACCCCACCGGTGGCGTGCAAATACACCGGTGAGGAGACTGGCGATCACCACATAAAGCACCAAATGGGTCGGCTCACCCAAGAGGAGCATCAAAAGGGCCAGGCTGGGTCCGAGCAGACTGTTAATGCGGAGGCCATCCAGGCGGCCCCCCAGCACAATTACGACGCTGAACAAGAACGGACGCAGGGCAAACCCGCCCACCTGTGGGCTAAAGGATACAAAGAGGGCGAAACCCAGCAAAAGGGCGCGGAGTTCCTCCGCTGCCAAACCCTTTTCCAGGCAGTGCTGGAGCGTGAAGCGGAAATACCGGTAAAAGGGCACCGCCAAAACACATTCGGTCAAACCCACCACAAACACAATGGGCATTCTCTGCAGCCCATAGTGAATGGGTGTTTTGATCAGTAGACAGAGGGCGATCAACCAGTATTCCCAGCTCTTTTCGTCTTTACCAGGTACCAACCACAGCAAGACAAAAGCCGCGCAGTAGGGTAAGGCCAGGGGGATGCCAAACACGCTGATCAGCCCGGCGGCCACAGCAATGGGCACCGAAAACCCCCAGCCCGCCATATCCACCGCCCGCAGGGCGGCAATATAGGCAAAGCTGAGCGGCCATAATTCGCCAAAGAGGGCTGCTCTTCCGAAGAGAAACCCAGCTCCTGCCCAGACCAGGATGGGTGAGATTACATAGGCGCAAAAGGCAGCAATTCTACTTTCAGGTTCTGCTCTCCCCGGCGCCTGAGGCAGTATTTTTGCCACATGATCAACTCCAACTCCATTACTACAATTGTGTCAATCGTAACAAAGAACCCCCCTGGGTTCCGTCGAAGTATGGAGGTGATCTGAACTTTTTTCCGAGAAAATAATAAAAAACCCTACAAAAAATGTAGGGTTTCGTAGTTTTTTGATGGTAGCGGCGGCTGGATTTGAACCAGCGACTCTACGGGTATGAACCGTATGCTCTGACCAACTGAGCTACGCCGCCAAGACAAGATTTATTATACATATCTCCCTAGGGAAAGTCAAGGGGGCTAAAGCAAATGATTTAGCATTAAGAACCTGGCCAGGACAATGGAGACGATTACAATCAGCTTGAGAAGGATACCGAGAGAGGTTCCCACTAGGTCCGTTCCTAAACGCTGCCCGGACCCTCCCGCATTGGCTGCGAACAGGGCCAAGGCCAGGCCAGTTAGGAGGGCACCACTCAAAAAGCCTACCGTGCCTGCTGCACCCAAGCAGTAAAACACCACTATGGGAGAGGCAAGGGCGAAAAGGGCAGGCAGCAGCGCTGCTTTCAATGCCCGTTCAGCACTTGCATCAACAAAGGAGCTTAGGCTGTACCCTTCCTGGTCTGCCCCTTCATCCTGTACTAAAACTACCATCAGGCCTGCAGTACGGTTCACTGCCAGCATAAGCAGGGAACTGAAGGCAAAGGGAAGCATGCCTCCAAGAACAAGCCCGCCTGCTCCTTGCGCACTGAGGAGGTTCAAATCGGCTCCAAGTTCCAACCCCAACTCGGAGGTTATGGCCAGTATCTGCCCCCGGAACGCCGCCAGCAGGCTCACTGCAGCTAATGCTGCTGCCGCAAGGCCGAAGTTTCTGCCTACAGGACGGGCTGTAGTGCCTCCGGCATCTGCACTGAGGGTGGAACCCAGCGTACTGAGCATTCCCACCACAGCCAAAGCCATACCGTAGAGTCCATAGTTCAGATCGGCTGCACCCCCTGCCGTCTGGAAGCTGGCAAAGGCCACAGCAGCAACCGCCAGCATGACAGGGCCAACCGATCCGAGCCCAACAGCCAAACCCTGCCCCAGGACAGCTGTGTCGCCTAATGCGGCGGTGGCAGCAGTCTCCCTAGCGGCGGGAGATTGGGGCGAGGTGAAAAACTCGCTGGCCCAGCGGATTACAACCCCACCCGCCAAACCACACAGGATGGGGAAATAGAGTCCCACATGGGCCCAGCCCAAGGCAGAAATAAGCACGGGCAGGCTGGCTACAGCCATTACGATAGAGGAGATCACCTTGCCGCGGCGCATTTCCCCTCCCCGCACAAAAAGGAGGCCAAAGAGGGAAGCAAATACGCCCACTCCGCTGAGGGCAAGGGGAACAACTATCCCACCCACACCCAGCCCCGCTGCCACAGCTAGGCTGCAGGCTGCAGCAGTGGCCGCGGTATAAGAACTGTAGAGATCAAGTCCAAGGCTGGGAATGCCAGAAATCCCCTCACCCACGAGGTCGCCAACCACTGCTGGGTGCGGCAGACCTTCTTTGACAGGATTTAAGGCGATTTTACTAACCAGTTGGCCAGTCTGGGCGTACACGCCCCCGCCTACCCTAGTAAAGAAGGTCAAGGCGATGGCTCCGAGACTGGAGTGGAGTAAGATCTCCGCGATTTGTCCGATGCGTTCCGTCTCGGACAAGGCGCTGTAGAAGTTATTCAGGAAAAGATACCAGAGGCTTAAGTGCATAAGGGCCACCCCCACCACTATAAACCCGATTGCAGTCCACCCTGCCAAAGTCACTCGTCCGTTATCCAGCGAACCGACTCTCTTCATCTGGGCGGTTGCAGTGAGAGCGACAAAACCAGCAAAGGCTGAGAAGGCTGCCCCTGAAAGAAATGACCAGGGTACGAAGACGTTTATGTAATCAAAGAAGACAAAGCTGTATAAGACAACAAACACACCAAGTACAAGGAATAGGGCTGCTTTGTTATAACGACGCAGGAAAGCGTTCATACCAATCCGCACCGCTTCTGAAACTTCGATCCTTTCCTCGCTCCCATCTGGGCTGCTCATGAGAATACGCCAGTAGAAAATGACGGCAACTAAAGCGGCTGCTGCTCCTGCCAGTGTCAGACAGCGCAGGTATTGGGCCATTTACCCCAGCCTCCTTCCGATTCTAAGAACTTCCATACAACCTTCTACGAAAGCCGCGTCCTCTCCTTTTCCTTGTGCAAATATGGTGCTGTTGTCCATTTCCTGTAAACAAGATATAATGATTTTGCCATACCGAGAAATGGAGAGGATAATATGGGTAGGTCTTTACCATTCGTAATCAGTGTACTGCTTTGCCTCGTTTTGGTGATCCCCGCTTTGGCGCAGGACATGGGTCCCACTGTACGGGGCCGCGTGTTAGAAGTGGTGAACCAACCTGTGTTGGACGAAGAGGAGGGGCTGTGGGTGACACAGCTTGTTACAGTAGAGCTCACTTCCGGTTCTGACAAAGGGGAAACGGTCACACTACTCAACACCCTCACGGGCCATCCCTATTTCGATCTGCGGGTAAGAAAGGGCGATCGGGTCATCTTGGAAGTGGACAAGGAGTCCGATGCAATTCCCCGTTATTACCTGGTTGAGTATTCCCGCGGTACGCCCCTTTGGATCCTGACAGTTCTTTTTGGCCTGTCCATCATAGTGATCGGAGGAAAACAGGGCATTAAAGCTGTAATTTCCCTCCTGGTGATGGGATTTGTCATCGTTTTCATGATCCTTCCCCTTATCCTAAAGGGGCTCAATCCCGTTCTGGTGACAGTGGGCCTCTCTTCCCTACTAACCGCCCTGTTCATTATCCTGCTCAGCGGTTTCAGCCGGAAAACACTCGCCGCGGCAACGGGAACGGTGGGCGGCTTGATTGTGGCGGGTCTTTTGGCCTACCTAGTGGGGAAAGCCGCCTATTTAACCGGCCTTTCGGCAGAGGAAGCCCAGACCCTCCATTTTTTGAACGCAAACATCGATTTCCAAGGTGTTCTTTTCTCTGGTATTATTATCGGCGCGTTGGGTGCCATTTTGGATGTGGGCATCAGCATTGCTTCATCCATGTATCAAATTGCCGAGGCAGACCCTGATACGGACTTCACTACCCTTTTCAACCGGGGACTTGCTGTAGGCCGCGATTTGATTGCTACCATGTCCAACACGCTGATTTTGGCCTATATGGGTTCTGCCCTGCCGCTGCTCTTACTGGTTGCGGCAACGAACACTGACTGGGGTCAGATGCTAAATATGGAAATGGTGGCAACCGAAATAGTCCGCTCCCTGGCGGGCAGCATCGGCTTAACGCTGGCCATACCCATTACCGCCTTTACCTCTGCCTTTCTCTTCGTCAAGCCGCAGCACAAAGGCAAAGACCTGAGCAACTAATTGGAACAGCTCAGGAGGTATCTCCACACCCACGGGCAGCGCTAGAAGCTCGTCCACCAGCTCTTTCTGCTCGTACAACGGTACTCCGTACTCCGCCCCCAGCTCGATAATCTTCTCGGCCAGAAGCCCCTGGCCCGAAGCGATGAGCTGGGGTGCCTTGTTTTTTCCCCTCTCATAGCGTAAAGCGGCTGCCTTCTTCATCTGCCCACCCCCCAATTTCAACCCGGCCTAAACGCCAGCCCAATTCCGACAATTGCCGCTCCAATTCCTCTGCACCAGCCTGCCACAGGGAAAGGTCTTCTTCTGCGATCTGAAGACTCAGGTTGACGTTTTTCCCTGTCACATAAAGCTCGGCACCAACAGTCCCCAACGTCTCCGTGGGAATCTCCAGTTCAATACGGAAAGGGCCTGTCGTTTCAACCTGTTCGCTCTGTCTGTCCCGTTCGTCCCTTGTGATCCGAAGCCAGCAGGCTTTTAGATCTTCCCCCACAAGGTATGGTAGGGCAAAAACAACGCCCGACTGTTCTGCCAAAGTCTCCAGCAGTCTTTCCTGCACAAAAAGTGTGCTTAAGGATTTAATTATGTCCCGGGGCAAGTCCTTTTCCAGCCAAGCAGCTCGGTTGGGAGTAGAACCTTCGGTCAAATCCTCCAGTACCTCAAGAACGCGGCTCCGGGCCAACGCTTCCCCTTCCTCTGGCTCCAAGTTCACCGAGTGGAGCAAGGGCCTACCGGGCTCCGCATTTTCCCCCAGTTCTTTGATCGCCTCAACCAACTTACTGTTTAAGGGAAAGCGGGCCCGCAGCAGAATAAGCGCTTCTGCCAACTCACCCCGCTCAATCCAAGGCAGAAGTGCCCTGACCAAATCCCCTGTTACGGGGTACCCTTCAGAAAGAAGGGCTTCAGCTGCGGTTAGGGTGCCGTCTGTCGCCTCCATGCCCAGCTGGCCGAGGTGTTCTGCTAAGGAGCTGAAGGAGGGAGCTTCGTCCTTCACCGCATCCAGGCCGGTTACCGGTCCCAAAATGGTGAAGGCGAGGGTACCTTCTCCTCGCCTTTCGATCTCAATTTCCGCGCCAGGAATCAGGCTTCCCTTCTGCACGTGCAGAAAACCTAAGGGAAGCCGCAGCTCCTGACCTGCCATTTCCAGTATTAAAGAGCTGGGTGAAACCCTCTTAATCAACGCTGTCAATCTGCCCTGTTCGGCCAAGAGCTTCATCAGCTGCGCACTACCTGTATCGTTGGGCTGCAGCTGAAACGCCCTACCGGCAAATTCAACCCGCACTGCTGCCCCCTCCGTTATACACCGTCTCGCAAGAGACGGAAGACCTGCCTAAGGCCGGGTCTCTTACCGTACATAAGAATTCCAATCCGGTAAATCTTCGCCGAAATCCAGGTCCCTGCCAACACAGAAGCGACTAAGATCGCTACCGAAGCTAGAACCTGACTTACAGGCGGTTTGGTCAGCACAATCCTGGCGAACATCACCATAGGCGATGTAAAGGGAATGATGGATGTGGTCACCGCCAACGAGCTGTTAGGATTGAGGAAAGAAGCATAGGCGGCGAAAAAGCCCACCACAATCAACATCATAATGACGGATACTACCTGGCTCACTTCCTCCACCCGGGATACTAAAGCTCCCGCTGCCGCAAAAATGGAGGCGTAGAAGAAATAGCCCAAGACGAAGAAGAGGCCAAACCATAAGATGTAAGAAAGGGGGACGGTGCTGAGGGGTCCAACCACACCGAGGAGGTCATTCATTATACCGCTTTTGGTTACGGTAGAAACCACAAGGCCTGTACTGATCCAGATTACAAACTGCACCAGCCCCAAGGCACCCACACCAATGATTTTACCCAGCATCAATTCAGTGGGCTTGACGCAGGAGACCATCACTTCCATTATCCGCGAGCTCTTTTCTTCCGCCACACCGGACGCAACCATGTTTCCGTATAGAATAAGTGCCATGTAAATCATAAACAGGAGGAAATAGGCGAGAACCATGGCCTGGGTCTGGGCCACCTCATCCACTTCTTCCCCATCTGAACCACTTGGGCTGATCTCCCGCACCTTGAGATCGACACGCCTAAACAGATCCACCATATCCTGCTCAGATAGTCCCAGGCGCTCCGCGTTCCTGCGGGTTACCGCCTGATTGATTATGCCTTCGATTTCGTCATTGACCATTATGTTAGAAACGTCCGGCGCAACCAGGGTGTACAGGGGCCCATCGATTAAGAGCAGACCAGTAAGGGCTTCATCCAATACCCGCTGGTACAGTTCCGTTTCGGAGGCCCCTTCCGCGGGCAAAATGCTTACGTTCTCCCTTGTGGCTGCAACCTCTAGTAAATAGGGTACAATACTGGC
>MTKW01004586.1_pt1 | contig 35861 bp, 32 predicted proteins | sample 1042761 | NCBI WGS metagenome assembly MTKW01 (sample SAMN06205366, study PRJNA360243) | anaerobic digester metagenome | biome: Wastewater treatment plant; feature: Anaerobic digester sludge; material: sludge; isolation source: anaerobic digester fed with sludge from wastewater treatment plant ...
AAAAAAATAAACTCGTTTAACTGAAAAAAGTAATCATTGCTCATATTTGTTTCCCCGCCCCAAAAATAAGCAAAAAAACTCCTTAATCGGTCCGTTTAACCAAAAAATAGAAATTTGGGCACGCTTAATTGGTGATTCGGGTGTGACAATCTTTCAAACAATACTGTTTGAGATACGGAAATAATCAGCTATTTTTGTGAGAAACTCTCTCACAAGATGAAACAATATTTAGATTTACTCCAGCGCGTGCTGGATGAAGGGGTAAGAAAAGAGGACCGCACGGGTACAGGGACCATCAGTGTTTTCGGACACCAGTGCCGTTTCAGGTTGAGCGACGGATTCCCCCTGCTTACAACAAAAAAACTTCATCTGAAATCGATCATACATGAGCTGTTGTGGTTTCTTGACGGGGACACCAATGTAAAATACCTGAACGATAACGGTGTACGCATCTGGAACGAGTGGGCGGATGAGAATGGCGACCTGGGACACATTTACGGTTACCAGTGGCGTTCATGGCCCGATTACAACGGTGGACACATCGATCAGATAGCCCAGGTGGTAGAGACCATAAAGCACAATCCCGATTCGCGCCGCATCATTGTCAGCTCGTGGAACGTAGCCGATATCCCCAACATGAACCTTCCACCCTGTCATGCCTTCTTCCAGTTCTATGTGGCAGAGGGTAAACTGAGCCTGCAGCTCTACCAGAGGAGTGCCGACATATTTCTGGGCGTGCCTTTCAATATTGCCTCGTACGCCCTGCTGCTGAAGATGATGGCCCAGGTGACGGGACTTCAGGAGGGTGAATTCGTTCACACCCTCGGTGATGCCCACATCTACCTGAACCACCTGGAACAGGTGAAACTGCAGCTTACGCGTGAGCCGAGACCGCTGCCCGATATGAAAATAAATCCCGATGTGAAAGATATTTTTAGCTTCAGGTACGAAGATTTTGAACTGGTGAACTACGATCCCTATCCACATATCAAGGGGGAGGTTGCGGTATGACAGAGAAGCATCAGGCCATTGCTCTCATCGTTGCCCTGGACGGGCAGAATGGCATCGGTCGCAAGGGCGATCTGCTCTGCCATCTTCCCGACGATCTGAAACATTTCAAGCAGATTACAACAGGGCATGTCGTGATCATGGGACGAAAAACCTACGCGTCACTGCCGAAAGGGGCTCTGCCCAACCGGACCAACATCGTGATCACCTCGCAAGCTCGGGAGGATTTTCCGGGGTGCAAGGTTGCCCGCTCGGTAGAAGAGGCCCTCTCCCTTTGCAGCGGCCAGGAGAAGGTGTTCATCATCGGAGGGGGGCAACTCTATCGCACCTCCTTGCACCTGGTCTCCAGACTTTACATCACCCGGATTCATCACATCTTCGACGATGCAGACACCTTCTTTCCGGAGATCAATGAGACCGAATGGGAACTCACCGGAGAAGAGCATCACCTTCCGGACGAGCGGCACCCTTACGGCTTTACGTTCCAGACCTACTCCAGAAAAAACAGGTAGTGAGAAAAATTGAGCATGAAAAGAATAGACGCCTTTATCCCCTTCACGGATCCGGAACAGGTTAAGATTACAGTTGAGGAGCTCAGAGGGTCCGGATCGATTGGAAAAATCTTTCTGCTAACACCGGAAAGATGCGACCGGATACCGGAAGGGTGCATCGCCATTCCGGTGGACACCCTTCGAAGCAGCAGCACCGTGAAGCAGATTGCCGAGCGGTCGGAAGCAGATTTTACATTGATCTACCTGAAACAGACCCCATTGAAACCGGGGTATTTTGCGTTTGAAAGGATGGTTCGCATTGCGGAGGAGTGCGGTGCCGGTATGGTATATGCCGACCATTATGCCATTATCAATGGCGAAAGGTGCCCCCACCCGGTGATCGACTATCAGGAGGGGAGCCTGCGTGACGATTTCAATTTCGGCTCGTTGCTCCTCTACGACTCGGCTGCGCTGAAGAGGGCTGCCCAACGGATGGAAAGGGGAGAATACAGACATGCCGGACTCTACGACCTCCGGCTGAAGGTGTCGCAACAACATCAGCTGGTTCACATCAATGAATACCTCTATTCGGAGGTGGAGGAGGATACCCGCGACTCCGGACGGAAGATTTTCGACTACGTGGACCCCAGGAACAGGGAGGTCCAACTGGAGATGGAACAGGCCTGCACCCAACACCTGAAGGATGTGGGGGCATACCTGGAACCCGTATTCGAGGAGGTTGACCTGGAAGAGGGTCATTTTGACGTCAAGGCGTCGGTCATCATCCCGGTCCGCAACCGCATCAGAACCATCCGTGATGCCATCATTTCGGTGCTACGTCAGAAGACCGATTTTCCCTTCAACCTGATAGTGATCGACAACCACTCCACCGATGGCACTACCGAAGCCATCGCCAGCTTCAGCAACGACCCGCGGCTGATACATCTCATACCCGATAGGGATGATCTGGGCATCGGGGGGTGCTGGAATGCAGGCGTCCATCACGCAGCGTGTGGCAGGTTCGCAGTACAGCTCGACAGTGACGATCTCTACAGCGGGGAAGATACGTTACAAAGGATTGTCGATGCGTTCTACGAGCAGAAGTGTGCCATGGTGGTGGGCAGCTACCGGATGACCGATTTCAATCTGGAGACAATTCCTCCCGGTGTGATCGATCACAGGGAGTGGACACCCGGGAACGGGAGGAACAACGCCCTTCGTATCAACGGGCTGGGAGCACCCCGGGCCTTCTTTACCCCGCTGCTGCGTGAGATCAAGGCACCCAACACCAGCTATGGCGAGGATTATGCCCTCGGGCTCAACATCTCCCGCCGATACCGGATCGGAAGGATCTACGACGAACTCTATCTTTGCCGTCGCTGGGAAGAGAACAGCGACGCTTCTCTCGACATCACAAAAGTGAACGCACATAACCTCTATAAAGACCGGATCAGGACATGGGAACTGCAGGCCAGAAAAAACCGGAGGTAGCCGAACCGATTATTCGCGTGGGGATCATACAGGAGCAGGAGATGATCGGCTTTACCCTCCACTCCACATACAGGTTGGAAGGAGAGCCATTTCCGCCGGGCAATTATTCGGTTATCCTGAAAGGGAAGAAGATCCTCTTTCAGGGAAAGAGTTACGATAAGATCACGTTTGAACCGGACCGGATCCATGAGGATTCGTTCGAGTTGAAAGCGGTAACGATTGGCATCGGGTTTCACTGGGAGCGGAAAGAGGATCAGCGCTTTCTGGGTGGATTATCCTTCATCCGGGGGAGAGGGGGCATCACCGCTGTCAACAATGTCGCCCTCGAGGATTACCTCAAAAGCGTCATCTCCTCCGAAATGAGCGCCACCAGCTCCGGGGAACTGCTGAAAGCACATGCCGTCATCTCCCGCAGCTGGCTGTTGGCCCAATTGGTGAAGAGCAGAAATATTGGAGAGGGGTACCGTACCTCATCCGTTACGCCCACCGAGATTATCCGCTGGTACGACCGGGAGGATCACGACCGTTTCGATGTCTGTGCAGACGACCATTGTCAGCGCTACCAGGGAATTACCCGGCAGACCACCGCTCTGGTGAACGAGGCAATCGACTCGACACGAGGAGAGGTGATCACTTGCAACGGGATCGTCTGTGACGCCCGCTTCTCGAAATGTTGCGGCGGAGCGACGGAGGCTTTCGAAAATGTGTGGGAACCTGTTCCACACCCCTATCTGCAAGGAATGGCAGATAATGGTGAAGGTTTCCCGTTACCCGATCTCACCTGCGAGAAGCATGCCGCAGCATGGATCCACTCGTCACCACCCGCCTTCTGTAATACGCAGGAGAGCCGGATACTCAGGCAGGTCCTGAATGATTACGACCGTGAGACGAACGACTTCTACCGCTGGAAAGTGGTCTATAGGCAAGCGGAACTGAGTCGACTGATCCGGGAACGATCCGGCATCGATTTCGGCGGGATCATCGCGCTGGAGCCGCTAGAACGGGGTGTATCGGGACGTATCATTCGGCTCAGGATCGTGGGAACCGAACGGGTGACAACGATCGGAAAGGAACTGGAGATACGGCGTACACTCTCGCCCACGCACCTCTACAGCGCTGCCTTCGTGGTGGATGCCGGAGAGATGGATGAAAAAGGTGTACCGCAAAAGTTTACGCTCACCGGAGCAGGCTGGGGACACGGCGTAGGTTTATGCCAGATCGGTGCAGCAGTGATGGCAGAACGGGGCTACGGATATGCAGCCATCCTGCACCACTATTTTCCCCACACCAGGATCGACCAAAAATATTAAATCAATAGACCAAGCATGAAAAAAAGAGTGTGTTCACCGTGGAGCTGGATACCGACGCTCTATTTTGCCGAAGGCCTCCCCTATGTGGTGGTAATGACCGTTGCCGTGATCATGTACAAACGTTTTGGCCTTTCGAATACCGATATTGCCCTCTATACTTCATGGCTCTATCTTCCGTGGGTCATCAAGCCCTTCTGGAGTCCGTTTGTGGATATCCTGAAAACCAAGCGGTGGTGGATCATAACGATGCAGCTGCTTATTGGTGCAGGCATGGCTGGTATCGCCTTCACATTACCTACCCCCCTCTTCCTGCAGGCATCCCTCGCCTTTTTCTGGCTGACCGCTTTCAGTTCGGCCACTCATGACATTGCTGCCGACGGCTTCTACATGCTCGCATTGGACCAATCGCAACAGTCGTTTTTTGTAGGAATAAGGAGCACCTTCTACAGGCTGGCCATGATTACCGGTCAGGGATTGCTGGTCGTACTGGCAGGCTACCTGGAAAAAACGACCGGTACGATTCCTTATGCCTGGAGCCTCACCTTTTTCATACTGGCGGGACTCTTCCTCGCATTCTTTATCTACCACCGGTTTCTGCTCCCCTACCCTTCGACCGATTCCGGGAGAGCCGCCCGTACACCGCAGGAGGTGCTGATCGAATTCGGAAGAACCTTCAAATCCTTTTTCTCCAAAAAGGGAATTGGATTGGCCATTGCATTCATGTTACTCTACAGACTGGCAGAGGCAATGCTGGTGAAACTGGCATCGCCCTTCCTGCTCGACAGCCGTGGGGTCGGCGGTCTGGGGTTAACCACTTCCGAAGTGGGCATAACTTACGGTACGGTAGGTGTGATCAGCCTGACGCTCGGGGGCATTCTCGGCGGTATCATGGCTTCGCGACAGGGGTTGAAATATTGGCTCTGGCCCATGGCGTTGGCCATCACCCTGCCCAATACAGCCTACCTCTACCTCGCATATTTCCAACCGGAAAACATCTTATGGGTAAACGTCGCCGTGGCGATCGAACAGTTTGGCTACGGTTTCGGATTCACCGCCTATATGCTCTATCTGATCTATTTCTCTCAGGGCGAACACAAAACAGCCCACTACTCCATCTGCACGGGATTCATGGCACTGGGAATGATGCTGCCGGGAATGGCGGCCGGATGGATACAGGAGCAACTGGGCTACCACCATTTCTTTGTTCTGGTCATGATCCTCACCATACCGACCCTGCTGCTGATTCCCTACATGAAAGTGGATCCCGGTTTTGGCAGATCGAAGAGAGGGGAACCGGAGAAACGGCAATGAAATTATACGAAAAGCAAACAACGAGAGCATGGAGAAAGCATTATCCGAAAAGATAGTGATTGCCGACAGCGGCGCTACCAAGACCGACTGGTGCCTGGTTCAAGGAGGGGAAATCTTGAAGCGGTTTTTCACCCACGGTATCAGTCCCGTCTACCAGACCGAAGCGGAGATGGCCAAAGAGATCAGGTTGCATGTCTACCCCCAGTTAAGGGAGCAGCAGTTTCGATCGATCCGGTTTTACGGTACCGGCTGTATCCCGGAGAAGAGTGCAGCCGTGAGCCAGGCACTATACCAATCGTTCCCCATCGAGGAGATTCAAGTCTACAGCGACCTGATGGCCGCGGCACATGGCCTCTGCGGATATGAACCGGGCATTGCCTGTATCCTGGGCACCGGGAGCAACTCCTGCGAATGGGACGGTTCAAGCATCATCAAACAGGTGCCGCCACTTGGATTTATCCTGGGTGATGAGGGCAGCGGCGCCGCACTGGGAAAGCTGCTGGTGGGCGATGCGCTCAAGAACCGGTTGCCCGATGGATTGAAGGAGCGCCTCCTTGCCGAGTACGACCTGGATCAGGCAACCATCATCGAGAGAGTTTACCGCCAACCCTTCCCCAGCCGTTTTTTGGCGGGACTGGCACCCTTCCTGCTGAAACATATCGACCACCCACATATTCGCCATATGGTTATCCGGAGCTTCTCAGATTTCCTTGAGAGAAATGTCATGCAATATGATTATCGGAAAAATAGGGTTAATTTTGTGGGCTCCATCGCCTGGCACTTCTCCGGACTGCTGCGTGAAGTTGCCGCAGAGAAGGGGATTGAGACCGGGAAGATCGAGCAATCTCCCATGGAAGGATTGATAAGTTATTACGCTTGATGGTATCTGATATGACATTTATCAACATAACCGAACAACCGTCGCTCTATAACGACCTGGAGAACAAGCCGGTTTCTGAAATCCTTACCGATATCAACCGGGAAGACCAGAAGGTGGCCCTTGCAGTGCAACAGACCATTCCCGAGATAGAGAAGCTTGTCAACGGAATTGTGGAACGGATGAAACGGGGCGGACGGCTCTTCTATATCGGAGCAGGCACCAGCGGAAGGCTCGGCGTGCTGGATGCTTCGGAGATTCCCCCGACATACGGAATGCCCGACACCTACGTTATCGGATTGATTGCCGGTGGCGACACCGCTTTGCGCAGGCCGGTGGAGTCGGCCGAAGACGATGAGGAACAGGCTTGGAAAGAGCTGCAGGCATATAAGATCAATCGGCACGACACCGTGGTGGGTATTGCGGCATCGGGAACAACACCTTATGTGATAGGGGCATTGCGCAGGGCACGAGAAGCGGGCCTCCTCACCGGAGCGATAAGCTGCAATCCCGGTTCACCCGTGTCGGCGGAAGCCGAGATCAGGATCGAACCGGTTGTCGGACCGGAGTATGTGACCGGAAGTACCCGGATGAAATCGGGCACGGCACAGAAATTGGTGCTCAACATGATTTCGACTGCCGTGATGATCAAACTGGGCAGGGTCAAAGGCAACAAGATGGTGAACATGCAGCTGACCAACCGGAAACTGGTCGACCGTGGCGTCCGGATGATTGTCGACGAGCTCGGATTGCCCTATGACCAGGCAAGGAACCTGCTGCTCCTGCACAGAAGCGTCAAGGCAGCAATTGAAGTGTATAAGAACCAATAGTGCATCATCCTATGGCGATCATCATAAAAACCGATAATCCGAACCTTTTGCTTGACAAGATCTACGAGGGTCTTGCCAGCCGGAAAGTGGAGAAATGGACGGTTATCCCGGATGGACGAATCACCCCGTCACCGCTGTTATGGAAAAACGAGGCCTTTTTGAAACCGCAGATATGGGTTGAGGAGAGTGAATTGCGTTTCGGCCTGATAAAGCGGAAAGACCGCAAATATATAACATCGAAGCTCTACACCTACTTCCATGTCAAGTTCGTTGAGATGTTGCTTGCCAACTTCGAAACCGATTTCAAGGAGGTAACGGTAACCGCATTCAGTACGCCGCCCGATAATTTCTGACAACCAAACTCTTCCACGATGACCATTTCGCAAATATGCCATCCCGTCGCCCGTTATCGGCGGCCTGCTCTTTGCGTTTGTTGCACTGGCACTCCACTCTTCGCAGCTGCTCTTCCTGCAGTTTGACAACGTATTGCAAGCCTTTTTCATGACCTCTTCTTTACCTCCATCGGGTTCAACGTAAGTCTCAAGCTGCTGAGAAAGGGTGGCACCATTATGCTTATCTTCCTCGGATTGGGCACAATCTTCAGTCTCCTGCAAAACCTCGTGGCTATAGGATTGGCAAAACCGCTCGTTCTTTCCCCGCAACTGGCGATGATGAGGGTCTCCACCTCCGGATTGACCGGGTTTGCCATGGGTTCCACCGCCAATGCAATGGCCAACCTCGATTCCATTTGCGAAAAGTTTGGCTATTCACGTGTTGCCTATTTTATTCTCCCCGTAGTGGGCGCCCTCTTTATCGACTTTATCGACTTTATCAACGTGCTGATGATTACAGGATTCCTGGCTTTTTTATAAAAAAATCTGCACATCTATGAAGAGTTGTTGAAAAAATGGTTAAATTGGACCCCTCAATTGCCCGAACACAATGAAAAAAACTGTTTTTATCCTTTTACTACTCATTACGTCGCTCAGTTGCGTTTCTCAGGAGACGAGATACAAGACCGTCAGGGAGATTCCCTACTACGATGATGCGATAAGAAGTTCAGACAGCTACATCAGGGAGCGCTGCACCCTCGACATCTACTATCCTTTAAATAAGAAAGATTTTCCCACCGTCGTATGGTTTCATGGCGGCGGGTTGACAGGCGGGGAGAAGGAGCTGCCCGAAGGATTGAAAGAGAAGGGATTCTGTATCATCGGCGTCAACTACCGGCTCTCACCGAAAGTTCAGGCACCGGCATACATTGAGGATGCCGCGGCTGCAGTGGCCTGGGCATTCAAGAAAATCGGGGAATATGGCGGTGATCCATCCAAGATTTTTGTTTCGGGACACTCGGCCGGAGGCTATCTCACCTGCATGGTGGGGTTGGACAAGAAGTACCTGGCGGCACACCAGATCGACGCCGACCGTATCGCGGGACTTATCCCCCTAAGTGCGCAAACCATCACACACTTCTCTATCCGTGAACAACGGGGAATAGCAAATACCAAGGCGGTGGTCGACGAATTTGCCCCTCTCTATCATGTCCGTCCCGATGCCCCCCCGCTCCTGCTGATTACTGGGGACAGGGAGCTGGAGATGTTGGGCAGATATGAGGAGAATGCCTACCTGGCCCGTATGATGAAAGTGGCTGGACACCAGCATACCCGCCTGCTAGAGCTCGACGGTTACGATCATGGCATGGTCTATCCGGCTCTCCCTCTCGTAGTGAAGGAGATCGAGAAAATTTCCTCCGAAGCCAGCAGGTAAAAAGAGATCGACCCATTTTTTTCAATACTGTTTGTTTGGCAGTACCGCAGATAGCCCTATCTTTGCAGCCGCAATGAGGCAACGGGCTAGAACTCTATCGGGTTATTTTCTGCTGATACTTTTCGTAAGTTATTACGGAAATATCTCCTTATTCATTCATGCCCATGAAATCAACGGTAAGCATCTCCTCCATTCCCATCTCTATCATCCGGCACTGGACGGCAATAAACCCGATCACCAGCATGCCACCTCCTCGCTGAATCTCATCCATTCGCTCACTCATTTCTACTCCACGGGGCTATTCGCCCACCCTGAATCTGCTGTGCTACAAAGGCTGATTACCTGCTTCAACCAGTGCAGACAGAAAGATATCGCCCTGAAACTGGCACTTATCCAGGCCAACGGCTGGCGCGCTCCTCCAGTTCAATTACACGTATAATAATCGCCCTGAAATTTTTTATCCGCTTGCCACGCACGAAGAATCAGACCGTTGTGTGGAGAGGCATCTATACACCTGTAATTAAATTGCTACCAGAGATGAAGAAACTTATATGGATCTTGATTGCGACAATTTATACCGTCGCTGCTTTTCCGCAACATAGCAACCCGGAACCCCAACAAACGAGAAACCGGCAAGGAGAGGGCGACGCAACCGTCGTCGGCCACATCCTGCACAAAAAGACCAAGGAGCATATTCCGTACATCACGATATCCCTAAAGGGTACACCACACGCAACCTCAACCGACGAATCGGGACATTACTACCTGAAGGAACTCCCCCGAGGCGACTTTAAGCTTGTCGTATCGGGAGTCGGCTACAAAACGGTAGAGCTACCCGTAACCCTATACCAGGGAAAAACCATCGAGGTGAATGTCTACCTGGAGGAGGATGATCTCCTGCTAGAAACCGTAGTGGTATCGGCTAACCGGACAGAGACCAAACGGAAGGAGGCCCCTTCGATGGTCAGCATCATATCCCCGATGCTACTGGAGAACACCAACTCGGTTACCCTGGCCCAAGGGTTGAATTTCCAGCCCGGTTTACGGCTCGAAAGCAACTGCCAGAACTGCGGGTTCCAGCAGGTTCGTATCAATGGACTGGACGGTCCCTACTCGCAGATTCTTATCGACAGCCGCCCCATATTCAGTGCCTTGGCCGGAGTATACGGCATTGAACAGATACCGGCCAACATGATCGAGCGGGTAGAGGTGATGCGTGGTGGAGGATCGGCCCTTTTCGGGTCGAATGCCATAGCCGGAACCATCAACATCATCACGAAAGAGCCGAAAAACAACTCCATTTCGGTAAGCAACATAACCAACATGATCGGCGGCAGCGCTCCCGACAACAATCTTGCATTCCATGCCTCGCTGGTAGATAACGACCTGAAGAACGGATTGCTGGTTTTCGGTTCAAATCGCCAACGCGATGCATTTGACTACGACAAGGACGGCTTCACCGAGATCGGCAAACTGGAAGGAAGCAATATCGGAATGCGTGCTTTTTACAAGTTCAACAATTACAAGAGGCTGACGGCGGAATACCACTTTATCAACGAGTTCAGGCGCGGAGGGAACAAGCTCGACACTCCACCCCACTTTACCGATATCACCGAACAGACGGAACACAACATCCATTCGGCAAATGGCAGTTACAACTACCTCTCGCGCAACTACAGGCACAAGTTCAATGCCTACCTGTCGGGACAGTTTATCGATCGCCAGAGCTACTACGGGACACAGGGAGACCCCAATGCATACGGCACCACGGCCGACAACAGCATTATGGGAGGAGTCCAGTATAGCTACTCCATAGAAAAATTGCTGTTCATGCCTTCTGAAGTAACCACAGGAGCTGAATTGAATTACAACAAGATGAGCGACGAGATGGTCGGCTACAACCGCAAATTGGACCAGGAGGTGAACACAAAGAGTCTTTTCCTGCAGAATGAATGGAGAAATGCTGCCTGGAGCATCTTGGCAGGAGTCAGGGTGGACAAACACAACCTGATTAAAGATGCCATAGTGAGTCCGAGAATCAATATCCGGTTTGCTCCGGTCCCCCTCATTGTACTACGCGGCGGCTACTCCACAGGATTCCGCGCCCCCCAGGCTTTCGACGAAGACCTGCACATCACCGCCGTTGGTGGCGAGGTAAGCATCATCCAACTGTCACCGCAGTTGAGACCCGAGTTTTCCCAATCCTTTACCCTCTCTGCCGATTTATACAGATCGTTTGGATCGGTGCAGACAAATCTGGTTATCGAAGTCTTTTACACGCACCTGAAGGATGTCTTCCTGCTGGAGGAGATGGGACGGGATGATCAGGGCAATCTGCTGATGGAACGACGAAACGGATCGGGTGCCCTGGTAAGGGGGGTAAACGTCGAGGGTACCATTGCTCCCGACAAGAGGTTCCAGCTGCAGCTGGGTGGAACACTCCAGAAGAGTCTCTATACCCGACCGGAAGTCTGGAGCAGCAATCCCGACATCAAACCGCAACGCAACATGTTCCGGACGCCGGATCTATACGGCTATTTCACGGCAACCTGCACGCCGACAACCGCTTTCACTCTCTCCTTCTCCGGCATCTATACCGGCCCCATGCTGGTACAACACTTCGCCGGATATATACCGGAAGATCGGGAGTTCAGGACACCCGACTTTTCCGATTTCACGGTCAAGCTTGCATACAACTTCAAAGTGACCGGCGATGCCACTCTTCAGCTCAACGGCGGCATACAGAACCTCTTCAACAGTTTTCAGGAGGATTTCGACCAGGGACCGCTTCGCGATGCGGGATACATGTATGGACCGTCACTGCCGAGAACGCTCTTTGCAGGAGTAAAATTCACGATGTAACTTCCGGTACTTCACAACCGATCCCCCGGTTCATCTGGTGGGATCGGTAAAACTTTTCGCCTACTTTTGTCAAACCGGGGCAATTTTCTGCCAGATTTTGAGTAATTTTGGGTCCCGAAAGCAGATGTGAAACCCGCAGCTCTCGTGCGAAATTACAACTCTCTATTATTCGGAAGATTACAAAAATGAAAAATTTTAGCCGTATTGGTTTTGACAACGAAAAGTACCTTCAGGAACAGACTTCAGCCATCCTCGAACGCGTAAACCGCTTTACCGATAAACTCTACCTCGAATTCGGAGGGAAAATCTTATACGATTATCATGCCGCCAGGGTCTTGCCTGGTTTTGCTCCCAACGTAAAGATGCGTCTGCTGCAAAAGCTGAAAGATAAGGTAGAGGTGATCATGTGCGTCTATGCCGGTGATATCGAACGCAACAAGATCAGGGCCGATTTTGGCATTACCTACGATGTGGATGTCTTGAAAAGCATCGACGATTTAAAATGGTACGGCATCAATGTGGCTGCCGTTGTCATTACCCGATACGAAAAACAGCCCGCCGCCGAAATCTTCAAGAATAAACTTGAACTGAAAGGGATCAAGGTCTACCTGCACTATCCCACGCGCGGTTATCCCAAGAACATCGACCTGATTGTAAGCGATGAGGGATACGGTGCCAACCAGTATATCGAGACCACACGCCCCATCGTTGTGGTAACCGGTCCCGGACCGGGCAGCGGCAAGCTCGCCACAGCCTTGAGCAACCTCTATCACGACTTCAAGAAGGGGAAGAATGCCGGATATGCAAAGTTCGAAACCTTCCCTATCTGGGATCTTCCCCTGGATCATATGGTCAACATCGCCTACGAGGCAGCCACTTCCGACCTGGGCGATATAAACATGATCGATCCCTTCCACCTGAAGGCTTATGGAGTGGAGGCCGTCAACTACAATCGCGACATTGAAGCTTTCAACCTGTTGAAAGAGATCCTGACCAAGATTACCGGAAACGATTCGGTCTACCTCTCCCCCACAGATATGGGAGTAAACCGGATCAGTGCGGGGATTATCGACGACGAGCGCTGCCAGGAGGCTGCTTTCCAGGAGATTATCCGTCGTCACTTACGGGGATTTGTCGATTACGGTATGGGGCTGATCGACAAGGAGACGCTCGACCGTAACGCCGCAATCATGCAGCGGGTCGGAGCGAAAGATGAAGATCGCCTTGTAGTTGAACCGGCCCGGAGAGCGGCCAAGGAGGCGGAAAGGAGCGGAAAGGGATATGGAGGGATCTATTGCGGAGCCGCCATCGAGCTGCACGACGGCACCATCATTACCGGCAAGAACTCCTCGTTGCTGCATGCCTCGTCGGGGATGATACTGAATGCCATCAAGCATCTGGCGGGACTGCCCGACAACATGGTGCTGCTACCAGAAAATATCATCGACTCGGTTACCCACCTGAAAAAGGATATCCTGAACGGCAAGAATGCGAGCCTGGATGTGGAAGAGACACTCATTGCCCTGTCAATAAGCGCAATATCCAATCCGGCCGCACAAATGGCCTTGCAGAAACTGACCGAGCTGAACAACTGCGAGATGCACTCCACGCATATTCCCACACCTGGGGACGAAGCCGGGTTGAGAAAGCTGAAGATCAATGTAACCAGCGACCCGCTCTTTTCCAGCAAGCGGTTGTTTGTAAGTGAATAAGATAAGATCTATCCCAGAAACGATATCAGCACGCCTGCAGCCACAGCTGAGCCGATAACGCCCGACACGTTGCTTGCCATACAGTACTGCAGGATGTGATTCGATTTGTCATATTTCAACGCCATCTCGTTTGCCACGCGTGACGCCATAGGTACGGCGCTCAATCCCGTAGCACCTACAAGCGGATTGATCTTTTTACGGGAAAAGAGGTTGTAGAGTTTCACAGCCAGAATTCCACCCGCCACAGAGATGGCAAAGGCAAGAAAACCGCCCACTACGATGCCGAGCGTCCGGGCCGTGAGGAAAACCTCCGCGGTCATGGTTGCCCCCACCGTCAGCCCCAGGAAGATGGTAGCCGTATTCATTATGGGTCCGGAGGCCGCATCGGCGAGGCGGCTGGTATTGGCGCCAATCTCCTTAACCAGGTTTCCGAAGAGCAGCATGCCCACCAGAGGCGCAGCGGAGGGTACAAAAACGGCCACCACCACACCCAGCACAATCGGGAAAACGATCTTTACCGTTTTAAGGTGTTTGATTTCATGCTTGGGCGGATATTGCTTATCCATTTTTTTCATATGGATAGAGAACTCCTTTTTTGTCATCAGCAGACTCGATACCAATGGAATAATTACCGGAACCAGGGCCATATAGGAGTAGGCGGCGATGGCAATGGGACCAAGCAGGTGCGGAGCCAGCTTGATAGTGGTATAGATGGCAGTGGGCCCATCGGCACCACCGATAATTGCCAGCGATGCTGCCTCTTTCATATCGAAGCCCATCAACACGGCAATAATGAGTACCGAAAAGATACCCAACTGTGCAGCACCGCCGAACATCGAAAGTTTCAGGTTGCGGAGCATGGGGCCGAAATCGGTGAGTGCCCCCACACCCATAAAAATGATGGGCGGTAACAGCCCTGTCTTGATAAGCGCATAGTAGAGGAAATTCATGATTCCATACTCATTGGCAATATCCAGGAGATTCATATAGCTCCCGTCGGGCAACAAGACAAGCGAGCTATCCACGATACCCAGGCCGGCCATCGGCAGGTTTGCCAGCAACACGCCAAAACCTATGGGGACAAGAAGCAGCGGTTCATACTCTTTTCTGATACCCAGGTAGAGCAGAATGAAAGCGATCAGCCACATCAGCAAGGTTCCCCAGGAGATACTCCCGAAGGCGGTCATATCCACCAGTTTAGAAATGATCTCGTTCATGGGCCTATCTCATTTTAACAAGGACATCATCCTCTTCCACAGGGTCTCCATTCGAAAAGCAGATTTCAATCACCTGGCCGTTCTCTTCGGCAGCCACAGCATTGTAGGTTTTCATCGACTCGATGTAACCGACAATATCGCCTGCCTGAACCGAGTCCCCCACCTTTAGTGCTTTTCCCGAAGGATCTTTGGTCAGGTAAAACCTTCCCTCGAGCGGGGAGAGAACCTCCTTTGTCACTCCGCTAGAAAGAGGGGGCTGGGTTGCCGGCACGTTCGGCTGAGGCTGTAGGGTCTTCTCCACCGGATGAAATGGAACGCCATCGTTCTCAGGATAGGATATATAGACCCGGTACTCCTCGTTGTCCACATTTATCACCAACTGCCTGGGCTGGAAACTGCCACTCTCCCCGTTATTTGCAGGAGCCGGCACTGGCGTTGGGTGAGGCTGTTCTGCCGTTGCAGCAGCTCTTCGCCTGGCCAGGTCCTCATTGAACGCCTTTTTGGCGGCACCCGACTTATACGCCCTATACTGTTCTGGATGCATGGCAAGCTCGAACAGCTCTTCGTCGTCTTCTCCGAAATCCCAGTTGTTCCGCCTCATTTCTGCCCGGAACTCGTTCAGCTGGTCGGGATAAAGATCCTGCGGGTTCCCCGCGTAAAACTCCTTACCCTGCTCTTTTATCAGCTGAACGATTTCTGGAGCCAGCGTTCCGGGTAGCTTACCCGATCTGCCCAGGATCATGTCCCATATATTGTCGGCGATAACAGACCATCGCTCCTTCCCTCTTTCAATCTGCATGACGTTCATCAATGCCAGGTTCTTCACATACTGACTGAAGGGGGTAACCAATGGCGGGTTCCCGATCTTGGGCCAGACGTATGCAACCTCGTCGAAAAGCTTGATCAGCAGATCATCGAGTGTAATCTCCTCTTTTCCGTTCTTGGCCAGCCACCTGTTCAATGAGGCCAGGTTGCTCTCCAGATCGGCCATCAGGCTACCCATCATCCCCCCGGGAAGTCCCGGTCCGATCAGCAGCGAGTTCATCAACCTGTTCTTAGGGTTGATGTAATAGCCCAGAAAATCGTCGATATATTTCTGTGTCAGGGAGCGGACCTTCATATAGGCCTTCATGTTGATATCGGGAACAATGAAACCTGCATCCTTGAGCATCGCCTGCACGGCGAGCACGTCGGCATGTCCCGTTCCCCACGCCAGCGGCTCCATGGCCGTATCGACATAGTCAACCCCCGCATAGGCCGCCTCAAGTATGGAAGCCATCTGGAATCCCGGCCCGGCATGCCCATGGTAGGTAACAGGAACATCGGGATGTCGCTCCTTGATGGTCCGGACAATCTTGCCAACGGTTGCCGGACGGGCAATTCCGGCCATATCTTTTACACAGATCTCATCCGCGCCCATTTCAATCAGCGTGTCGGCCAGCTCGGTATAATACTCCACGGTATGCACTTCAGAAACAGTAAGACTCAATGCAGCCTGCGAAATCATGCCGGCCTCCTTGGCGTACCGGATGGATCCCTCCAGGTTACGCGGATCGTTCAACCCGTCGAACGACCGGGCAATATCTGTCCCCTGCTTCTTCTTCACATGAAACATCAACCGTCTGACATCAGCCGGAACAGGACTCATCCGGATGCCGTTCAAGCCCCGCTCAAGCATATGGGTCTGAATGCCTGCATCATTAAACGGCTGGGTCCATTTCCGGACAGCCACATTCGGATTTTCACCGAAGAGCAGATTGATCTGTTCAAACCCGCCTCCATTGGTCTCCACCCGGGCAAAGCAACCCATGTCGATAATTGCCGGAGCCACCTCCAGCAACTGGTCAACCGTTGGGACATACTTCCCCGACGATTGCCACATGTCTCTGTATAATAAACTGAATTTAATCTCCTTAGCCATGTCTATTATCTACTTTTCAATTTTGTCGATTTTGTCGATTTTCTCAATTTTCCCCTTTCCTCCGGTTACGGCTTCAACAGCAGCAATAACCGCGGCAATTTTTGCAGGATTGGTGGGTTTAGCCTTCCCCTTGACAATCTCTTTTCTCTTGGCCATGGTCTCCTCCGGAACAAACCGGTTGGTAAGATAAATTACCCCATTTCCAATTAAACCCACCAGACAAAGTATGACAAACACAGTTGTCAAGCCCACCAGTAAAAGTCCCAGTGCTTCGTTGATATTTTCCATAAAACCACCTTATTTTCAGATTGATAACCCATTAATGCATTAACGAGGGAAAGCAATTTAAAATTTTAATGTATAAGTTTAATGCGCAAATATAATAAAATATTTTACAACAAAGGCATAAAATATTCCAAACAGAAACAAATCGAGACCAAAATCTTTCTGATTGCAAGTCTCGACATACACAAACTGCAAAGAAATCTCCTCGTTGCATCCAAAACAGGATCAGTGACTTGCGGTGAGCCAGAGCAACGAGCTGTCGCCATAGCTCAGAAAACGGTAATTGTTCTGCAAGGCGTACTGGTAGAGATCACGCCACCGCTCGCCGATACATGCTGCTATCAGCAGAAGCAGCGTGCTCTGGGGTTGGTGGAAGTTGGTGACGATCGCCTGGGGATAATGAAACCTGTAGCCGGGAACGATCATGACCTGGGTATGGGCAATCAACTGATCGGCACTGTTCCTGTCGAGATAATCGATAATCGCTTTCAGAGCAAGCTGCGGTGAGACAGGAGTCTCCTCTTCATATGGTTCCCATTGGGAAACCAGCAGTTCATCCGGTTTGATGTCGGGATGGAGCAACACTCTCTTTCCCAGGTAATAGAGACTCTCCACGGTTCGCATCGACGTGGTTCCCACCACAATCAGCTTGTTTCTGTTTTCATACAACGCCTGTACCGTTTCTCTCGAAACGGATATGAACTCAGTGTGCATATCGTGATCGCCGATGGTTTCCGACTTGACCGGCTTGAAGGTGCCGGCACCGACATGCAATGTTACACGGGCTATGCGAATACCTCTCTTTTCAAGCGACGCCATCACCTCGGGAGTAAAATGGAGGCCCGCCGTAGGAGCAGCCACCGATCCCTCCACTTCGGAATAGACCGTTTGGTAGGTCTCGTCATCGCTCGCTTCGGAATTGCGGTTCAAATAAGGAGGAATAGGCAGTTTCCCTGCTACCTCCAGCAATTCGGAAAAGGTCACTTCCGGTCTGTCCCACGAAAACTCAACCACCGTATCATTTCCGTTCTTGGCAATTTTCCTGGCCGAGAGCAACAGCTCCGACCCCTCCATGACGATTCGCATCTGCAACACCTCATCCTTCCACCGTTTTGCGTTGCCAATCATGCAATGCCAGGAGCAGCCTCTCCTTTGCTGGAAATTTTCGGAATAATCGCGCGGTGAATGGGGTGAAAGGCAAAACACCTCGATCAGCGCCCCGCTACCCTTTTCGAAGATCAGCCGGGCATGTATCACCCGGGTATCGTTGAAGATCATCAGGCTGCCTTCCGGTATCTCTTCGGCAATCGACGAGAAGGCGAGGGTGGATATCTGGTTGTTGCAGAAAAGCAACAGCTTGGAAGCATCTCTTTTGGGGAGTGGATATTTGGCAATCTTTTCCTGGGGAAGCGTATAGTTGTAGTCGGCGATCCTGACTTTTTCGGCGTCACATTTTTTCATTTTTAAGAAAATTAGTCTTTTTTTATTCCGTTTTCAGCAAATAATCCGACAAAATTAGGCAACTTTGCGCTTGCATCAAAAAAAGCATTTAAGAAACTGAGCGCTCCAATGAGAAAATTACAAGTCGGCGACAAGGTCAGGTTTCTGAACACCGTTGGTGGTGGACAGGTGAAGAGTTTTTTAAACAAGCAACTGGTTATTGTGGAAGAGGAGAACGGATTCGACATCCCGGTGCTGATTTCTGAATGTGTGGTTGTAGAAACCGCCGGCAACGAAAAGTTGGGACAACCGGCACCCGAACCCTCCAGCAAGGAACCGGAACCGGTGGCACGTATTGAAGCAGCTGAACCGGTTACCGAAACCATTGAAGGCGAGAAAATCACCACTTGTCTGCTCTTTCTGCCTGTCGATGCCCGCAACATGACCCAGACCTCGTTCGAATGCTATTTTGTAAACGACAGCAACTATTTTCTCTTTCTCAACTACATGAGCCGGGAGAACAACTCCTGGAAGAGCCGCTACAACGGTATCGTCGAGCCTAATACCCAGATCTTCATCGAGGAGTTCGACAAATCGCAACTGAACGACCTGGAGAAAGTTTGTGTCCAGTTCGTATCGTTCAAGCAGAACAAAACATTCCGGTTCAAGAGCCCTGTTTCGGTAGAGTTGCGTATCGACACGGTGAAGTTCTACAAACTGCACTGCTTCACCGAAAACGACTATTTCGACGAGAATGCGCTGGTTTATTATATCACCCGGAACGATATTCCAGAGCGGGAAATGGTGGTATCAGCCGCAGATCTCCAGCGAGCCATGCAGGAGAAGAGTCTTGCTGATGAGCATCCCCGCGTACGGAAAACAGAAAAGAGGGAACAGCAGCCGGTGATTGAGGTGGACCTTCATATCAGTGAACTGATCGACAATACCGAAGGCATGAGTAATACCGAGATGCTCGAATACCAGCTCTCCAAATTCAATGAAATAATGCAGGAGAACATTAAACGAAAAGGACAGAAGATTGTCTTTATTCATGGCAAGGGTGATGGTGTGCTAAAAAATGCGTTGCTCGGTGAAGTCAGGAAAAAATACAGAAACTGCTACTGCCAGGATGCCTCATTCCGCGAATATGGGTATGGTGCGACCATGATAACGATCCGATAATTAACAAACATATACATACATAGAGAGATGAAACAAACAGTGCTAATACTTTTATTGCTGATTATCCCGCTGTCAAGCTGTGACGTGTTGAATCAGGTGAGTGGAGTAATTCAGTTATCCCAGTGCGATTACAAGTACAACTCCATTTCCGATATCCAGCTGGCCGGGATAAACTTGGGGAATGGTTCAACCATCTCGCTTTCGAACTTCACCACCATATCGAGCATCCTTACCGGGGGAAATCTACAGACCATCCCCTTCAGTATGACCCTCAACATGGATGTGACCAATCCCAATCGGGCAGCCGCATTTCTAAACGCTCTCGAGTATGTTATCGAGATCAATGAAATGGAGTTTACAACCGGCAAGATTGATGTTCCGCTTCGCGTGGAACCCGGTCAAACGGCAGTACTGCCGATATCGGTCGGCGTGGATATTAAAAATCTGATTAACAGATATTCACGTAACCGTGTAGCCCGAGAGATGAGTGGTTTTCTGGGGTTGTCTTCCGACCCGACCAAGGTAACTGTAAAGCTCTGGCCCAAACTTATGGTGGGAAATAACCTGGTAAAGGTTCCCGCACCCATTCCCGTTGAATTCACCTTTGGGGGAAACAACCGATAACCCCTATCCGTTTAAAACCTGATCGATTTATGTTTATTATTGGTATTGCCGGAGGTTCCGGCTCAGGAAAGACCACGCTGGTCAACTCCATCCTGGAGAGGGTTCCCTACGACCAGATCTCACTGCTCACGCAAGACTCCTACTATAAAGACAGCAGCCATCTGCCCATCGAGCAACGGCGGGTATTGAACTTCGACCACCCCGATGCCATCGAATGGGAACTGATGATGGAACATATTCAACTGCTGAAATCGGGACATGAGATTGATGCACCCACCTACTCCTACCTCACCTGTACCCGTCAACCCGAGACGGTGAGGGTAAAACCCAACAAGATCCTGCTGATCGAAGGGATTCTGATTCTCACCCAACCCGAACTGTGCGAGGAGATGGATATGCGTATCTATCTGGAGGTGGAGTCCGACTATCGGCTCTCGCGCATCATCGAACGCGATATGGAGTCGCGAGGTAGATCAGCCCATGATGTAATAAAACGTTACTACCAGACCGTACGGCCCATGCACGAGGAGTTTATCAAACCGTCGCGCGAACGTGCCGACATGCTGGTGATGGGCGGAGGATTGAACAGCAAGGCTGCCGATTTTATCTCGTCGGCTATTCTGGGCAAGCTACATGAGCGATAACTTCTGACTGGTAACGGCAGAACCAGTCGTAAAACTCCCTGATACCCTTTTCCACCGGTGTGGAGGGCTTATAGCCAAACTCGCTCTCCAGCAAGGAGGTGCTGGCATAGGTGACCGCCACATCCCCCGGTTGCATTCCTGCCATCTCCATAATGGCCCTCTTGCCGGTTACCCGCTCGATGATGCCGATAAACTCCATCAACTGTACCGGCGATGAACATCCCATGTTGTAAACGACACCGGGAACATCACTTTTGGGCGGAACCGGCACAATCTTCACCACCCCCTCCACCACATCGTCGATATAGGTGAAGTCGCGCGACATCTCCCCGTTGTTGAAGACCCGGATGGTCTCGCCCTTCGTGATGGCCGACATAAAGAGCCAGGGTGCCATGTCGGGCCGTCCCCACGGTCCATATACGGTAAAAAAGCGGATGCCGGTTGTGGGCAACTTGTAGAGCCGGCTGTAGGCATAGGCCAGCAATTCGTTCGTCTTCTTCGTGGCGGCATAGAGGCTGACCGGATGATCGGTCCGGGCCGACTCACGGTAAGGAACCGGGGTATCATCGCCATATACGCTGCTGGAGCTGGCATATACCAGATGCTGAATGGAGGAGTGGCGACAAGCCTCGAGCAGGTGAGTGAACCCCACGATGTTCGACTGGATATAGCTGTCGGGATTGATGAGCGAATACCTGACCCCCGCCTGTGCCGCCAAGTGAACCACATGGGTAAACCCCTCCTCCCTGAACAGGTCATACAGGGCCTCCCGATCGGTCAGATCGAGCTTCAAGAAGCGGTAGTTCGGGTATTTGCGACTCTGTACCCACCGACCGGGCAGCACCTCCTCCTTAGGTATTCCCGAATCGGCCAAGCGGGCAAACTTCAACTCCAAATCGTAGTAGTCGTTGATGTTGTCGATTCCTGCCACTTCAATTCCATCGGCAGCCGCTCTTTCAACAATATGGTGACCGATAAAGCCGGCAACGCCGGTAACCAACAGTTTCATTCCTATTCTACCTTATAACTTGACAATCCAATTATTTCCCACACGATGCCGCTCCTTGCCAGCCAGGAAATCTCTGATCTCCCGCTCTTTCCTGACCGTTTTATCGGAGAGCATCAGTACTCCCCCATCCAGCCTCTCTTGCAGGATCTCCTCCCTGTCGGCAAAGATCACATCCTTCTTCAGAAACACATCCATATTCTCGGCCCGTCTGATACCGTAAACATAGTAGTTGGAGGTCTGCTTTTCGGCAGCAAGGCCGACCGCGGTTTCACACAACTCCCTCCATCCCAAGTAACGATTCATTTCCGGCATGGAGAGTCCGGCAACAAAGAGTGTCAGCAATACCCCTGTGGCCATCACCCGGATCGAACGGTAGAGCTGCTTTTTCACCAGCAGGTACAATACTGCCACCCCGCAAAGAGAGATGATAGCCGCCGCAAGTTGTACCAGCGGGAAGCCGGCATAAAAGGCATCTTCCCGTCGCGAAAGAAAGAGAAGAAGAACCGGCAATGCCGGGGCAAAGATCAGGGCCGGGATCGCCAGCGAGAGACGCAGCCAGCCGTTCTCCTCACCAAACTTCCGCAGCAGCAGGGCGGTCAGATAGATAAAGAAGGGAAAGGCCGGAAGGAGATAGACAGCCAGTTTAGAGCTGATCAGCGACAACATCAGCAGTGAGGAGAGGATTACAGTCAGAAAGAACTGCTCCACTTCACGCTGGATATTGCGACGCACCGCGCCGGCGATGATTAGCCCGACGGCGAGAAACATCCAGGGTGCCAGGGAGTACCAGACCGTAATGCCGTAGTAGTAAAAGGGCTCCTTGTGGTGGAAGGCATTGATACCCCGGTCTACCGTCTGGTGGACCAGCAGGTTGTGCAGATAACCGCTCCCCGCCTCCAGGTAGACGCCGGCAAACCAGATGGCACAGCCCAGCAGCAGCACCAGCAGGCTTTTCCAGCCCCAGTAGTCACTCCAGGTGTGGAGTCTGCGCCTGTAGAGGAGGAAAATCAGTGTTGAAACAAGCGGAACCAGAATCCCCACAGGTCCTTTGGAAAAGAGGGCAAGGAAAACATAGAGCGGGAAGAGGAGGCTGTCACGTTTGCGGCCCCTTCCCCGGTAGATCTTGAAAAAGGTGTGTAGGGCCAGGACGATGAACATGCACATCAGCATATCCATCCGTACCACCAGGGCAAGACCGGTAAAAAGTCCGGTAGTCATCATCATCAGGCTGGCCAGGTTCAGGTCGACACCCTCCTCCCGGCGCACCCAGACGGACATCGTCCGCACGATAACGACGGCTGGAAGAAACGACAGCAGGGAGAGGAACCAGATCCGGTGTCCGCCCAACAGCAACTTGCCCGCCATCATCAGCCAGAAGTAGAGCGGTGGCTTATCGGCATAGGGTATCCCCTGGTTGGTGAATGTGAAGAGGTGCCCACTCTGCAGCGCCTCGTCCACAATGCTCAGATAACGCAGCTCGTTGTCGGGTGTGTAGTCACGCAGCAACATGACCGGCAACAAGGCAGCAAACCAGATCAGGTAAAGGTAATTTCTCTTCATGCGGCAACCTTTTTTCCTATTGCACAACCGATCATGATGTTCCGGACGTAAACCACGAACCCAAACAGCTGTCCGATGATCAGCACCGGATCAAGCCTGAAGATCCCGTAGGCGATGATGGTGGCCGAACCCAGCAGGCTGATCACCCAAAAGCCGACCGGCAATACCGATTCATGCTGCTGCCTCGAACAGATCCATTGATAGATGAAGCGGAAAGTGAAGAGGATCTGTCCGGCCGAACCGAACAGAAGCAGCCAGAAGGGAACATGCCTATTCTGAAAGAAGGTGGCGGTAAAGGCCGGGATATCGCGAAGCAAAAACAGGGTGGCCGCAACCGGGGTAAACAGCAGCAGAAACCTGAATGGCATTGCGATCTTTTTCCAGATCCCCTTCACCCCCAGATTCCAGAGGTAGATATAATAGGAGATGACCTGTCCGAGGATAATGGCAAAATCGTCCCGGAGAACACCATATACGAATAGCAGGTAGGAGCCGAAGATGCTCAGGATCCAGAAGGCAGGTGGAGAGAGGATTTTCCGGGCCTTCTCGGTAACAATCCATTGATACAACAGGCGGGCCGAAAAGAAGGCCTGTGCCAGGAAACCGATCACATATATCCAGACCGGGCTTGCTTGCATGATAATTAAAGATTTGTGGTTACTACACGATAATTGATATAACGACGCTTCATCCAGCGGTAGGCAAAGCAGTCGACAAAAGGTCCGGTAAGGCGGTTCCACAAGTGATATTTCGATTTCCCCGCCAGACGGGGATAGTGTCTCACCGGCACCTGCTGTACGCTACCCTCCTGCAGCAGGATGAGAGCCGGAAGAAACCGGTGCATCCCCTTGAACATGGGAAGCCGCCGGGCATATCCGGTATCCATCACCTTCAGCGGACAGCCGGTGTCTGAAACACCGTCGCCCGTCATCATCCGACGGAAACCGTTGGCAATCCTGGATTGCAGGTTCTTGAAAAGGGAGTCCTTGCGGTTGGCACGGATGCCGGTGACCAACACATGGCTCTCCAGACCAGGCAGTAGCAGGTTGAAATCCTCCACATCGGTCTGCATATCGGCATCCATGTAACCCACATACTTCGAACAGCAGTGATCGAAGCCAGCCTTGAGCGCGGCACTGAGTCCACCGTTCCGGTCCAGGTCGAGATAAAAAAAGTGGGGATGCCGTTCACACACCTGCCGGATGCGGTTTCCGCTCTCGTCGGTGGAGCCGTCATTGACAAACAGCACGCATGTCTTGTAGAGGGCCTGGGGTAGATAGTTGCTGAGGGATTGCTCCAGCCGGTCAATATTCTCCTCCTCATTGTAGACCGGAACAATAATGGTAAAGGTGTACTGTTCCGTCTGATTCTTGTCAGTCTGCATAACCTTATTTCAACCCAATCTCATCATTGATGGTGGGATAAATTGCAAAGTTTATCGGTGTTAAATCTCATTTTATAGAAAGTGCCACAAGATGGCAGGTGATCTCCCCGATTTGGGGATTTGAACAAAAGGAGGATGCAATCCAGATATCGATTACACCCTCCTTGCCTCATGATGGCGACCGATTTCAAACCGTTCATTTAACGGTGATGTTGTTGATCACCTGATTCGGTTTCAACGAGTCTACCCTCTCCAGCAGTGCCGGCAGATCTCTTTTGCGGATCTCACCTGTCAGGGTGACAATCCCCTCTTTCACCTCAGCCTTGACAGCTTCAAACCCTTTCGACTTGAACAGGTCGGCCAGGCCGGTATTGAGCAGGGAGTCAACAGCGGTAAAATCGGGAGCAGGTGGAACCACCTCGATGTTATTTACCACCGATTTCACATGTTCAACAGCAGCCACCGTACTGTCTGCAAGTGATTTTGACGTCTCGTCCTTTACCGTGCCCGATAATGTGGCCACCTGGTCCATCACCGAAACAGAGACACCGGAAAAATCCGGATTCAAGGCCAATACCGCCTGAACGGCGGTTTGCACATCGGCATCATTCACCTTTTTGCAGGAGGTTGCCACACCCCCCACTGCAAGCATCAATGCGAGCACCGATACCAAACGAATCGTTTTCATAACTCACTCTTTTAATTGGTTAAACTTTCTATCATTCTATATTTAAACGATGTACAGTTAAAACGCTACCCGTCAATGAAAAGTTGTTTAAAAAAAACTAAAGATCAGAAAATTGGAGTGTAGCGATGGCAATAGGGAGTGCTCCCCTTATGTTCATAATACTGTTGATGGTAATCTTCCGCCTTCCAGAAGGTAGACACCGGCCTGAGCATGGTGGCCACCTCATATCCCTTGGCCGTCAGCATGCCGATATACTTCTCGGCTATCTCCTTCTCCTGCGGCGAGGAGTAGAAGATACAGGAGAGGTATTGCGGTCCGATATCGGGACCCTGTCCGTTGGTCTGGGTGAAGTCGTGGGTTTCGAAGAAGAGCTTTACCATCTCTTCATAGGTGGTCTGCGCCGGATCGAAGAGAACTTCGGTCGTCTCCAGGTGTCCGGTCTTTTTTTGACAGACCTGCTGATAGGTGGGGTTCTCCACATGACCGCCCATAAATCCTACAGCGGTTGCCTTTACCCCCTTGGCCTTCATGAAAAAGTATTCGGTTCCCCAGAAGCAGCCCGACGCAAAGTAGCACTTTCGCAGATCGGGACGGTCTGCAGGAATAAACTTCATGGAGATGGAATTGACACAGTGACGTGTCTGTTTGGCTGTAAAACCTTCGCCGAGAAAGAGGTGACCCAAGTGTGCCCCGCAATTGTTGCAGAGAATTTCGGTCCGTCTACCGTCGGCATCCGGAACCCTTCTGACCGCACCGGCAATCTCATCGTCGAACGACGGCCATCCACAATGTGAATCGAACTTGTCCTCAGAGCGGTAGAGCGGCGCGTCGCACCGTTTGCAGAGATAGGTCCCTGCTGCCTTGTTATTCAACAACGCTCCGGAAAAGGGGCGTTCAGTTCCTTTATGCAGGATCACATGCTCCTCTTCGGGTGTCAATGGATTGTATCCCATAGTCGTATTTTTTTTAAAGTTGATCTCCTTTTTACTTTCACTCCTTTGCGCACAAGCAATGAGGCTAATCATGGAAAAAGCCAGCATGAGTAACATTTGTGTAATTGAAACCGGTTTCATCTGCTGTGATTCTTTGTCAAGTTTCCCGTTACAAAGATGTAACTTAAAAAACGATATCGTCTCCGCGACTTCAAGTAATCGGGGTTTGCTTCATTCTCAAACGCCTCCCGCTCAAATCCGATGTTTCTGTAGGCGACTAGCCGATCCCTGTAAACCAGCCATTTGATCAGCCATTCCACCACATACCAAAGGTAGAATCCGATAACCAGCAGCTCCAGCATCTGTCGCGTGTGGATCAACTCGTGGTTGATGATCTCACTGTTCGGTAGCGGTTGTTCCTTCCGGGCAAACAGGATTCCAAAGAGATTGATCGCGCGGAAACCCTTTACGGGAAGGTACCTGGAATAGATGATCTTCATTCTCTCTCCCTCTCTAAAGCCTTAACGTATGCGAAAAGAGGCAACAAATTCATTGATTGCCGGTCTCAAAGGTAGAAAACATTCCCTAAAATGTGTAACTTTGTAGGCTTAAAAATAAATAAAACGAACATGGACAAAAATTTCGCATTGGATCTGCCTTACAAGGTAGCAGATATCTCCCTGGCCGATTTCGGACGGAAAGAAATTGAGATCGCCGAACATGAAATGCCGGGATTGATGTCGATCCGTAAAAAATATGCTCAGGAAAAGCCGCTACGGGGAGCCCGGGTCATGGGCTCACTGCATATGACCGTACAGACTGCCGTACTGATCGAAACATTGGTCGAGCTAGGTGCCGATGTACGTTGGGCCAGCTGCAACATCTTCTCCACCCAGGATCATGCCGCCGCTGCAATTGCCGCCGCCGGGATCCCGGTCTTTGCCTGGAAGGGAGAGACACTTGAGGAGTATTGGTGGTGTACCGAAATGGCACTCCGTTTTCCCGGGGGAAAGGGACCGAACCTGATTGTCGACGATGGTGGCGACGCCTCGTTGCTCGTCCATATGGGTTACCGCGCAGAGATCGATCCCAAAACCATCGACCGGGAAGGAAGCAACCGGGAGGAGCAGATTGTGCTGGATACGTTGAACCGCATCCTGAAGGAGGACAATCAACGCTGGCACCGCACCGTTGCCGAATTGAAAGGAATATCTGAGGAGACCACAACCGGTGTGCACCGGTTGTACCAGATGATGGAGAACGGAGAGTTGCTGGTTCCCGCCATCAATGTGAACGACTCGGTTACCAAATCGAAATTCGACAACCTGTATGGTTGCCGTGAATCACTGGCCGACGGTATAAAACGGGCGACCGATGTCATGATAGCCGGCAAAGTGGTAGTTGTGCTAGGCTACGGTGACGTTGGAAAAGGTTGTGCCCGATCAATGCGCTCCTACGGTGCAAGGGTTATCGTCACGGAGATCGATCCCATATGCGCCCTGCAGGCAGCCATGGAGGGATTCGAAGTAACTACCATGGAGGAGGCAGTGAAAGAGGGAAACATCTTTGTGACCACCACCGGCAACCGGGATGTGGTAACCATCGATCATATGCTGCAGATGAAGGATCAGGCCATTGTCTGCAACATTGGCCATTTCGACAATGAGATCCAGGTAGACAAGCTGGTTAGCTATCCGGGAATTGTCCATACCAATATCAAGCCGCAGGTGGACAAATACACCTTTCCGACGGGAAACTCGATTTTCCTGCTGGCCGAAGGGCGGTTGGTAAATCTGGGCTGTGCAACTGGACACCCTTCGTTTGTGATGAGCAACTCATTTACAAACCAGACCCTGGCTCAGATTGATTTGTGGAAAAACAACTACGAGATTGGGGTTTACAGGCTCCCGAAACGGCTCGACGAGGAGGTCGCCAGACTCCACCTGGAGCAGATCGGGGTTAAACTGACAACCCTTACAGCCGAACAGGCCCGATACATCGGAGTAGAAGTCGACGGTCCCTATAAACCGGAACACTATAGGTATTAATCGATTATCAAAACTTTGGGAAAAATATGGCAATTTTATCCCTATAAGTTTTGTTAATTCGATTTTTTACCATACCTTTGCACTCGCTTTTGAAAGAAAGCACAGGCTGATTCGCTAGCTCAGTTGGTAGAGCACATCCCTTTTAAGGATGGGGTCCTGGGTTCGAGCCCCAGGCGGATCACTAAAAGAAAACCAACACTTTAGCATATGGAAAGCGACTCACGAAAGTAAGCCGCTTTTTTATTTTCTACGCATTTACGCTTTCGGACAAAATTGATCGGTCAACCCGATATCATCCCCCTCGAGTTTTACCGCGAATATTTCAACAACTCAAAATCGTCGAAGAGTCCGTAGTCGATCAACTGATACGCTTCGCCAGGAATTGGCTTCTTGATCCCTTTCCAGTGCCAGGGAGAGACGAACCCTTTTTCGGGACTATTGTAGTGAGGACCCAACAGGTTCTTGTGGCTGCCGACTACCCGTACAGCCACCTTGTTTTTCCCGGGTTGCAGATGGGAGGTGATATCCAAACGGAAGGGATCAAACCCGATGATGCCTGCTTTTTCACCATTCACATAGACCTCCGCCACAGTACCGTTCCACTTACCAAGTTGAACCATATAGCTTCCACCAACTTCATCCAACTGGTAATCCTTGCTGTATTGAACCTCCCATGAGTAGAAAGGCATCCGTTGGCTTTTCCAGCTCCCCAACTGCAACTCCTGGACGGGAGCAGTGATACTCCACCCAATCCCTTCGGGGATCACGCCAAAATCACCCAGGATATAAACAGGCTCTATCTCTGCCAGAAGTTTCATCGGACTCAGGCTCAGTTCAACCACGTTCTCCCCGTGCTTCAACAAACTGCCTGCAGGATAGACGCCAAACGATCTATCGAGCCACCACTCGCCGTCAAGGGTTTCTGCTTCTACTCCATTCACCCTGACCGTGAAGAGGCAGGGACGTTCGGCTACCAGTCGGAAGGCAGAGTAATCGACCGTTTGATCAATCCTGAAATGGTATTTGGCGGTATACCCTCCCGACTTGAAAGTGTCTCTATCTACTATGTTTCGCCGGTATTGCACAGATGTGTTCCAGGGGTTGCCCGCTCTAAATCCGTGTGCCTTGAATGCCCTGTCTGAGGCTTCCGACACGTGGATCTGTCTGAATGTCTCATTTTGCAGGTGCAAGTCGCAAAAGTCGACGGGTAAAACATTTTCCCTTGTTCGCTTCATGGTTGTCCTGTTGAGTGAGGGCAAGGTTGTCGCAGACTGCTGCAACTCTCTTGCGGGGAATTTCTCGCTCCCTTTTCCTATGAAAAGCAACAGGCTTCCAGCCGGCTCCACTTCAAAGGTGACACTCCCCTTGCCATTGGCAGGATAGGTGTAGATCTTACCGGTGAGCGCATCCAGTTCATAGAGTGCGTTTCCTTCAGGATAGGCGAGCTGTACAGATGTTTTTTCATCCATCGACGAATTGACCAGGAAGATGAGCTCCCCATCTGCATACCTTCTGCGCTGGTGATACAGATTCCCGTTCTCGTGACTGATACGGACCACATTCTCCCCTTTCAGCTTCTCAATTAACTCACTGGTCAGGCGCTCTTCCCGGTTTACCTTTTCAGATCTTATCAGGCCTATAAGCTCTGCTCTTTTTTCTCCATCGACGTTTTCCGGCTCTGAGAAGCAGATCAATCTTCCTCCCTCTGACAGGAACTGTTGCAATAAGAAGAAGGTATGCCGACTGATATTTTCGGTGTGTGGTGGCACTATTATGGTGGAATAGCCTGCTTTTCCAATCACAAATTTCCCCTTGACAATCTTGCCTTGATCTTTGATGATATTCTCGGAGGCGAGATCATATTCAACCTGACTCTTCTCGAGCGCGGTGATGAAGGCCTGAAAGCTTTCACCAATTTGTATCAGACGGGGATTACTTTTTGTGTGGGAATAATAGCTCCAAAGGGTGGAATTGGGCTCAATTACGGCAATGCAATTCTCCTGACTCCCCTCACTCAGCAGATAGGAGAGTCTGGCAAAATAATCGTTCAACACCTTATAGTTGCTCCACCAAGGTGAGTGGTAGGTGAATACAGGAGGATAATCATATTTACGGGCACCTGTCAGCGTCTGGTGCGACAGATGCTGGTTCATGTAGTTTACCCCCAGCACATATTCCCAGTCGCCCAACCGTTTCAGGTCCTTGAAGGTAACCTCCCATCCGCCACCGCCGTATGTCTCGCTGAGCGTGCGTTTGTAACCCATCTGGTTGGCTACACTGCGCAGTTCTTTCACGGCCCGTATATTTCCGAACTGCGCCTGGGGCGATTGCTCGTTGAACTGATTGAAAAGCATATCGATGCCCGGCATCTGGTGCCATGCATACATTGCCATGTTGTCGGGCCCGTCGTTCATGTTGGGCCATCCATGCTCCCAGTAATGGCCGGTCCATATCAGATTGTTCTTCTCCGTGTATGCATGCCAGGGCTTGGCCCATCGGTCGATAAAGAGCTGTAGCAGTGTCTCCATGTAATGATAGCGGACCCTCTTCCACTCACCCGTCTCTTCACTCAGCAGAGGTAGAAACAGTTTCAGATCGTATCCCCACCTCTTTTCGAACTGCTCAAACAGATCGGGTGTCCATCGGAGGCCTCCCGATGTGACGATATTGGGCTCATCTGTAAAAATTCCCGGTATGGTCTTCCCGAACTGGTTGCCAACTTGCTTCTCATACCCCCTCATCGTGGTTTCAATGAATTTCTCCGTCACACCCGGCAGAAGCAGATCGACATAGGAAAAACCTCCATACCAGTCGCCCTTTTCATAATAGGTTTTTCGATAGAGATAGAAATCTCCCGTTTCTCCTGCATACTCCGTCATCTCTTCTGTGATATCCTTCCAGGAATCATTTTCCCGCAGCAAACAGAGAAAGACCGAACCGATATCTTCCGGCAGTTGTGTGGCTCTTTCCAGCTCAAGCCCCTGCCCCTGATTAAAAGAGTCGGGATAGTCGGCTGGGACATGTCCCCCGGCAAAGCCACTGGGATAGGAGTTCTCATCGTAGATCCAGACAGAGATGCCGTATTGCCGGGCTACCTCCGTTGCATGTTGATATAGCGACAACCACTCCTCCGATAGATATTCGGTAACAAGTCCGGGACGAGGATGAATAAAAAAGCCACCAAATCCTTTATTGTGCAAATCTGCTACCATTCTGTCGATTTCTGCGTTGGTAACCACTTCGTTGAAAACCAGCAACGGCGCAGACCGGAATGAGTTATCGGGATACGGAAAGTTCTTCTCGATATCTCGAAAGCTGTGAATCTGTTGCTTTTCACATCCTGAAAAAAGAGCGATAATTAGGCAAAGAACTATTGCGGATAACAGGTTGACAATTTTTCTAGTTTCCATCGTGTATATGTTTTTTATGGTTACCTATTCATTCTTGCCCAACTATGACCGTACCGGCAGAAAGAGTCCGGAATATCGTTTCTCGCAAAGTCGGAAAGTTGTAATCTATTATGGATTCGGGGTGTTTGCAAACAATCTCAATGATACGAAACACCACACTGGCACAAATTTAGCGATTTATAAGAAAGTCAGCGTGAAAAACAGAAAAAATCACCCGATTCTTGACAAGAATCCTTGATTCATCCTATCCTCCCCTGTACCAAGAGAGGCTAAGAGATTAATAATTCAGGTCAGGAATCAGGTGATATACAAGAGTGGTCAATCGCAGCTAAATCTTATCCAGGGCCTGGCTCAGATCGGCAATCAGGTCATCGATATGCTCTGTTCCGATTGAGAGACGTACGGTGCCCGGATAGATCTCCTGCTCTGCCAGTTCGGTTGCGCTGAGTTGCGAGTGAGTGGTGCTTGCCGGATGAATAACCAACGACTTCACATCTGCCACATTGGCCAGCAATGAGAAGATCTCCAGGCTGTCGATAAAACGGAACGCCTCTTCCTGTCCCCCATTGACATCGAAGGTAAAGATGGAACCTGCACCTCTTGGAAAATAGCGTTGATACAGTTGATGGTCGGGATGGTCGGGAAGTGATGGATGGTTCACCCGTTTTACCTTCGGATGGTTATTCAGGAAGGCTACTACTTTCAATGCATTCTCCACATGGCGTTCTATACGCAATGAGAGGGTTTCGAGACCCTGTAACAGGATAAAGGCGTTGAAGGGACTGATGGCCGCTCCGGTGTCGCGCAACAGCGTGGCACGGATACGGATAATGTAGGCCGCCGCTCCGGCAACATCAGTAAAGCGTACTCCATGATAGCTGGGTTCGGGTTCGGTCAGTTGTGGAAATTTTCCGGATGCTACCCAGTCGAACTTCCCGGAATCAACAATTACACCTCCCAGCGATGAACCATGTCCCCCGATAAATTTTGTAGCAGAGTGTACCACGATGTCGGCACCATGTTCAATGGGGCGTATAAGATAGGGCGTACCGAAAGTATTGTCTACAATTAAAGGTATCTTATGCCGGTGGGCAATTTCAGATAGAGCCTCAATATCGATGATATTTGAATGGGGATTGCCCAATGTCTCAATGAAGAGAGCCTTCGTATTCTCACGGATAGCCTTCTCGAAGTTCGACAGATCTGACGGATCGACAAAAGTGGTTGTCACACCGTAATTGGGGAGAGTATGTGCAAGCAGGTTATAACTCCCGCCATATATGGTCTTGGCGGAAACAATATGATCGCCTGCGCGGGTGATATTCTCGAACGCATAGGTGACGGCGGCAGCACCTGAAGCGACGGCCAATCCCGCCACACCTCCCTCAAGGGCGGCTATGCGTTGTTCAAATACCCCCTGTGTGGAGTTGGTAAGACGTCCATAGATGTTTCCTGCATCCTGCAGGCTGAAACGGGCCGCTGCATGGGCTGCATTATGAAATACATAAGAGGCGGTCTGATAAATAGGTACTGCACGGGCATCCGTTGCCGGATCTGGTTGTTCCTGTCCCACGTGAACCTGTAAAGTCTCGAAATGTAACTTTTCTCTTGCCATAAACCAAATATTAAATGATTAATTAATTTATAATTTTCCAACAAAGATAGAATGTGCAGAATTATCAAACAATGTGTTTAAAATATTTGGAATATATTACTATATTTGCACTTTAGTATAGAATATAATCACTATTTCATATATGTAAAACAGCATCTAAAAGAATATTATTCTATGGGTACTTTCGACAAGTTGGATAAAGTAGATTTGATGATACTCCGCACATTGCAGGAGAATGCCCGTTTGACCACCAAAGAGCTGGCCGCCAGGGTCAACCTCTCCTCCACCCCTGTTTTCGAAAGGCTCAAACGGCTGGAAGCGGGAGGGTACATCAAGAAATATATTGCCGTGCTGGATGCCGAAAAGCTCAACCAGGGATTTATCGTGTTCTGCAGGGTAAAGCTTCGCCGTCTCAATAGGGATATCGCGGCAGATTTTTCACGGATTGTCCAGGAGATTCCCGAAGTCACCGAATGTTATAACATATCGGGAAGCTACGACTACCTCCTGAAGATTCATGCCCCCAATATGAAGTATTACCAGGAGTTTATCCTCAATGTATTGGGAACCATCGAGAGTCTGGGATCACTCGAAAGCACCTTTGTCATGGCTGAGCTGAAGCATCAATATGGAATAAGCTTATGATATTCAATCACTATTTTGACTATTTTTGCATGTTGCGTCCCCTCTGCCGCTTGCCTGCCGAATGGGAAGGGTAATCGTTGTCGGTGCACCGGAGATGATAACCGATAGATACGAAAAATTGAGTAAACTTGATCGATGATGAAGATTACAACAATAAATGTCTCTAAAATGGACTGCCCGAGTGAGGAGCAGCTGATTCGCATGAAATTGCAAAACTTCAATGCTGTAAAGTCATTGGAGTTTGATATTCCAGACAGGAGAGTGACCATCTATCATGATGGCGAAGCAGAATCGATCCTATTGGCCCTGGAGACACTGAACCTGAATACCACGCTGATTTCAACCGTTGAGGCCGACACCATGGTTAAGAGAGAGAGCAACAGCAACCAAAGGAGGTTGCTTTGGGCCGTATTGACGATCAACCTGGTTTTCTTTGGAGTGGAAATATTGTCGGGCATACTCTCCAATTCGATGGGGCTGGTAGCAGACAGCCTCGACATGCTTGCCGACAGCATCGTCTACGCATTGGCACTCTTTGCTGTTGGAGGGACGGTTGCCAGAAAAAATGAGATTGCCAGGTTTGCAGGTTACTTCCAGATCATATTGGCGGTTATCGGTTTTATCGAGGTGATCAGGCGCTTTTTAGGCTTTGAACGGATGCCCGACTTTAAAACGATGATTATCGTCTCGACTCTGGCATTGATGGCAAACATACTCTGCCTCTACCTGCTGCAAAGAGAGAGGAGTAAAGAGTCGCACATGCAGGCGAGCATGATTTTCACTTCAAACGATGTCGTTGTCAATTCGGGAGTGATTGTGGCCGGGCTTTTGGTGAATTGGCTCAATTCAAGCCTGCCCGATTTGATTGTCGGGGCAACAGTGTTTGTAGTAGTAGCAAGAGGCGCCTACACCATATTGAGATTGGCGAAATAAGAGCAGCCAAATCGTCAATATACCTGAAAAGGGGTAGTTTCAAACTGAATTCATCACAAAGATACAATAGACAATGAGAATCCAAGGCTTGATACTGTTTGCGTCCTCTCTCCTCCTGCTTTTGGGATCCTGCACGCCGGGCCGCCAGGAGAATGAATAGGGGATTACTGATGGCCACGATCTGCCAGATGCTAACCACCGAAGAGGATAACCTCTGGAACTATACCACCGCCGACGGGAAAAATAGTGGCACAACCTTTCCTACTCTTCGGCACCATCGGCCTGAAGAGAGGGGAGTACCTCGAGGTATGGAAAGGGTTCGACCATTTCCCCAAAAACGACGAGGTGATCCGCAGCCTGCCGGTGAGAAATCCGGCCATATGGTTCTGGTCTTCTGTAGGCTAGACAACTAACTACCGTGAAATGGACGGTTTATCGACCGGTTCTCTCACACTCGAGTGGAGGATTATAAAAATAGTTTACCCTTTTTATTGTAATTATCTGAAAATCGACTATCTTTGCAGTCGCAAAATGAGAGAGGGTCAAACTTGCAGTAAGTCGAAAATAGCCTATTCTGTCGAGTAATCTAGTTTTTGATTTGCAAATCATTGATTACCAAGGTGATCCGCAAAACTCTAACTTTCAGGAAGAGTTTTGATTCATTG
>MTKW01006886.1_pt2 | contig 35729 bp, 33 predicted proteins | sample 1042761 | NCBI WGS metagenome assembly MTKW01 (sample SAMN06205366, study PRJNA360243) | anaerobic digester metagenome | biome: Wastewater treatment plant; feature: Anaerobic digester sludge; material: sludge; isolation source: anaerobic digester fed with sludge from wastewater treatment plant ...
CCGATACCTGAGCCAGGATTGATCCCTGTATCGGCTATTTGAATGGTTGTCCCTATACGCTGGGTCCTACGGGATGCCAAGGCATCAACTGCTATGACCAGATCCGGCTTTATCTTTTCCACAAGTCCCTGTATAACCTCTCCTGTTTCTACTCCAGTAATGCCAAGTACACCAGGACTAATTGCAGACACTGGTCTCATCCTGTCATCTACCTGGTCGGGAACAAATTCAAAGATATGCCTAGTAACCATTATCTTATCTACTACCTTGGGTCCTACTGCATCAGGGGTAACATTCCAGTTTCCAAGCCCGACTATTAGGACTGTACTATTATCCTCAAGGTCTACTAGCCTTTGGATCTCCTCAGCTAACTGTTTTGACACCCTCTCCTCATATTCGGGGTCTCTGTCCTTTATGCCTGGCACTTCTAGGGTGATATAGTTACCTACTGGCTTGCCAATCCTCTGCTCCCCATCAGCAGAGGTAACCTCTACCCTGGTAATCTTTATATCCTTGAGACTGACACTGTCTACCACAACTCCTGGCAGTTCTTGACTACTTCCCTGCTGGGCCATTTCCCTAGATTCCATTGCCAGGTCTGTTCTTATAGTTAACTTTTCTGCCATTTAGTCCAACAACCATCCTTTCATTTGCCATTTTACTTCATTTATTTATAATAGCCTCAATAAAATCTTTTATTCTTTTCAATTTTCCTTGCCAATCTAAAGTATCCATGGTAAAATATTAAACGTTGATTTTTATCGGGGAGGTGAAGAATTTGCCAAATATTAAGTCAGCTGAAAAAAGAATGAAGGTTACACAGGCTAAGACCCTAAAGAATAAGATGAGAAAGTCCGCTCTTAAAACAGCCATTAAAAAGTATGAGGCTGCATTACTTAACAATGATCTAGAGGCTGCAAAAAATATGTATCCAGACATCGTTAAAAAGATTGACCAGGCATCTGCAAAGGGTACTATCCACAAGAATGCTGCTAATCGTAAAAAGGCAAAATTGGCTCTTCGATTGAACGCAGCCGGGCAAGAATAAGGTTTAATTTAAGGATTATTAATTATAGCAGATTTATATTAGCTCATAAAATGAAAGCTTCCCTTTATTAAAGGAGAAGCTTCTTTTGCTTTATAGGTGTTTAATTGCTGTCTGACCTGACAATCTCAGGTCTATCCTTTTTTAGCTTGACAGGCTCATATTTTGACTACACAGCCTTACTATTAGTAGCTCTAGGCCTAATCGGACTTCGATCTTGCCTGCTTTTGAATTTTGGTCAAGGTCAGAGCAGGCTCTTATAGCTGACTTTAGCTGGCTTGTAGTAAAACTTCGGGCCTGCTGGCTACATTTTTTCACAACATAGGGATGGACCTTTCTCCTATCTATAGCAGACAGCCTGTCAACTATAAGGTTAGGTGTAAGGCCAAGACTACTATACTCCTTGCAAAGCAGCATGTTCCTAAACTGCTTGTACAGCATGGTAATTATAAGGTGGATATTTGCGTTATTATCAAGAAACTTGTCAAGTAGCTTTAAAGCTTGCTTTTCCTGCCTGCCAGCTATAGCGTCAATTAGCTGAAAGACAGTATATTCAGCAGTAGGGGCAACCATTTGCTCAATCATTTCCCTAGTTATAAGAGGCTTGTCCCCAGTGTAGGAAACTAGCTTGCTTAGCTCATTTCTTATATGCTCTAGGACATTACCTGCCCTATCTAAAAAAAAGTCCAGGTCCTCCTTGGATATTTGCTTGTTACTATTTCTAAACTCCCTGCTGGTCCACTTTCTAAGGTCAACTCTATCTAGCAGATGAAATTCTGCTGCCATCCCATACTTTGCTATAGCCTTGTAAAGGTTTTTCCTTTTGTCTATTGCGCCATCAGTAAAAAACACAAGACAGGTGCTAGCCGGTAACCTAGCCAAATAACTCTCTAGTTCCTTGCTGTCACTTGAACCTCGGCTTGTAAGACTAGGGTGGTTTTTTATAACAAGCAGCCTCCTGTCAGCCATAAGGGGGAGGGTTTCACTAGCATTTATAATATCAGAATCTGCTACGTTTGCCCCCTCTAGGACATGGTAGTTTAGGTCCATAAGACCAGGCCCAAGTAGCTTTTCCTTTAGCTGGTCTAAGGCCTCTGCCTTTACATAATCCTCTTCCCCGTAAAAAAGGTACAATGAACCTATCCTATCTTTCTTTATTTGATTGAAAACCTCCATATAGGACAATCGGTTCTCCTCCTTTTTAGTAAGTATCAAGTAAACAGAAAAGCTTAGCTAGCTATACCTAGCCTTGAGAATCTGGTCCGGGTTCAATTTGACTAGTAAAGTAATTAAAAAGATCCTCTGCACTAGCATCATTAAAAGCCCTAACCAACAGGTCTGACAAAAGATAGGTCCAGTTTTCTGGCCTGATCCCTGTTTTTAAAGGTTGGCCTGTTTCCATTAGTGTTGATAGAGTGCTGGATATATTTATGGCCTCTTGCCAAGACTTATCCTCATAGAGGATAGCCCTAGCTGGCATCTGGCCGCTTTCCATTGCCATACGCCTTTGATTATTGTTGGCTGAAAGGTAACCTATGATAGCCTTTACCCCTGTCTCTTGAATAGTTTGGCTACTTGTAGCCATGACCCAACCACTGCTAAGGCCAGCCTGGTCAAGGTCTTCACTCGCCATGGGAATGGGACATGTGCCTGCCCTACCCACTAGTAGAGACTCTGGCCTATCAATTAGCCTACTGGCATAGGACCAGTTTAACATAAATAGACTATTACCCGACTCAAATACGGTCCTTGTGTCGTCTATACTCATAGATAATACGTCCTTTGATAGGGTACCCTCTTCTATCATGCTGGTAAGGAGCTTTAGAGCTGCCAATAGATTGGCCTCATTGTAGACTATAGGTTCTTTTGAAAAGTCCGGGAGCGCATTATAGGAAATAAGTAGGCTGGCCATAAAGCTTGCCCTGGTATGCAGGTTATTGGCTGGGAATATCAATCCGTAGCTTAGACTATAATTATTTATGCCCTCCCATGCTGTCTTGGCTAACTGGTTTAGGCTATTAGGACTTGAGTCCAAAAGGTCTGTCCTATAGTATAAAAGAGGCATGTCCTGCCAAAGGGGTATGCCGTATTTGTCCCCTTGCCAGGTAACCGCATCAACCATACTAGGAAAATAGTAATTTTCAAGCTCTGCAAGCTCCTGGTCCCCTAGCTTCATCAGTAGGCCCTTGGCAGCTAGTTCTGCTAGCCAGGTATCATGTACTATCAAAAGGTCTGGCTGCCTTTGCAAGGCAGCGAGCATGGCAGTATAGGCCCTAAAATATCCATCACGGTCTCCTGCTACCTCTACAGCATTTATGATTAGGTCCCCACGCAGGTCCTCAATCTCAGTCATCATTCTTTGGATACCGCCACTACCATCTCTGGGGTATATAAGGTTAACTCTTGATTTTTCTACTACAATGTCAGTCCCACTACTGTCCTTGCAGGCTGACAAGCTAAAGACTAGTATAAAAAGCAATAGGGCTATAGTTTTAAATTTTCCTTTTGTTCTGCTCACCCGAATAACCCCTCGTTTATTGATTAATTATCTTAAAGTAGTTTTTTAACTTAAATACCACTAGATAAATCCAATAGCCATTAAAGGCCATAAATAAAAACAATAGCCATAGTCATAACTTAAGGCCTGTGGCCTAGGCTCGAATCCAAGGCCTACACTCCTGTTGACCCAAAGCCCCCTTGGCCCCTTTCACTAGTAGAGAGATCACTACACTCTACTAACCTAGGTTTTATAACCTCATTTATAACCATTTGAGCTATCTTCATACCCTCTTCTACCTTAAAGACCTGCCTTCCATGGTTAATTAATATTACACCTATCTCTCCCCTGTAGCCTTCGTCAATAGTACCAGGAGTGTTTAAAACTGTTATCTGATGCTTTAAGGCAAGGCCACTCCTGGGCCTAACCTGAGCCTCTGTCCCCCTTGGTAGCTCAATGGCTATCCCTGTAGCCACAAGGGCAGATTCACCAGGATTTATTAAAAGCTCCTGTGCAGAAAACAGGTCCATACCCGCATCCCCTGGATGGGCATACTCGGGTAGCTTGGCATTCTCTCTTAGTTTTTTTATTTTTACTAGCATTTTTTTCTCCCCTATTTAAGCCATCATATATAATTTATCATCTCTAGTATGTGAAAACAAGACTAGTACAAGACATGCAATAATGCCTAACCGGTCCATTTAATGCGAATTTTTAGTCTCTTATTTAGCNNTATCCCCTGTATAAGTATTACAATACTAAGCTATATATATATCCTCCCCTAGTGGTCCATCTCCCCATATCCTCTGTCTCCTGCGTCCTCCTTTTGTGTCCCATCTCCTGTGTCTAGCCTATTGCCTTTATCACAATCAACGGGGCCATCTTCTCCATCTAGCCCGCCTCCCGCCTTCTCCTTTTTGCTGCTAGATAGCCTTTCCATTATAAGGTCACCCTCTGGAGTAAAGAGGATAAATATTGCCATTGCTATTGCCCCTACTGTGATATATGAATCGGCAACATTAAAGACTGCAAAGTTAATCAAACGAAAATCAAACATATCCCTAACATAACCAAAGGCAAGCTGGTCTATCAGGTTGCCTAGGGCACCGGCTAATATAGCAAGTAGACATAGACGCAGGACCCTGTGCCATCTGTCCTGGTATCTTATTATTAGGTACAAGATTAAGAGGCTGGCTATTATCCTTGAGCTGACTAATAGTATAAAGCTATCAGACAGCATACCAAATGCAGCTCCCTTGTTGTGCACACTAGTTAGGTGAAAAACCCCCTCCCAAATAGGGTAGCTAGTCCCTAAGGGCATAAGATAGGCATCGACTAGTAGCTTTGTGACCTGATCTATGGCCAGAAGTACAATAACAATTATAGTTGATGTAAATAGGCCCCTTAATCTTTTTTTATCCATCATTTCCTCCACTAGGCTAGGCTAATTTTTGTAACTAGTATAACATATAAGGCCTTATAAAGCACTAAAAAGAGGAGTCCGGCCTTGTGAGATCTCATTTTAAATTAGCCTGCTTAAAATGAGACCTTTGGTCCGAACTCCCCACCTTATAAAAGCTTAACTTGTCATATCTACAGTTAGTCTATTACCTATAGATTTAGGGTAGCTAGCTATGCCTTAGTAATTTTCTGCCCTTACTTCAAAGAAACTTTGCTCATACTTGCAAACAGGGCATACCTTAAGAGCCTTTTTACCCATAACTAGGTGGCCACAGTTTCTGCATTCCCACATGGTCTCTTCTGATTTTTCAAAGACCTTTTGCATTTCTACATTATTAAGGAGCTTGCGGTATCTCTCCTCATGTGCCTTTTCTATTGCTGCAACCATCCTAAACTGGGCTGCCAGAGTAGTAAAGCCTTCCTCCTCTGCATCCTGGGCAAAGCGTTCGTACATATCAGTCCACTCATAGTTTTCACCTTCGGCAGCACTTAGGAGGTTTGCTGCTGTATCTCCTAGCTCTCCTAAAGCCTTGAACCAAAGTTTTGCATGCTCTAATTCATTGTGGGCTGTCCCTTCAAAGATCGCTGCTATCTGCTCATAGCCCTCTTCTCTAGCCACGTTTGCAAAGTATGTATACTTGCTCCTTGCCATAGCCTCTCCTGCAAAGGCCTCTAATAGATTTTTTTCTGTTTTTGTACCCTTTAAGTTCATTTTTTCTTCTCCTTGTCCTATTTTTTTATTTTCTCCCAAGCTCTCTAATAGCTTTTCTACTGAGTTCTTGGGGAAATCCTCAGCCTCTTCTTTTTCTAGAAGCGACTGTAAAAAGTCCTTTGTGTTTTCACTTTGAGGTAGCATATAACCTGCTTCTCTAATGATGTCTTCGCCCATAAGTAGGTTTGACATCTCTACTGCCTTAGCCAGCTTGCCAGGTAAAGCAGCTGCTATATTTGCCTGGTCAGCCTTGCTGGCGACTAGTTGCTTTAATGTATCCTCTACAGCCTGAGTCTTTGGCTGCTGGGCTGGATACTTTTTAGGTACCATTGATATTGCACCGGATGGGCAAGCATCTGCACAGTCTCCACAGCCTATACACTTATCAACATCAATAATACTATCCTCTGTATCAGTAGCTCCTGTCGGGCATACATACAGACACAGACAGTCCTTTGTACACAAGCGCACATTTCTTACTGCATATTTGTCAGCCAATTGCATTACCCTCCTTTACCTGTTCAAACTTCCAATTTGGTACCTTGCATACAGGGCATACCTCTGGCAGGTCATCCCCTATGTAGATAAAACCACATATAGTGCAGACATATACACCAGTGTTTTCAAGCATCTTGTCTCCTTGCTTTGCATACCGGGTTAGAAGTGACTTTAGTATCTTGGTAACCTTTATACTCCAGGTCAAGGCCCTAAGTGCCCCCCTGTCCTCATCAGCCCTTGCTACTTGGTTTGCAAGGGGGAATCCCTCTTCTAAGTCCTTGTCAATTAGGGCTATGAGCTTCTCAAAGCTAGGTTCTAAAGCAGGTCCTGCCTTTGCAGCAAAGTAGTCAGCTAGCTCTGTAAACAAGGCTGCCTCTTCTTTTTTGTACTGTTTTTCACAACCGCGGGCTAAGTTTCTACAAAGAATACTAGTCTCTAAAGCGCTTAGCTGCCTGTCATCTGAATGAACCTGACTGGCTACCTTTGGCTCCTTGCTAATAACCTTTGCTACTACTGGCTCACCCTGTCTCTCGAAATCCGATTTGACAGCACCACAAAGGGGACATTCCCAATCATCAGGTACATCTTCCCATTTTGTGCCAGGTGCTATGCCTGCCTCTGGGTAACCCTTTGCCTCGTCATAAACGAAGCCACAAATAGTGCAAACATATTTAGCCAATCTATCAAGCCTCCTTCATTTATATTTATATTTTAGAAAGGCATCCAGAACAGACACCCTTAAAATATACATCCCTATCCCTTATTTTAAAGTCCTCTAAATCCTTGCTCTTGATTAGGTTTACATCTATTTGAAAGTCATATATCTGATTACAGCTGTCACAGCAAAAATGGCCATGGGGATCAAGGTTTATATCATAGCAGCTTTCCCTTCCCTTAAAAGGGATTTCCCTGACTAAACCGGCATTTATAAGTATTTTTAATGTGTTATATATAGTTGTCTTTGATAGGGTTGGTATTTGCTTAACAAGACCTAAGTATATCTGCTCGACAGTTGGATGAATTTGATTTTTATACAGAAAATCTAGAACCTTGAGCCTTTGATATGAAAGGTTAATACCCTTTTCCTTTAGTTGTTCAAGTATCTGATCATAAGTAAGTAGCATCCTTATCCTGCTCCATTAAAATTTTATTATTGTATTGATTTTAACTTTGTAATGATTACAAATATATTATATAGTAAATCCCATATAAATCAAGCTTTTATTATATATTTTTATACTTTTATATAGATATGACCAGGCAGTGAGCAAAATATCTAGGCAGCATATAATATATCTGACCTGATATAAAAACATCCAAGGAGCATTTAAAATATCTGAACCATAAGCTAAGTGCCTAAGTGGCACGCAAAATATCTGACCTGTTAGCAAAGTATCTAGGTAACTCATAAAATATCCGACCTATAAGCATAGAATCCTAGTAGCACATAAAATATCCGACCTGTAAGCATAGAATCCTAGTAGCACATAAAATATCCGACCTATAAGCAAAGTACCCAAGCCTATATTGGCCTGGGTACCTTTTTTCCTAATATATACTACTATATGAGTATCAAGTTTTCTATTCTAGCTATTATATTAAAGCTCAAGTATTTTAGCACGAGTCTTTAAGCGTAAATCCTAAAAGACAAAAGTTTTAGCTTATATACTTAAAAAAATATACCTGCTTACTTTTCTCCTAGCTTAAACTTGTCATGGACTACCTGTACTGCCTTTTCCACTTTGTCATCGGCAATAATACAAGACACCTTTATTTCAGATGTAGAAATCATTTTTATATTAATTCCTGCCTGGGCTAATGCCTCAAACATAGTGGCGGCTACACCTGGATGGTTTACCATGCCCGCACCTACGATGGAAACCTTGGCTACATCACTTGAAAAGCTTACAGTTTTGGCCCCAATAGAATCTAGGTTATCGTTTATAACCTTGATAGAATCTGATAGCTGGGACCTTTGGACTGTAAAAGAAATATCCTTTGTATCATCCATACCACTGCTTTGAACTATAACATCAACATTTATATTAGCGTCAGCTAGATATTTAAATATCTTGTGGGCTATGCCTGGAATATCCCTAACCCCAATAACCGTTATCCTAGCTACATCCTTATCATAGGTAACACCCTTTATAACTGTTTTCTCCATACCTGTTGACTCCTTTATCATAGTACCCTCGTTATTGTTTTTGCTAGACCTAACAACTAGCCTTACCTTGTAGTTGTCCGCAAGCTCAACTGACCTATTCATTAATACCTTGGCACCTAAACTAGCCAGCTCAAGCATCTCGGCATAGGTTACCTCGTCTAACTTTCTTGCGTTCTTGACTATCCTTGGGTCTGCTGTATAGACCCCATCTACATCAGTATATATCTCGCAATAGTCAGCCTTTAAGGCTGCTGCAAGGGCAACTGCTGAGGTATCTGAACCACCCCTACCTAGGGTAGTCACATCCTCCTTCTGATCTATACCCTGAAAGCCTGCTACAATAACAATCTTGCCTTGCTTTAGCTCCTCTTCTATCCTATCAACACATATACTTTCTATCCTTGCACTACCGTGGCTGGCATCTGTCCTAATATCTACCTGCCTAGCCGTAAGGGAAACAGCTTTATAGCCTAGGCTTTCTAAGGCCATAGCCATAAGAGCTATAGAAATTTGCTCTCCCGTTGACAGGAGCCTGTCTAGCTCCCTCTTTGATGGGTTATCGTTTATTTCCTTGGCCTTGGCAATTAGCTTGTCTGTTGTATCTCCCTGTGCAGATAGGACTACTACAAGTTGGTCTCCGCCTTTTTGTCTTTCTCCTATCCTTTTTGCTACCTTCATCATACTTGCGGCATCTGCTATAGAGCTACCGCCATACTTTTGCACTACTAACCCCAAAATGTTTTCCCTCCAAATCTAGTTTAGACCTTTTATAAGGATATTCTTATAAGGTTTAGAATGTCAACTACAGAATTTGATTTTTTAAGCCTATCTTCTATTTTTTCTAGGTCTGCCTCTGTTATAGGACCGGTTATAACTACTAACTGGTCAGATAAGCTCCTGTCCCTGGATATATAAAGGTCAAGGCTAGGCATATGCTGACTTATCTCATTTTTTAAGGCAGCCTGGTCTTTTGTCTTTAGCCTAATATAGTACTTGTAAAGTAGGTTACCAGTATCTAATAGGGTTGCACAGGCTTCATTGTCAACGATTGTTTCACTAGAGTTTTTTGGATGCTTTGCTGCCTCTATAATGTCACCTACAACTGCACTGGCAGTAGGTAGCTTTCCTGCACCTCTACCATAGAACATAACATCTCCTATGGCATCGCCCTTGACTAAAATAGCGTTAAATACATCTTCTACATCTGCCAAGGGATGAGTCTCAGGCAAAAGCATGGGACTTACCATGGCTGATATGCCCTCTTCTGACCTTTGGGCCTGAGCAATAAGCTTTATGACATAGCCTAGTTCTTTTGCATATGCCATATCCTCTTTTGAGATGCTAGAGATTCCCTGGGTCTTTATTTCCTTTGATGAGACCTGCTGTTCAAAGGCAACCGAGCAAAGAATTGCAATCTTTCTTTGTGCATCTATGCCATCAATATCAGAGGAAGGATCCCTTTCAGCATAGCCATTTGCTTGGGCATCTGATAGGGCCTGGTCAAAGTCCTTGCCCTTGTTTTTCATCTCTGAAAGTATATAGTTTGTTGTTCCATTTAAGATGCCTGTAATTTCGCTTATATTATTACCAGCCAGACACTGCTTTAAGGGCCTAATAATAGGTATACCGCCACCGACACTGGCTTCAAAAAGATAGTCTACCTGGTTTTTATGGGCAAGACTGACTAGCTCAGCCCCATGCTCGGCCACAAGCTCCTTGTTGGAGGTTACAACAAACTTGCCAGCCTCCAAGGCACGTTTAGTAAACTCATAGGCTGGCTCTATGCCCCCCATAACCTCTACTACTATGCTTATCTCAGGATCATTTAATATGTCATCTGCATTCTTTGTAAATAAACCACTATAGGCTAGATCGGGAAAATCTCTTAAGTCAAGAATCCTTTTTACAAGCACTTCCTTGCCTGCTCTTTTCCCTATGCTTTCTTTATTTTTAAGCAGGACTTCCACAACACCTGACCCTACTACTCCATGTCCTAAGACTCCTACAAAAACCATTGCTATATCCTCCTGAAAGTCATTCCTGTCCTATTACTTCGATCCTTTGTACGCCCTTTATTTCATTTAGGTCTCGGATTAATCTCTCCTGGTCATACTCCATCTGCCTTGTATCAACAGAAATAGTTACGTTGGCTACCCCGTGTATAGGGATATTTTGGTTTATGGTAAGTATATTGCCCTTGTGAAGGGCTATCTCGTTTAAAATATTAGATAAAAGGCCCGGTAAATCCAAGAGGGTAAGGGAAAGGGTTATGATTTTCCCCCGGTTTGCCTCTGAAAAGGAAAACACTGAATCCCTATACTTGTAAAAGGCACTTCGGCTTATACCAACCTTTTTGACAGCCTCATTTACTGTCCCTGCCTCCCCAGTTGCTAAAAGCTTTTTAGCCTTCATAACATTATGGAATACCCCAGGCAGTACCTCACGGTTTACAATATAAAATACATTTTCCTTAGTCACTGTGATAAACCCCTTTTGTGTTTGACACATAGACATTTGTATCTGTATGATGGAATTTTACCACGCTAATTGACCACTTACAAGGCCTTAAATGGGCCGTTTTTTTAAAATAATATGGCTTTATCTGTACCATAGTCTGTTTTACTCCCTTTTACTTACCAATTCCTTTTTTTATTAGTCTTTCCTTTGCAATAAGTCCTAAAGGTCAGTCTACTGATTTGTCTTATTTTTGTACTTGCCCTTGCCTAAATTTAGACTTTCACTTGCTTATTTATTGCCTATACTTTGACTAGATAACTTTGGCTCTTACCTTGATTTTTGACTTTGGCTTACTTATTTATATTTGTTGCCTATAGTTTTGCCCTTTACCTGTGGCCTTTGCTATAACTTAACTTTGTCTATACTCTTATAGCCATCCTTATCCATGTAAGGTTTTTTCAAATTTTTTCAATGAATAAATTTCCTAAGTACCAGCAAAATATAGGCAGGAGGTGTGATTGGATATGAATCTATCACAAAAGGAAAAATTTCTTTTACAGGACCAACTATCACATGAGGAGCTTTGTATTCAAAAGTATAACAACTATGCAGCCCAGGCACAGGACCCTGAGCTAAAGCAATTGTTCCAAAACTACGCCAAGAAGGAACAAGAACACTACAATACCATACAGCAAATGCTAAGAGGCCAGGTTCCCAATATACAACAGGCCCAAAATCAACAAGGACAGCAAGGNNCAAGGGCAACAAGCACAGCAAAATCAAGCAGGAGGTCAGGCCGGCCAGCAAGGAATGCAGGCTATGCAAAATCAGTCAGATGAGATATTATGTAGCGATATGCTGTCCACTGAAAAGTATGTGTCAGGCACATATGACACAACAATATTTGAATTCCAAGATACCAATGCAAGAAAAGTCCTAAACCATATACAAAAGGAAGAGCAAGAACATGGTGAGGGCATCTTTAATTACATGAAAAAGAAGGGAATGTACCAGATACAATAATGGCTTTTAGAATCCTAATAGCCAGGTAAAACTAGACAGATAGAAAGCAAATAAGGCCTGCTAAATGAACAGCTGGCCTTATTTCTATATATAGTCCCCTCTTTTTTCAATTTACAACTCAAGGCTAAATCCTTGGTCTTTGTATAGCTTTATAAAGGTTTTTAAAGGCTTTTATCTAGCCCACAAAACTAGTTAAAAGACCCTCTTTACTACTTTTCTAGGTCTACAACCGTCCCTATAAATATAGGTAGGCTAGTAGTCTTATCTACAATTGCATAAACAAAGGGTCTATCTAGTCTGACATATTTACCTTCTATATAGGCTTCATCAGACATTACCACCTTGGTTACAGCTCCGGCCTTGGTTCCAAGCTCGTCTACAGATATAAAGCTTTTGTGAAATACCTCCTCACAAAATATGTTTCCTCGTGTTGATTGTCCTAGTTTGGAGAAATCAGCAAGACTCGGTTCAAATGCATTGGGCATGCCAAGGTCTATTAGGGCATCATTCATCTTTATTTCATATTCATAGGAAAACTTCGGCAGGCTCGCATATACCAAATTAGGCTCAGCTCCCTTTATTGTTGCCATTAAAGTCTCTCCTGTCAGGCTATCTATGTAGTCATCAAGGGGAATATCCTCATTAGGCAGCAGGGCAACAAAGCTATAGTGGCCTCCATGATAGGGCTTTATAAAGCCGGTAGCTTTGCCATCATCAAGATACCAGTCCTCTTCTGAGTTCATTAGGTCTACTGCCTGTTTTTCCCCACTAATAGCCTGAAATTCGCTGCTAATGATCTGATCTTTGTTATAAACTACAGACCACTCAGCATCAAAGGCTATAGCATTTAAAAGATACATAATGTGGTCACTACCAATATCCTCTAGGATCTGGTCAATCATCCCATCTGTCTTATCCTCAACCCACTTATTAATATCCTTTACAGTCTGACCATCAAAGGCAGCCTTGAAAATATCTGCCCCATAAAAGTTTGCATTAGTCTGCAAAAAGTCTTCTTCTATTGTTAACCTGCCCTCATCATCCCGGAACCATATTGAATTGGCTATTGATAGCTTGGCCTTATCACTTGATGGAAGGCCCTTTACATAGCTATATAGGTAGCTGTTTAGGTCCTCTATAGCTGTCCCCATGCCTAATACATCCTCCATTTGCTCTAAGGTAAGGGTATCTGCCCCATTTGCCGTCATGGCTAGGGCCAATAAGACAGATAGGGGTGATACTAGGGAATTTTCCTCCATATCAATCGACCTTTTGAATAGGTCTGTAGAGAATTCATATGTGTTTTTTATAAAGTCATCCTCTATTTCTTTTGTCTCCTGCTCTTGGGCCTTTATAGAGCCCATTAGGCTCTCAGCCTCTGGATAAGAGATAGCACAGGATGCAAGACCTATTATTGATACTAATAGTAATACAAGACTTAAGGATACAGCTATAAGTCCCTTTTTCCTTTTATAAGATTTCATACTACTTTGCCTCCCCTTTTTGCCCTAAGATTTATTGGCTCATTGAACTCATTGAATAAGATCGATCATAAAGAATGAACCTTGGTCTGGTCTGCTTACCCTTTTAGTTGCATCCTGCTACGGTCAGGCTTAGGCGGCCGGGTCCATAAGGCTACCTATAAAAATGGGTAGCTTGGTCTTGTTATCTACTATCGCAAAGACAAAGGGCCGGTCTAGTATTATAAAGACTTGATCCTCTGGACCTGCTGAGGTTAGCTTTACCCCCACCTTTGTGACAGCTGCTGCCTTGGTACCCTTTTCATCAAGAGAAATAAAGGTCTTGTGCAGGACCTGGTCTATATATATATTATCTACTCCTAGCTCAGCCATCCTAGTGAAATCTGCCTCATGAGCTGAGAATGCATCCTTTATACCCATTTCATATAATATATCCTTTAGCATTAGGTCGTAATCATACTCAAACTTTGGTATATAGGCCTTTACCTTTGCCTGTTTTGCATTCTCTAGCATAGCTACAAAGATCTCTCCTGTCAAAGACTCAATATACTCGTCAATAGACATATCTTCTGAGGGTAAAAGGGCTACAAAGCTATAATGGTCATTGTGATAGGGCTTTATAAATCCAATAGCCTTTTCGTCTTCAATCAACATATCTTCATCTGATATCATAAACTCCACTTCAACCTGGCTTGTATCTGACCTAGTGAAGCTACGGTCTATTATATCATTTTTTGAATACTGGTTTTTCCATTTCCCATCGAATACAATAGCGTTAATAATAAACATTATATCCTCAGGGCTTATATCATCGACTATTTTGTCTATCATACCATCTGTCTTGCCAGCTACCCACCGATTAATGTCACTGACTGTCTCTTGGTTAAAGGGTGACTTGTAAATCTGCGCCCTATAGTAGTCAGCATTTCTTTGCAGGAAGTCTTCTTTGACCTTGAGCCCTTCATCATCCCTTATCCATATAGAATTAGCTATAGAAAGCTTTGATTTGTTTTCACTTGGAAGATCCTTAATATAGGAGTAAAGGTAGCTGTTAAGATTGTCTAGGCCCATATCCTTTGCAAGGGTATCCTCCATTTGCTCTAAGGTAGCCTTATCTGCACCATTGGCTGTCATCGCCAGGGCAATCATGACCGAAAGGGGAGATACTAAAGAGTTTTTTTCACTGTCATAGGCCCTTTTAAAGAGGTCAAATGAAAAATCAGCTGTACTTTTAATAAAGCCCTTGTCTATACTTGTGCTTTCCTTTTCTTTGGCTTTGATATCCTCTGATAGGTCCTGTGCTATTATCCCCTTCATAGGATTTGAGCAGGCAGGTATGACTAAAATCACTATAGCTACAAGGGCCAAGCATAGGCACCTGGCTAGGATCTTCTTTTTAAAGCTAACTCTCATAATAATCACTCTCTCTGTCACTTATTCCTTTTACCTATATAGACGGACCTTAGTTAAAAAAAGTTTCAAGCTAATGGTCAGTTTTTCCTTTCTTAAGGGTAGGTTTTTTCTCGGCTTATATCCTTAGTAGCAATTGTTTTAAAAAACATAGCAATTGTTTAAACAAACTAGCAATTATTTTAACAAACTAGCAATTATTTTAAACAAGATCTACCCGACCAAATGTTAAAAGGCTTGGGTTATAGACCCAAGCCCTAATCACTTCTTTATGAAGCCATTGTCTTTCTGTATTTGATTTTACGCATCTTCATATATACGCTAGGTAGCTTATGGATAATAAAGGTTTTTATCTTGGTCCTTACCCATACATACTTGTCATGGACAAAAACAAGGAACTTCTTTGGTACTAGCTTGCCTGTAACCCTGTAGTCCAGCCATTTTTCATATGGCTTGCCCAACCAACTAGGCATTTTATAGGCCCATTTATATCTCTTTACAAAGTGACCAAAATAGGCAGCTATATATAGAACTTCGTGCTCAGGAAATTGCTCCTGTACAAGGGGTACCCTAGTATCTGGTGATATTTCATCGGGTACAAAGCCAGCCTCCATAGCTATATCATGTAGCTCTGTGCCTGGATATGGATAAAATATATTTGGGATCATCCTATCAGATTCCATTTTCGCATTTAGCTTTATAGTTTTCAATGCCTTATGGATATCCTCATAGGGCAAGCCTATAATATTGTAGGTCAGCTGTTCAATCCCATATTTCTTAAACCATTTACTGCAATTTATCAACATCTCGTCCGTATGAAAACGCTTTAGTAGCTTGTATCTGGTCTCCTGATCTCCACTTTCTAGGCCCATGTCTATTGTGTAAAAACCTGCTTCTTTCATTCTACGTACTGTATCCTCTGTTAGTATGTCAAATCTGATATTGCCAGTACAGGGCAGGTTGATTTCCTTTTTGTATAGCTCAATAAATTCGTCAAACCATTTAGGGAACATATTGAAAATGGCATCACGGAAATTAATAACCTTGATCTGGGGATATTTTTCTAATAGGGTCTTTAAATAGAGTATAGCGTTTTCTGGAGAACGGAAACGAGCATATAGCTTTTTATTAGGGTAGACATTTCTAAATTGTGAGTTACCGCAATATGTACAGCTATATAGGCAGCCCCTACTCATCATTACTATAGCTGTGCCAACCTTAACAGACTCTAGGTTTTCATAATCAAAAAGATCAAAGTCCGGTATAGGTAGCCTCTCAAGGTCAGCAAATAGTGGCCTTATTGGATTTTTCTTTATAGCTCCATCCTCAAGCTTAAAATAAATGCTCTCAGTATTAGTAAAGTCTTCACCTGCACACATCAAATTGCATAGGTCTAGCATGGCATATTCGCCGTCACCTATTGTTACTGCGTCAACCCCATCTACAGCTAAAACCTCGTCTGGAGCTAGTGTACAATGATAACCCCCACTTATAATGAAAACATCGGGGTAAGTCTCCCTAGTCCACTTTATGTATTTTTTTGCATCGGGCAAGGCTGTTGTCCTAATTGAAAAGCCAATTATGTCAAATTCGCCTTTTGCCTTTAGCTTGCTCTTAAAGTCCTCTTCACTGTGGATATATAATAGATGAAGTAGGTCGACATCATGCCCCTCCTGCTTTAGTACAGCAGATATAGAAGCTAGCCCCTCGCTATAGTTGCCTCCCCCACTTCTTTTTGTAATGTTCCTGTCCGTATAGTCAGGGTAAATCAATAGTACCCTAGCCTTTTTCTCAGATGTATTCATTTGCTTTTATGACCTCCATTAGCACTTACTAGTTTGCATTTGAATTAATGTATGCAGTGATACACAGTATTTAATAGATTATATCCGAAAAAGATCTGCTTTAAGCAGTCCTGAGCCTATTTATTTGATTTTAATAAGATAGCTATAAAAATAGCAGAAAATCAAGTATCTTGGATATAGGTATGTACCATTATAATTATCTAACTTATAGGCTTATTAGTCAAGCAGGTATTTTTATCTAGCTGTCCTGCTGCTAGCTTTAGAAATAGACAATATACTATGGCCTGTATTGACTTTAGAGCCTGCTATTCTCCTACTAGCAAGTTTTGATATAAGATAAGGCTAGGCCTTTAAAAAGCAGTTATTTAAATAGGCCCATAGCTATACTATATAATCAGTTAGCAAAATTAGCCCATAGTCATACTATAGAACCAATTATCAAAATAGGCCCACAGCCAATACTATAGAACCAATTATCAAAATAGGCCCACAGCCAATACTATATAATTAGTCTATAAAGCTTGTAATCTCCTCTATTGGCTTTCGCTTAGGAGCTATTGGCTCATCTGCAGGGTAACCTAGGGCTATTATAGCTACTGGCCGGATAGACTCATCTAGCTCTAAAATATCAACTAATGCCTCTTCATCAAAGGCCCCTATCCAACAGGAACCTAGGCCAAGAGCTTTTGCAGACAGGAGTATATTTTGAATAGCAGCCGCTGTATCCTGGTAGCAATATAGGTTGCGCCCTCTCTCCTTATACCGCCTCTCCGCCTCTGGTATATCTACGCATACTACAATTGCTAATGGTGCCTTGGTAAACCATTCCCGGTCATATGCCCTTTCGCCTAGCCTTGCTAATAGCTCCTTATTCTTTACAACGTAAAAATGCCAGGGCTGGCAGTTGCCTGCACTAGGGGCAAAACGCGCAGCCTCTAAAAGCTCAAGTATTAGGTCCTTTGAGACCTCCTTGTCAACAAAGTTACGAATAGACCTTCTTGATTTGACTAAATCTTTAAAATCCAATTCCTAATACCTCCCATTTATATAGTAGCTAAACTTAACTGCCAGTTTAGTAAATAGATATAGCTGACTTTTAATTAATCTATACATAGATCCCTTATTTAGGATCCATTTTTGGCTGCCTCACATGATTGCATCTAAAAAAGTTAAGGGGTCTTATGTAGGCTTTTAGCCTTGATAACTACTTATTCTATCAAGCCCCCATGGAAGAGGCACTCATACGTCATTTCACCCTTGAAAAGGATCTCCTCCCTACCATGGTACCACTCAAAATCGCCATTTACAATGCATCTGTATACATAGTCACCATTGCTATAGTGGAGGGGGCCACGATAGGGGTCTTCTTTTGTAACTAGGCTCAGGCACTGCCTCAGAAAATCATTGGAAAAGTCATTACTTATAACCCTGCCTACATAGTTCATAGCCCATATAGGTGTGTCTTGATACCAAACAGCCTCTTGGCCTGCAAAGCTTTTTCCACCTAAATAGCTATCAATATACTTTAAACTACCCTCTGCATAATGTAGGTCATGAGAATTGGGCCTTGATGATTCAGACTCAGGTCCCCTGCCTGCATAGGTGGAGCCCTTAGCTCTAAGTAAAAAAACAATTAATTCTTTTCTAGATATTTCCTTTGATATAGTAGCCATAGCAATCTCCTTTATGATGTTTAATCTTATTGCCCATTAAAAGGGAGATATTGTCTTAATATTACCACTAAATATATTCCTTGAGAATAGTTTTATAGGATCTTCTTTTAAAAGTTAGACAAAGGGTATTGCATAAATTGCTAATTGCTTGTATTGATATTTGTAAGTAATAGCTTTATGTTATATAATGAAAAAAGTTACTTTAGATAAGCTCAAATCAAGGAGGTTTAACATGAATAATCAAAATGCCATCGACAAAGCAAAAGAGCATTTGGGCAAACTTATAGAGCAACAGTTTGCTCGTATAGAAAAGATGAAGGCTCAAACAGACTTTATTGACTACTCTAGCCTAAAGCCTATAGTTATAGGAGTCGTAGGCGGAGACGGTATTGGACCTTTTATAACTGCCCAAGCCCAGAGAGTACTTGAGTTTCTATTAAAGGATGAGGTGGAAAAGGGCAAGGTTGTATTTAAGGTTATAGATGGACTGACCATAGAGAATAGGGCAAAGCAAATGAAGGCTATACCAGATGACGTCCTGGCAGAACTTAAAAAGTGCCATGTCATACTAAAGGGTCCTACCACCACTCCAAGAGCTGGTGACCCATGGCCAAACATTGAAAGTGCCAATGTGGCTATGAGAAAAGAGCTTGATCTATTTGCAAATGTTAGGCCTGTCCGTGTACCAGAAGAAGGGATTGACTGGACATTCTATAGGGAAAATACCGAGGGTGCCTATGCACTGGGCTCTGATGGTATACATGTAAACGATGACCTGGCTATAGACTTTACAGTAGCAACCCATGAGGGGTCATACCGCATTATTAAAGCTGCCTTTGATTATGCCAGTAAATCAGGCAAAAACAAGGTTACTGTTGTTACCAAGGCAAATGTTGTAAAGACAACAGATGGAAAATTCCTTGATATCGCCAGAGAGGTAGCCAAGGACTATCCAGAGGTTGAATGGGACGATTGGTATATAGATATTATGACAGCAAAGCTAATTGATAAAAACAGGCGAACCCAGTTTAAGGTTATGGTCTTGCCTAACCTTTATGGAGATATCCTAACTGATGAAGCAGCAGAGTTCCAAGGTGGAGTTGGAACAGCTGGTAGTGCCAATATTGGAAAGTCATATGCTATGTTTGAAGCTATTCATGGTTCTGCCCCAAGGATGGTAGATGAGGGTCGTGCCCAATATGCAGATCCCAGTAGTATAATTAGGGCTGCAGGTATGTTGATGGATCACATCGGTTACAGACAGGAAGCAGAAAAACTCCAAATGGCCTTAGACATTTGTAGCCAGTATGAAAAGAAGCTTGTCATGACAGGTCGTGATACCGGTGCTAGTAGTAGTGAGTTTGCTGACTACCTTATGGAAACCTTGTCCGATAAAGACCTTGAGGTAAAGTATAAAAGCTACGCAAAATAAGTATGACAGACTAATATAAAAAGCTCCATCATCACCTTTCATAAGGGTTTGATGGAGTTTTCTTTTTTCTCTTTTTCTGTTGTAGGCTTTACCATTTTCTACGACCTGAATTGTGGGTCTGCGGGTCCAGGTATTTCTTGCCTTTGCGTAAAAGGCCTTTTCCTTTTTCTTGTTAGGGTTTCTAGCCATATAAGCCACCTCCTATTTTTATTCTAAACTAATTATAGCACAAGCAATAGAAGGTTAGTCAAATACAAAATAACTTTTCTGTCTCTATAAAAATAATAAGCCAAATAATCAAATCAGTGATTAATTGGCTTATTAACAGTTTAAAAATTTTGCCCTAAACATATCTCTATTCTTTTATACTGCCTAGAGCTACACCCTCGATAATGTATCTTGAAAGTAGGAAGTACATTATAAATATTGGAAGTACCGTCAGGCTCAATCCCAGGTAGATAGAACCGTATTCCGTTTTATATATGTCACCCCTTAACAAGCTTACCATGATTGGCATTGTATATTTCTCTCTACTTGATAGTAGAATCAAAGGTGTAAACAGGTTGTTCCAGCTTGCGACAAAGGCAAATATCGCCTGAGTAGCTAAGGCCGGCCTTGCTATCGGTACAACTATCCTGTTAAATGTATAAAATTCACTAGCACCATCAATTCTTGCCGAGTCTACTATATCTAGGTTTAGTGCTCCAAGCAGGAACTGCCTCATAAAGAAGACTGATGATGGAGCAGCTATCCCAGGTAGTATAAGGGGTAAGAAGCTGTTTGTCCAGCTGAGCTTATACATAAACTGATAAAACCCTATACTCGATACCTGAGCAGGTACCATAAGCACTGCCATTATAAAGGTGAAAAATGGTTGTCGCATCTTCCAATGATATGCAGTCAGTGCATATGCAGTAAGCAAGGAAAAATAAACTGTACATAGGGTCGCGCCTACTGAAACTATCATAGAGTTTTTAAATCCTATCCATGCATCAAAGCTCTTGCCCTCAAAGACCTTGAAATTGTATGCTAGGTTATTTGATGGTATAAGGGAAATCGCCCTTGCTTGAATCTCAGTTGTGCTCCTTGTTGCATTTACAAACATGACCCAAAAGGGTAATATGCTCAAAAGAGCTAGTACTATACAAACAATATACTTAATTGTTAGTGTTGTATAGCGGGATGTTCTTGCTTTTCTATTCATATCACTGACCTCCCTTCGGCGCTAGATTCTTTTGCTCTAGCCTTTGTTGTTTCCTTCGCATTCTTTCTTCCTTTTTTAGCCTAGCTGCATCCTTATCACGCAGGATAAAGAATAGTACACCTGAAAGAATAGCTGCAATCAAAGCCATTATTACACTGGCCGCTGCCGCCCTATTGTATAGATACCTGCCCCTAAATGCCTGTCTATAGATGAATACACTAGTAGTCATTGTAGCATTATCGGGTCCTGAGTTTGTTACTAATAAATAGGGAATATCAAACATCTGTAAACCGCCTATCATACTAGTAACCAAAACGTATAGGATAATAGTCCTTAGGCAGGGAATTGTGATTCGGAAAAAGGATTGAACAGCACTTGCTCCGTCTATCTCTGCCGATTCGTATAAAGATGGGTTTATACCCAATACTCCTGCTATTAATACGATCATAGTATTACCATACCACATCCAGAACTGTATAAAGGCAACTACTCCCCTGGCTGTTGTTTTATCCCTAAAAAACTCTATAGGTGTGTCTGATAAATTAAGAGCTAAAAATAAGTCGTTTATAACACCTTTTGGATAGGAAAACAATGCACTAAACAAGAGAGCTATTGTTGCAGCAGTCATAATGTTAGGCATGTAAAATAAGACCTTGAATGCACCTTGACCTCTAAGCTTTCTACGTTGGTTGGTAAACCAGGCAGTTAGCATTAAGGCAATTGTTATCTGTGGTATAAAGTTGGCTGTCCACAATATAATAGTGTTCTTGAAAGAGGTTTTAAAGGTATCATTTGTTAGAATACTTTTAAAGTTATCAAATGGATTGCTAGTTAAAAAGTTTATATCTGTTGCTGCCACACCTTGTAAGTCAGTAAAGCCAATTAATAGAGTATAGACAATTGGGTATAAGGTAAATAGTAGAAAGGTAAGCACAAAAGGTATAGAAAATATATATCCATACTTAGCATAGCTAACGCCTTTATGCCTTTTGGCTACATTACCATTAACTTGTGGCTTATTTGTCATTCAAAATCACCTCCGTTAACAACTTTTAAAGCTTTTTATATAAATATAGGGCTGACGGAAAGACCATCCGCCCGCCCTATACTATTACTTCGGTAAATTATTCAGCGTCTATATCTAACTCGTCTTTAACCTGTTTCTTGAAGTCTTCGATAGCTTGCTCTCTAGACTTGCTACCAGCTACATACTCGTTTACCTGCTCACGCCAGAAGCTGTTGATATCCTCGTCAAACTCTGTCATGTTCTTACCACTTGCGTTTTCACCTGCTGGAACAAATATTTCGAACATATCCTGTCCACCTAAGAAATCAAGCTTACCGTCGGATCTTTCCATAACAGCTGCGGAAGCAACTGCGTCCTTACCGCCACCTTCTGAGAAAGTACCATTAGCCCACATGTACTGTAGTCCTGTATCGGAGCTATCAAGTGTGATCCACTGGATTATCTTACCGACTGTTTGTTTTATCTTGGTGTCCTTGTTACCAAGTACCCAGGTGCCGCCCCAGAAGAAGCCCTCTGGAGGTACGCATATAGCCCAGTCACCGAATGTACCCATTTCGCCTGCATCTGGGTCATATCCGGAGTGGTCTAAAATAACATAGTTGATTAACCATGCAGGGCCGAAGAAACCAAATACTTTTTTCTCACCGGCATCCTTCATGTCAGCATACCATGCTTCTGTCCAGTCTGCTGTATCATTGTGATAACCATTGTCTTTAAGCTGCTTGGAAAGGTCTAAGAAAGCTTCACGTTTTTTGTCGATATGTAGCTTGCCATCTACTATCCAACCCTTTTCAGAGCTGTTCTCGACTGCGTGCCATAAGTCTCCGTCACCAGATATTATAGCATAGCCTTTTGCTTTGAGCTCTTCTGCAGCATCAAAGAACTTATCCATGCCAGGACCGACCTTTTTCTCGATCTCTTTTGGATCATCTGTTCCCCATACGTCCTTGGCTATGGAACGACGATAGATGAATGCACCGCCAGTTGCCTGGTAGCCTAGACCAACTACGTTTTTATCGCTTGGTCTTGTACCGATATCAACTGTGTACTGAGCAATCTTTGCCTCTTTGATTAAGTTATCTACGTCTATTCCTAGATCTTTGTAAGGAGCAGCGTAGCTAGAAGCACCACCCTGAGTATACTTTAGTACGAATGCAGCCTCAGCGGCGTAAATGTCAGGTGCGCTTGAGCCACCACTTTGTAGTGCTGTGTCTAGTGCTGGTTGATATGCACCTGTGTCAGTAGCTCTAATAGTCTCGTTGATTGTGAGATTGAAGTCACTGTTTAATTCAGCATACTTTTTGAGCATACTTGGTACCTCATCAGTAAATGAATAAACATTTAATGATGATACGTTAGGATCGTCCTCAACCTTGGCTGGTCCAGAACTCTTGTTGCAGCCTGTTAATGCTAAACCTAATACTAATATGGCTACAACAATAATTGAAAAAATACGTTTCTTCATGGTTTCCCTCCTCATATTTTTGTGAAATATATACAATAAAACTTGTATACTATAATGGATTATATACTTGATATTATGAACACTCTGCTTATATATTGCTATTTATTTCTCATTTATTGCTTGTTCTTTTTATATTTATATACATTTTATAGCTACTTAATGCCTTTATTATGGCGATTACCTATATTTTATGATAGCTAATATTATTTTTATTATGCGTGTACTCTTTTATACATTCGCTTATACTCAGTGGGTGTACAGTTTCTTTTTTGTTTAAATATCCTATTGAAAGTTGCTAAGCTCCCAAAACCTGCCTTCATAGCAACCTGCATAATAGATAGGTCTGTTTCGATTAATAGCTTTTCTGCCTGCATGATCCTACGGTTTATCAGATAATCATACCAGGACATATCCATTGTCTGTTTGAAAAGTCTTGTAAAGTGAAATTTGCTAAAGCCCGCAATGTTAGCAATATCATCTATTTTAATGGTCTCTGTGTAGTGTTCATCGATATACTTGCACACATTAATAAGCATTCCTATGTATACTTGCTGTTTTTGATCCTTGCCAGATAAAAAGCCCTTGTCTTTGTTAATGCATTCTCGGCCAAGCATTGTTAAGAAGGATAAGAGTTTGCTATATATAGTTGCATTTCTAAGAGGCCAATTGGCAAAGTACTCATCGGTAATATCTAATATCCATTCTGCAAGCTTTTCTTGTATATTTGGCATGGTCTCCTGTGTGATACAGGCACATGGGTATAGGTTTTGTATGATTGAATTAATTCCGCTAACATTTTTAAAAACTGAATAGTCGAACTGCATTATTATCCGGTATCCATCTGAAGGAGCATATAGCTCATGCAAGGTCCCAGATGGTATGAGAATTATGTCTTTCTCCTTGAGCTTATATGTGACTTCGTCTATTACAACCTTGTAGGTGTTTTCAACAGGCATAACTATCTCTACATCTGTATGCCAATGCTGGGGGTAATCTTCCTTTTCCTTGTTTTTATGAATTTTGATCCTAAAATCACCCCGATAGTTTACCGTTTCATGGTTCCCATCTAAAGTCTCGATCACGGGTACTTCCTCCCAAGTAAGTATCACTTTATATAAATAAAGAAGCTAAAATACCAGTCTACATATTTATGTATATATATTGTGTAGCTTCTCCATTATACTTGAATAATAGGCTATCCCTAAGAATCAAGAAAATTAAGATATTAAGTTATATATTAGTCTCACATACCTTTCTTTTACCTATGGTCTATAAGCTCAAGTAGTCCTAATTAATATGTGATTATCACTTGTATAATAACATTGTATCCCACTAAAGTCAATGGTTGTAGCTAAAAGTCTTACTCTAGGGCAGCTAATCATCAGTGCCTATCTAATAAGCAGCTATATAAAAAAACTATATTAAAAACTCTTATATATAGTATACTTACGAATAAATAAAAGACTTATGCCTATTAGCCTTGTTCTTGGGACCCTACAAATGGTAGAATAAGCACATTAGATATTAGCTTGAATTGACATCTATATATTGTTCAATTACTAGCAAAAGAAAGGATTGATTTAAATGTGGGTTTTATATGCGCTCTTATCTGCTGTATTCGCAGCCCTAGTATCAATTCTTGCAAAACTAGGATTAAAAGGAGTCAACTCCAATTTGGCTACAGCTATTAGGACCTTTGTAGTTCTCCTCCTAGCATGGGGTATTGTGTTTTTTACAGGTAAACACAAGGAGATAGTAAGCCTAACAAGCAAGAACTGGCAGTTCTTAATCCTATCAGGCCTTGCAACTGGAGCATCCTGGCTTTTCTATTACAAGGCACTACAGATGGGCGAAGTATCCAAGGTTGCTCCAATTGACAAGCTGAGCGTTGTATTTACAATAATAATGGCCTTTTTATTCCTAGGTGAGCAAGCTGATGCAAAGTCTCTTATTGGAGGACTACTCATTGCAGCCGGCACCCTAGTACTAGTCCTATAGTTAGCAAGACCTAAAAACCTACTTTAGTTCATGTAAAGTTATATCATAGAGGCCTAGCTCATGCACTAGCCCCTTTCTTTTTTCTGCCCTTTAACACAAGGACGGTTAAAGCTACTATTAGGAGTAAAGCACCGGCTATTGAACCAAAGAATAAGTATTTATTGTTATAGTACCTAACCCATAGGTCCTTGGTTACATAAAAGCCATTGATCTCAGATATAGCTTTATTACCGGCGGCATCTGTAGCCACTATTTTTACACTATGTGGCCGTGTACTGTCTCCACCTATGTCAAAAGTAAAGTCTCTTTTTTCTGCAATTATCTTTTCTATATCTTCTGCCTTCCAGTTCATGTGCTCAACATCATTTAGATATACAACTACATTCTCAAGCTTAAGATTGTCGTTTACACTCATAAGCACAGTTAAGAAGTCTAGCGGGTATGTGACTCCTTTTTCTAGATTGGTCACAATTATATTGGGGCTGGTTTTGTCAACACCAAAGCTAATATCCATCGCCTTGGTGTCAAGGGTGTTTTGTGAAACATTTCCCGCTGCATCCTCTGTATATACTGCTATTCGATATACACCATCTTCGGCAAAATTTTTACCTAGTATAGTATATGAATATTGGTACCAACCTCCATCGCCACGAGAAATATCTACCCTGTAATCTGTCCCTTCTACAAGTGTGATGGTCTGATTATTTTTAAAGAGCGTGATCTTAAGTCCTTCTAACCTATCAGCATTTACCTCTGTAATAACAATGTCCTCAGAACTCACTACAAATGACCCGTTTATTTCCTTAACTCTACTGTCTAGAGCATAGCTTGAACCCATCCTATTAATTGAAAAGCATAAGTCCTGAGCCACTAAATCTGAGTCTATAATCATCAATTCATTACATAGGTTTCTAGCTTTATCGTGGACCTGGCAGGTTAATGTATAAATACCATCTAATTCGAGGTTGTCAACAATATATGTGTATTTTTTACCATCTACTATGGTATTTATAGTTCCCTCTTGTGTAATATCTACAGTTTCAAAATTACCATTTTCATTTCTAATAGTAGCAATTAAGGAAGGTGTAAAGGAAGCACCATCAAGATTTTGATCCTCGACAGTAACTACAAACCCAACAGTATCACCCCTGTTGGCTGACTCATCCTTGATGCCATTGACAGAAATACTTGGCTTTGTAGTATCGATGATAAGCTTGTTTGACACATACTCAGTCATTTCGTTACCTGATCTATCTGTATAGTTGATTGTGACAAAATAGCTACCGTCCTCTTCAATAGTAAAGCTACCAGTATGGATATCAATGCTTTCATCTAGCCAAGTAGGTTTTACCTGGTATGGACTAGCCCCATCCTTTGATACCATAACTTTAACATCGTCGCTAAAGAAATTGGCTTCATTTATTGTAATAGTTGCCTTGATTGCTCCACTATAGTATGAAAGATCATTTAATTTTTGTACTGGACTATTGTAGGATACACTTGCTGTTGGTGTAATATTATCAACTACCAGCCTCCTCTTGCCTATGAAATCTGTACTATTATCTGAGCGATCAATTGCTGTGAACTCTAGTGTACCATTAAATTGGTTATTAGCCCTTAAAGCAGACTCTGGTATCTGAAACATTACACTTGCCTTTTTACCATCATCTGAATATTTAATGGCTGAATTTGCTATTGCCTTATCAATTATTTGGCCATTGACCTTGGATACACCACTGGAATTTTTGTAGCTATAGCGAAAGCCAAAGTAAGGCAGGGCTATCATTAGGGGCTTTACTCGGAGCTGTGCTTCTAGCTTAAAATATACCCGTGCATTTTTCATTGAATAGCTTGTATCGTTGGTTAGCTTTCGCAAATTAGCCTGGATAACTTCTGCCATTCGCTGGTACATTGATTCTGCAGCACTGCTTTTTAAACCGAGATAGACAAAGGCAGTTAGATAGTCGCTATAAAATAAGCCCTTCATTTCTTTTGGTTCATCAGGTACATTGTCAAGCCCACTTAGAAAAGAGCCTATATCATTCATATTGGGAACCTTTATCCACCAATCCTCATAGTGTTCCAAAGTTAAATAGAGCATCGACCTCAGATACACCATTTCTCATTTCATCTACTGTCGTTTGCATTTCTTTGTACAGAGTGCTATCACCCGTGTAAGCAACCTCTTCCCATGCTTCTCTAATAATCATGCCAGCATTGGTGAGAAGGGCAAGCTTTGATACAAGGTCGGAAAAATCACTAAGCATTTCTTCAGATCGTTTGGTAATTTCCTTTTCTGTTACAGTACCAAAGTAATAATAAGCAACTGCTGCAAACATTAACATTACAAATAATGCCGCCACACTATCAGCTAGTCCATACATGGGAAAGGCCAGTACAGTTAAGGTGAAGGCAAAGGTGACTTTCTGTGAATGTATCACCCTAAGATAGTAATCTGCATACTTTTCACCATGGAGTACACTAATTTCTTTTCTTAGCTTTCTATCGTGCTTTGACTTATATTGGTATCCTATTGCCTCCATAAATGCATACCCAACGAAGTATATCTCCTTTAGGGGATAGCTTTTCTCTTCAATAGGATCAAATAAACCTGCATGTTTTAAGCCGATTATGTAAAATATCATCCAAACAAGTAGAAGAGCAAATCCAATACCATAAATTACAAAGTCTAGTTTGTCAAATATATACAGCATTTGATTCCCCCCCTATACCTTTATATCCAAAACAATCTTGCCAATGATGTAGGATACAACAAATAGGACAATAGCAACAGTTGTCGAGATAACTCCTGTAATTGTTGTAAAGTTCGATGCAAAGTCAGGACTCATCATTTTTATCATGCCTATGAGAACAATAGGCATTACTATCATTATTTTTTGCTCTGTCTTATTGGCAGTTACTACCGTTTCTATAGCTTCGGTTATTTCCATTTTGTCACTAAGAATACTATGGGTACTACGGATAGTATCCTTGATATTACCTCCCTTACGGTAGCAGATCCTAAACACATTTGCGAAACTTACTATGTCCTCTATGCCACTTCTTTTACCAAAATCCTCTAGTAGGTCCTCAATATCGACATTGTTAGCCATTCCAGATAGGATAACCTCAAGCTCGTTTAGAATATATGTACCTTCATCATATTGTACCTTTAGGTCCCCATATACAGTATGAAAAGAGTCGACTACGTTTTTACCTGCACCTAATGATGTATTAAAGGCCTCTAGCATATCTCTAAACTGTGTTCTAAGTCTCTTTTGCTGTTTCTTGATTATTTGTTCTATTCTCATAGGTATGAATGCCATACCAGCTGCTATTCCCGCCAGGCATGAAATTATTATATTCAGTATCCAGGTAATGGTTGTGTGATTGCCAAACTCATCTTTTCCTATACCACCATAAAATAAGTATCCAACTGCTGCACCTACTATGAAGGCCCCTATAAAGTAAAGAATCTTTTCAATTGCTTTCATGTGGTACACCTTGTAATTGTATGTAGGGATATTAGTTGCAGATGTATAATACTGTGGCTCGATGATTTTTTTCTCTTTTTTAGATGATGCCATTTCTCACACCTCAGATTTCCGTTTTTATACCTGCCAAACGAAGTTTGAAATCATTTTTCATAGGGTTTTTTGTCCGTTTTAACTGTCCTGATACCTTTTCTAATGTACTGTCTTCATCTTCTTCGAATACATACAAGGGATTAAGTACTATCTGCCCATCCTCATACCCTACAACTTCAGTTATCTCCATAGTCTTTCTTGACTTATCCCTAAGCCTTGAAAGGTGAATGATAATATCTACTGCTGAAGCTATCTGTTGTCTTATCGCCTCTAGCGGAAGGCCTGCCGCTCCCTGTAAAACCATAGTTTCTAAACGGCTTAGCATATCTTCTGTAGAGTTAGCATGACCTGTTGATAATGAACCGTCATGTCCAGTATTCATAGCTTGCAACATATCAAGGGCTTCTCCGCCGCGAACCTCTCCAACTACAATCCTTTCAGGCCTCATACGAAGAGAGGATTTAATTAGGTCTCGAATAGTGATTTGGCCTGCACCTGCCGCATTTGCATTCCTGGTCTCTAGACTCACAAGGTTACTTATGCCAACTATCTGTAGCTCTGCTGAGTCCTCGATCGTGATTACACGTTCATCCTTTGGGATATAGTTAGACAAGGCATTTAAAAAGGTAGTCTTACCAGAACCAGTACCACCACTGATGAAAATATTGTACTTTGCTCTGACTAATAACTGAAGTTTATCCGCTATTTCCTGAGTTATTGAACCATACTCGATTAGCTTTTCCACAGTCATTGGAGTCTTGGAAAACTTACGAATGGTAAGGGTTGGGCCACATAGTGCAATAGGAGGCAAGACGACATTCACACGGGACCCATCAGGAAGACGGGTATCACAGATGGGGTTAGCTTGATTGACCTCACGACCTGATAGCCCTACAATTCGCTGGATTATATCTTCTAGGCGGCGCTGACTTTCAAACTTTTTGTCAAGTTTGAACAATTGTCCGTTTTTTTCTATAAAAACATTGTCAGGCCCATTAATCATAACCTCAGTTATTGTGTCATCATTCATGATTGAATCTAGAAGGCCGAAACCTCGTATAGAACTATAGACCTGCTGTACTATGGAAACTCTCTTTTCAATGGGACAATACTGATTACCTATACGTTGTAGTACGATTTCCTCTACCTTTTCTTCTAGTTCCTCATCACTCATGCTGCTTAAGGGCAAATTTTCACTAATATATAGTTTTATATTTGATATAAGTTCTTGTTCTTGTTCAAAATCCATAAACTCACCTTATACTAATTAATCTTTGTAAAGATATCCATCTGTGACAGCTGCGAAAGTATTTGCTCAATACTAGCATGTTGGTATCTTGGAGCACCACCAAGGGTTCTTATCTCAATATCATCGATTGTATTACTAGACTTGTTACTAAATTTATTATAAATTAAGCCTGTTCGCTTGATTAACGGGGAGTCCTCATTTTGTTCTATTACACTCAAGGCGGCATAGGCTCTTGATAACTTAGCATTTGAAATACTTGAGCCGTCTCCTACCCAGATAATAGAACTCATCTGCCTAAAGAGTTTGAGCATATTTTTCTTTATCCCGAAATCAATATCGACAATTATATAGTCGTAAGAGCCTGTTAATTTTAACTCTGATATAAGGCGGGTAATCTCTTCTGTTGTTAGTTCATGCATATCCAACGCTATCTTAGACCCAGAATAAAAATATACGCCTCTTTGATCCTTTCTTACGCAACTCTCTAGCTTTAGAGCAAGATTTGCCTTTTTGCTTTTTAAAGTGAAAATAATGTCACTCATATCAAACTGTCCATCAGCTGAAAAGAAAAGATCCGATGAACCAAATTTCTCAAAATTTAAGTAAAGGGTTTTCTTTCCTTTTGGGCAAAATAAAGGTCACATGCGGCTGCCATAGTAGAGCTACCAACTCCACCACTAGGTGAGGTAAAGGCTATAACTCTACAGTTATCGTCTCCTAGCTTTAAACCGGAAACACTAACAGCCATTTCAGAGTATATGCTAAGTATTTGTCTGTATATCAAGTCTACCTTTTGAAATTTACATATAGCCTGTTGGTCATTTACAGTATCGATATCCGATCTGTCTACTAAATAAGCAAAGCCACAACGTTTTGGAAGCTTTTTTATGTCAATGTCAAAGTTATCACTTGCAACTAAAACATCAATCCTAGCACTATCCAAAGTAGACATTGCTATATCTTTATTTGTAAAAGAGTATATCTCAAGCTTGTCAGCGTATTTAGTCCCAAAAGTAGAAACTAAACGACTTAAGTAGTTTTCATCTTTTTCTAACAGCGCAAGTTTTATTTTCATAATACCCCCCATTTCACTGTTATCGCTTTATATGAAAAGAGAGATTTGGAACTATAGTGTAAAGTTAGCCTTATAATTGAGATGTGCATTTTACTTGTTTGTACTTATGCTTTCCAAATCATCTATATATTTTTTATCACATCTAATACAATACTTTTTTTACTTATTTGTCCTTCTACCACATGTTTACTACAGATGTTAACACAGGTAATACATATATGTCAATCTTTTATCTATAATATATAATTTAATCTATTTAGCTATTTTAGCTCTTTATAGGGAATTGTTGTATTCTGTTGATTCGTGTTGAATAGTCTACCTTATGTCTAGAGACAATAGGCTTAATAAACCTGTATTTCTTTTATGATATTGGTTAAACAGCAGCTATCTTTATCTATTAATAAAAAAATCCGTATACATCTATTAATGTATACGGATTCTTTGTATATATGGCTTTTCGTCCATAAAATACGAACACTACTTTTCAAAATTCAAGTCGTTAGTTTGAGTCTGGGTGGTTCACTTTATAGGGTTAAATTTTTTTACAACAAAAATATATGAAAATTCTTTTTCAAATTGCCTTTCAACAACCATATTAGAATTACAAATATATTCATTGATTTTTTCTGGAGAATCAGGATATATACGAACCTTGCTGTTGCCAATGTCGATAAAACTATTTTGGTTTTTGTCAATAGACAAGACAAAAACTCCATTACTATTCAAAAGTTCCCCGACCTTATTAATAACGCGTTGTTTTTCCGTAATATGCATAAATGTTAGTGACGAATATATAACATCAAATTGCTCCGAAAAATCATGGCGTAAAAAATCAGCACAAATTAAATTCACATTTGAATACTTTCTAAGATTCTCTTTTGCCCTATTGATTGTTTTAGGTGAGATATCTATGCCATAAAACTCATTACAAAGCGGTGCAACCCTTATGGCTAAACGTCCGGTACCCACACCGATTTCAAGCACATTTTTTGTTTTATCAAGCTGCATTGCATTGATAAAATCTTGTCCATCCCACTTGTCCATATAATCTCGCAATGGTTCAGAATCGTGTACAGGATCGTTTCCTTCATCAATCAGCAAATCATAATGCCGAATCACGTCATTTTTACAACACATTTTATCTTTCTCCACTTTCATATATTCAAAAACAAAATATATTATTGAGGCTTCAATTCGTTTAGGTAACTTTCCACAATTTCAATAATTGATTTCAAATTTGATGTTTTAATATTCATTCCCTGTTTCTCTAAAGCATCATAAACTTTACTTTTGGAATTGTTCTGTTCACATAGCGACATAAACGAATTAAAGTCTATTTCCTCATACTGCTCTTTGTCAAAACTATTATAGAATACATGCGCTACGCTACTCTTAAATACCATTTCTTGAATTTCAGGAACATCTTCAAAATTACATGATATTCTAATTAAATACTTAAATGCCACCTCGTATCTAACATACGGTATACACTGACATGAATAGCACATCAATATTATATTTAATGCTTGCGCCAAATAACCTATAACCGTCATAAAAAACAGTTGATTAATGTCAGTTTTAAAATATTGCATATGTCTAGCGTTTGATAAGTAAGCATTAAATCGTTCTATCAAGCCCACAGATTTATCTTCACCGCTATCAAAAACTATAGTTTTTGCCATTCCCGGTAAAAGAGAATCTTGGATTTCTTCCATTGTTTTTAGAGGTCGATAATCAGAAAGTGTTTTAACATCATCATTAAACATACTTAAAAAAGCATCTATAGCAGCTTTGGATATAACTTCTTCATCATCGCCATACAAATATCTTAACGGTAGAATAATGATATGAGGATGACATTGCTCAATAACTTTTATATTGTCCTTTATTGTCAATAAAGCTTGTTCGTAAAAACCTTTCGCTGTATCCTTATCCGGAAATTTATCAACAACCTCTAAATATCTACAAAGAGGATCATCTAAAATATGTTTTTCTCCAATAGCGAGAAAAGGATAGTGTTCAAGATCGTCAATATTCATAAAAGTCGCACCAGTAAAAACTAATGTCTTCATTGGCGTAATATAATGGGTAGCTATGCTCAATGCAACCCGCTTATGCTTCTTCCAAAACACAAGAATTTCATCAACAACAGCTTGATAAGTCTCTTCATTTATTTTTTCACTAGCCATTTTCAAAATAGTCAAATATTCTGCTTGTAATTTATCTATTTGCTCTTTTAATATATCAGGCATAATCAATCTCCATCAATTGCATATTTTTCTGGAAGGCCATATACGTCCCTAAGAACGCTCAAAATCTTATTCATGGTTGTTTTGGCATCTTTCCATACCGACTTTAATTTTTGCTCGTTTGTTATATCAGGGACACAATGAAATTGATGTTCTGCGGCATCACATTTAATCAATGAGCTTTCTCTTACTGCACCCCACAATCCGTGTTCAAACGCTGAGTCATAGTCATAAAACAAACCAAACAGCTCTTTCTCCCCTACATCAATTGCCTTTTCACGAATATTATGTTTATCGAAATATTTTGTATCCATATCGACAAATTTATCATCCCTAAACTCAGAAACCAATACATCTAAATATTTATAAGGAACATGGCTCGACTCTGTATCAATAGTAGCCTCATCTGCTCGTTTTGCTATGAGTTTATACTGTCCAATACCATAATATTGGTATTCCGTCCATATATCCTCATGGTCATTTTCGTGTTTCAGCAAATATTTCATCATTATATAATTTTCTATCAAAACTCTAACAATGGAGCGTCCTGATATTTCATTATAAAGATTACAGTTTATCAATTCTAACAATCGTTTATACGAATAAGTTGCTATTCCTAACAGAACTAACATCTTATTATCCAAAGGATATGCAGATGTAAACATATCGGCATAATAACCCATTATCTCCTTGATTCTTTCTTCATATGCATCCGCGTCATCTGCTTCTGGTTCAAAATGCAACATATATAATTCACAATCAGTCATAATACTTACACTCTCCCAAAAAGAACTTATAAATTTGTTGTGAGCCTCGTTTGTTGGTTCTGACATCATTTCAGAAGATCTAATCGCAGGGCGTATCATTTTCATTTCATCTTCATCATGAGACAAATATGGATATTTTAATATTTTTTCAACCTCTGATTTCATGCCCTCAAGAAAATTTATCTTACCTGTCACCATCATAAAATACAAAGCTACAAACCTAATGTCTGTAGAAAAATACGATTGATGATCTGCCGCTTTTTTTAATATCTCACCTACTTTTTGAATTCTCTCTTCGGGCATATTACCTATAAAAGAGAATTGAGAAGCGAATATCGGATACTCCGAATAATAAATAATGGCTGTAAGAGGATTTATTGTATCGGCCCCTGCTATATTAGCAATTGTTGCCCACACCTTTTCTTGTTCCTCCTGCTTCAACTCAAGTAATTCAGAAAAACACAATGTGCTCAAATTAAATCTCTTAATTTGTTGAATAATGTGGCCACATATTTGCAATCCTTCACTACGTCCATATTTATCTAAGATTAATCCAATCCAAAGATATTCGGGTAATCTCCTCTGAAACCAAGGCGTTTGCGTCATTGTAAAACCCATATCGTTCCATGGTGATATAAATTTCCCTTTATGAAATCTGTGTTCGCTTAATTTGATATCTGACATTATTATCCACCACCAAAACACCATAAATTGTTTATATAGTTTTATTATAACATACGTACAAATAAAAATCTATGCATTATACAAACTGCAGTTTTCAATCCAAACATACTTTTTCATAAAAACAATTCAATTAGCGATTTTAAAAGTAAATAAGGTTCTAAATATTGTATAATAAAAGTGGGTATGTGATTTATCCCCGAACAAAATATGGAGGATATATCATGAGAAAGAATTATTCGCAAGAACAACAAAAAGAAATTATTAAAATGTATTCGTCCGGAGTTACTGTTACTGAATTATCAAATCGATACGGTATAGCGCGCAGCACTATTTATTCTTGGCTGAACGATGGCAAAAACAAGAAACTGTTAAACCGAAAAATCAATATGCGTGATGTGATTGACTTAAAACAAAAATGCGAACAACAAGAAAAAATGATTGAAATATTACAAAATGCTCCTTGCACGGTATCTTCCCCTTTACAAGAGCGTTATGCGTATATTCAATCCATATCAGACAAATACAGCATTACCCTACTGTGCAAAACAATGAACGTAGCTAAGGGTAGCTATTACAACCATGTTCTTCGCAACAAAAATGAAAATACTTTGTTTGCACAAAAGAAAGCTGAACTTACACCAATTATCGAAAAGATTTTCCACGATAACAATCAAATCTTTGGAGCCGGAAAAATCCACGCTATATTAAAAGACCGTGGATATAAAGTTGCGGCAAAAACTGTAGCAGACATAATGCACGAAAA
>MTKW01001468.1_pt1 | contig 35699 bp, 26 predicted proteins | sample 1042761 | NCBI WGS metagenome assembly MTKW01 (sample SAMN06205366, study PRJNA360243) | anaerobic digester metagenome | biome: Wastewater treatment plant; feature: Anaerobic digester sludge; material: sludge; isolation source: anaerobic digester fed with sludge from wastewater treatment plant ...
AGCCCGCAAGCACCTGCCGGTAAGTACGTGGTAACCTACAAGGTACGCTACACCAAGGGTACACCTGCCGTACAAGCTGGACCGGATCTCTACCTCACCTTCAAGTTCAACGTGGGTGTACGCAAGATGACCGTTCAGAAAGACGGTCCGGTATGGACTGGCCCGAACACGCTCAAGGTACAGTTCGCTCGTATCAACAACACCCTCGGGTACACGTTCTTGAGCGAGACCGGCTACAGGGGCAACCTGACCCAGGCGTTCATCCACGATGCCGGAACCAAGGTGATCACCGTGGCCACCGATAACGCGAAGGATCATGGCGATGCTGCTATCAACCCGGCTTGGAATAAGCCTGTACCGGTATACGCGCCCATGTTCGAGTTTATCCCGCAACAGGCACTTCTCGACGCTGGCTTCAGCTACGAGGAAGGTGTTGGCGGTTACCTGACCCAGTTGATGCTTGCCGGCGAACGCGCGGCCAACATCTACAAGGATCCGGCCGACAACATGGTACGTATCTACATCGAGTACAACGCTGCAGGTGATGCCCTCTACAACTGGATCAACGGTATCAACCCGGGCAAGCTGTTCAACACGTTCAACGAGGTATGGGCACCCGAGAACCTGATCAAGGTTCGCATGGTAACTGACGTGAACGCCAGCACAATCGAGCTGAACAAGTTCTACTTGACCGAATTCGACGTGCTGTTCGAACGCGCGCTCCACACCAAGTTTACCACTGTTGCACTGGATGACAAGCAAGATATTCAAAAGGCTGACTTCAACTTCCTGACCAATACGCAGACCATTAAACGCGGTCTATTCGATGGTGATGCTAAGTTGGTATCCAGCAGTGAGGTCACGTACAACGGTACCGCCGCTGGTGACCTTGGCAAGTGGTACGGCGTTCAAACTTTGGCTACGATGCCGGTTGACCCAGACCGCGCCGGACACGTTGACTACGACTACGTGGAGTACTCGGCCGATGGCGTGAATTGGGAACCGATTCGTCAAGACCTCAGGGCTGATACTCACCCGAGCCGCTACTTCGACCTTATCCCCTACGGCACTGGCTTGAACTTCAAATGGCAAGCTGTATTCCAGGGCGATGAGAAGGTATCTACCGCTCCGATCTACTTCCGCGTTCCCATCGTGAACGAGAACGGTCTGAGCAGAACAGCGGTAGCCTTCCGCTTCGGTAAGGCCAACGTGATGGGGTACGCGATCTTCAAGATCAATCCCCGTGGATAATCACAGTAATTGACGCGATACACCTCCCCGGTAAATGTCGGGGGGGTGTGCGTGTCTTTAACCTGGAGAATCAAAAACCTAAAATAAAACAACAAGTGTGAAAAAGAATCTATTGAGAACACTATTACTCTTCGTCGTGACCGCGGCGGTAACGCTTACCGGTTGCGTGAAGGATGACTACAGCGTAGAGTTGGAAAATGACCTACAGGCAGTACAGAAAGAGGTGATGACCTTGCAGGAGCTCTTCCAGTTGCAGCTTAACGAGCTGGACAAAAAGATCGACCTGGTTATGTCTACATGGGAAGATACGAAAACGAGGTACACCGCCCTAAACGTTCCCGTTTCTTATGCTTTCCTTGCCGGGGGCTATGTGCTTGACAACGCTAATGACTTGCAGAATGCGCTAAACGGCTTGGCCGGTGCGATAACGACCTTGGAAGAGTTAACAGGTCACGCGTCTCACGGTAACTTGGCTCTTGATAATAGGTTAACTGCTCTCAAAAACAGTTTCGATGCTCTGAAACAAGAATTCGATGACCTGAAAGATGACTTTAACGCTCTTCAAAATGCGCTCTTAAACGCTACCGATGCTTCCGATGTTGCTCAATTGGAACAGAATTTGGAAGAAGCGTACGATCGGATCATGCTTTACGAAGACCAATGGCTCTACGATTTCTTGGATGCCTGGAAGGCTACCAATGAAAACCTGGACCAGATCGACTGGGCATTGATTATTAAGGAACAGTGGGACGGCAACAACACCGGTATCTCTGACGGCGGTAAAGCCGTTATGGCCGAGCTGATCAAGCTGCAGGTCACCATCGACGGTTTCGACAAGACGCTCTACAACCTCTTCGCGGATATGTACGGCGATAACAGCGCTGACCCCAATAGCGGTGGTGCACTTGCAAAAGCCAACTGGCTCTACAAGAATTTCAACCAGAACTTCATCGACGCGATGATAAACGACCTTGGACTTGAGTTTGACGACGTTGACCCGATAAACGAAAACTACGAGTTCAAGAAGGTGGTTGACATCTTCAACGAGTTGGAGGTGGTGTTCGTGAATAGAACCGATGCTACACAAGGATACACCTCGCTTCTGGTAGAGGCCCTTCTGGCTGATTTCGGACAGGTGATTGATGCATACCCGCAGAAGTCTTATTTCGATAAATTTGAAGAGTTTAAAGAAAAAATTCTCGGCTATGTTGAGGAGTACAAGCCCAACGGCGAAGATCAGGAGTACAAAGATGAATGGAATGCCTATGTTTTAGAAATTGGTGGCAATCCTGGTAAGAACGACATCTGGACAAACATCGGCTTTATCGTGAAGATAGCCAAGGCGACCAACTTCAAAGCCAAACGCATGTGGGATGGTCTGGAGATGCGCAAAAAGTATGATTACGACCCCCTCACGTTGCAGCCTACCGTAGAAGCAGACGCTAATCCCGATGGTAGCTTCAACTACCAATCGAAGCTGGTTTTCGATAACTACCTCGATATCCTGCGCCTGAAATCGTACATCGAGATGGTCCAAGAGAACATCGAGAACCTCTACGCGGTCGTGGGCGGATGGGTAACCGAGCTCAACCTCTTGCCCGACTACCTGACTCCCGAAGGAGTTACCTCCGTGCCGTTCCGCTATATCTCTGACGAGAACGGCTCTGTCAGCGGCTACATGCGACTGCGCTACCTGGTGAGCCCTGCTAACGTGCAGCTTGGCTTGAACTACTTCGTTGAAAAGATAGAAGTGGTCTGCACGCCATCTACCCGCGCCGCGGCTGGCGAGATCCGCATTATAGACGCCGATGAATTCTGGGATGTCGATCACAACGAGCTCTGGGTAGGTATTTACGTTGAGAACATCAAGGCTTTCGAAGGCAAAAACGTGGGCTTCGTGCTTACCGTGACCAACGCGAACTTCGACCAGATGTATTACAATTACAAAACCAACGCGTGGGAGCCGGCGGAAGATCAGACCATTCGCACCTTCAAGTCGGAGATCAACTACGCCAAGGTTGAGTACAACGAGGTGGGTATCGCGACCCGTAAGGATCTCACCCAAATCGATCAACCCATCGTGGTTCGCCAGATTGGTGAAAGCGATGCCGACGCCCTCGCACGCGCCCGTGAAGGTGCCGCTATCGAGTTTATCAGCACCGACGAGTTTAGCTTCAACCTTGGAGAGAAACTGATCCCCTACGTGTACGACCCGAATCGTCCCGAGGCAACCAAGGTTTCCCTGTTCGAGCTGTTCGAAGGAATCGATTCGTTCGAGGGGAAAACGCACAACCAAATCATACCCTACAACGGCTTGGTTAAGGCCGAGTTGTTGCCCGGCGAAGATGGCAAGTACCTCGTTCTGCAGGGGAACACGCTGAAGCGCAAACCCATCACCGGTGGTACCGACACGTCGTTTGGCAAGTTCCAATACATCAAGCTGACCTACGAGTTCGAAGGTTGGGAAGTACCGCTGGAAAAAGAGGGTAAGGTAACCCGCGTGGCTTATCTCAAGTTGCAAATGACCAACCCGGCAGAGGCCGCTCTCAAGGAGTTCACCTTCAGCAATACTCTCTTTACCAACCAGCATGAAGATTACGTGCTGAATGAACAAGAAGGTTTCGCCGAGCAGTTGGGATACACCTGGGGCGAGTTCGCCGCTATCTACGGTGCGCCGACGCTTAACGCTACTTCAGCGATATTCAACGCTGCTCGACCCGAGGTTAACATTAATCCGGCAGTACCCGTAGGAGAATACCAAGGTGTATACACCTACGCGGCAGAGGGCTATCCCACCGTGAAGATCACCTGGAACGTTACCCTGGTTCTGCCCGATCTGAAGGTGCATCAGGTTAAGAACAGCCTGCCAATAGACCCGACGGTACTCGCTTGGCAATATAAACCGCTCAAGGTGCTGTTCAACCTGAATCCCGATACAGACGAGATTGAATTCAACGGCGATGTTGATGGTTACGTGTTCGTGATCAAGCAACTGCCCGAAGGATTCCGCCTCGAAGCTGGCAGGATCTTGAGGAGCAACGCCGAATTCAGCTCGATTATCGATAAGGCTGCTGACTTTGACGGGCTGCAGATAACGCTGGATGGCGGCGCGAAAGCCGACTTCTGGCAAGCCGTACGCCGTCAAGGTGGCTTCGTGGTTGACCTGGTGGCACTTAGAGGTGTACACGAAACGGTGGTTAAATCCAACGTGAGGGTTAACTTCGATGACTACATGAGCTACGATGCTATGCCGGTCATGGGTGTAATCGACAACAACCTCCCTGCATCGACCATCGACCTGACAGCTGACTTTGCCGCCATACTGATCGACTGGCAAGCTGATCTTATCGGTACTACGTTAGGTAATGCTTACTATGGAGTGGCTGCCGCGCCCAAGTTCGCTAAAACGGCATTCGTTAAGAATACCGCAGGCGAATACATCAAGCTGCCGCAACGCTTCATGGATCGCTTGACCTTCGACAGCGATTCTCAGATTACCTGGGAAGGCCAAGTAACGTTGAACGTACCGGGTGAAGTGCTCGACATCTACCTGCCGGTAATTGTTGATCACGCTTTCGGAACCTACAGCGAGTACTACCACTTCCAGGTGAAGAACTTCTAATGATCATAACCGCTGCACGGGCCAGTAGCCAACAGGCTTAAACCCGTTAGCGTTAACTTAAAAAAACCCGCCCTGAACTGGGCGGGTTTTTTGTGTATGGTGTCCCGTGTAAGCGTGTCACTTAAGTGGCGCAACCCCACCATGGGGGTAAGCGACGACCAACCATTAGCACCGGGATAGCTATATCACACGCCCAAACAGCCGATAGGAACTACAAGTATCCCGTCTTCGCGCCGGTAGGCATGCACTTCTGCTTCAAATTCGGTATCATCACGATGTTTCACTCCGTCCTTTTCCGACGGTTTGCTCAACTGCTACTCCCCACGTTAAAACAGTTAACCCCTTGTTGCTTTCAAGGAAAAACAGTATCTTTGAAGTGATAAGTGTCCTTATAAGGACAATGTAATCATTGAGATATTGATGGGAAAAAGCTAAATTGTGTACAAATAACTAAATAGAGAATTATGACTGAACGTATTGTACTGGAAGTAGATAGCGATATTGCCAAAAAATGGCGGGTTTCCTCCAAAGAAAGGAAGCAAAAGATATCTCAAAGTATAAATATAAAACTAGCCGAAGAGTTATCTGAAACCCGAGAAGAATTTCTTCGCTATTTAGACGAGTTAGGCAAGTCGATGGAAGAGAGGGGATTAACGGAAGAAATTCTCCGTGAAATTCTTCAATAGGATGCGTGAAAAATATTTTGTTTTTGATACCAACACGTTGATTAGTGCTTTTTTACTATCTAATTCAACGAGCAGGGAAGCTTTGAATCATGCGACAGCATTAGGACATTTAATAGCTTCGGAGGCTACTTATACTGAATTTTCAGAAGTGCTGTTTCGTAAAAAATTTGACAGATATTTCCCTTTCGCGATATAGCTATTTTATCTCCCGCAGATTTCATAAACAACTACACGTGATGCCGCCCCGCTTGTTCAAAATCTTGGATAAGGTGAAACGGGTGATAAAAGTTAAAATTGTTAATTGATACCTGTAGATTCTCCCTTTTTACTACCTTTGATAATTAACTTGTTCATCCGTATGACTCGTTACATGCTTAATAGATCGTTATCACGTAAATCCTAAAACTCATGAGAAAAAAACATCTACTTGGGGTGCTCCTCTGCTTGTTTTTCACGCTGAACGCGGCAGCACAGGCATACATCAACCCCTTGAAACGCTTTGCCACCCATAACCTGGACGGCGTAAACCAATTCTCCACTTCAAACCCTCAAGGAGTTACCTCCGGGAAACTATACCAGTTTGGACGAAACGTGCCCCTCCCCAACTCGGGCAACGTGGAGAAGTCATCAAAACAGCCCACCATACTGACCCCGGTCGTGTGGGGTACCACCTTCATCCAAACGGCTCACGCTACGGACAATGATTGGTTCTTCTTGAATGCACATCCCCTCAGTGAGACATCGGATTGGCACCTTGCCGTACAAAAAACCGCCGAGGCTATCGAGGATGGGGCAACGAAAGCGGCCTACCAAGGCTCGAACATCAGCTTGGAGGGCGACCCATGCCCCGAGGGGTACCACCTCCCCCACAACGCCGAGTGGACCTCTATCTTGCCCACGGTAACCCTGAGTTCAGACGATAGGAAATACAACGTTGTGGAAACCGTCTACTACCCTGACGGGGTATATAACACATCTACTACCGCGGATTACTACATGAAGAGCCCGGGGCTTATCTACGCGGTGAAAATGAAGGGGACCAACTTCGCCACCGCCTTCAGGTACGAGAAGATGGACACCTATTGGAAAATAACGGCTCGCGCTGCCGGTAGCGCCACAATCACGCAAGTATCTAACTGGACCGACCAGTGGAATGCACCCAACGTGGCGGTCCGCGAGTTCTCGCTACACCACGCACGTGAAAAGTTTACCGCCGAGGTGATTAGCTCGGGAACGCTAACCGGGCGTTACTGGTCAAAGAGAAGAACAAGCGATGTGGCGTCGAGAGTACACGTGGCATCGTTCGGGGAAACCACCCCGAATACGCTTCGTAACGCGGCCCGGGGGGAGGCCTTGCCGTTGCGCTGCATTAGAAACGCTGGGGGAACACCCCCCGAGGAGGACGAGGTTCTCGTCAGCTCCGTGACGCTCGATAATACCACGCTGACCCTCGAGGAGGGACAGTCCGTGACGCTCACCGCGACCGTGCTACCGGACAACGCGACGAACAAGTCGCTCAACTGGACAAGCAGCAACCCGGCCGTGGCCACGGTGAACCAATCGGGAGAGGTGACCGCGCTGACGACTGGCACGACCATCGTTAAAGCCACCGCGAAAGATGGTAGTGGAAAATACGATGAGTGTACCGTGACGGTGGAAGAGAACGTGCCACCGGTGATTCCCGTCACCTCGGTGACGCTCAACAAAAACGAGATGACCCTAGTGGAGGGCGGGAGCGAGATGCTCACCGCGACCGTGCTGCCCCATAACGCGACCGACAAGTCGCTCACCTGGACAAGCAGCAACCCGACCGCGGCCACGGTGAACCAAGCGGGGGAGGTGACCGCGCTGACGATTGGCACGACCACCATCCGGGCCACCGCGAAAGACGGCAGCGACAAGTACGATGAGTGCGTCGTGACGGTGGTAGAGCCAATTCTGGTCACCGGGGTGACGCTCGATCAGACAGAGTTGACCCTGAAAGAGGGAGATATAGTTTTGCTCACCGCTACGGTGCTGCCGGACAACGCGACCGACCCGTCGCTCAACTGGACAAGCAGCAACCCAGCTGTAGCCTCCGTGAACGCCGCGGGCATGATATCCGCGCTTGAAATGGGAACCACCACCATTCGGGCGACCGCGAATGACGGTAGCGGCCATTACGCGGAGTGTACCCTGACGGTCGAAGAGTATATACCGCCGGTGATCCCGGTTACCTCCGTGACATTAGATAAAACCACGCTGACCCTGGAGGAGGGGCAGTCCGCATCGCTCAACGCCACGGTGATGCCCGCGGATGCTTCAGATAAATCGCTCACCTGGAGCAGCAGTAACCCGGCCGTGGCCACGGTGAACGACGCGGGGGTGGTGACCGCGCTGACGGCGGGGACGACCATTGTTAAGGCCACCGCGAATGACGACAGCGGCAAGTACGGGGAGTGCACCGTGACGGTTCAGGAAGGGGTGCCACCGCAGGTACCCGTCACTGCCGTGACGTTAAACAAAACCACGCTGACCCTCCTGGAGGGGGCATCCGCTTCGCTTATCGCGACGGTGACACCCGATAACGCGACTGACAAGTCGCTCACCTGGAGCAGCAGCAACCCGGCCGTCGCTTCGGTGAACCAGGCTGGTGTGGTGACAGCACTGACGGCAGGCACGACCACCGTTAAGGCCACCGCGAATGATGCCAGCGGCAAGTACGCGGAGTGCGTCGTGACGGTCAAAGAGGAGGTAATCCCGGTCACCTCGGTGACGTTAGATAAAACCACGTTGACGCTGGAGGAGGAGCAGACCGCCACGCTCGTCGCGACGGTGGCACCCGATAACGCGACCGACCCGTCGCTCACATGGAGCAGTAGCAACCCGGCCATCGCCTCGGTGAACGACGAGGGGGTGGTGACCGCGCTGACGGCGGGGACGACCACCATCCGTGCCACCGCGAACGACGACAGCGGCAAGTACGGGGAGTGCACCGTGACGGTAACCCCGAAACCGGTTCCCGTCACCTCGGTGACGTTAGATAAAACCACGCTGACGCTGGAGGAGGAACAGACCGCCACGCTCGTCGCGACGGTACTGCCCGATAACGCGACCGACAAGTCGCTCACCTGGACAAGCAGTGACCCGACCGTGGCCACGGTGGACGACCAGGGGGTGGTGACCGCGCTGACGGCGGGGACGACCACCATCCGTGCCACCGCGAACGACGACAGCGGCAAGTACGCGGAGTGCGCCGTGACGGTGACCCCGAAACCGGTTCCCGTCACCTCGGTGACGCTTAACAAGCACGAAATGACCCTCGTGGAGGGGCAGTCAGAGTCGCTCATCGCGACGGTGTTGCCGGACGATGCCACCGACCCGTCGCTCACCTGGAGCAGCAGCAACCCGGCCATCGCCACGGTGAACGATGCCGGGGTGGTGACCGCGGTGAAGGCGGGAACGGCCGTTGTTAAAGCTACCGCGAAAGATGATAGCGGCAAGTACGATGAGTGTACCGTGACGGTGAACCCGAAGATAATCCTCGTCACCTCGGTGACATTAGATAATACCACGCTGACCCTGGAGGAGGGGCAATCCACGATGCTTAAAGCGACGGTGGCACCCGATGACGCGACCGACAAGTCGCTCACCTGGACAAGCAGTGACCCGGCCGTCGCCACGGTGAACCAGGTGGGGGTGGTGACCGCGCTGAAAGCGGGGACGACCACCATCAAGGCCACCGCGAAGGACGAGAGCGGCAAGTACGGGGAGTGCACCGTGACCGTGAAAAAGAAGGTGATTCCCGTTACCTCGGTGTCGCTCGATAAATCCACGCTGAGCCTCGAGGAGGGGACATCCGCCCCGCTCACCGCGAGGGTGAGGCCCAGTAACGCGACAGACCCGTCGCTCACCTGGAGCAGCAGCGACCCGGACGTGGCCACGGTGGACGACGAGGGGGTGGTAACCGCGCTGACGGTAGGGACGACCACCGTTAAGGCTGCCGCGAACGACGGCAGTGGCAAGTACGCGGAGTGCGCCGTGACGGTAACACCGAAGGTGATACCGGTCACCTCGGTGACGCTCGATAATACCACGCTGACCCTCGAGGAGGGGGCATCCGCATCGCTCGTCGCGACGGTGGCGCCCGGTAACGCGACCAACCCGTCGCTCGCCTGGAGCAGCAGCAACCCGTCTGTCGCCTCGGTTAGCGACCAGGGGGTGGTGACCGCGTACAAAGAGGGTACGACCACCGTTAAGGCCGCCGCGAAAGATGGTAGCGGCAAGTACGCGGAGTGCGCCGTGACGGTGAATAAGAAGGTGATACCGGTCACCTCGGTGACGCTAAATAATACCACGCTGACCCTCGAGGAGGGGCAGTCCGCCACGCTCACCGCGACGGTGGCTCCCGATGACGCGACCGACCCGTCGCTCACCTGGAGCAGCAGCGACCCGGCCGTGGCCACGGTAACCAACACGGGGGTGGTGACCGCGGTGAAGGCGGGAACGGCCACCGTTAAAGCCGCCGCGAACGACGGTAGCGGTAAGTACGCGGAGTGCGCCGTGACGGTGAAGAAGCCGAAACCGGACAAGCCGGCCGGGCTGAAAGCCGCCCAGACCTATCAACGCGAGGTTGTCCTGAAATGGACCCGCGTCGAGGGACAGACCTACCGCGTCCGCTACGGTGATAAAACCATCGAGGTGGCCAACGCCGACAGCGTGATGGTTGGCAAGCTACTACCGGGTACCGCCTACACCTTCACCCTGGTAACCGTGAAGGACGACCTAGAGTCGGAGCCGGTAACCATCGAGGTGACCACGGTGAAACTGTCGGAAGGGAACTTCCTGATCCCGCACCTCTACATCGGCCGCGAAACGCTGCGCGAAAACGAGGAGATCACGCTCCATATCAAGGACGCGGAAAGCCCCGTGAAAACGATATCCGTGAACAACGAGGCAAAAGCGATAGGCGATAAGCTGAAAGTGAGTGGAAAACTTTCCATCGACCTGGAACTGGAAAATGGAGAGAAGTGGACGCTGAATTACGAGGTCAAAAAGAATTGAAGCGATGACGCTAACAGGTAATCGCCGAAAACAGTAGATAAAACAGACCCGATCAATCAAAGAATCAGACGAATCAAGGATTCAGACAAACCAAGCGATTCAGACAAACCAAGTAAATCAGACAAACCAAGTAAATCAGATAAAACATGAAGGGCTTTAATATGAAACGAGGAATTCACCCCATCTATATTATCCTCTCGTCGCTCTTGCTGATTCCCTTCGCGGGCTGCGAGGAGGAGAAACCCACCGACCCGATTACCCTCTCCGCGAAAAGCGTGGTGGTAAAGGTGGGAGAAACAGCTACCGTTACCCTGGGTGGGGGAACGGGCACCTACGAGGCCGCCAGCAGCAAGACCGCGGTGGCGACCGTGACTCTACAGGGGAAAGTGCTCACCATCACCGGCGTGAGCAAAGGGACGGCGAATATCGCCATCACCTCGGGCGACAAAACGGCACAACTGGCCGTGACGGTCGAGGAGAAAAAGGAGGAGATACCGTCACTCTCTGCCACCGGCGTTTACGATGGCACCAGCCAGCGACTGGCGCCCAAGCTGATAGCCCGCTCCGACAAGGGGCAGTGGCTCTGCCAGAAGATGGGAACGCCTTACGAGCAACGCCTGTTCATCGCGCACCTGCCGGCAAGCGCGAAGGTGGGCGACGAGGTGCAGCTCAAGGTGATCGATTACGGCGTATTAAGCGAGGTAGAGGATAACAAAGAGGTGAGAGCCACCTTCATCATCGAGAAGGTCTCCCCGCTGCAACTGAAGCTGAAGAGCTCGAACGCGAGGGTTTACATTCAATAGGTCGCGCCACGCGTGTACACGTAAGCGTTTCCCCTTGCCCCGATGCTTCTGCCTTGGGGTGGTAAGCGGCTTGTTACTTTTCGGACAGTTGAGCAAGCAGCTTGATTAGCCCGTTCCAGCCGGTTATCTCTACATCGCCCATCGTTAAAGATTTGTCCCCAGTGTATATAACATGTTTTTCAACTCCCAACCCCCTGACAGGAAAAGAGGTAAGGTTTTTCATGTAATCGGTATTGATGGTCGCGCCACCTTTAATTTCAACCAGGTGTAACTTCCCGTCAGCACCCTCCAATATGCAGTCTACTTCAACCCCGTTGTTGTCACGCCAGTAATAGGTTTTTTTCCTGTTGTATCCTTTATGCGATTGTAGCTTAACAATTTCGGCGATAACGAGATTCTCAAACAGGAACCCGTACAAGTAATGCGATTGAACCATTTTAGCAGACTGGATATCGAGTAACGAACAGGCTAACCCGGTATCCCAAAAATATAGTTTCGGCGACTTAACAAGCCGCTTGTTGAAGTTCTTGTAGTACGGTTGCAGTCGAAACAGGATGAAACTAGCCTCTAACAACGACAACCAAGATTTTGCCGTGTTGACGGATACCCCCGCGTCGTTGGCTAAAGAGGTAAGATTAAGTATTTGTCCGATACGCCCCGCGCACAAAGCAAGGAACCGGGTGAAAGTGGTTAGGTTTTCAATCGATCTCAACGTTCTTACATCCCTTTCTATGTAGGTTTGAATGTAAGGGGGATAAAACTCTCCCGGCTCGATGTTGAAATCGTAAATTCGAGGGTAAAAGCCGGTGTAAATGGTATCGAAAACCGTTTCTCGCAACCCTATTTCCGACACGTCAAACGGGAAAAGGTGGTTTATACTTGTCCTGCCTGCCAGAGATTGAGATATACGCTCGTTCATCAAAAAACTTTGCGAACCGGATAAAATATACTGACCGGCTATGTTTCGCTCGTCAGACACCACCTGCAAGTAGTTAAATAGCTCCGGCACTCGCTGGGCCTCATCAAAAATAACACCCTTTTCCTGACTCTTCAAAAAACCAACGGGATCATTCATGATCAAATGACGATAGTCTGGCCGCTCCAGGTTAATATACGCGTATTCGGGGAAATAATTTCGAAGTAACGTACTTTTCCCCGACTGACGGGGTCCGGTAAGCGTGAGTATGGGAAACTTCTTTAACCGCTTTTTAAGGGTAAGCGCAAGCTCTCTTTCAATCATGTTTACAGGTATAACTTATACATTTATGCAATCAGAATGCAAATATACATAAAATTACGGGGTTCGTGATTATTCCTCGTGTTTTTAACTTTATCCCGAATTTAGTCCCTTCTTGTTTTAATGTTTGTTAACCCTGGAATGTTATAATATTCGTGGCTAATACGTATATTTGTGCACGGAAATGTTATAACATGGGCGAGCAATGAAAACAAGTATCATTCAAATAGGGAACAGTAGGGGGGTTATCATCCCGAGTAGGATATTGCGGAAATGCAAGTTGTCGCTAAAATCGGCCGTCGAAATCGGGTATGATGACGATGGGGCCATTACTATAAAACCGGTACCCCGACAAGGGTGGGCAGGGGCCGCCCAACAGATGGCACAATCCAAGGACGATACGCTATTGATGGGCGACCTGTTCGATGATGAAAATGTAAACGGGTGGACATGGGACGAGAAATAAACCAATACGACATCTTCTGGGTTTCATTAGACCCCACGATAGGCAGCGAGATCGCCAAAAAGAGACCCGGCGTTGTAGTCAGCCCAAACGAGTTGAACGAACATCTACGAACGATTATCATCGCCCCGCTTACTTCGACGATTAAAGATTACCCTTTCCGGGTTAACTGTGCCGTGGGAGGCAAACAGGGGAGCATCGCCCTTGACCAAATTAGAACAATCGATAAGGCACGGATTAGCACTTACATGGGACACCTGAGGCCGTCAGAAATCGAATCGGTCAAGTCGGTGCTCATGGAGATGTTTAGTTGAAACTTTTTACCTTTTCTAACCACGTGACTATGGACAGACGAAAATTCATCAGGACGGGCAGTCCTAAATGCTTGTAATCAGGCTACTTGGAACAACCCGATGAATATATACCGTATCACCCGATACCGTGTATATGATAGCCATTTTTTTATAGTTAATTCGACGTACATTCACCCCGTAACGAAAAAAAGAGGCTCCCGTCTGTATGGAGTGCCTGGAAGGGAAACGGCGAAGGCTATTGATAGCTTTTGTTAGTCCCGCGTAATGCTTGATGGCTGTAAGGGGAGCATCATAGGTGTAGTGGATATGGCCTATGTATTCATCAATATCCTTAACAGCTTCGGCGGATAGCTTTACGCGATACATTTTATTCGAATTTCACATTGTTTTTGACCGCGATTTCACGAATATCAGTGTTGTACAATTCACTCAGCTTATCTAACCCTTTTTCATGTACCTCTTCCCAATCGTGCCACTCATCGGAAGTATCTTCAGGTAAGGGATATTCAAGCTTGACGGCTCTTCTCCTTTGCAAATCTTGCACGATCTTCCGCCCGGAAGGACGAGACACATCAATGGTTGCTATAACTTTACGGTTATTCATACGATTATTTTATTCTTTTACATTTCAGTGTATGGAACTCGCTTTTACATGCCCGTTTCATTTAAAATCTTATTATCGTGTATTCTATACTACAAACATACAAAAAATATCAATGCGTTGGACTGCACCCGATAATTCTTTACCTTCGCGATACCTCTTGTTTATTACACCGGTAGTTCCACCTTGGAACCTTGGAGCATTAACCCAGGGGCATTAATCCAACCCCGGGAGCATTGGGAACATCGGGAAAGGTTTTTTTCTAGCCACGTGACTATGGACAGACGAAAATTCATCAGGACGGGCAGCCTGGCATTAGCCGGCGCGGTAGCCGCGCCCACGCTGGCATCGGCCCTGCCCGGGACGAAAGTCGAAGCGGCTACTTTGGCAGTGCCGGAAACGGGGAACAAAGGGGGTGTCGCGGCCGCCATGGAGCACTTCGGGGTGACCGAGGGCGACCTCCGCAAGACGATGGCCGCGGCGCTGGAGAAGGGGGGCGATTACGCCGACCTCTTCTTTGAACACACCTTCAGCAACAGCGTGTCGCTGCAGGATGGCGCGGTGAACCGGAGCCACTCCAACATCGACTTCGGGATGGGGGTGCGGGTGCTCAAGGGCGACCAGACGGGCTACGCGTACATCGAGAACGTGACGCTCAGCGAGATGGTGAACGCGGCGCGCACGGCGGCGCGGATCGCCGAGGGGGGCGCCACGGTCAACCCGGTGGCGCTGACCGAGAAGCGGCTGACAACCAACTACTACCCCGTGACAACCCCGTGGGAGGAGGTGGTACTGAAAGAGAAGACGCCCTACCTGCAGAAGCTGAACGACCGCGTCTTCGCGCTCGACAAGCGGGTGCAGAAGGTGTCGGCGTGGCTGAACGACAGCACGTCGCACGTGCTGTTCTGCAACTCCGAGGGGGTAAGCTACTACGACTACCGCCCCATGGTGACGCTGGTCGCGCTCTGCATCATGGAGGAGAACGGGAGGTTCGAGAACGGCCACGCCGCGCGAGCCTACCGGCAAGGGTTCGAGTTCCTGACACGCGACGTGGTGGAACTCATCGCCCGGGAGGCGGTGGAGCGGACGGCCATCCTGTTCCAGGCCATCAAGCCCAAGGGGGGCGAGATGCCGGTGGTGATGGGCGCGGGCGGCTCGGGCATACTGCTGCACGAGGCGATCGGCCACGCGTTCGAGGCCGACTTTAACCGGAAGAACGTCTCCATCTTCTCCGACCAGCTGAACAAGAAGATTTGCAACGAGCATATCCACGTGGTGGACGACGGCACCATCCCCTTTAACAGGGGATCGGTGAACGTGGACGACGATGGTACGCCCGGTCAAAAAACCTATATCGTCAGGGAGGGGGTGCTTAACAGCTTCCTGCACGACCGGGTGAGCGCGCGACACTACGGGCTCCCATCGACCGGGAACGGCCGGCGCGAATCGTTCCGCCACGCGCCCATGCCGCGCATGAGGGCCACCTACATGGAGGCGGGAAACGTGAAGGAGGCGGATATCATCGCCTCGGTCAAGAACGGTATCTTCGTGGATAACTTCACCAACGGGCAGGTGCAGATAGGGGCGGGAGACTTCACCTTCTTCGTGAAGTCGGGCTACCTCATCGAGAACGGGAAGCTCACCCGGCCCATCAAGGACGTGAACATCATCGGGAACGGACCCAAGGCGCTGGCAGACATCACCATGGTGGCCGATAACGACGCGATTGACAACGGGAGCTGGACCTGCGGCAAGAACGGGCAGTCCTGCCCGGTGACCTGCGGGATGCCGTCGGCACTGGTGAGCAAGCTCACCGTGGGCGGGGAGAGTTGACGCGAACGCGAAGAATTGACGTGAACGGGGAAGGTTAACGCGGACGGGGAGAATTGACTTGGATGGGGAGAATAAAACAAACGGAACGAAACAATGATAGCCAACGAATATAAAGAACTGGCCCGGTGGGCAATGGAGCAGGCGCTGAAAAACGGCTGCCAGGCGGCAAAGGTGTCGCTCAACCAGGGATCTAACGCGTCGTTCGAGTTGCGCGACGCGAAGATGGACAAGCTGCAACAGTCGACGCAGAGCCGGATGAGCCTCTTCCTCTACGTGGACGACCGCTACGGTACCTACTCCACCAACCGGCTGGAGAAGGGGGAGCTGGAGCGGTTCATCGCGAACGGCATCGAGGCGACCCGCTACCTGGCGAAAGACGAGGCGCGGGTGCTACCGGACGAGGCACGCTACTACAAGGGGGGTAAACCCGACTTGCAACTAATGGACCCGAAGGTGGGTGCCCTGCACCCCGACGAGAAGGTGGCGATGGCACGGGCCGTGGCCGAGGAGGCGATGGGGAAAGACCCGCGGATCATCTCGGTAGAGTCGTCGTACGGCGATGGCGACAGCTTGAGCTACCTGATCACCAGCAACGGCTTCGAGGGCGAAACAGCCAACTCCTGGTGCTCGCTCGCGGCCAGCGTGGCGGTGAGGGGCGAAGGGGAGGCACGGCCCTCCTCCTACTGGTACGAATCGTCGCTCTACCTCGACAAGCTCATCCGCGAGGGGATTGGAACAAAAGCGCTGGAGCGTACCCTGCGGAAGATAGGGCAACGGAAAACCCAATCGGGGAAGTACACCATGGTGGTGGACCCGATGAACTCGGCACGGCTGCTGAGCCCCTTGCTGAGCGCCATCGCGGGGTCGGCCCTGCAGCAGAAGAACTCGTTCCTGCTGGACAAGCTGGGACAGAAGGTGGGGAGTGACAAGTTCACGCTGGTGGATGAGCCGCACCTGACGGGCGCGCCGGGTGCGCGCTACTTCGATGGCGAAGGGGTGGCCACCGAGCGCCGGGTGGTGTTCCACCAGGGGGTGCTGAAAACCTACTACATCGACACTTATAACGCGAAGAAGATGGACACCGAGCCTACCATCTCGGGACCGTCGGTGCTGCTGATGGAAAACGGGGAGAAGGATCTCCACGGGCTGGTGGCCGACCTGAACCGCGCCATCCTCGTCACCGGCTTTAACGGTGGGAACTGCAACAGCTCAACCGGCGACTTCTCGTACGGGATCGAGGGGTTCCTCGTGGAGAACGGCACGCTCACCACGCCGCTCGCCGAGATGAACGTCACCGGCAACATGATTGACCTGTGGAACAAGCTCGTGGAAACGGGGAACGACCCGCGGCCCAACTCGTCGCTCCGCGTTCCCACCCTCGTCTTCGAAGGGGTCGATTTCAGCGGGTTGTAACGAAAAAATGGAGACTTCACGTGAAAAGGGGTGACGATCGCAGCCGCCAGAAAGTAAGAAACGCTAAGACTTTGCATTCACGAAAAAGTTATTATCTTTGTTATATCTTTACTCACCCGCTAAACGATGAATAGAACAATTACGATAAGAAACGTGGGGCCTATCGAAAAAGAGGTAACGATAACGCTCAACCGTGTAAACATCTTGATAGGACAGCAAGGAATCGGGAAAAGCACCATAGCCAAAATAGCCTGCTACTGCTCTTGGGTAGAGAAAGAGATTTCCACCATGCAAACCCCTGAATCCTTCGAGGAGGATGGCTACTTCATCGAAAACCTGGTGATTTTTCACCAGCTGACAGGTTTCATCAATGAAAACACGTTCATCTCTTTTTCGTCCGATGCCCTCTCTTTCAAGTACGAAAATGGAAAGTTCTCTTTCCGCTGGAACGAGAACCGATGGGGGTATAAACGACGGAAAACGCTCTACATCCCCGCCGAGCGGAATATTGTCGCCGTGATACCCAATTGGTTCGAGGTGAAGTTAGCGAATAACAACACGCGCAGCTACCTGGCAGACTGGGAAAGAGTACGGAGACATCACACAAGTGAAAGTCCGGTGCCTATGGTGGGCGCAACTCAGTACTACTTCAATCAAACGAACAGGTCAGACCATATCATTACAGCTGATGGCAAAGACATTTTGTTGCAAAACGCTTCAAGTGGTTTGCAAACTTTAGCCCCCCTGCAAGCGCTAATCAAATACTATGCTGATGATTTCTATCAAAAAACACTCTACCGCGAAGAAAATGGTATCGATGATAACGAACGCTACGCCAAACTTGGCACAGTGCTAATGAATCACTTGTATGAAACTGAATTAACCAAGGAAGAGAGAGTTGCCCATAATATGAGAAACCAGCAAATCTTTAAAACACATGAAGACATAACAACTCTACCATACGAAGTAAGAAACCGAATGATTTTCCCCAATCAAAAATTTCAAGACAGGTATAATTCTATCGTAAAAGACATGTGGATTGCAAGCTCTACCGCTTTCTTTATAGAAGAACCCGAACTCAACCTGTACCCCACTTCTCAATATGAGTTAATAAGAAGCTTAATAGAGTTACTAAAGTCAACACGCCGCCCGCATACCGTATTCATCACTACCCACAGTCCATATATACTTACAACGCTGAACAACCTCATTTTTGGCGCGGAAGTGGCCAAGCAACATCCAAAAGAGGTCAGCAGGGTATTACCCGAAAGCTTGTGGGTGAACAAGGAAGATGTAGCCGCCTGGAAACTGACCAACATGGGTGTTTTAGAGGATTTGATGTCTACCGAGATTCCCATGCTTAAGGCAGAAGAAATCGACGATATCTCCGGCACGATTAACGACGAATTTGACGAACTATTCGAAATCGAGCAAACCAGCGGCTTGTAATCATGGATATAGCAAAACACTTCATCGAAATACATACAGATTACTTCGTGTGCGACAGGAGGAGAACGGTTTCTCTACAGGAAAAAGGCAAACGTTATGAAGCCATTAACGTAGATTCAAAACAGATAGCCCAATATCACACCGATGACCCCGATAGAAAAACCGAATCAAAGAGGTGTGATTATGCAATTTACATATTCGAAAAAGACCAAAACGGCAAGATAAAAGCTGACGACAGGCTCATTTTTATCGAGCTCAAAGGAAGCGATGTCGATAGAGCAATCGAGCAAATAAACAGCAGCTTAGAAGAAAGGGTAATAAACGGACGCGTAAATATTTCTAAAGTTGATGCTCGTGTAATTACTTCTAAAACTCCCAGTCCTAAATACCACAGTAGCAAAAAAGTTGCGCTTAGGAACAAGCTAAACCAATATGGCAAAGGGTGCTTAATAGTTAAAACAAGAACTTTTTCAGAAAACGTGTAATACCTAAAAACCTCATTTAAAACATTCAAATCAAATCAATAGCTTTTAGCGCGAAAAGGAATCGCATCCGCGAGCGTCATTCCTTTTCATGTTATTTAATCTCCCCGATGCACCAAGAAACCAAAACTTTGTGTAACTTTGGGGGATTTTTACAGATATATTAGATAAAATTTTATGACACATCCAATTAGCAAGCGGATCGAGCTGCCAGACGGGCGCGTGATCACGCTGGAAACGGGGAAATTGGCGAAACAAGCCGACGGGGCAGTGACAGTCGTAATGGGCGACACCATGCTGCTGGCAACCGTTTGCGCCGCGAAAGAGGCCACCCCGGGTACTGACTTCATGCCATTACAAGTAGAATACAGGGAGAAATTTGCCTCGTCCGGGAGATTCCCGGGTGGGTTCATGAAACGCGAAGGGAGACCGGGTGACAACGAGATACTGACCAGTCGCCTCGTGGACCGCGCGCTGAGGCCGCTCTTCCCGGATGATTACCACGCCGACGTGTTCGTGAACGTGATCCTCTTCTCCTCCAACGGGGAGGATATGCCCGACGCGCTGGCGGGACTGGCCGCCTCGGCCGCGCTGGCGGTCTCCGACGTGCCGTTCAACGGGCCGGTATCGGAGGTGCGCGTGGCACGCGTCAACGGTAAACTGATGCTGAACCCCACCTTTAAGGAGCTGGAGGAGGCTGACATGGATATCATGGTGGGTGCCACCATCGACAACATCATGATGGTGGAAGGCGAGATGAACGAGGTGCAGGAAGACGACCTGCTGGAGGCGATCCAGTTCGCGCACGAGGCGATCAAAGTACAATGCCAGGCACAACTGGAACTGGCCGAGATGGCAGGAAAAACGGTGAAGCGGGAGTATTGCCACGAGGAGAACGACGAGGAGCTTAAGAAACGGGTGTGGAAGGAGTGCTACCAACGCGCGTACGACGTGGTTACGGCATGCAACACCAACAAGAAGGAGCGCGGTGAGGCATTTGAAGCGATCAAGACCGACTTCCTGGAGACGATTCCCGAAGAGGAGCGCGAAGAGAAAGCGGCGATGGTGGCACGCTACTACCACGAGGTGGAGAAAGAGGCGATGCGACGTTGCATCCTGGACGAGGGGAAACGGCTGGATGGCCGCGAAACCACCGAAATACGACCTATATGGTGCGAGGTGGACTTCATACCGGGACCACACGGCGCGGCACTCTTTACCCGCGGCGAAACGCAATCGCTCACCACGGTCACGCTGGGCACCAAGCTCGACGAGAAGATCGTGGACGACGCGCTGGTACACGGGTACGACCGCTTCCTGCTGCATTATAATTTCCCACCCTTCTCCACGGGAGAGGCCCGGCCGCAAAGGGGCACCAGCCGACGAGAAGTTGGTCACGGGAACCTGGCGCACAGGGCGCTCAAGCGGATGCTGCCCGAGGACTACCCCTACGTGGTGCGGGTGGTGTCGGATATACTGGAGTCGAACGGGTCATCGTCCATGGCCACCGTCTGCGCGGGAACGCTCGCGCTGATGGATGCCGGGGTAACCATCAAAAGGCCGGTGAGCGGCATCGCGATGGGCCTCATATCGGAAAACAAGGGACAAAACTACGCGGTGCTGTCAGATATCCTGGGTGACGAAGACCACCTGGGCGACATGGACTTCAAGGTGTGCGGCACCCGAGAGGGGATTACCGCCGTACAGATGGACATCAAGGTGGATGGCCTCTCGTACGAGATACTGCGGAAAGCCCTGGCGCAAGCCAAAGAGGGCAGAGAACATATCATGGATAAGATGATGGAGACGATGTCCGAACCGAGGGCAGACCTCAAGCCGCACGCGCCGCGCATCGAGGTGATCGAGATACCGAAAGATTACATCGGCGCCGTGATCGGGCCGGGTGGCAAGATCATCCAGAGCATCCAGGAGGAGACCGGCACCGTCATCGCCATCGACGAGATCGACAACATTGGGCGGGTAGAGATATCCTCCAGCGACAAGGCATCCATCGACGCGGCCCTGGCCAAAATCCGGGGTATCGTGGCCGTGCCCGAGGTGGGCGAGGTGTACGAGGCAACGGTCCGGTCGGTCATGCCGTACGGCCTCTTCTGCGAGTTCCTTCCGGGTAAAGATGGGCTGCTGCACATCTCCGAGATAGAATGGAAACGACTGGAACAGATCGAGGACGCGGGCTTCGCCGAGGGCGACAAGATCGAGGTGAAACTGATCGATATCGACCCCAGGAGCGGTAAATTCAAGCTCTCGAGGAAAGTACTGTTCCCGAAACCCGAAAGGCCAAGAGAGGAATCATCAAGGCCCGAAAGGTCCGAAAGGTCCGAAAGGCCCGAAAGGCCCAGGGGACCAAGGGGCGGTCGCCGCTAAACCCTAAGCGAAAACGTGTAGCCACGGGAAACCGTCGGGAAAAAGCTCCGCGTTAGGGAAAGACCAACGCGATGAGCAACTGGCAACAAAACTGACTTGCAACCCGTTAAGCTTTTCAGGTTAACGGGTTGCTCGTTTTAGTGATTTAGAAGACCTGATTTTATGACAAAACTATTGCTGGGTGCCGAGGCAATCGCGCAAGGGGCGTTAGACGCCGGGATTTCAGGGGTGTACGCGTACCCCGGAACCCCCTCCACCGAGATCACCGAGTTTATACAACGGGCCCAACGAGACCAGGGAAAAGCGGTGCGCTCAGCCTGGAGCACCAACGAGAAGACCGCCCTGGAGGCGGCGCTGGGCATGTCGTACGCGGGAAAAAGGAGCCTGGTCTGCATGAAGCACGTGGGACTCAACGTGGCGGCGGACCCCTTCATGAACGCGTCCATCACGGGCGTGCACGGGGGACTCACCATCGTGGTGGCAGACGACCCCTCCATGCACTCGTCGCAGAACGAACAAGATAGCCGCGTGTACGGGAAGTTCGCGATGATCCCGGTACTGGAGCCAGCCAACCAGCAGGAGGCGTACGAGATGACGCGGTACGCGTTCGAGCTGTCGGAAAAGAGCCGACTCCCGGTGATGCTGCGCGTACCCACGCGGCTCTCGCACTCCCGCTCCACCGTCCAACGCGGTGAACCCAGGGGGCAGAACCCGCTCAACCCCTCCACGGAGAAGGGGCAGTGGATCCTGCTGCCGGCCAACGCGCGGGGGAACTATCAACGACTACTGGATAAGCAGGAGGAGCTCGTTGCCCTCTCCGAATCGTCTCCCTTTAACTGGGTCAAACAGTGGGACGACGGGGAAACAAACAATATTACAGGCGTGATCGCGTTTGGCATCGCCTACAACTACGCGATGGAGGTGATTCGTGCCTACCACCTGCCGGTAGAGGTGCTCAAGATAAGCAGCTACCCGCTCCCTAAGAACCTGGTGAACCGCTTCATCGAGAAGCACAACACCCTGCTGATCGCCGAGGAGGGATACCCGGTCTGCGAAGAGCTACTGAAAGGGTACCGCGGCGACGAAACTTTAAGGGGTCGACTGGACGGGACGCTACCCCGCACGGGGGAACTCTCCCCGGGCCTGCTGGCGAAAGCGCTGGGAATAGAGACGGCAGAACCGAATGCCGTACCGGCTATCGTGAAGGGGCGACCGCCCATGCTTTGCCAGGGATGCGGCCATCGGGACCTGTTCCACGCGCTCAACGAGGTGATGGCGAACTACCCGAACAACCGGGTGTTTGGCGACATCGGCTGCTACACGCTGGGTGCCCTGCCGCCCTTCAACGCGATCCACACCTGCGTGGACATGGGCGCGGCGATCACCATGGCGAAAGGGGCGGCCGACGCGGGTATGCGCCCCGCGGTGTGCGTGATTGGCGACTCTACCTTCACCCACTCGGGAATAACGGGGCTATTAGACGCGGTGAACGACCGCTCCCCACTTACCGTCATCATCTCGGATAACGAGACCACGGCGATGACGGGGGGACAGGATTCGGCGGGAACGGGGCGCTTCCACGATATCTGCAAGGGAATCGGTGTGGAGGAGAAGCATATCCGCACGCTGGTGCCGCTGAAGCGCAACCACGAGGAGAACGTGAAGGTGATACGGGAGGAGCTGGAATACAACGGGGTATCGGTCATCATCGCGCAACGGGAGTGCGTGCAGACGGCGAAAAGAAAGCGGAAGAAAGGGTAAGGGCAAAAGAAAAGCGTGGCGATAAAGAAAGTGCGCGCGGAAGTAGTTGAAAAGGAAAACAAGAAAGAACAACCGGTAAACAGGACGATGAACAAGAATATCATTATAGCGGGCGTTGGGGGACAAGGGATCCTGACCATCGCGGCGATTATCGACCTCGCGGCGATGGAGCTGGGGTTACACGTGAAGCAGGCGGAGGTCCACGGCATGAGCCAGCGAGGCGGGGCGGTGGAATCGCACCTGCGCCTATCGTCACGGGAGATCTTCTCCGACCTGATCCCGAAGGGCAAGGCGGACTTGATCCTCTCCATCGAGCCGATGGAGGCGCTCCGCTACCTCCCCTTCCTGGCACCGGACGGGGTGATCGTGGCGGCGACCGAGGCGATCGAGAATATCGAAAACTACCCGGATAAAGAGAAGGTGCTGGAAACCATCCGGCAGTCGGCCCAACACCTGCTCGTGGAGGCGGAACCGCTGGCACGCGAAGCGGGAAACGCACGGGCAGGCAACGTGGTGATGCTGGGAGCAGCATCGCCCTACCTGGACATTAGCGCGGAGCAGCTGGAAGCAGCGATCGCGCGGTTCTTCGGGCGGAAAGGCGAAGAGGTGGTAGAGATGAATCTAAACGCGTTCAGGCTGGGAAGAGCGCGGGCAACAAAAGAAGATGAAACGAACCAATAAGATATGGAACCCCGAAAGGGAGTGTGCCGATAGGGAGGAGATGCGGCGGCTGCAAAGCAAGCAGCTCGCCGCGATGATAGAACGGGTCTACAACAACGTGCCGTTCTACAGGAACAGACTGAAAGAGATGGGGATAGAGCCGGGAGACATCCGCGACGTGGATCAACTGAAGGCGCTCCCCTTCACCACCAAGGACGACCTGCGGGAGAACTACCCGTTCGGGCTGTTCGCCGTGCCGCAAACCGACGTGGTGCGGATACACGCTTCGAGCGGAACGACGGGGAAACCGACCGTGGTAGGGTACACCCCGCGGGATATCGAGACCTGGGCGGAGGTGGTGGCCCGGGGCCTGGTGATGGCAGGGGTCAACGAAGACGACACCATACAGGTGTCGTACGGCTACGGCCCCTTCACGGGGGGGCTGGGGATACACTACGGCGCGGAGAAGGTGGGGGCGACCGTCATCCCCATATCGAGCGGCAACACGAGGAAGCAGTTGCAGTTCATGACCGACTTTAACGCGACGGCACTGGCCTGTACCCCCTCCTACGCGGCGCACCTGGGGGAGAGCATCCTGAAGGAGGGGATCGCGCCGGAAAAGGTGAAGCTGCGGACGGGCGTCTTCGGGGCAGAGCCGTGGAGCAACGAGCTGCGCCGGCAGATCGAGGGGCTGCTGCATATCACGGCCTACGATATCTACGGGCTGAGCGAGGTGATGGGACCGGGGGTCTCCATGGAGTGCGAATGCCAACAAGGGAACCACATCTTCGAGGATCATTTTATCCCGGAGGTGGTCGACCCCGAAACGCTTGAGGTGCTCCCCGATGGGGAGATCGGCGAGCTGGTGTTTACCACGGTGACCAAGGAGGCAATGCCGCTGCTGAGGTACCGCACGCGCGACCTCACGAGGCTCTGCCGGGAGAAGTGCGATTGCGGGCGAACGTTGACGCGGATGGAGAAATGCCTGGGCCGGACGGACGACATGCTGATTATCCGCGGCGTGAACGTCTTCCCGTCGCAAGTGGAAGCGGTGCTGATGACCATGTCGGAGACCTCACCTCACTACCAGCTGGTGATCCGCCGGGAGAATAACCTCGATACGCTGGAGGTGAAGGTGGAGATCGACGAGAAGAACTGGTCGGATAGCATCCGCGTGCTGGAGGGAATACGGAAACGTATCGAGGCGAACATCAAGAGCATGCTGGGAATCACCGCCATCATCAAGCTGGTGGAACCCAACAGCATCCAACGCTCGGAAGGGAAGGCGCAACGGATTATCGACCTAAGATGAAGCTGGCGCTGTAACGAAGGTGAACAAAGTGAAGCAAACGTGGACTAAATGAAGGTAGGGCAAAAGCACGTTTTTAGGACAAGTAAGCGGGAACAAGGCTTTATCATTGTTCCCAGGTGAAGAAAAACAACGGAATTTTAAAAAACGACGAGATGCATATACAACAACTATCTGTTTTCCTGGAGGACCGGTCGGGACGACTTACCGAGCTGACGCGGATACTCGCGGAGAACGACATCAATATCATCGCGCTGAACGTGGCGGAGACGACCGACTACGGGATCGTGCGCATGGTGGTGGGAAGGCCTCAACTGGCCAAAGAGACGCTGGAACGAGAGGGCTTCTCGATCGGCCTCACCGACGTGGCCTGCGTGAACATGGCCGACGAGCCGGGATCGCTCTACAAGATACTGAAAATACTGGCGGAGAAAGAGGTGAACGTCGACTACATGTACGCGTTCTCCAACGATGACGTCGCGCTGGGCGTGATTCGAACCGAGAACATCACGGAGGTGACGAAACTATTGGAGGAGAGGGGAATAATGCTGCTGTCACAAAACGACATCTACCAACTGTAAACGCCAATAGCAACAGCCAACAGCCAATAGCCAACTACTAACAGCCAACAAAATATGATTCGTTTCGCACATAGCGTCGCCTCGCTCCGCTCGTCGGAGATACGCGACCTGATGAGCCTGGCAACGGCTCCCGATATGATCTCCTTCGCCGGCGGCATGCCGGGGAACGACCTGTTCCCGCTGGAGACGATCGACCAGATTTACCATTCGCTGACCGATAGGGAGAAGCAGGTGGCGCTCCAGTACGGGCCCACCGCGGGACTGCCCTCGCTCATGGAGTCGCTGGCTGACTACCTGGAGAAGAAGGGGCTACCGGTGAAAAGCAACCGGCTGATGATCACCACCGGCTCGCTGCAGGCGATCCATATCATGGCCAAAGCATTCACCGACCCGGGGGACACGGTGCTGGTGGAGGCACCCAGCTTTATCGGGGCACTCTCCGCCTTCCGCGCCTGCCAGGCTGAGCTGGTATCGGTACCCCTGAAGGGCGATGGTATGGACATGGCTAAGCTGGAAGAGCGACTCGAATCCACGCGGCCAACCCCGAAATTCCTTTACTACACGCCCAACTTCCACAACCCGGCGGGCATCATCTACTCCCGCGAGGTGAAGCGGCAGATGATGGAGTTGCTCAAGGGAAGAAACATACCGGTCATCGAGGATGACGTCTACAGCGACCTCTACTTCCACGAGGAGGACCTCCCGGAGATGACGCTGATGAAAGCAGTCGACCCGGAAGGGATCAACATCTGCTACACCGGCTCCTTCTCCAAGATACTGGGGCCGGGGCTACGGCTGGGGTGGATGCTGGTACCAGAGGAGATCTACAAGCGGTGCGAACTGATCAAGCAGTCGCTCGACGCGTGCTCCCCCAGCCTGTCGCAGGTGATCGCGGACAAGTTCATCAGAGGTGGTTATATTTACAGCTACACCGCCGAGATGAGAAAGGCGTACCGGGAACGGGGCGAAGCGATGATCGAGGCGTTGGAGAAACACTTGCCGACAAGCGTGTCGTTCGTGCGACCGAGGGGCGGCTTCTACACCTGGCTGCAACTGCCGGAAGGAACCGACGCGACCGCGATCCTGAAAAAGGCGATCGAGAAGGGAACCGTCTTCGTCACCGGTAAAACCTTCGACCCGGATGGGGTGAAGAACGACTACATGCGGGTCTCGTTTTGCAATACCGACGCGGAGGCGATCCAAAAAGGGATTCCGCTCATCGCGGAGGCCATTAAAGATGTTATATAACATAGCCGTAACGTTTTTTATCTCGCTCATTTTTTGTAAATTGCATCGCTTTTTAAAAAAGGATAACTTTGCACGCGTTTCCCACCGCTGCAAAGTTTTTTCTTTACCAAGCGGTGCGTTGGAGACCAACCCAATTGGGAGTACAAATCAAAGAGAATGAAGTGGTTAACTTATGAAGCCGGGGCGTGGATATCTCCCGGACGGTTTCAACGGGTTAGCCAGGCTCAACGGCGCAAATGGAAAATTAATCACATTTAAATATCGTTTTAATCATGAAAGTGTATAAAACAGAAGAAATTAAGAACATTGCTATTCTTGGCAATTCCGGAACAGGTAAGACCACCCTCGCGGAAGCGATGCTTCTCGAGAGTGGTCTTATAAATAGACGCGGTACCGTTGAAGGGAAAAACACCGTGTGCGACTACTTCCCCGTGGAGAAGGAGTACGGCTACTCGGTATTCTCCACCGTCTTATCGTACGAGTGGAAAGGCAAGATGATGACCTTTATCGATTGCCCGGGATCGGACGACTTCGTGGGGAACGTGGTGACCGCCCTCAACGTGACCGACATGGCGCTGATGCTTATCGACGCCTCCAGCGGGGTAGAGGTGGGCACCGTGAACCAGTTCCGCTACGTGGACGACCTGCAAAAGCCCATGGTGCTGCTGGTTAACCGGATGGATCACGAAAAAGCCGACTTCGACAACACCCTCAATAGCCTGAAAGAGTTCTACGGCAACAAGGTGGTGCCGGTGCAATACCCGGTGGGCAGCGGTACCTCGTTCGTGGGGATCGTGGACGTGCTCAAACAAAAATTCTACAAATGGGCACCGGGTGCCACAGCTCCCGAAGTGCTCGATATACCGGATGGCGAGAAAGCAAAGGCCGACGCGTACTACGAGGCGTTGCTGGAGGCAGCCGCGGAGAACGACGTGGAACTGATGGAGAAGTACTTCGACCAAGGTGAGCTGACCGAAGAGGAGATGAAGGTGGGAATCCATAAGGGGATGATTAACCACAGCCTCTTCCCGCTGTTTTGCGCCTCGGCAGAGAAGAACATGGCCGTTCATCGCCTGATGAACTTCTTAAGCATGGTGGCTCCTTCACCGAGTGATATGCCCGCGCCGAAAAACGTGGAGGGGGTAGAGGTGAAACCCGACGCGAACGAGCCGACTAGCCTCTTCTTCTTTAAAACAACGGTGGAACCGCATATCGGTGAGGTCTCCTACTTCAAGGTGATGGCGGGAACGGTGAAAGAGGGAGACGATTTCACCAACGTGAACCGCAGGTCCAGGGAGCGCCTCGCGCAACTCTTCACCGTGGCCGGCCAAATGCGGACCAAGGCAACGGAACTGCAAGCGGGAAGCATCGGTGCCGCGGTGAAACTGAAGGATGTGCGGACAGGCAACACGCTGAACACCAGGGGTGCCGAACATCTGTTCGACTTCATTAAATACCCGGAGCCGCGCTACCGCAGGGCTATCCGCCCGGTAAGCGAATCGAACTCCGAGAAGCTGAACGAATCGCTTACCCGCATGAGGGAAGAGGATCCGACCTGGCTGGTGGAGATATCGAAAGAGCTCAAGCAGACCATCGTGTCGGGCCAGGGCGAGTTCCACCTGAAGACCTTGAGGTGGCGACTGGAAAACAACGACAAGATAGAGATCGAGTTTTTGGAGCCCAAGATCCCGTACCGCGAGACCATCACAAAGGCGGCACGCGCCGACTACAGACACAAGAAACAGTCGGGAGGTGCCGGACAGTTCGGTGAAGTACACATGATCGTGGAACCTTACACCGAGGGGATGGAGCTGCCTGAAGTGTATCGCTTCAGTGGACAGGAGTTCAAGATTCAGAACCGCGATACCCAGGAGATAGAACTGGACTGGGGCGGCAAACTGGTCTTCGTGAACAGTATCGTGGGTGGAGCCATCGATGCCCGCTTCTTGCCGGCCATCCTGAAAGGGATCATGGAACGGATGGAGCAGGGACCGCTCACCGGCTCCTACGCCCGCGACGTGCGCGTGATTGTTTACGACGGTAAGATGCACCAGGTGGACTCTAACGAGATATCCTTCATGCTCGCCGGACGGAACGCGTTCAGCATGGCGTTCAGGAACGCGGGACCCAAGATCCTGGAACCGATCTACGACGTGGTGGTCTCCATACCGGGCGAGTACATGGGTGACGTGATGAGCGACCTGCAGGGACGCCGCGCCATGATCATGGGGATGGAGAGCGAGAAACGTTTCGAGAAACTGAAGGCGAAAGTTCCATTGAAGGAGATGAGCACCTACTCCACCTCGTTGAGCTCCATCACCGGCGGAAGGGGTTCGTTTACCATGAAGTTCTCGAACTACGAGCTGGTACCGAGCGACATACAGGACAGGCTGCTCAAGGAGTACGAAGAGCAGGAAAAGGAGGATTAGGGGATTAAACCATTCCTCTCGCGGGGTGTCTTAATGATAAAGAACCGAAGTTTCACCCTTTAAAGACTACAGGTATGAAAGCATTAAGACACCCCCTCGTTTTAGCGATCATCGCGCTAACATTGTTCGCCTGCGGTTCCCAGCGTGACTACGCCTACGGGCAAGTGTACGATGAGTACGGGTACTACAACGACGGGTACTACAACGACGGGTACTACGATGACGGGTACTACAACCGCGGCGGTGGCATCAGCTTCAACGTTTTTTATAACGAGTTGAGGCCGTATGGAAGGTGGATTAACAGCCACTCGTACGGTCGGGTCTGGATACCTCGCGTGGGCAGGGACTTTCATCCCTACGCCACGAATGGTTACTGGGTGATGACCGACCATGGCAACATGTGGGTCTCCAACTACTCCTGGGGATGGGCACCGTTCCACTACGGGAGGTGGTACTGGGACAACTACCACGGCTGGGCCTGGGTACCCGGTTACGAGTGGGCACCGGCATGGGTGACCTGGAGAAGTGGCGGAGGCTACTACGGATGGGCACCGTTAGGGCCAAGGGTGAATATCCACGTTCACGTGAATCTCCCCGGGCACTACTGGACTTTCCTGCCCACGCGCCACATGTATAACCGCGGCATGTACAAGTACTACAGGCGCCACAGCACCACCATCTATAACAACACCACCATCATCAACAACACCTACGTCTACAACAACAACCGCTACTATAGCGGGCCAACCCCCACCGAGTACAGGCAAACTACCGGCAGGAACGCTACCGTGCACAGGGTGGAGAGCAGCAACCTCCGGTCGAACTCGGGCAGAAGCACCGTGGTGGACAATAACGCGGTAAGGGTGTACCGACCGGAAGCAACCGCCAGCCGAACGACCAGCGGTAACCGAAGCGCGGTGAGCACCACCCGGTCCAGCAGCAACCGCGGCGCGACCAGTGGCAACGTGACACGGGGCAGCACGAGAAGCAGCAATCGCAGCGCGGTAAACAACAGCAGAGCCAGCTCATCTAACCGAAGTAGCGGTAACACCACCGTGAGATCCAGCTCCACTACCAACCGGAGCACCAACAGTGGTAACAACACGAGCGTTAGGTCAAGCTCCACTACCAACCGAAGCACAAACAACGCGACCGTGAGATCCAGCTCTTCCTCGAGTAGGAGCAGCAATGCCGGAAATAACACCCGTAGCAGCTCGTCCGGCAACCGGAGCAGTGGCAACACTACCGTAAGGTCCGGTTCCTCCTCGAACCGCGGCACGACCAGTGGAAACGTAACCCGAAGCACTACAACCAACAGCAGCAACCGGAACGCGAACAGTGGTAACAACACGAGCGTAAGGTCAAGCTCTTCCTCTAGCCGAAGCAACAACAACGCGACGACAAGATCAGGCTCCTCCGAACGAAGCAACTCCGGCAGAAGCTCCGGCGGACGAAGGTAACGTGTACGCGTTGACGATTTCTATCTCATAGACCATTCCTATCTCATACCCCCGGGGGCACCTTAAAGACAAGGTGCTCCTTTTTTTCGTTAAGGGTACTGGTTAAAAGTTCTTCCTCCTGTTATTCTCCAATCTCAGGGTCACTATATCAATCTTATGCTACTCACCTCTGCGCTCTCGCCAAGTTTCAATTTTCACCTATTGATGACCTTGTGCAATAAAATTGAATAAAAAATAAATAATATTCAAATATAATTTGATAATATGAAAAACATTATTACCTTTGTGTCGTGTTTATATAATAATCTAAAACGTATAATATGCTACCCACATCTTGCCCAAGTTGTCAGGCACGGCTCAAGGTTACCGCCCTAAAGTGCGGGAATTGCAGTACCGAGGTGACCGGCCTCTACGAGTTGCCGACCCTGCTTCGCCTTTCGGAGGAGGAGCTGCGCTTTATCACCCGCTTCGTGAAAAACAGCGGCAGCCTGAAAAGCATGTCGGCGGAACTGAAGCTAAGTTACCCCACCGTGCGGAATATGTTGAACGAAATCATTCAAAAAATGGAGGATCATGAAGAAAAAAAGTAACAACTGGAATCTGCTCTGGAACCCATTTACACGTGTTGCCGGGTGGCAAGCGTTCTGGGTGGGTATGGTAATCGTAGTTGCTTCTGCCCTGTTGGCCAGTTACGGTAACCTGCTCTTTGACGGGGCCATCGACGCCCATTTTCATCACTACGTAGGAATCGCTCACTCGTTCGTGGTAACGGGGATAAGCCTGTTGTCGGTGGTGGCCGCGATGTACGTGGCCGCGCTCATCATCTCCAGGAGCGTCCGCTTCATCGATATCCTGGGGACGATGACGCTTGCGCGGGCACCGTTCCTCCTTCTGGCGATCATCTCGCCGTTCGTCTCTTTTCCCTCCATGGATCTACTGATCCAGGACCCACTGACGTCCTTTGGTTACCCCATGCTCATGTACTTCGTACGTCACCCCATGTCCCTGATCTTCATAATAATTTCACTTCCGGTTATCGTGTGGCTCATTGCCTTGATGTACAACGGGTTCAAGGTGTCAACCGGAGCGAAGGGAAAAAAGCTGGTGGTGGCTTTCATCGTAGCCCTGCTGATAGCGGAGGTGCTGTCTAAGGTATGTATTTATCTTCTCCCGTTTTAAGCATCAAAGGCTCTAAACACTGAAATAATAATCATATGAAACGACTGCTTATCCTTGCGCTAATCCTGCTTCCTTCGCTTGCTGCATTATCCCAGGATGTTACCGGGAAATGGAGTGGTGTGCTTCGTTACGACGATCGAGGTACGGCATACTCCACGGGCGATTTCAGCCAGGCCACCACGCTCGACTTTTCGTACGACGCGGAGGCTGCCCTCGACTACTTGATGGGCAGGAAAGAGGTAAACAGAAGGAAAATCGGGCTAATGGGACATAGCGAAGGGGGGATAATTGCCCCGATGGTGGCTTCTCGTAACAAGAACGTGGCGTTTACTGCCTACGCGCTTGCATGAAACCGTTTTTTCGCGTAAGTTTGTTCTTAAACTTAACGGGAAAGGGAGTGCAGTGGAACCGATGATTAAATACAGGGGCGGGAAATCGAGGGAGATACCCAACATCACGTGGCATATACCGAGATTCTCGGGTCGTTACGTGGAACCTTTCGTGGGAGGAGGAGCCCTCTATTTTCACCTTGAGCCCAGGGATGCTATCATAAACGATATAAATGAGAAGCTCATTGACTTTTACAGGGGAGTAAGAGACGATTTTACCTCTTTGAGGGAAGAGCTGGATTACATAGAGGAGAGATATAGGGCAAATAGGGTTGAATTTGAAAAGCTTAAGGCTCAATTCCCTGACAGGCGAGTGGATGATAAAAACGAAGCGGATTATTATCGCGTGCGCGATCAGTTTAACGGGTTGACGGAGAAGAGGTTTTCTGATGCCGCCCTCTATTTCTACATTAATAAAACCTCTTATTCAGGCATGATTCGGTACAACGCGAAAGGTGAATTCAACGTGCCTTACGGACGTTATCCAAATCTAAACACGAGCGGGGTCACCGCGTCACACAGCCTATTATTGCAACGAACGAAAGTTTACAACGAAGACTACGGCAAAATCTTCGAGATGTGCGAGGAAAACGATTTCGTTTTTTTAGACCCGCCATACGACTGCACGTTTACCGATTATGGGAACAAAGAATATAAGGATGGTTTCAACGAAGAGGAACACAGGCGTTTAGCCGACGAGTTTTACAAGCTGCCCTGCAAGGCACTTATGGTGATAGGTAAAACCCCGCTAATTGAAGAACTCTACGGTAATGACATCATCGATGAATACGGGAAGAAATACTCGGTGAATATCAGGAATAGATTCAAGGCAAGGGCGACGCATATCGTTATCGCGAACTATAGGAAAGATGAGGAAACGATCTGTCAGGAACAGAGGTACTCGTTATTAGAAACGAAACATGTAACACTATTTGAAAATAAAGAGGGTTATGGCAAATATCAGTAGTCAAACTTTATTCTTGACAACTTCACCGAGGACACCCGAAAAGATGATACCGGAAATAGAATTGCTAATCAGGCACTTCAACGGAGAAGTATGGAATAAAGATACTCAGGTGAAATTCATGCAGGTGTTGCGTGAAGAATAGTTTTTTGAAGGATCCGGCACGAATGACCCCGCGTTTAGCGCTCGCGACAGGATTAATCGAGCTCCGAAAGCGTTGGGATTTGTAAACCTGAAGCCCGTTATCAGCTTGACCCCCGCGGGGAAAGAGCTCCTGAATTCCAAGAGAAAAGATGAGGTGTTTTTACGCCAAATGCTGAAGTTTCAAATTCCATCACCTTTTCACAAACCCACGAAAAAAGCGGCCATATTTAACGTGAAACCCTATTTAGAGATGTTGCGACTGGTTCGCACGATGGGGACATTGAGATTTGATGAGCTGCAGATATTCGGCATGCAGCTTACTGATTATCGGGATTTTGATGTTATCGTTAATAAAATTGAAACGTTTCGGGTGGCAAAAGTGCAGAATAAAGGGAGTTATCGCGTATTCAAAAGTGAATATATTAATAGGGAGTTGGGGGAAATATTTCGTGAGCGCATAGCAACAGGGGAGATAAAAACTCGAGAAAGTGACCATGCATCGCTTCAAAAGTTTCTAAAAACCCAGTCAAGTAATATGCGCGATTACGCGGATGCATGTTTTAGATACCTGAGGTCAACGGGTCTTGTCTCTGTTTCGCACGTAGGCAAGTCCCTTTCTATTGTACCCGAACATGTTAAGGATGTGGATTACATTCTTGAAAACGTTTCGCCCGTTCCAATCCACGTGGACGATGAGGAGGCGTACGTTTCATACCTTTCGAATCCAAAGATCCCCCAATTATACACCGACGATAAAAATTTACTGAGCGAAAAACTATCGCGAGAGTTCCCAGAAGTTCAGGTAGACGACAAAATGCCCGCGAAAGAGATGAAAGAACTCTTGAACGATCTTATAGAGGAACGGAAACGAGAGCGTATTGACAGGCAGATCGTGTCTATTAAGGATTACCGAGAATATAACGATATCCAAAACACCTACGACCAGATAGTGAATAAAGAGTTGTACGACTTGCCGTTGATGATGGAATGGAACACGTGGCGCGCCATGACCATGCTCGATGGCGGTGAGATTAAGGCTAACCTTAATTTTGACGATTTCGGCTTACCCCTTTCAAATGCTACCGGTAATCTCGCGGACATAGTATGTGATTACGGCGACTACATGGTTTGCGTGGAGGTAACCATGCAATCGGGGCAAAGACAGTATGAAATGGAGGGAGAACCTGTAACACGACATTTAGGAAATTTGAAAAAAACCGCGAACAAACCATGCTACTGTCTGTTTGTGGCTCCCAAAATTCATGAGGCCTGTGTTGCCCATTTCTACACTTTGTATCATCTTAACCTGGAAATTTATGCGGGCACTTCGGAAATAGTTCCTTTACCCCTTGAAGTATTTAGAAAAATGTTGGAGGATTCATATAAGGCATATTTTACGCCCAATCCCATGCACGTGCGCAACTTTTTTCAGAAAAGCAGAGAACTGGCCACCTCCGGAATCTCAGAAACCGAATGGTATGAAGAGATTATAAGCTTGGCCACAAACAATTGGTTGCATATCAGCTGAAAAGATGCTGGTACAAGTCCACTTTTTCGAGCTGGTACAAATTGCTGAATGAAAACCGGCCAAGTTGGTGAATGGAACCCGGCCAAGTTGGTGAATGGAATCCGGCCAAGTTGCTGAATGGAATCCGGCCAAGTTGCTGAATGGAATCCGGCCAAGTTGGTGAATATTTTTATAAAGTCTTGCTAAACAGCCAAAAAGTTGTTACCTTCGCGTTGGTAAAATTGAGCCATAATAAACGAAAAGGAGAACATGAAAACACCTTATATTCCAAGAATCGCGGATAAATTATTACACCAACAACTTGAGGCATCGGGAGGCGTGTTGATTCAAGGACCTAAATGGTGCGGGAAAACAACCACGGCGCAACAACAGGCCAAAAGCGCCCTGTACATGGATGACCCGAAAACACGCGGAGCCAACCTGCTGTTGGCGGAAACGGATCCCGAAATTTTGTTCAAGGGTGAA